>Ga0196976_1000118_pt1 | contig 53164 bp, 40 predicted proteins | sample S3v_513CmetaG_FD_148644 | JGI IMG/M metagenome (GOLD analysis project Ga0196976, IMG submission 148644) | Soil microbial communities from Anza Borrego desert, Southern California, United States - S3+v_5-13C | ecosystem: Environmental > Terrestrial > Soil > Desert | place: USA: California... | reverse complement strand
CCCATCTTCTCCCATTCACCGAAGCGCTCAGCGTTCGCGGGCGGCCCGTCGCGTTTGCATTCGCCACGGCGCTCGTCGCGGCACTGATCATGGGTGCGCTCCCGGCGGTCCGGGCGAGCCTCGGCGCGCTCATCCTGCGTCTCAAGTCCGGCGGGGGCCTGGCAGGCGGTGACCGCCAGGACCGGCGGCTGCGCTACGCACTCGTGTCCATGCAGTTCGCGCTCACGGTCACGCTGCTCATTGGCGCCGGCCTGCTGCTGCAGAGCTTCCGGCGAGTGGCATCCGTCTCAATGGGGTTCGAAGCCAATGGCCTCATCAGCTTCGCAATCCGTCCGCCGTCGCCACAGTACGATTCGCCCGAGGCGGCAGCCGCGCTGTACCGGCGGATCCTCGAGCGGGTGCACGCTACTACTGGCATCGTCGAGGTCGCGGCCGCTGGGGGCGCGCTGATCCCGGTGCCGGTGAAGCGGCCAGACGCTGACGACGAGGCCCGTATCAGGGCTGCATATCACCCGGTCTCGGCGGGATACCTGCGCGCCATGGGCATCCCGCTCGTTGCCGGCCGCTGGTTTGGTGAGGAGGACATGCGCGCCGCGTCGGGATTCGTGATCAACGAGGCGCTCGCTCGCCAGCTGGCGCCGCAGGGGAGCGCATTGGGCATCCGCATCACCGTGCCCCGCTCATCGCAGGCGCGTGAGGACTTCGGCGAGCCAATCACGCTGCCGGTCGTCGGCGTGGTGGGGAACGCGCGCCTCAATGGCCCGGAGGTCGCGCCCGAACCAGAGGTCCTGCTGCCGTACACGCTGGAAGTGTGGCCCTGGATGCGCTTCTCCGTGCGCGCGGGCGCGCCGGTCAGCGATCAGATGCTGCGCGCGATCGAGAGCGGCGTGCGCGAAGTGGAACCCGCGATCGAATTCCAGCCGAAGCCCAGCGCGATGCCCACGGGGTTCGCGGCAGTGGACGAGGGGCGTCGATTCATTACCACGGTGCTGGCGGGCTTCGCATTCGCGGCGCTCGTGCTGGCATGCGTCGGCCTCTATGGAATCGTCGCGTACGGCGTGGAGCAGCGACGTCGCGAGCTTGGCGTGCGCATCGCCCTCGGCGCATCGAATGGGAGACTCGTCCGCAGTGTGGTCGGGGACGCGATGCTCGCGATGGCCGCAGGAATCACGCTGGGGGCAGTGGGAGCCTGGTTGTCCGCGCGCGTGATCCAGGGGATGCTCTTCCAGACGACCCTTGCAGATCCTGTCACGATTGCGGGCGTGGTGCTCGTATTAGGGATCGTTACCGTGCTGGCGAGCTATCGCCCCGCAGTGCGCGCGACGCACACCGATCCCATGCTGGCGATCAGGTCGGACTAGCCAGGATGTCCCGGACCTTGCGGTTGAAGGCAGCGAGCGCCTCGAAATCATTGGCTTCGCCAACGGGGACGTGGACGACGTCGCTGCCGTAGTGCTGAAAGGCGTTCGCCGCGGCCCGGACCTGCGCGGCGATGGAGCCGTCGCGGCGGACGCGCTGCTCGAGCACGGCCGCGGCGGCCGTGGCGTGACGACGCTCGTCGGCGGACATCCTGCGCAACAGCGACTGCAGCACTGGTTCGCGCGACTGCTCAGCGATGCGCAGGAAGAAGTATGACGCGAACAGCTCCGATCCCATGAAGTGGGTGAGATGTTCCCCGATACGCTCTGCGCTGTACTCGGCGCTTCGCGCCCGACCGCGGGCAACAGCCAGGCTGGCATCGACATCCGTCGCCGACCTGAACCCGACGAGATCCAGGTAACGCCGCAGCATCGTGTAGTGTCGCAGCCCCTCGAACAGCTCCATGCTGAACACCGCGGTCGCGTCCACGTCCTCCCAGAGCAACTGGAGCAGGCGCGCGGCGTACACCGGCAGGTATCCCTCGATGAGCGCGGCGTCATGCAACGCCTGATGAATCGAGCCCTCGGCGCGTGCGGCTTCGCGATCGATGTTGTCCCAGGCGATGCTGTCCATGGGCCAGAACGCCGCTTCGGTCGCCGCGAGATGCGTCTCGTAGATCATGGTGCCGTCAGCTTGCGCGCGGTGACGAGCGACTGCAGCCCCACCGCGTCCTTGCGCACGGATATCTCACCGAATCCTGCCGACGCGACCACGTCCGCGATGCCATCGGGACCGCGATACTGCGGACGCAGCTCTGCCAGCTCGCGCATCAGGTAGTCGGCCAGCTTCTGCGGCTGCTGGGCCGACGTCACCAGCAGCCCTCCCGGTCGCAGCGCGCGATGACAGGCGCGGAAGAAGCGAACGGCTTCGTCGTCCGACAGGAAGTCCACCAATCCGGTGGAGACCACGACATCGGAGTGAACGGGATACACCGCCGAGTCGAATGCATCGCCCTGGGTGAACGAAAACATGGCGCGATCGCCCGCGAGCTGGCGCGACAGCTCCAGCGGCTCGGGATCCAGGTCGATGCCGTGGTAGCGCACGAGCGCCGCGGCAGCAGGTGCTTCGCGAGCGAGAATCTCCGCGGCCTCGACCATCTCGCGCGCGATGCCACAGGGCACGGAGACAACATGCACCTGCGCTGCCCCCTCGGCAGCGCGGCGCCGCACCTCGGCGACGATCTCGTCGCGGGAGTGCAGGTACCGGCTGCGCATTGAGCGTGCGGCCGGCAGACGCAGCAACACCGCATCCAGCAGGTAGCCCACACCGAATCGACCCCGGGGGCGGCTGCGGTAGATGTGGTCCGCAAAGCGAAAGCTCCCCGAGTGCAAAATCCCCTCGCGCCCCAGGTAGCTGGTGAGCATCAGGCCATATACGGGGAGCAGGTGCGGCTTTCCCTCGCGGAGGAGCCGGCGTGGAATGGAGGGAGATTCCCTTGTGTAATTAGGAAGCGGCATGTGCCTGCTGTCGCTCGAGTGCGTCGCGGATGATCGACGGCCATGAGCGTTCGTCGAAGCCGTGTTGCGTGAGGAATGCGAGCACCCATCGGTCAACCCCGAAGGCGACGCATCCGCTGTGCGCGGGCTGTCCAGCGAATGCGATGTCGAAGGCTCGGCCGAAATGGTCGTGATGCTTGTTGAAGGAGGCGACGGCGACGCGACGGCCGTCTTCCAGTGAGAGGCGCAGCTCGTGCTTCAGCGCACCCGCGCGCTGTGCCAGTGCGCGTCCCGCGGACTCGCTGGCGAAGAACGGGTCGCTCGCTGGCTCGATGGCGCCGTCGAGCGCCAGCGCGGTAACGAAGCGGTCCACGCGCCGGAGCAGCCGGTGCCGCACACGCTCCACGTCCTGCGCCGTCCCGAGCACCACGACTTCCCGCATCGTGAATTCCGTGGCGCGCTCGAGCGGGCGCGGGTCGGCCTCGACGCGCCGGCAGCGGGCATGCACGCCAAGCACGACCGAGTTCGTGAGGGTGGTGCCCGCGAGCGCCGCATACCGGTGATAGCAGGCTGCCGGGGAATAGGCGAGGTCGCCCGTGGTGCGAAGCAGCAGCTGCGGAAAGCTGGAGACGAAGCCCGCGCGTTCGAGGGTCGCGGCAGGGATCACTGGAGGCGCGGCGACGTCGTCGGCGCCGAGCTCGCGCGCCCAGCGGGCGAACACGTAGTCGAAAATGTGGAACAGGCGCGCGGCAAGCCCGGTGATTCGCACGGTGCCGTCGGGGTCTATCAATTCCCCCCGTCGCCGCAGCTCGACGATCGGCGACGCGAAGCGCGATACATCGGTGTGGTACCGGTACAGCGCGTCCGTTTCATCGCTGGCACTCGCGCTAGCATCCCCGGCAAAGGTCAGCGCTATGGCGCGGACGCTGCGGAACGTGGCCAGGCGCACCTGGCGGTCAGCAACCTTGCGTCCAGTCGTGTCCTCGAGGAAAGCGATCAGCTCCAGCACACGAAGCGAATCGATGAACCCGTCCTCGAAGAGGCGGTCGGTGGCGGTGGCCGGCGTCTTTCCCGCCAGCAACGTGCCGTTCACGAATGCGAGCAGGGCATCTTCCAGCTGCTGGCTTGTCATGCGGCCGCTCCGTCGGAGGCACCGCGTCCCCAGCTGGTCTCGACGCAATGCCGCACCACCTTTCCATAGTAGGTGTTCACATGCGGCGCGACGATGCCCGTATCCGCCAGCGCCGCGTCCGCCCCTGTAGTGTCGAACGTCTTGGGATACGCCATCTGCCAGGCAAATGCCTGCACCGCCTGCGTGGCGCGCTGCAGCACCACATTGCCACTCTCCTCCACCGAACGAGTGAAAAGCGCGTAGGTGTCCACGTCCACCACCGCGGGACGCTCGATGCGGCGCTTGCGCCATGCGGGGCGCGACTGTTCGAAAACACTCACAGTGTCGGCGAGCAGCTCATCGAGCGTGCACGAGCGCTCGGTGCCGGCACTGAGGTGATATGTGCGACCGCCCTCGAAGCCGTGGATGACCAGGTGGTGCAGCGCCCGCGCCGCGAAGTCTACCGGGACCAGGTCGATGCGCGTCGCCAGATCGCCCGGGATCATCGGCGCGAGCCCATGATAGAACAATCGCAGGGCATGATGGATGGCGTTGAAGCCGGTGACCTCGCCGGTCTGCGAATGCCCGATGATCGTGCTGAACCGGTAGAGCGAGACGGGGAGCGTCGTCATCGCGTCGCGCACCACCACTTCCATCTCGTGCTTGGACTGTTCGTAGGTGTTTACCCAGCCGTCCGAGCTCGTGTCGCTTTCGCGAATGATGCCGGTGCGCCTGCCGGCGACGTACACGGTGCTGGCGCAGGCGATGGACGCCACGCGGCGGCAATCGCGCGCGAACGCGAGCACGTTGCGCGTGCCGTGCACGTTGACCGCACGCGCCGTCTCCAGTGGGAGCGTGAAGCTCGTCGCCGCGGCGCAATGCACCAGTTGCGTCACCTGCCCACGCAGCACGGCTGCATCGCTGTCGGCGAGGGCGAACCCTTCGTGGGTGACATCGCCGTGGATGAAGCGTACGCCCGGCTGCGCGATGACACCCGCCGCCGAGGACGGATCGCGGGTGAGGATGAACAGCTCGCCCTGCGCGTCGTCGCGCAACACGCGCACGAGCTCGCGTCCCAGAGCGCCAGTGCCGCCGGTGAGGAGGATGGCCATCAATGCTCCAGGATCATGCAGCTCCAGTTGAGACCGAAGCCGAAGGTGAACAGGAGCAGGCGGTCGCCAGGCTTGAGCAATCCCGCGTCGTCCGCGTCGCGCAGGTTGATGATGTTATCGGCGGCCATGGTGTGTCCCACGCGAGCAATGTTGCCGCTGAACAACTTTGCGACGGGCGCCTTGAGCATCCCCAGCAGGATCTCCCAGCTGCGCAGCGACACGTTGTGCGGGATGATCCACGCGATGTCGTCCATGGTGAGCTGCGCCTTCTGCAGCGTGTCCTGGATGACCGTCACGGCGGTGGGGAAGTAGGCGGCGATCACTTCGGCATCGAGCGCCACCTCGCCGTACATCATTCCCTTGGTCACCTGGTGCACGGCCAGGATGCGGTTGCGTGGCGCATCGCGTCGCAACAGCACCGCGCACGCGCCGTCAGACACGAGGTTGAAGATGATGTCTCTTGGCGCTCCATCCGGCAGCCGGTCTGACGCCACGCACAGCACCGTGTGCACGTCGGGATCTGACGCCAGGGTCATCCGTCCGAGCTGGATGGCGGAGAAGATCGAGGCGCACGCCTGCTGGTTCACGCCGGTCACCACCGCGCTCGTGAGATCCAGCTCCTGCTGCAGGATGGACGCGGGATACCGGAACAGCTCGGGAACCGATCCCAGGTGCAGGAGCGATCCCCTCGGCGGTGGGGCGCATGGCGCGACGCTGCTGGATGCCAGTGCACCGGCGTACAGGACGAGCTGCACATCCGCGGGGTCTGTGTCCGTCTCCTCGAGCACCGCGCGCGACGCGTGGATGGCCATCTCGACGTGCGACTCCTGGGCTACGCGGGCGCGCGCAAAGCCGAAGGTTTCCAGTGGCGCGACGTCTCCGGTCAGCAGCCCTTCCTTGGCGAGCGTGCGAAGGTCCTTCGCGACCGGCGGCAAGTAATAGGCGGCCCCGGCGATTCCAACGGCCGGCGACGGAGCAGGCGTCACCATTGACGGGGGGCGTCGGTGCGACAAAGTTGCTCCTCGGAACCACGAATGGGGGCCTTCGCATGTCGCACGTCGTCAAGTCCGTCACGATCTCCAACGCGCCCGAGCGCATCATCGAGTACATCGCGGACGTGAACAATCACCCCGCGTTCCTCGGTCCCCTCAAGGCGGTGAGCAAGCTCTCGGGAGACCCGAAGAAGGCCGGCACCACGTGGGACTGGACCTTCATGATGGCGGGGGTGGAGTTCACCGGACGCGCGGAGACCGTCGCCTTCGAGCCCGGGAAGCGCTACAGCTTCAAGACCACCAGCGGCATCGAGAGCACCTTCAACTACCGCTGCGAGGGCGGGGGGAAGGGAGGGGGCGTGCAGGTCACCATCGACGTGACCTACGAGGTGCCGAAGACGCTCCTCTCGAAGATGCAGACGTCGGTGGTGGAGAAGCTGAACGAGTCCGAGGGCGCCAGCGCGGTAGAAAACCTGAAGGCGATTCTCGATACGTAGCCGCCGCGCTGCTCCCGCGCGTCCGGGCGTGCGCAGATCATGACTCCGGGTACCGCCTGGCTTCTCGCATTCCTCGCCGTAGTGACCGTCAGCGCGGTCACCATCGCCGTGCGAAAGGAACCGACTCTCGTTCGCGGGGCGACCGTGTTCCGCTTCACCATCCTGTATGTCGCGGTTGCCTGGGGGGTTCTCGCGTGGCGCACCGGCGGCATTCCACCACGCATGCTCGTCGCGGGAATCATCGCGGGCGTCATCAGCCTTGCGATGGCTCCCTGGTGGTTCGTGGTCGGCGGGCCGCGCACCGCGGTGATCGCGCTCATCGAAGTGTGCTTCGGGCGTGTCTGCGCGCAGTTCCGCCGCACGAACGGCGGCTTTGCCATGGCCGTGCCGGGTGGCGACCTGCATGTGAGCGTGTACGCACCGTTCGGCAAGCTCACCGTGTTGTCCTTCCGGCAGAAACCTCCACACCGCAAGGGGGAGCTGTTCCGCACGCTGCTGCGAAAGCAGTACCGCGGGGCGCTGCCCACGGTTCGCATCCGGATGGGGTGAAGCTGGCGCGCGCATCATAACCTGAGATGCGCCGCGATGAGGTCGCGCATCACTTCCGGTGTGCCCGCGGCGATGGTGAGTGCGCGCGCGTCGCGATACCAGCGACTGATCCACTGGTCGCCCATGTAGCCCAACCCTCCGTGCAGCTGCAGGCAGAGCTCCACCGCGCGCTGCGCTTCGCGATAACTGAAGAGCTTCACCATCGCGATCTCGTTCGTGGCCCGCTTGCCCGACACCCACTGCACGTACGCGGCATAATTCAGCTGCCGCGCCGCCGCGAGCGCGGTCGCGCACTCCGCCAGCTGGTGCCGGACTGCCTGGTGCTTGCTCACCACGCGGCCGAACGCCCGGCGTGCTCGCAGGAACTCCGTGGTCTTCTCGATCGCCCGCTGCGCCCACGCAATCGCGCCAATGCCACCAAAGAGTCGCTCACGGTCCAGCGCGGCCAGGATGTATCCGTATCCGCCGCCTCGCTCGCCGACGATCGCTTCGACCGGAACACGGCAGTTGCGTAATGTCACCCGTCCCATCGCGGTGAGCTCGAGGCCGAGTGGTTGCAGGGGCGTGATGCGCACCCCGGCAGAATCCGCGGGCACGATCACCAGGCTCACGTCCTTGTCTGGCGTGTCGTCCTCGACGACGCGCGCGGCGACGATGAGGAAGTCCGCGGCGGCGGCGCTGGTGATGTACGTCTTCTCGCCATTGAGCTGGAGTTGTGCGCGCTTCGCAGTCGCGCGCGTCCGCGTGATCTCCGCCGTGGCCTGCAGCCCAGCGATATCCGATCCCGCATGCGGCTCGGTTACGGCCAGCGCACCAACCATGCGCCCCGCGCGAATACGGTCCAGTCGTTCCTTCTTCTGCGTCGGCGTTCCCCACTCCTCCAGCAGCGGTGCGATGAGGCCCGCCTGCACGAAGACGCCCAGCGCGACCCCCATGGAGTCGCACGCCACCAGCTCCTCCGCGAAGATCGCGGCACGCGGGGCATCGAGATCGAGATAGCCGCGACGCCCGCACGACGCGAGCATTTTGCGTGGATACTTCCCCGCGCGCTCCAGGGCGGGAACGCGCGGAGTGATCTCCTTCGCGACAAACCGGCGTATCTCGGTGCGGAACGCCTGGTTGCCGGCGTCGAAGGGTGCGCTCACCCGCTCGTGGCTGCCTGTTTCGCCTGGCGCACGGCGTCGATGACATCCTGCACCGTGCGCAGGTTGCGCAGGTCGGCAACGGGGAGCTCGATCTGCAGCTCATCCTCGAGCGCCATCACGCACTCGATCTGCTCCAGCGATCCCATCCCCAGCGCTTCCAGCTCCGCGTCGGGACGCACGACGGTTTCGTTGATCATCGCGCTGCGGCTCAGGAGCCGCATGACCGTGGCATCGAGGGTGCTCATGCGGCACCGCCCGACGCGAACTTCGCGTCCGCCATCGTCGCCAGCTCGCTGACGGCAGCCGCGTCCACGGCGCGCCACTTTTTCTCCGCGGCTTCCACGACGCTCTTCGGATGCTGGTCGAGTGCCGCCTCTATCCAGCTCCCCTCCTCGCCATGATCCTCCTCCTCCATCTCTGCCAGGATCTCGGTGAGCGTCTGCTTGATCTGCGGGTGCACGTCGCTGCGCGCCACGTGGGCGCGGTAGGTGGCGAGCACGCGCTTCTCCAGCACTTCGGAGAGGACCAGCACGTCGACGATGGACGACGGCACGCCACCCCGCGCCGAATAGTGCTCCTGCACGGTGGGGACGCGCGGATCGATCGTGCCGTTCAATGCCTCTATCGCGCCGGTCAGCATCGCGGCGTGATGGGCTTCAGTCGCGCAGTGCCGCGTGGCATGTCCGAGCAGCGTGCTGTCGCCCAGCGTACGCGCCAGCCGGCCCATCAGGAGCGCGCCGTGCAGCTCGCTGTTGCGGTAGAAGTTGAGGGTCCAGAGATCGCGTTCGGTCGGCTGCATGCGAGCAGAAGTGTTGGCTGAGACGAGTGTCGACATGGGGTTGGAAGGCGAAGTTTGTGTCGCGTGACAGGCTGCGACAAGTGAGTGATCATCGAAGGCCGGGCCACCAGTTCCAGCGCCCCATCAGGCGCATCGTGACGGGAACGAGCAGCAGGCGAACCACGGTCGCGTCGAAGGCGACGGCGAAGGCCAGGCCAAGGCCGAATTCCCGGCTCGCGGTCAAGCCGAAGAACCCGAATGAGCCGAAGAGGCAAACCATCACCGCCGCCGCGCCGCTGATGACGGCCGCCGTATGGGACAACCCCGCGGCGACGGATGCGGTGGTGTCGCGAGTGCGCAGGTATTCGTGCCGGATCTGGCTGAGGAGAAAGATCTCATAGTCCATCGACAGCCCGAACAGGATGGTGAACAACATCAGCACCACGAACGAATTGAGCCCGCCGGGAGGCGTGATGCCGAGTAGCGATGCGCCGACGCCGTACTGGAACACCACCACGAGAAATCCGTACGCCGCGAATACCGACAGCAGGTTGGCGACGATCGCCTTGATGGGCACGGTGATGGATCGCAGGAACACGAACAGCAACACGAAGGTCACCGCGATCACGGCAAGCATCACCTTGCGCAAGCTGCGGAGCATCTCGGCGTCGAAGTCCGCGAGAATTGCGCTGCCGCCCCCCACCGTCGCGCCCAGTCCACCCATCCCCGTACCGTCTCGCACGGTGTCGCGTAGCGCCAGCGCAACGTCCTGCGCCGCGTGCGACTCCGGTGATTCCCGCAGCACCACCAGCATGATCGCAGTGCGACCATCAGCGGTGACGGTCGAGCGTGCGGCAGTTGCGACGGGTGCGGGCAGGTCGGCGGTGCGTGAGACCGTCGGCGAGGCAGGACCCAGCGCTTCCAGCACGCGCGGAAAGCCGAGCACCTGTGCGACGCGGGGGTCGGCGCGTAGCGCCGCGCTTCGGCTGAGGATCGCCCGTTGCGCGTCGGCCTGCCAGACGCCGTGCTCGCGCTCCGACTCCAGCAGCACCACCGTCGGCGCCGACCACCCGGGTTCATACTGACGCTCCAGGATCTCGAAGCCAAGACGCGACTCCGTCTGCGCGGGAAGGTCGCGTGCGCCAAAGCTCCACGATCGCGATTCCAGCGCAGGCCAGGCGCACAGCGCCGAGATCGCGAGACCAACCGCGAGGAACAGGCGGGGGCGGCGCATCACCGCCATGGACCAGCGGCTCCACGCACTGTCCATCCTGGATGGTTCCGCGGCGCCGGAGTGCCGGCGAACCAGTCGCGCGCCGGCGAAATGCATCAGCGCCGGCAGCAGCGTGAGTGTCGCGAGCAGCGCGACGCAGACGACTGCGATGCCGCCGAGCGCGAGGCTGTGCACGAACCGCGCATTCACGAGGAACAGCGACGCGAACCCGCCGATGACAGCGAGTCCCGACGCGAGCACCGCCGGCCCCGCCCGCGAGAGTGCACCGACGATGGCGGCATCCGCGTCGCTGGCGTGCGCGCGCTCGTCGCGATGATGCATGAGGACGAACAGCGCGTAGTCGGTACCTGCGCCCAGCCCGATCATGGTGATCACGTTCTGTGCGAGCACGGTCGCGGGGATGACGCCGTGCATCAGGTACAGCACCGCACTGCTCACCAGCACCGCGGTCACGGCGACGGCGATCGCCGCCCCCGTCGCGGCCAGCGTGCGGAACACCAGGAAGAGCACGATGAGGGTGAGGGGAATCCCGACCATCTCCGCGCGCAGCAGGTCCGCCGCCGACTGGCGGTTGAGGTCGAAGAACATCGCCGACATGCCGGTGACGTACGTGCGCATCCCCGGCGCAGCGCCGTCCAGGATTCCACGCAGCCTCGAGGTGGCTGCTTCGGCGTCGCCGAGCGTGGTGACGGCGGGCTGCACGAGTAGCAGCGCGGACTTTCCGTCGCGGCCAAGGAGCTCTGTCGTTCCACTGTTCCAGAAGTGCATCACGCCGCGCACCGACGAATCGGCGGCCAGCCTGGTTTCGAGTGCGGCAACCGCGGACTGGAATCGCGGATCCCTGGTGCTCAGTGAGTCACTCGCTACGACCACCGGAACCAGGTGCGCGGCTCCCGTGCCGAAGCGCTCGTCCATTCGCTCCATCACGGCGCGCGAGTCGCTGCCGCGAATGGCTTCGCTCCCGCCCTGGGCGACGCCAGTGAGCAGCAGCGCGCCGGGCACCGCGGCTGCCAGCGCCAATGCCCACGCCACCACGACGGCGCGTGGATGGCGCACCACAAAGCGGGCGATGGACTGCGCCATCATCTCGCGGACGGGCTAACTTCGTGAGCATCCATCGCGACCCGGGGACCATGGACGGATTCGCCGAATACGAGCAATACGACGGCCTCGGCCTCGCGGAGCTGATCCGCACGCGGAAGGTGAGCGCCCGCGAAGTGACGGAGGCTGCGATCGCGCGAATCGAACGGCGCAATCCGTCGCTCAACGCCGTCGTGAACAAGATGTACGATCGCGCCCGCGCGAGCATCGCGTCTGCTGCTCCACAGGGGCCGTTCGGCGGCGTCCCATTCCTGTTGAAGGACCTGCTGGCGATGTACGAAGGCGTTCCCACCAGCGCGGGCAACCGGTTGCTCCGCGACATTCCCGCGCGCCAGGACAGCGAGATCGTGCGTCGGTATCGCAACGCCGGCCTCGTGATCCTCGGCAAGACGAACACGCCCGAGTTCGGGTTGGTACCGTATACCGAATCCGAGGCGCTCGGCGTTGCCCGCAATCCCTGGGACCATGAACGAACCCCCGGAGGCTCCAGCGGCGGATCGGCCGCTGCTGTCGCATCGCGGATGGTGCCGATCGCCGGAGGTGGCGATGGCGGCGGATCCATTCGCATCCCGGCCAGCTGCTGTGGCGTGTTCGGATTCAAGCCATCGCGCGGGAGCACTCCTACCGGACCGACATTCGGTGAGTTCTGGCGTGGCTTCGTGGTCGAGCACGTGCTCGCCCGTTCGGTGCGCGACAGCGCGGCGATGCTCGACGCCATCGGTGGATCCGATCCCGGCGCCCCATACGCCGCGCCACGGCGAGAGCGTCCGCTGCTGCAGGAAGTCGGCGCTGATGTCGGTCGTCTGCGGATCGCGTACAGCGCGAAGCCGCTGCTCGGCAATCACGTACACGACGACTGTCGTCGCGCGCTGGACGACGCCGTGAAGCTGCTGGTGGAGCTGGGGCACGACGTGACGGAAGCCGCGCCCGAATTCGACGGCGATGCATTCGCTGTGGCATTCGTGACGGTTGTCGCTGCCGAGGCCCGGGCGGACATCGAGATGACCGCTGCGCTCGCTGGGCGCAAGCCGCGGATGGCGGACTTCGAGGCGGCAACCTGGGGACTGGGACTGGTGGGGAAGGCGACGAGCGCAAGCGCGTACGCCAGCGCCGTGCGGTCGATGCAGATGACGGCGCGTACCGTCGGCCGCTTCCTCGAGCGCTACGACGTGGTGCTGACGCCCACCCTGGCCGATCCCCCTCCAGTGATTGGTGAGCTGCAGCCGAGCAGGGGAGAGATCGCGCTGATGAAGACCATCTCGCGGTTGCACGCGGGCTGGCTCCTGGGCGCGCTCGATGTGGTGAAGCCGCTGGCGGAGAAGACGCTCGCGTTCATTCCATATACGCCGGTGTTCAACGTGACCGGCCAGCCGGCGATGTCCGTACCACTGTACTGGAATGACGCGGGTCTGCCGATCGGTGTGCACTTTGCCGCTCGGCTGGGCGCGGACGACCTGCTGTTCCGGCTGGCGGCCCAGCTGGAACGCGCGCGTCCGTGGTTCGATCGCGCGCCGCCGGGGTGAATTGCGTGAGGGCATGACGTAAGCTGCCGGAGCGCCCACGCCGTGCCTATACGCAGGTTACGTATGCCGATACGTAGATGTGTGATCCGCCGTGGCGCTGATCCGCTGTTTCCGAGTGATCCGAGGACCCTTCAGTCGTTTCAGAGTCACAAGCGCCTGGCTGAACCTGAAGAGCAATCCAACGCAGAGACGCTGAGACGCAGAGGAAAACAAAAGCGAGCGTGCGCTTATTGGTCCGAGGATGGGTTCACCTCATTGTTCTCTGCGCCTCTGCGTACTCTGCGTTTACAATGCAGTTTCCGTCAGCCTGATCCGCTGTTTCCGAGTGATCCGAGAACCTTTGAGTGCTTTCATTGTCACAAACGCCTGTGGCTGAACCTGAAAAGCAATCCAACGCGGAGACGCTGAGACGCAGAGGGAAACAAAAAGAGCGAGCGTGCGCTTATTGGTCCGAGGATGGGTTCACCTCATTGTTCTCTGCGCCTCTGCGTGCTCTGCGTTTACAATGCAGTTTCCGTCAGCCTGATCCGCTGTTTCCGAGTGATCCGAGAACACCTTGAGCACCTTCTTCACACAAGCGTCTGCCACTGGGCTGAAAAGCAATCAAACGCAGAGACGCAGAGACGCAGAGACGCAGAGACGCAGAGGAGGACGGATGATTGAACTTCAGATGATACGGACTGTGGTCGGGCTCCTGGCCCTTCTGACGGTTTCGCCGGCCGGCGCGTCGGCACAGGTCACGGCGATCGTTGGCGGCACAATCGTCGACGGCACGGGGCGACCGTCAATTCCGAACGGCGTCGTGATCGTGACCGGCGAACGGCTCACCTGCGTTGGCACCACGGCCCAGTGCCAGGTGCCGACTGGCGCGACGCGCATCGATGCCACCGGAAAGTTCATCACTCCGGGGCTCGTGGATGCGCACGTGCACTTCAGCCAGACGGGCTGGGTGGACGGACGCCCCGACGGACTCTCCGCGCCGAATCTCTATCCCTATCCCGAGACGGCACGCGCGCTGCGGGCAAACCCCGCGCGCTGGTACCGCTCATACCTCTGCAGTGGGATCACCGCGGTCTACGACGTCGGCGGTCATCCGTGGACCACGCAGCTGCCACAACAGGCTGAGCGCGACCTGAACGCGCCGCACGTCCGTACGGCGGGGCCGCTCATCACCCACGCAGGTCGTTCGGCGCTGGATGTCGACGACACGATCTACACCTTTCTGCCGATGGGGACGTCGGCGGAGGTACAGTCGAGCGTCGCGAAGCTGAAGGGAATGGGCGCGTCCGCGGTGAAGGTGTGGTACCTGGCGCCGCAGCCTGCACGACGCGAGGAGCTCGACGCGCGGATGATGGAAGTGGGCGCGGCGGCGAAAGCGGCCGGGCTGGATCTCATCGTCCACGCGACCGGACTGCGCGAGGCAAAGGTGGCGCTGAAGGCAGGCGCGGTGATGCTGGTACACAGTGTCGAGAACCAGTTCGTCGACCAGGAGTTCCTCGACCTGCTCCTGCAAAACCGCGCGACCTATGCGCCCACACTCGTCGTGGGACGGAACGCGACGCGTGCCAGCGTATCCATTGCGCTGGGTCAGCCGGTGCAGATCGATGATCCCAACGGTTGCGTCGACTCGGCGACGGTGGCAAAGGTCGCGAACGTCGAACCGCTGCGTGCGCTCATGCCCGAACAGCTGCGTCGGGTAGACGTCGCGATGCGTCGGCTGGAGAACGTCGGCGCGCGGGGCGCGGTGATGGCGGAGAATCTCCGGCGGGTGAAGGCGGCGGGTGGCACCATCGCGGTCGCGACGGATGCGGGCAACCCGCTCACCCTGCACGGCCCTTCCATATATCAGGAGATGGAAGCGATGCAGTTGGCGGGATTGTCACCCGCGGAGATCGTCGTCATGGCAACGCGGAATGGTGCGCAGGCGATGGGACGGCTGCGGGATTTCGGCACCCTCGAGGCGGGGAAGCTCGCCGACCTCCTCATCCTGTCCGAGGATCCAAACGCCAGTGCCAGGGCATTTCGTTCGCGGACGCACGTCATGCGTGCTGGCAGGCTATTTCGCTAACCTCATCGCAAAGTACTTGCCGTCCGTGTCAAGCGGCTCTCGGCCCTCGGCACCGGCAAGACGTATCTTTGCCGCATGCCATCTGCGCCTGATCTGACGCGCGGGATTCGGGCCATGCGGGACCGCAACTGGGCACTGGCACACCAGGCCTTCGCGGAGGCGGACCGGGTCGCGCAGCTCCCTGTCGAAGACCTCGAGCGCATGGCGTCCGTCGCGTATCTCGTGGGCGAGGATGATCAGCACGGGGCGCTGCTGGAACGCGCGCACGCGGCGCATCGCGAGCGGGGGAACGATGTCGCGGCGGCGCGCTGCGCATTCTGGATTGCGCTCATGCAGCTGTTCCGAGGGGAAGCCGGGCACGCCGCGGGATGGCTGGCGCGCGCGCAGCGCCTGCTCGGTGAGCGCGACTGCGTGGAGCAGGGATACCTCATGCTCCCAGCCGCCGAGCGACAGCTGCGGCAGGACCAGGCAAGGGCTGCCATCACCACCGCGACGCGAGCCGCCGCCATCGGTGACCGATTCGGCGACCGTGACCTCGTCGCGCTCGCGCAGCACCTGCACGGTCGCGCCCTGCTGCACCAGGGCCGGATGGAACGGGGACTCACACAGCTGGACGAAGTCATGGTGGCGGTGACGACCGGCGAGCTGTCTCCAATCGTGACCGGGCTCCTGTACTGCAGCGTGATCGACGCGTGTCAGCGTGCCTGGGCCCTGGACCGTTCGGGGGAGTGGACCAGCGCGCTGGCGCAGTGGTGTGATGCGCAGCCCGGGCTGGTGGCGTTCACGTCCGCGTGCCTGGTGCGGCGCAGCGAGATCCTGCAACTACGGGGCGCGTGGCCCGAGGCGCTGCGCGAAGCCCAACGCGCCTGTGAACGCGTTGCTCACCTCGCGGAGCGGCGCCCGCCAGCGGCAGCGCTGTACCAGCAGGCGGAAGTGCACCGGCTGCGGGGAAACTTCGACGAAGCCGAAGCGATCTATGGCAACGCCAGCGCGGGAGGATGGGATCCGCAACCGGGGCTGGCGCTGATGCGACTCGCGCAGGGGCGCACCGACGCAGCGGTACAGGCCATCACCCGCGCACTGGCGGCGGCGGCCGGGCCGGCAGAACGCAGCCGCCTGCTGCCAGCCCAGGTGGAGATCCTGCTGGCTGCGGGCGACATTCCGGCATCGCGGCAGGCCGTGAAAGAACTTGAAGAGATCGCGTCCGCGTTCGGCGCGCCTGCGCTCGATACGCTGGCGACGCACCTGCGTGGCCAGGTGCAGCTCGCGGAGGGGCGCGCCATTACGGCCGTGGCTTCGCTGCGCCGCGCGTGGCAGGCATGGGACGCGCTCGGGGCATGCTGGCTCGCCGCGCGCGCACGAACACTCATCGGCCAGGCCTGTACCGCGCTTGGCGACCATGATGGCGCGGCGCTGGAGTTCCGCGCAGCGCGCGAGATGTTCGAGCGGCTCGGCGCCGCGCCGGACATCGAGCGTCTCGATGCCCTCACGCGCGAGCAGGACACCGGTGCCGGACACCCGCTGTCGGCGCGCGAGCTCGAGGTCATCCGGCTGCTCGCGTCGGGAAAAACCAACCGCGCGATCGCGAGCCAGCTCGCCATCAGCGACAGGACCGTGGCCCGGCATGTCAGCAACATCTTCACCAAGCTCGGGATCTCGACTCGCGCGGCTGCCGCCGCCTGGGCGTGGCAGCACGGCCTCACCTGACACTGGGCAGAATCACCCATCGGGCGCCTATGTAGCCCTGCATGATTCGACGGATGCCCGCCCGCTCGCCGGACCGTATGCTGCCTTCGCCAACATGAAGCGGAGGAAGCGTGAAGACACAACTACGGTGCGGCATCGTCAGCGCGACGGTGTGCGCGGCACTGGCGCAGGCGCAGGAGCGTCCGCCGATCATCGACATGCACATGCACACCCACCATCCCGCCTTCATTCCCGCGGGGATGCCGTCGATCTGCCGGCCGGCGCCGTGCACGGGGAGAGGCAAGGCTACGGCACTCGAGCAGGAGTCGCTGCGCGGCACGATCGAACAGATGCAGCGCTACAACATTGTGAAGGGAATGCTGAGCGCGCCCGATCTCGCGGAGCTGGAGCGCTGGTCTGCCGCGGCGCCCGGCAAGTTCACCCACGGCCTGTTCATGATGGTGCCTGGCGAGCCTGCGGCGGAGGCAATGAAGCGCGAAGTGCGCGCCGGCCGCGTCGGCTTCATCGGCGAGGTCGCTACGCAACTGAGCGGTGTGGCGCCGAACGATCCGCGACTCGCGCCCTACTTCGCCATGGCCGAGGAACTGGACGTCCCGCTGCTGGTGCATACTGAGGGAATCGGCCCCGAACTGCCGGGCTTCCGCTCGGCCGCGGGAAACCCCCTGCTCCTCGAGCCGGTGCTGGTGCGTCATCCGAAGCTGCGGATCTACGTGGAGAACACCGGCTATCCGTTCCTCGGCGAGATGATCGCGATCATGACGCAGTACCCCAACATCTATGGAGATCTCTCGACGATCACGTGGGTGCTACCACGTCCGGCGTTCTACCGGTACCTGAAAGAGCTGATCGACGCCGGGCTGGGGAAACGGCTGATGTTTGGCTCGGACCAGATGCGCTGGCCGGAGGCCATCGGGTGGGCGGTGCAGGCCATCCAGGAGGCCCCGTTCCTCACGGAGGAGCAGAAGCGCGACATCTTCTACAACAACGCGGTGCGATTCCTGGGACGGGATGCGCCGCGTGCCAGCCGGTGACAGCGACGGCCCTGCTTACTGGTACCCGAGCCGCCGCCTCGCCGCGAGAAATCCCTGGTGCTGGTGGAGTTCCTGGAACAGCGGGGCCGTGAGCGTCACGAGCTGCACGCCGGGAGCCGTAATGAACGAGCGCGCGTCCACAGCTTCCTGAACACGCCGAGCGGCGGCATCCACGTTCTTGTCGCCGAGGTCGAGCAGCGCGAGGTCCACGGGGCCGGCGAGCCCGCGGCGCTCCCGGTTGGTCACGGCAGCGCGAAGGCGAGTCGCCTCGGCGGTGTTGCCTGCCCGGACGAGCAGGTACGCGAGCAGCGACACCGACGATGAATCGCGCGACGTGACGGCTGACCGCGCGGCGGCGATGGCTTCGTTCGACCGTCCCATTTGTGCATGACACAGCGCGCGCGTCTCCGCGGCCCGCGCGAGCGGGGGAGTGGTGCGTGCGGAATCGAGACGTGCCAAGGCCTGGTCGCATCGATTCATGAACTGCAACACGCGCGCGACGTCGGCGTGCGCGTATGGCGACCGCGGGTCGCGCTCGAGCGCCTGCTCCACGAGGGCGAGCGCCTCGTCGTTCCGGTTCGTGAACAGGTACACGTCCACGAGCGACTCGCGCGTGGCACGCGATGGATACAGCGCGAGGGCACGCTGCAATTCGGTCTCCGCGCCCGCCATGTCGAAGCGCGCGCTGCGAACGACGCCGAGTGCCGCGTGCGATTCGGCCAGTGAATCGTCGATGGCGACGGCGCGCTGCGCGGCCTGTTCGGCAAGGCTCAGCTGCCGGTCGCGCCCCGCCGCAGGGATCGTCGCGAGGCTCCGCACATACATGTGAGCGAGGCCCGCCCACGCGCGCGCGTAGCTGGAGTCGAGCGCGATTGCCTGCTGGTAGAGGTCGAGCGCCTGGCGTGCGGCGCCGTCTGAAGCGTCCAGCGCGCGATTGTTGCCGCGCAGCACCAGCTGGTACGCGGCGGCGTTCTGCGTCTCGCGTCGCCGGGAGCGCGCCGGCGGCCGCTCGAGGATCTGTCGCGCGACAGTCTCCACGACGTCGTCGTGCAGCACCATGAGATCCGCCGGCTTCGGCGCATAGTCCTGCTCCCAGCGCGTCGTGCCGTCCGCCGCCACGAGCTGGAAGCGGAAGCGCGCGGTGTCGTTCTTCTGCATTGCGCCGCGGAGCACGTGCGCGACTCCCAGCGTTTCGGCGATGCTGCGGGCGTCGTACGGAGGGGTGCGGTACGCGAACATGTCACCCGACGTCACGAGCAGTCCGGCGTTGCTGAGCATGCGACGCAGATGCTCGGTCATTCCCGCGGCGAGCGCGGGGCCGGCGGGATCGCGGCCACTGACCTCGATGGGGAGCACGGCGATGGCACGCGGCCGGTCGCGGGCGTCCACGATCCCGCTCGCGATGGACCGCGCCCGGGCGCTGGCGTCGCCGGCAATGTCCCGTGCCCTGGCCCCAGCGTCGCCGGCGATGTCCCGCGCCCTGGCACCGGCGTCCACGATGCGTCCACGTGCCACGAATGCGCCGACGCCGATGAGAGTGAGCACGAGGACGGTGACGACGAGTCGCGCGGAGGGGAGGGGCATCGGCCGACGCCGGCGAACCGTGCTTGCGCGCGCAGGCTCGGCAGCACTCGGCGATGGGTCCGGTGCGACCGCGGACGGTTCGATGAATTCCACAGGCTCGTCGTGCCGAGCGAAGTCGCCCGCGGGTGTGGTGGTTTCCCGGGCGGCCAGTAATTCGGGCGCCGGCGCGTGAGGCTCGATATGCGGCGGGGGATCGCCGAATTCCGCCGGGAACTCCACCGCGGGAGGCGCTGTCACTTCTGGCGGGACTCGCGCAGGCGGCTCCGCGCGCTCGGGCGGTGCATACACCAGCGAGAGATCCTCGGCTGGCGGGGCGATGTGCCGCGGCGGCGCTGTGGGTTCGCGATCGGGGTTCGACGTCAGCGTCGGCTCAGCAAGAACGAAATCCGCCGTCGGTTCCACGACGGGCGGCGGTTCCTGCTCGGCGTGGACCACCTCGAACTGCGGCTCCGCGCGGAGCGGCTCTGTCGTCGGTTCCTCGGCTGGTGACGCTTCCTGGGGCGGTGGCTCTTCCGCGTCGGGAGGCTGCTCGGCGGGCGGTTCCTCTATCGGAATGACTTTCGGAGATTCCGGCGGAGCGGGGGGCGCCTCCGGCGGCGGCTCCTCGACGACATGCTCGACCTTTGGCGGCGTCTTCGATCGCTTCGAGCGCTTGCGCCTCGCCTCGGCCCGTGACGTCGGCGCTTCGCGAACAGCTTCGTGCGTCGGTTCTTCGATCTCGGGCAGGATCTCCTTCGCGGTGCGCGATCTTGCGCCGAGCGACTTGCGCGCGGCGGCGAGACGGTCGCGCTCGTTCGCGGCCCAGCCCTGGAACTCGAGGGCGTCTTCGAGGGCGAAGCCGTCGAGGAGCGGGCCGGCGTACAGGTCCAGCGCGTCGTCGGTGCGCCCCTCGTCGACCGCTGCCTGGAAGTCGAGCGCGTCCACCGTGACGCGCGAGCCGAGGCGCATCTCCTTCGCGCTGGAGAAGATCGCGTCGTCGCCGAGCGCCTTGTTGATGGCGAAGAGGGCCTGGTTGAGGAGCTGGGTGGCCTCTTTCTGTTCGTGCCCGGGCCAGAGGTACGACGTCAGTTCCGCGCGAGACACCGTGCGCTTGGGATGCAGCGCAAGCAGGGCGAGGAGCGCGATGCGGTGCGGCTCGGCGGCGGCGCCGGTGACACGAGTGCCGTCCGCGTCAGTGATGACGGGAGCGCCGAGGAGCCGGAGCCGCGTTGTGGAGGAATTCACTGCAGTAATAATGTCATGTTCACGCACGTCCGGCCATTGCGTGGACTGCGGTTACCCGTCAGGGCAAGGCGTGAAGGTCCTGGATTCCTCGCATCGCGCTCGTGTCGCGGTTGCGCGAGGTCGTGTGCACTGCACGTCGCACCATATGACCAGTCGCCGTACACCAGTGGACCAGTTGCATTTGCAGCAAGTGACCTATGCGTGACACCAGATGACCAGTCGAGTTGCACCTCATGACCGGTCGCGTCGCACCCCATGACCAATCGCGTCGCACCCCATGACCAGTCGCGTGACAGCCGATGACCGATCGCTTCGCGCCTCGTGACCAGTCGTGTGACAGCACATGACCAATGGCTTCGCAGTTCGTGGCGTCACTACTCGCACCTGTGGACCACTCGCGTTGCAGTACATGACCAGCCGCCTCGCACTGGCGTACCTCCCGCGTGCCTGTGTCGTCGAAAGGCCTCGCAGCACTGTACCAGTCACGTCGGAGCACCTGACCTGCCTGGTGCCACCTGTGCACCAGCCGCATCGCACCGTATGAACAGCACGTGGCAGCACCGGACCAGTCGCGTTGCAGGGGTGAGCCAGCCGCGTGACACCGCGTGACCTCTCGTGTCTCAGCGTTAACCCAGCCGGTCGCGGGTCCAGGCGTTCAGGCGAGCGGCAGGCGCTGTAAAGCATCGTTTCTCCCGCACTTTTGGGTTCGTTAGCAATACCGAAGATTCTCCACTTCCCTTCCCTGCCGGTGGGGGGAGGCGACCAGGCGCGTCCAGGCGCCGAAGCAGGCGAAGTGATCGTGAGGAAACGCGCTTCCCACGCTCACGCGGCTGCAATCGCTCCTCGATCGAGGTGAGGAGCAGCGCTCCCCCGCAGTCGGCGCTGTCCCAAGCAGCGCGCGGGCAGGCTTCACCGTTCACGGAATCAAGGAATCCAGGAATGCGCGAATACGAGAATCAAAAGCGCCTGAATTCCGGCATTCTCCCATTCAGGGATTCCGCAGTCCGCACTCCGGCTGTGGAGCGTACGCGCAGCTCAGCGTTCAGGATGCGGTCTGCATGCACGTCAGCCACGCCGGCTGGCCCGGTCAGCTGAGGTTCTCGAAGTCCTGGACGGTGCCAAAAAAGTAGGGTTGACACCAAAAATAGAGCTGCATATAATATTACTATGCAGCCACCAAGCCGCTTCGACCTGTTGCCTCTCCGGCAGCGCAAGTTCGCCCGCACCAAGCTTGGCCTCCTGGATGCGCTGGTGACCGCCATCCGGAAGCGCCCGCTGGAGAATGTCACCGTCAAGGAGCTGTGCGAGACGGTGGCGATCTCCGAAGCGAGCTTCTTCAACTACTTCCCGCGCAAGACGGATGTGCTCACGTACTACGTCCAGCTCTGGTCGATCGAGATGGCGTGGTATGGCCGGGAGTTCGCCGAGGCGAGGGGAGGGCTGGGGGCCATCGAGGAAATCTTCGCCATGACCGCGCGACGCGTGGCCGAGAACCCGGCGCCGATGGGCGAGATCGTCGCCCAGCAGGCCCGCATGACGCAGCCCGTGGACTTCGCCGCGATCAGTGTCGCCGAGCGCCTGCTGGCATTCCCCGACCTCGATGGCATCGAGGACGTGGACGGCCAGGGGCTGGAGTCACTGCTGCCCCCGCTCATCGAGCGCGCCGTCAGGGCGGGGGAGCTGCCCCGCAGGACGGATCGTGATGCGGTGCTCGTCGCACTCGCCACGATCTTCCTTGGCCTTCCCGTCGTGCTGCGCAGGTCGCCCCCGGCGGCGCTCGAGTCCGCGTACCTGTCCCAGCTTCGCCTGCTGTGGGCCGGGCTTCGCTCCTCCGGGACCTGACATGACTGACGCGGCTTCAGCACTCCCGAAACCCGATGCTGGCCAGGTGCTCGTGCGCGTGCATGCCTCCTCGATCAATCCGATCGACCTCCAGCTCGCGTCGCGCGCCATCGCGCGCGGCGTACCGCAGCGCCCTTCCGCGACCCTGGGGTTCGACCTGGCCGGGGTGGTCTTCAGCACGGGCGCACGCGTCACCCGGTTCGCCATCGGGGACCGCGTCTACGGGCGCATCGATGCGAAGACCGGTGGCGCGCATGCGCGGCATGCGCTGGTGTCGGCGGAGGTGATCGATCATGTCCCCCCGACGCTTTCGTTCGCCGAGGCAGCGGCGCTGCCGCTGACGGCGATGACCGCGCTCCAGGGGATGCGCCTGCTGGCCGTGCGGCCCGGCGACCACGTGCTGGTGAACGGCGCGGCCGGTGGTGTGGGCGTGGCCGCCGTGCAGGTAGCGCGCGCCATGGGCGGGGAGGTCACCGCCGTCGCGCGGATGACCGCGGCGGAGCGCCTGCGGCAGGTCGGTGCCAGCGCCGTCGTGGACAGGGCAATGATGGACGAGTTGGCCCGTATGGGTCCCTTCGACGCCGTGTTCGATGCCACCGCCCGTCCATGGGACAACCTGCGTCCGCTCATCGGACCGCGTGGTCGCTTCGCCAGCACCGGGATCAGCGCGAGCCTGGCGATCCACGCCACCCTCGGCAGGCTCTGGTCGCGGCAGCGTGCCCATTTCATCGTGAGCCGCGCGGACGGCGCGCTGATGTCATCGGTATCGGCGATGGTGTCGCGGGGCGAGCTGATGCCCGTGATCGACAGGGTCTTTCCACTCGAGCGGATCGGCGATGCCTTCCGTCACCTCGCCGCAGGCGGCGTGACCGGGAAGGTGATCGTCACCATGGATTCCGGAAACTGAGATGACACTCCCCTTCAGACACATCGTTCTCATGACCACAACCCTGGCAGCCGTCGCGGGATGCAGCGACGCCGTCGAGCCGACGACTGTGGAACACGCGGCGCACTCCGCGCCGGGCATCCAGTACCTGGTGCTCGATTCCTCGCATGTGCTCTTCGAGTTCAATGGCGGCTGGGCGGACATCGCGAACCGTCGCCGGATGGATTCGGCCACGACGATGATGGCGTATTCGATGAGCAAGACCATCACCGCGGCGGCCGTGCTCCAGCTGGTGGAGGCAGGGCAGCTGGATCTCGACGCCCCGGTGAGCCGATACCTGCCGTCGCAGCCGTACGGAAGCGCCATCACCATCCGGCAGGTGATCGCCCACACCGCGGGAATTCCGAATCCCATCCCGCTCAAGTGGGTGCACCTCGCGTCGTCGCACGCGTCGTTCGACGCGGACGCCGCCCTTGCGTCCGTGCTCCAGGCGCATGGGAAGACGACGTCGGAGCCAGGCCGGAAGTACGCATACGCCAACATCGGTTACTGGCTGCTGGAACGGGTGGTCGAGCGCGTCACGGGAGAACCCTTCACCGCGTACGTCACGCGCCGCGTGCTGCAGCCCATCGCGGCGACGCAGGCGGAGCTCGGCTACGCCATTCCGGATCCCGCGCGACATGCGCGCGGATACCTCGAGAAGTACTCGATCCCCAACCTGCTGAAGGGGTTCCTCATCGACGACGCCTTCATCGGTGACTACGAGGACGGATGGCTCCGGATCGAGAGCCATTTCCTGAACAGCCCCGGCATGGGTGGGCTCGTGGGCACCAGTCGTGGCTTCGGCAAGTTCCTCCAGGACCAGCTGCGTGGGCACAGCGTCATCCTTGGCGACGCTGGCCGGCGATTGTTCTTCGAACAGCAACGCACCGCGAGTGGAACACCCATCGACATGACCCTCGGCTGGCACATTGGGTCGCTGGACGGCGCGCGGTACTTCTATAAGGAAGGGGGCGGGGGTGGGTTCCACTCCATGATGCGCCTGTATCCTGACGCCGGCATCGCGAGCGTCATGATCGTGAACGCGACCACGATGAACGTGGGGAAGGCGCAGGACGAAGCCGACCGCGAGGTACTCGGGCTTCGAGGTTGACATCGATGCCGGCGGCTCGAGTCGTCGAGGATGCACAAACCCCGCGGATCATCACAGGACCCCCGCGAGCACAGCGACAGCGGCAACCGCGCCGACCCAGAAGACGAACGACCAGCGCATGAGGTCTGCCTTCGCTTCGCCAACGCGCCGGTCCACCTGGTGAAGGCGTTCACTCAGCTTGTCGTCGAGCGTGGCGATCCGCTCACTGAGCTTGTCGTCGAGCGCCGCAATGCGCTGGTTCCACTTGTCATCCAGCGCCGTGATGCGCTGGTTCCACTTGTCATCCAGTGCCGTGATGCGCTGGGCCCACTTGTCATCCAGCGCCTTGAGCTCCGTCTGGAAATCGGCCCTGACCCCGGCGCGCAGCCCCTCGAACCCCGTCTCCTGCCAGATCACGAAGTCCTCGCTGGCGGGGGTGCCGAGCGCCGCCCGGACGCTGCGCGGGAGCGGTGAACGGTCAGCCATGTGGCATGGGAAGAATGATCCGCCAATCTGGCGAAGTCACCTCCTGGGACCGACATCGTTTGGCCGCCGAGCGTTCCGGAAAATTGCATGGAAGAACCATACGCTCGGCCGCCGCGCCGAGTCCATAGCCGGCCCTGGATGGAGCGGATGACGAGACCGAGCAGCAGTCGCGCGGGAGCATCGAGGGTGAGGAGCGGTGCTCCCCACCTCACGAGAAATCGGAATCCTTCTCGTCGGATTCACCCTCCTTCTCCCGCAACTTCTCGAAGCGACGCATCGCCTCGCGCGTCTGCGGCGTGCTCTCGCCGATGTGATACACATGCAGCGACAGCACCCGGTGCCGCGATCCGAACACATCGCGGAACTCGATCCAGCGCAGCGCCGGGCAGTGCTCGAGCTGACGCTCGATCATGAGCGCCGTCTCAAACGTCACGACATAGCCGTTGCAGTACGCCTCCACGATGAAGTACTCGTCGAGGCGACGGGATTCCGGAGGATGATCCACCAGGTGCTTCACACGGTTGATCATCGTTCTGTTGATGGTTGAGGTGTAAACGCAAAACGCCCCACCGCGTCGGGTGGGGCGTCGATTCAGGGGCAGGTTCGCTAACCGCGAACCCGTCCGATTCGACACCTCGCCACGCCGACGCGCGCGTCCAAGCTCCCGTCAGACGGAAACAGATCCGCCTGCCGGAACGACGCTCGAATTGTCGTATGACTGCGTGGCATATGAAGCTCCTTGATGACGCGTGTCATCGTTGGGGCGCGCATTCTATGTCTTCCAGTTTCTGAAGTCAAGCATTGCCGCTCAGCAGAAGGAGGCGCCAGCCGCCGCGCCGATTGCCGCGCCCAGCGGAATGGTGAACACGACGTCGCCCGACTTGGAGGGCGCCATTGCGCCCGCCAGTGCTCCGGCGGTGGACAGCGGAAGCGCAAGCAGCAGGCGCTTCGTAAATCCGCATGTCGAGCCTCGCGCGGGCAGGGCCGCCAGGATGGAGCTGCCTGCAAGCACCCCGATGACAGCGGCGCCGGATGTGCCGCAGCTGACGTCGGCAGCGCATCCCATGATCGACCAGGTCGCCGCGGCGCCGTACAGGCCAATCACCGCTCCGATGCCGGCGGAGACCAGGCGAATAGGGAGCTCTCCGCGCGACGAATCCGCGGAGGATAGCCGCGGGTTCAACGCCGCGCGCTCACCCTCGACAGGCCGCGCAGCGATCGATGACAACTGCTGCGCTTCCGCCGGGGAACCGTTCGTGGCGAGCAGGAAGACTAATGCGAGCAGCAAGCGCTTCATGTGGGTCCTCCGATCATGTCAGCAAAGACGCTTGATGAGGCTATCGCGCCTCTGTCGGTCTGTAATGCTCATTTCGACGAGTCCTTCACGCATCCCTGGCGGGTCAGGAGCTGGCGTCACATTCATATAAGCAATTCGTTCCAGCTCGCGTGCCCGCAGTGCCGTGGTGCAGCTTTGCGCTTCCTCGGCAGCTCGAAACAGAGCGGACGCGAATGGCATGGCAATCATCATGCGCAGTGGAGCGACGGTGCCTCGCGCGCTGCCTCTCAGTGGTACAGAATCAAGCGCTGCGAGTGCGAGCCAGTACGACAGCGTGTCTCCCCGCTGGCGGAGAGCGGCCGCTTTGCGGAACAAGCGATCGGCGTCTCCCGTGGTGTCAGCAGCAGCCGGGACGAACGGTGTCTCGGAATTGCAAGGTGCATCTTCAACCGAGCGCACCTCGAGGAGCCGGTTGACGGTGACCTGGCGCGATGACACGCCCATGTGTCCGTAATGCCATGGGCCGCGGATCTCGCCTTCGAACCGGAGAAAGTACGACGGACGCACCATGTCGTTCTGCTTCGGCCACTTCATGGTCGAGTCATACGCCTCCTTGCGGAGGCTGAGCCATCCGCCAGGGACCGAGCCCCCGCATACGCCGAAGTGGCTTTCCTCGAAGCCAAAGGTCCAGATACCCGCGAATGTGCCTCGTCGGATCTCGAACGGCCGCATGTCGCAGGAGCTGGCCGAGGTCCAGAGCTCGCGGAGTGCCGTTTCGTCGTTCTCGACACGCAGGGTGTCGGTGAGCAAGAGGTGGCCGTCGAGAATGCGAACGCCCGAACACACGTACGTCACGACCTGGATGCCCGGTGGCAGGCTGTCGAAGACATAGCGTCCTGCAGTATCGGGAGAAGCACACAAGCGCCCCCGCTGGCCTCCTTCGAGATCGACGAGGCGACAGATCTGTGTGCGCATGATCGGTCGCATCGTGGCGGTATCGACGACGGTCCCGACGATGCGCGCTCGCCCCTTTGGCCACTGCGCCTGCGCATACATCGAGCTTGCAGCGACGGTCGCAAGCAGCAGCGCGACGAACGGGGGGACGAGAAACCGCGTTGTTCGTTTCCTGATGGGCGGCAGGATCATCTCCAGGATGAGTGAGACGCGGTCAACGGCATTCTATAATCAGCATCGATCATCCATGATCGTACAAGGGCATCGCGGCAGCAGGATGCCAAACGTGCTCCCCTGACCATCCATGCTGCGAACCAGAACGCGACCCTGATGAGCCTCTGCGATCCCCTTCACGATCGCGAGACCCAATCCGACGCCGCGGCGATCGCGCTGCGCCTGCCAGAACTTCTCAAAGAGATGGCGGCGGTTCTCGGCTGATATGCCAGGCCCCGTATCCTCCACCAGAAAAAGAAGGCGTTGCGGCGTCGCGCGCACCGCGAGACACACACGCCCACCAGGCGGAGTGAACTTCACGGCATTTGCCACGAGGTTTCCCAGCGCCTGCACGACGCGTGAGTGGTCCGCGCGTATCGTCAGCGACGGCATTGCAGTCGTCACACAAATGGTGACCTGGCGCTGCTCCGCCGCGGGCAGCATCGTCTCATAAACCTCCTGCACGATCTCAGCCGCGTCGCACTCGCGGAGCTGCAGCTCCAGCCGCCCCATCTGCATGCGGTGCACGTCGAGGAGGTCGCCGATGAGCCGGTTCATCTGCCGCGAGGCACGGACGGCGACAGCAAGGAGCTGCCTGCGCTTCTCTGGCGGCGGATCGAGCTCACCCAGCAGCTGAGCTGTATTACTGATGAGGTTCAGGGGATTGCGAAGGTCATGTGCCACGACGGCGAGTACTTCCTCGCGTGCCGCGGCCAGGAGCTCGGCTTCCTTCCGGCTGGACCGTTCGTTGTCGAAGTCGATGGCGCGAGCGAGCGCGCCCGAGGCAATCTGGGCGAGCAGCATGGTAAAGGTGCGGTCGACCGCGCCGAATGCCGTTGGCTGCGCGAAGCTGAGGCCAAGCCCACCGATTACGCTGCCATTGTGCATCAGTGGCAGCGCGGCATGTGCCTGCGTGGCACTCACCGCGCCGAACTGCTCGTACGCCCAGGGATACGTGCTGCGGTATTCCTCAACGGAGCTCAGGTAGACCGGCATTCCGGTCCGCAGCGATCGCGTGACCGGCGTGTCATCCTCTGCCCGAAGCGCGTTCACGCGATCGAGTATCGCGGAGTCATAGCCTTCGGCGTTCAGCAATCGCAACCCGGTACCGGACCGCAGGAAGATGAAGCCACGCGATGCCTCGACGACTCCCAGGCCCATGCCCAGCACGACCCGCGCGACATCGGCGGTAGCGGCCGCATTGGACAACTCGGCGGTGACCGCGAGCAGCCGCCGGGCACGCCGCGTGAATGCGCCGGGGTCAGGGGCATCCAGCGCGTCGAAAGCCTGCTGACTTGCGGTCTCGAAGGCGACGGTGGCAGTCATGTCAGGGGCTCCCTTTCTCACGCGTAAAGCGATCGCGCTCCCACACTCGCTCGCCGGGCGGAGCCAGCAGGTCGTCCCGGATGGTCAGCGCCTCCACGCGCCCGGTCGGGTCGATGTCGAAGGTCACGTGCGCCGGGCGCAAAGCCGGCCCGGCCGACTCCCATTGCAACAGGAACGTGTCATGCGCCCAGTGACTCAACGTGCCGCCCGGACCACCGACGAGGCGAAGGGTAAGCGCATCCGCATCGGCAATTTCGATGGCGCCATACAAGGGATGCTCGAAGCGACCGGTGTATCGCTCGAGATCCACTCCTGGTGAGGTGTTCCTCGGCCGCAGCGAGTCGAGCCGGACCCTGAGCAGTGTCATGTCGCGCTGATACCGCCTGATGTCGTTCAGCAGCACCGAGCTCCAATCCACTTCAGGGGCGCCCAGCATGCGATCGACGATCCACCGTGTCAGCGCGACCTGGGCCAGGTTGTTCCCGTCGGTGTTGGCCAGCACGACCACACCGAAATCACGTTCCGGAATCCAGGTCACGTCCGACAGCATCCCATCGATTCCTCCGCCATGCGACAGCACTTTCACCCCGCGATAGTCATACGTCATTACGCCGAGGCCGTACGCGAGGAAGTGAATGGACGGCCGCAAGGTGTCTCGTGAATGCGGCATCATCGTATGCGGCGACGTGATCATCCGCATGCTGGAGTCGCTGAGCAACGGTCGTCCGTCATGCCGTCCGCCGGCGAGGAGGAACTTCAGCCAGCGCGCCATGTCGAGCGCGCTGGAGTTGATCGAACCCGCCGGGGCGATGTTGTCGATGTTGCGCCAGGGAATGGGAACGGGGCCCGAGTCTCCTGTGGTATGAGGCGTTGCGACGTCCCGAAGCTGCGACAACGCTTCGATTGACGTGGTGCTCGCCGACATTCCCAGTGGCGTGAAGATGCGGCGGACGATGAGACTGTCCCAGGACATGCCGGAGGCGACGGCTTCGGCTTCACCCGCGGCGAGGAACATTGCATTCGAGTAGCCGAACCCGGATCGGAAGCTGCTGTTCGGCTGCAGGAACCGAAGCTGTTGCAGTACCTGCGCGCGCGAACGGGATGTGCCATACGCCACCATCTCGCCGCGCTGTCCGAGCCCGGACCGATGCGACAGCGCGTCAATGAGGGTGAGCTCACGCGTCACCCGGGGATCGAAGAGCCGGAATTCCGGGAGGTGATCGATGAGCGGGGCATTCCATCGCATGCGACCTTGATCCACGAGCATACCGGCGAGCACCGCCGTGAACAGCTTCGTATTCGAGCCGATGGCGAATACCGTGCGCTCGGTGACAGGATCAGCGTTTCCCACCCGCTTCAGGCCGAAACCGCGCGCGTACACCACTGAGTTCCCATGCACGACAGCGACCGCCAGCCCTGCGATGTTCCAGTCAGCCAGCGCCCTGGCCGCGTACGCATCGATGCCGCGAAGCACAGCGGGTGAGCGCTGTGCGACAGCGTCCGCGGCGCCGAGGAACGTCAGGATGGATACGATGCATGCACGCACGGCAATCATGAGGCCCGTCCTTCCGCCTTCGCGGAGAAGGGCATCGTGAAGAAACGTTCCCACGCATGCGTATCGATGGGAAAATCGTTCATGCGCACGATACGGCCATCGCGAATCTCGAAGTGCATCTGTACGAAGAGCTCGTGTACCGCCGGATCCCACGAGCGATTCATCCGGATGTGTTCCGTGGCCCACGCGTCCGTATCGCTGGCCGCAAGCGCGACGACATCGAGCTTGTAGCGGTTGCCCGCGAGCGCCATGAGTCTGCGCCGGAACTCGAGGAATCCCTCCCATCCGAAGTACTCGCCCGAGATCGAGCTGCGCCCGGCGATATTGACGATGACCTCCTCATCGAACATCTCGCGCATGGAATCGAGGTTGCCGGCCCAGAAACGCCGATACATCTCGCGCAGCACGCCCGCGGTCGACGCCGACACCGCGTGGTCCTCGTCGAGGTGGCCAAGCGCGCTGCTGTCGTAGGGGATCCGGACGGAGTGCGCCACAGGTTGCGGTGCCAGCGACCAGTAATCGTCGTAGTCACGCTGGTCCTCGGGGATGACCCATGACTCCGCCACCCTGCCGTCGCGCATGCGGAAACGGTTGGAGATTCTCAGTGTCCAGATACGGTTGGGGTCATCGGCGCGATTGATCCGGATGATCTCGCGCGTAAAGGCATCGTCGCCGGCGACCGAGAACACCGGTACCGACATCGCAAACACGCCGCCGTTGTGCCGGCGGATGTTTTCCATGAATCGCGCGAACCCTTCGTGGCCCCAGTATTCCCCGGCATTGCGACCCCTGCCAGGCACATGATGGATGTTGTCCCGCGCGATGTAATGGAGCGCCGCGCGATCGTCGCCCTGCACGAATGCCTGATACAGTTCAGCGAGCACGCGGGCGTTCTGTCGTGATAGTTCGCTGGGTTGCCGAGTAATGCTGTGAATTGCGCTCATGAGTGCTCCTGTGTGTTGACGTTGGGATTTCCGGTTAGCGGTTCACTGTCGGCAGGGTGCAATGCGCCGCGGAGCACAAATGCCGCCTGTGCCGCGGCAATCTTCGGCGCGGGGCTGCGTGCCATGGCGCGCAGCGTGAGGAAGGCGTGCAGCATCCCTGGGTACCGCGTCGTGACGACAGGCACGCCGGCCGCCGAGAGACGTTCGCCGAACCGTTCACCTTCGTCGCGAAGGGGATCGAACCCCGCGGTGATGATCAGCGTTGGTGGTGACCCGCTCAGCTGGCACTCCGACGCATGCAGGGGCGACACCATCCAGTGACGCCGGTCCTCCGCATCGGGTGCGTACCTGGCCACCGAATCGCGCAGGCCGCCAGCGGTGAGATAGAAGCCGCGAGCGAACAGCGCGACGCTCTCGTGCTCGTGCAGCGCATCGGTCATGGGGTAGAACAGCACCTGCTGCCTGATCGACGGTCCCCCGCGGGCGGCTGCCAGCATGCTCACCACCGCCGCCATGTTGCCGCCCGCACTGTCCCCGGCGATGGCGATGCGATCGCAGCGGATTCCCTCGGAGGGTCCCTCAGACGCCATCCATTCGAGCGCGGCATAGGCCTGCTCGAGCGCGACTGGATGCTGCGCCTCGTGCGACAGCGCGTAATGCACAAAGACGAGTGCCGCTCGCGCCCGCGTCGCCAGTTCCGCGATCAACCATTCGTGCGTGCGCTCGTCGCCGAAGCGCCAACCGCCGCCATGCAGATACAGGATGGCCGGGAGGATTGAAGGCGCGTGCGCTGGCCGGAGGATCGTGAGATCGATGGTGCCGACCGGGGTGGTGATGCGCCGCCGCCGTTTCTCGACGTGCGATACCAGCGAGCCAGCGCCCTCCACTTCGTGGGGAGAGGGCGGGTCGTCGCCGCGCTGCTCCCGCACGGCTAGCCATGCGAGAAACTCGCGCGCGGCGGGATCGAGCGCTGGTGCCGAGCGATCCAGGGTCCTGCCGGGAAGTGATTCCATCCGTGCCTCGAAGCGATGTGACGCGGCAACATCGCGGTGGAGGCCAGCGTGGCGCGTCGGCCAGGAGGGGAGTCTTTACGCCACCTGCATGAGGGACGCTCCGTGCACTCTGTCCGGTGCCTCTGCCATCACCCGAATGGGGTATTCCCGCGTGGCCGGCGCGGGAGTTAGCGTCATGCCGTGACACAGATCTCGGTCCTTGCCGCGGACGACCACGAGCTGATCCGCTTTGCGCTCGAGGAGACGATCAACGCACAACCCGACATGCGGCTGACCGCCCATGCGGCGAATGGCGAGGAAGCGCTCGAGCGTTATCGGGAACACCGCCCCGACGTGGTCCTGATGGACCTGCAGATGCCGATCATGGGAGGACTCGCGGCGATTGCCGCGATCATCGCGGAGTTTCCCGCGGCGCGCATCGTCGCGCTGACCACGTATGACGGCGACGAGGACATCCACCGCGCGCTGTCCGCGGGAGCGAAGGGATACCTGCTCAAGGAAATGCTGCGCAAGGAAATGATCGCCGCGATCAGGAAGGTGCACGCCGGGCAGCGCGCCATTCCTCACGAGGTCGCCGCGCGACTTGCGGAGTTCACCCCGCGGATCGAGCTCACCGGACGGGAGCTCGAGGTGCTCCAGCTGCTCGCGAAGGGGATGACCAACAGCGAAATCGGGGCTGTCATCGGGCGCACCACGGAAACCGTCAAGGTGCACGTCAGGAACATCCTCCAGAAACTCGGGGCCAGCGACCGCACGGAGGCGGTTACCACGGCGATCCAGCGAGGCTTTCTCCGGTTGCCGTAGTTGCGAGCCTGGCCGCTCAGGCGCGATCGAGCGTCGTTCGGACGACCAGCTGCACCGTGGTGCCGTCCGCGCTCCCGCGGATCATCAGCGAGCCTCCCAGGACGTCCGCGCGCTCGCGCATGGAGACCACTCCCAGGTGGCCGGCCTTTCCGGCAACGGCAATGTGCGGTTCGATGCCGGCGCCATTGTCGCGGATGGTGACGCGAAGCTGGTCGCCGAGGTACTCCACCAGCGCATCGATGTGCGATCCCCGTGAGTGGCGGAACGCATTGGTCAACGCCTCCGTGGTGATCCGGGTGACGCCGTCGACGATCACCGGGTCGATCATTCCCACCCGGCCCTCATGCCTGATCTGGCAGGAGATCGGAGCCTCGTGCCTCAGCCGGTCAGCCGTCCGCTGGAGCGCATGCACAATCTCTTCGGGCGACTCGGCAACGCGGAGGCCCTGCACCGCCTTTCGGGCATCCACGATCGTGTGCTCGAGCAACTCCGCGGATGCGGTGATGTCCGCTGCAACCTGGGTATTCTGCCGCGCAACCCGCTCGGCCAGTGCATCCAGTCTCAGGGAAACACTCACTGCACTCTGCAGCAGGGTGTCGTGCAGCTCGCCGGCAATGCGGGCGCGTTCCTGATGCCGCTCCGCCACGAGTTGTGCAACGTGTCGCCGTCGTTCCCGCTCGAATTCGATCCGGCTGGTAACATCGAGGGCGATACCGCGCACCCCGGTCACTGCGCCAACCCCGCCGATTGGGGTGCACCGGATCTCCACCCAGCGTGCCGAGCCACTCTTCGGGTGACACTGCACCACGAGCGGCTCCTGCCGCATGCCACGCAGCGTCTCGCGAAGGCAACTGAGCAGTCGCGGGCGGTCGGCGCGATTCACGGCGCGCAGCAGGCGCCCGGGGCTTGATCGCAGTGCGTCACGGCCGATGCCGAGCAGCGTCTCGAAGCCATTGTTCAGAAACCTGAACGCCGACGATGCTGCTCCCGCGGGGCCGTCCAGCTCCCAGACGGCGCCGGGGATTTCATCCACGATCGCAGCCAGGCGCTGGCGCTCCGCGGCCAGCTCCGCGTTGCGCTCCCGGAGGTCGGCTTCCAGCGCCCGGGCGGCGTCGGCGTGCATCGCATTGTCGACAGCAACGGCGGTATGCGACGCGACCAGGAGCGGCAGCTGCAGGTCCAGGCCATCATAGGCGCGCGGCTGGGCATTGCCGAGGTTGAGCGCTCCCAGGCGCCGCTGCACCGTGGTCAACGGCAGGCTGAGAAAGGATCTCACGTTTACCCTCGCGAGAATCTCCTCGATCGACCGGAAGTCGCCCGGCGTATGCGTATCGCTGATCACCAGGGGTTGCTGCGTCTGCCACACACGGCCGGAGGGCGACTCCTCGATCCGGATGCCCGGGCGCTCCGGATAGGGAGGCATCGCGGCCCCTTCAATCTGCCACACTCTCATGCGATCGAGCGTGGGATCATGCAGCACGACGCTCAGGTAGGTGAAGTTCAGCAGGTCGTGCAGCCGGTCGGCGAGGTCGTGAAAGAGCTCGTCCATGGACCGGTAGCCGCCGATCGCCTGCGACAGCTCACTCAGCGTCTTCCAGCGCGCGACCGCATCGACTCCCGCGAAGGCCAGCGCGTCCGGAGCCACCGCGGGTTTCATGAGCGCACACTCCGGTTCAGGAGGCTGGTGACGGCAAGCCGGCCAAGCGAATTGACCGGTGCATTGAGGCGACCAATCAGCGGCACGGCAGCGATCACGCTGATCGCGCTCAGGGGCAGTCGCGCCTGCGTGAACACGAAGGTGAGCATTACCAGCGCGCCGGGACCACCTGGCGGAGTCGCAAGCGAGCCGGCGACGGACAGCAGCAGGATCCATCCCATGGCCGCGGCCGTGAGCGGGATTGCTCCGGCGTTGGCCGCGAACAGGGCCGCGATGGAGATATAGATGGCCGAGCCGGCCTTGCTGACCGCCAGGCCCAGAGGGAGCGTGAATGACAGGACGGATGGTGCCGCGCCAAGCCGCTGCTCCGCCGTCCTTAGCTCCACCGGGAGAGTGGCCGCGCTGCTGCCCGTGCTGAACGCCGTGACGACCACTTCACGAAGGCCCGACCATGCTTCTCGCCGCTGTGCCGCGAAGGCGATCGTCATGCCCAGCAGCAGGGCCATCACGACCTGCGTCAGATACATCGTGAGGAAAAGGGTGACAAAGTGCGCCAGCGCTGCCGCTGTTGTCTGTCCAAAGAGGCTGGCGCTGAGCGCAAAAATGCCGATCGGCGCGTACAACATTACCCAACGGAGCATCACGGTGGTCACGCGCCCGCCGGCATTGAAGAATGCAAAGATGGAGCCGGCGACGGACGCCTGCCTGCGGCGCGCCACGGCGAGTGCCACAGCGAAGACCATCGTGACACCAACGATCGCGAGATAGTTGCCACGGGCGAATGTCTCGATGATCACGTCAGGTATCCACTCGGCGCCACGCGCCGTGGGCCTCGACGCGGTCGCGGGGCTCAGCGGCAGGGGGAAGCCGGCTCCCGGCCGGAGCGCGAGTGCGCTGGTAATCCCGATCGCCGCGGCCGTGAACGAGAGCGCGAGGTAGAGCAACATTGCTTTCGCGCCGATGCCGCCGATCTGTGCCGGCTTCACCCCACCGAGCCCGGTGACGATGGTGCACACCAGAAGTGGCAGCACGAGTAGAGTGAGCATGGCGATGAGAAGGTCGCCCAGAATACGAAAGGAGACCGCAGTTCCGCCAAGAAGCAATCCTGTCGCGGCGCCCAACAAGAAGGCCGCGCTCAGCCGTCCAGCCTCCGAGTGGGGAAGCCAGCGTAGCTTCGTTAACGGCCACGTGGGTACAGCCGGTTCGAGTGCCATGAGTCGGTGGGGACGGCCGAGCGACACGACTCTGTTGCTCTTCGACAATGTGCGCCACATGTCCCTGTCGCGCCACGGCGGATGCGTCACTCGCGACTCTAACGGCGCATCATGATCCCCTGAAATCGCATCGGCGCGCCCGCCACGCGCATGATTGCTCTTGCGGCTCCGAGTTGGATGCGACCAGCCCTATGCTCGCGACACCTTTGCGCCTATCGCCGGGCCGACGCCCTTCATATAGTAGGGGCCGACAACCTGCCCATCGGCCACTGCACAGCACCGACCAGCTGAACGCCGCGCTCGGCGGCCAGTACACCATCGAACGCCACCTGGGCGAAGGCGGGATGGCCACCGTCTACCTCGCGCGCGACCTGAAGCATCGTCGCCGGGTGGCGCTCAAGGTGTTGAAGCCAGACCTGGGCGCCGTGGTCGGCCCCGAGCGCTTCCTCAGCGAGATCCAGGTCACCGCCAACCTGCAGCATCCGAACCTGCTGCCCCTCTTCGACAGTGGCGCGGCAGACGGGGTGCTGTACTACGTGATGCCGTACGTGGAGGGCGAGTCGCTGCGCGCGCGCCTGCAGCGCGAGAAGCAGCTGCCCGTGGACGAAGCGGTGCGGCTGGCGACGGCGATCGCGAACGCGCTGGACTATGCGCACCGGCATGGCGTCATCCATCGCGACCTCAAGCCCGAGAATATCCTGCTGCAGGAAGGGCAGCCGCTCGTTGCCGACTTCGGCATCGCGCTGGCCGTCAGCAACGCGGGCGGCAATCGCATCACGCAGACCGGGCTCTCGCTCGGCACGCCGCAGTACATGTCCCCCGAACAGGCGACCGGCGACCGGGTGATCGATGCGCGCACGGACATCTACTCCCTGGGCGCGGTGATGTACGAGATGCTCACCGGCGAGCCGCCGCACATGGGGAGCACGTCGCAGGCGGTGATCGCGCGTGTGCTCACGGAGAAACCGCGTCCGGTGCGCAGCAGCAGGCCCGCGGTGTCAGAAGCGATCGAGTACGCGGTTGAGCGCGCCCTCGAGAAGCTGCCCGCCGATCGCTGGGCCAGCGCGAAGGAATTCTGTGAAGCATTGACCGGTGCGCGCGTCGTGACGCGCTCGGCATCATCGGCATTCGCCGGCGGCACGCCGGCGGCACGGCGCATCAGCCGGCGGGAAGTTGCGGCATGGACGTTGGCTACCGCGTCGCTCGCCACGCTGGCATTCCTGCTGCTGCGGCCACGCCCGGAACCGGTGGCCGCGGTGCCGCAGCGCTTCGAGATCTTTCCGCCAGATGGGCTGGAGTTCATTGCGCGCGGTAGCGCCGCTGCGCTGAGCCTCTCCGCCGATGGCTCGACGCTCGTGTTCAGCGCGGGAAGCCAGCAGCAGTTGCCCGGACTCTATGTGCGCCGCATGGACGAATCCCGCCCATCGCGCCTGCCGGGCACGGACACGGCGCGCGCACCAGTGCTTTCCCCGGATGGCGCCGACCTGCTGTTCTTCAGCGGCCCAGTCGGCGGCGTGTCGCAGCTCCGCCATCTGGCGACCCGCGCCGGATCTCCCCGCGTCCTCTACGACTCGCTCAATAGTGTGCCCGTGGCGTGGGGCGACACAAACCAGCTGATCATGACCAGGGGGCGCCAGCTGGTCATGGGGTCCCTGGATGGTAGCGCGCCGACGACGATGATCACCGCCGACAGCGCGCGTGGCCATATCGGCTACGTCTTTGCGTCGCTACTGCCGGACGGTGATGCGGTTCTCGTGTCGATCCGCCACCGCGAGGCAGGAAACGACGGTACCACGCTCGGCATCGTGGACATCCGCAAGGGGGAGGTCACGGAGCTCGGCATCCGCGGGCTGTTCCCGCGCTATTCCGGAACTGGGCACCTGCTGTACGTGACACCCGATGGCTGGCTGCACGCTGCACCGTTTGACGCCAGGAAACGGCGCGTGACCGGGCGGTCCTTCCGGGTCGCTGACGGGCTGCGCGTCGGTTCGGGTGGCGCCGCCGCGTACACCGTCGCGCGGAACGGCACCATCGCGTATCTCCCCGGCGAGGTCGACCTCGCCGACCGCGTCCTCGTCGCCGTGAATCGCGGTGGCACCACGCGCTCGCTGGGGCTCGCGCCGGGCCTGTATGCGTCTCCACGCGTCTCGCCCGATGGAAGCCAGATCGCGCTGGCGGTGCCGACGGCGGCGGGTCCGTCATTCAGGAATCCTGATATCTGGCGCTTCGACACCGCCTCCAGGGCGATGATCCGGGTCACCACCGATTCGTCCAGCGTCCGGCCGGCATGGTCGCGCGATGGTGAACGGATCGTGTATGCGAAGCGCGATCCCATCGACACGGTCATCTGGTCGCGGCCATTGTTCCGCTCGGAGGCACCGTCGCCGCTGTTTCGCGCGAAGCGGCCGATCGCGGACTTCGCCATCGGCAGGGAAGGGGGCTACGGGATCATCAAGATGGAATCCGGCACCAACGCGTCGAACGACCTGTGGATGGTGCACATGGACTCGCTGGACGCACCGCGGCCATATCTCACCGAGCCGTACGGCGAAACGACGCCATCGATCTCGCCCGACGGGACGGTGCTCGCGTACGCCGCGAACCGGACCGGCCGGTACGAGATCTACCTGCGACCCCTGAGTGATGGCGCCGCCGATATCCAGGTGTCGGTCAATGGCGGCACCGAGCCGGTGTGGTCACGCAAGGGCGATGAGCTGTTCTATCGCGGTCCGGGGCACATCATGGCCGCGCGCGTCGTCCGCACGCCGCGCCTTGTGGTCACACGGCGCGATTCGCTTTTCCGGGACCTCTTCGGCCGCTACGGTGGGCAGAGCCAGAATTACGACGTGCTGCCGAGCGGCGAGTTCGTGATGCTGGAGCCAGTTCGGCCGTCGTCGGCTGGCCAGCCAATCATCGTCCTGATGAACTGGCATCTGCGCGCACAGCGTTAGCCGACCAACCGGTTTACTGCCGCGGCAACACGACCCTCAACGGCAGCCGGGTGAGCAATGGCGGCGGTGCCGAACCCCCGCTGGCCGCGCCAGTTGTCAGCGTGTCACGTCAAAGGATTGCAACTATTCGCCGCGCAGCACCACTGCGGGGTCCGTCCGGGCTGCTCGGCGAGCGGGAAGCAGCGTCGCCAGCAGGGTGATCGCGACCAGCAGCCCGGTCGCCAGCAACCATTCGACGGCGTGGGTGGGCGTCACTTCATATAGAAGGGAGCGCAGGAACCGCGTCGCGGCCAGCGCGGCCGCGAGCCCGAGCACAGTCCCAACCGTCACGAGCACCACCCCGTCGCGCAGCACTGACGTCGCGATCCGCGACGGTGTAGCACCGAGCGCGAGACGCACACCAAACTCGCGCACGCGTCCTGCGGCGGCATACGACACCACGCTGTAGACGCCCACGACACCCAGCAGCAGCGCGGCACCGCCGGCGACCGCGATGAGGAGCATGGTGAGACGCACGCGCGCGGTGGCGTCGTCCAGTCGCGACTGGAGGGTACGGACGTTCGTGACCGGCACGCGCGGGTCGATCGCCTTGGCGATGGCCTGGAGGGTCGGCGCCGTCGGCAGCTGCGTTCCCCGGATGGTGTACAGCGCTTCCATCTGCTTCGCCGCGGGGATGCTGTCCTCCGCGAGCCCGTCGCCGTCGCGCAGCAGTGGCCAGTACACCATCGGCCGCGGGCCATCCTCGATCCGTTCGCCGTGGACGTCGGCCACCACTCCCACCACCCGCTGCGGCCTGCCACGCGAGCCGTCCGTCCTGATGTCCAGGAGCAGCCGGCCCACTGCGTCCGTCGTCCCGAAGACGTTGCGCGCCAGGCGCTCGCTCACGATCACGGCAGGTATCCCGCGAAGATCGCCTGACTGAAAGCTGCGGCCGTGGCGCAATGGAATTCGCATGACGCGGAAGTAGTCGGGGGTCGCCACGTTCCGCATGCCGGTGACTGTGGGCCGACCCTCCTCATCGCCAGCCATCAACTGCATCTCGAAGCCGCGCGCCGCGAGGGGCGCGTGCATGACGGCGGCAACGCCGCCGACACCCGGAAGTGCGGCCACCCTGTCCATCATGGCCGCGTGAAACGCCGCGCTGCGAAGATAGGTGGCGTACCCGTCGTCGCCCCACGGCAGCGATACATGCGCGGTGATCGCGTTCGTCGGATCGAACCCGATGTCCGCGTTGCGCAGGTTCCAGAAGCTGCGGCCGAGCAGTGAGCCGGCGACGAGCAGCGTGAGCGCGACGGCAACCTGGATGGCGACGAGACCGTTCTGCGCGCCGCGCCACGCGCGGCTCGGCGTGGAGCGTGACGCGCGCAGGCGATCGAACAATCCGGAGACGCCGATGCGGGTGAGCGCTGTTCCCCCGACCGCGGCACCGATCAACACCGCGAGCCCGAGCAGAAGAGCAAACGTTCCGCTCGTGAAGGATTGTTCATGCAGGCGCGGAATCTCTCGCTCGGTGAAGCCAAACTTCGTGGAGAGCGCGACCGCGGCGACCGGCAGCGCGACGACCGCGGATGCCAGGCCGAGGACCGCGCCCTCGATGACGAAGCGCTGCGCCAGCGCCAGGCGGTCGGCGCCGAGGGAACGGGCGATCGCGATCTCCACGCTTGCGCGCTCGGTGCGGAGGAGGAAGAGGTTCACGACGTTGGTCGTCGCCACCAGGAGCACGACGATGACCAGCGCGCCCAGCAGCACGAGCTGGGGACGCACCGCGGCGACGGTGGCGGATTGCAGCGAGCGCACGGATGTGCGAGCGCCGGCCTCCTTGAGCATGTCGGGGGTGATCTTCGGAAACCGTTCCGGCAACGACTGCAGCACCGCCTGCAGCTCGGCAGCGGCGCCGGGGATGTCGCTGTCGTCGCGCAGCCGGCCGATCACCGTGTACCCGCGCGCGGTGAGGCTCGGACTACGTACCGGAACGGTCGCCGGGTACCACATACTCACCGCGGCCGAGGGGAAATCGAAGGCGCGCGGCAGTACACCGACAACCCTGCGTTCACCGCGGGTCACGTTGATGACGCGACCGATGATCGCGGGGTCGGCCCCATAGCGGTGCTCCCAGAGCTCCTGCGAGATGAGGATGGCCATGCGCGGGTTGCTGTACGACGTATCGCCGGGCTCGAACAGCTCGCCGAGCACGGGGCGCACGCCGAGCATGGTGAAGACGTTGGGGGTGACGCCAGCGACGGTCACGGCTGCAGGCGCATCGCCGTCGACGATGTTGTATTCGTCGTTGATCCAGTAGGCGCCCAGATCGGTGAAGGAACGCGCGCTCTTCGCGAAGTGGAAGTACGTGGCGGCGGTGTGCTGGTCCCCCTGCGCGTCGATGCCGTCGATGTGGAAGCCGACGCGCACGAGCCGGTCGGGATCCGGGTAGGGCAGGTCGCGGAGGAGCACGCCGTAGACGATGGTGCCGATGCCGATAGCGACGCCGATCCCGACGCCGAGGGTGGCGATGACGCCAACGGCGAACGCCGGCGCGCGGCGGATGCGGCGGAGGGCGAAGCGGGTATCGCGGGCGATGTTGTCGAGGGCGACGACACCGCGCGCGTCGCTGGCGGCTTCGCGCTGTTGCTGGACGCCGCCGAAGCGGACCAGCGCGGCGCGTCGTGCGTCGGCAGGGGACATCCCGCGGCGGATGTTCTCCGCGATTTCCATTTCTATATGGAACGCAAACTCCTCGTCCTGCTCGGTGGCGACGCGGGCGCGGGGGCGGAAGAGCTCGCGCACGCGAGCGGCGGTGCTGCGGAGGGTGGCGAGCATGGCGTCAGGACTCGGCGGCGAGGACGAGCCCGACCGCGGAGACGAAGCGGTTCCAGGAGGCGAGCTCGGAGCCGAGCGCGCGTCGTCCGGCGGCGGTGAGGGAGTAGTACTTGGCGCGGCGCGAGTTCTCGGTCATGCGCCACTCGGTGCCGATCCATCCGCGCTGCTCGAGTCGGATGAGGGCGGGGTAGATGGATCCCTGGCCTACTTGGAGAGCGTCCTGTGAGAGCTGCTCGATGCGGTGCGTGAGCCCCCATCCGTGCATGGGGGCGAGGGAAAGCGTCTTGAGGATGAGCAGGTCGAGTGTGCCCTGAAGGACCTGTTCGTTGGACGGTTGCTGCTGGCGAGGCAAGGAGCCTTCCTCCCGAGTGTCAGGAGGAAGGTTGTGTGCTTCCTACCGGATGTCAAGAGGAAAACTTATGGGGCCAGATGTCAGCCACAGCGACTCGTCAGCTACCTTCGTTGCCCCACCCGTAGTTTACTGATGCCGCCTCAGTTCATTCAGGTTCAAAATCTTACTCTATATGAATGGCGCGCCTTGGCACGCTCGGCCTTAAGGCACTATGCCTGAGCGCGTTACCATATCCGCGATTCGCTTCCGACAAGGAACAGACAGATTGCCCATTAAGTGACGTTGCCTGAGTGGCTTACCGCACTCACTGAAGGCGGAACAATTATGGCGAGGATGGAACCACCTGTGCCAGCTCAGTCGTGAAAAGACATCGTCAAGCCGAGTCCTTTGCTTGCTGTCGAAATGCATGGTCGAGAAGCTTGTCGAACATCTCGGTCGCCTTTGCCGCCGCGTCGCCGAGCCTACGCTTCGTTGCTTCCCACTGTCCAACAGTCATTACGAACTTGCGCTGCAACGCAACCGGCGGGAGGGGGACAGGGAAGGCGCGAACCTGACTCGAATTGATCGAAGCCAGGTTGCTCGTTCGTTTCGCCGCGCGGAAGAAGTAATCCTTCGCGTAGGCAGTGCGAAGGAGTGCGTCCAGGTACTCAGGCAACAGTTGTGAAGCATCTGGCCTTACTCTAAAGAGATGATTCTGGTAGATGGCGTTCGGGACCTCATCCCTCCAGATAGCGCCGCGACCCACCTTGTCGGGGTCTCCTCCTTCGGTGACTAATACATCGCCAACCTCTAGCCGAAATTTCGCCAACTCTTCAGCGGTGGCGTCGATTGTCTTGATTTCAGAAAGGTCAAGATATCCCTGCTGAACGTTCGCGACGCGGAGATAGGCAACGTCTGAGGTCTCCTTCACCGTTCGCCGACCCTTCGTAATGCCGGAGCGAACCTCAGCCAGCTCTCCTAACGGCCGCGAAGGCCAGGGGATCGCCATTCCGCGCGAACCGAATAGATCCGCAAATGCGCTTGCCAAGATCGGCTCACACAGACTCGCCGCGCGATTGCGTTTCCGTCTGATGGTGTGAGCAAGTGTGAGCAGGTCCACCACCCATTTCTGAGTGTCCGGCGGTGGGATGGGAACGCTTAATCCTGCGAGATCCTGCAGCCGTATTCCCTTGACTGTGGTGCCCTGTCCGAGTCTCTGAATGTCGGGAACCGACTTCTTCAGGAAATACAGCAGGTACTCGGCGGTAACCTCTTTGCGCGGAACAAGGGCCTTCAGGTCTTGATTGATGGCAACCGGCACCGCGTTGATGGCTGCTTTGCCCAGCCCCACGCGAGTGGCAACGATGACCGATCGCGCAGCGACGAGTCGAGTCGCACTGTTGGAAATCGCATCGTCGGTAATGTGCTCTTGCGCGCTCTCGACTTCGAACTCATCGAAGTCCAGATCTTTGACTGTGAGCCACGGGATCGTGCCCGTGTAATACGCGCTGTTCGCTCGGCTCGGTGTTCCACCCCCGAGGATTTCAGCCACATCTCCTAAACGGCGATGAGGCCAACCGGCGGAACTCTTAGCTACCGGCATCAGGCTCACCAAAGAGCTTGGAGACTGATTGAGCGAAGGATCCGGCCGCCGAGGTGTCTAGTTCTCGAGCGATTCCTTGCTCGCAAAGGATCCACGGCACGTTGCTAATCCCGAGCAGACTAGAGAACGCAATCAGTGGCTTTACGTACGCTCGCCAAGCATCGACCTCCTTCTTGCGCGGTAGCTTGTCAGCCCAATCTGATCGGTCTTGAAGTTCCCTTTGTCTCTGGAGCGATGAGAAGCAAAGCAATCGCACCTGTCGCTCAGGGTAACGAATGACCTGAGTTCGTCGCTCGAATCCGAGGTAATCGCTCACCCGGTTCACGAGCCGGCCCGCTGATTGCGTAGCTTCGGGGCCGTCGTGCCAGAATATGACTTCTGTCTCGGAGGTTCCATCGGCAACCTCCAGAACCGCGACAACACAAGGAACGCCGAGGATTGCGGCGGCGATGAAACCGTCATGAAGCACGCGTTGCCAGGGGACCGCACGTCCCAGCTTAATCGACGCTAGTTCGGGAGAGGCAAGCGCTGGCCAGAGCGGAACTCCCTCGCCGTCCTGTACCGGCGAGACAGCGGCGCTGCCTCTTAGACAGGGCGTGGGGAACTGCTCTGCCAGCCACGCGGGAGCCAGATCCCCGAGGAAGAGACAACGGTCATCCGGCAGAGCGTCGGCGAGTCTTTCATCATTCGTGATGAACAGCGAATGATCTAGGGCCAGACTCGTGCCGCCAACGATCGCATCGGGGAGCTTCAACACCATCTTGTCCCCAGGCAGGAAACTGCCGCGCAAACGACCCGCTGCTTTGGCGACGGTTGCGTTTACGTCAACCACCTGAAAGTGTCGATCAAGAATGGCAAGGAGATCCAGCTCAGGATCGTATCCTGAGTGAGCTCGGTTAGCGTAGTAGCTGCCGGCAAGGAGTTCCGCGACGACAACGGTGCTAACAAAGAGCTCCGCCTTACCGGACGTCGCAGCTTCGAAAAAGGGTTCCAGCCAGTCGGCCCACGGGCGTTCGTTCGCGAGATAATAGCGAACACAATTGGTGTCCAAGCCTATCCTCGGCCGAACTCCATCCCTCATCCGTAACATGTCGGCCGTTGCATCGACGAGTGTTGGCATTGCTCCTTACTCGTCAGTTGACTTGGCGAAGCGCACGGCGCCTCTCAATCCCTCTGGGGTCTTCGGCACTGAGACCAGTGTTAGCAGGTCTTGAAGGTCTGACTGGATCTCGGTTTCTAGTTCCAAGAGTTGGTTGACCAGCACCTCGGGACGTTCGTGAGCAGTGGTAGTTGCTCGGCGAGGAGCGTAACGACCCGCCGTCAGGTTGTAGTCATTTGCCCGAATCTCATCAACGTTAGCCCACCAAGAGCGCGGGCCTTCATAGTCGGCTAGCGTATCTGACTTGAGGACCGCCTTCACGCTCGTGTTGGCGTGGCGCCACGTGTACGGCCAAAGCTGAACAAGCTCTTGTAGATCGCCGTCAGTTGCGAAGTCGGCGAGCGGACGGCGGGTCGCGCCAAGATCCCGGCCATCGCTTTCGACATTGAAAAACCAAACCCTAGAAGTCCGCTCCTCGGTCTTGGTATTGGGACGTCGAAAGACAACGATGCTCGTCTTCGCGCCGCTGTATGGATTGAAGACACCGTTCGGAAGACTTATGACTGCGAGGACCTCAAACTGGTCGACCAGCCTCGCACAGATCTTCCGCAGCAGCCGTTTTGAATCGAAAAGCAAACCTTCCTTTAGCACTACTGCTGCTCTCCCGCCTGGTGCAAGCGCGTTCATGATGTGCTGAATGAAAAGAGCCTCGTAGAGCCGAATGTGGTATTCGAACTCCGCGAGCCTTTCCTGCTTCGTGGGTCCAAACGGAGGGTTGGCGAGCACCACATCGAATCGAGCTTTGTTTAGCTCCTGAGCTTTATTGGAAAGGCTATCGCCGTTTTCAAGTTGGCTGGATCCATCCTTATGAAGAATCATGTTCATCAAAGCCAGCTTGAACACAAGCGGGACGTGCTCGACACCAAAAAGCTGCTTTTCCTTTAGCTCGCGGAGCAGGCGTTCCTTGTCAGCAGTGCTGATGCGACGCCGAGCGATTTGATTAGTCACCCACTCGAACGCCCTCACGATAAACCCACCAGTTCCGCAGGCCGGATCGTAAATCTTCTCGCCGATGAGTGGATCGATGATCTGAACCATGCGATCGACGATATGTCGCGGCGTGAAATACTCCGCGAACTCCTTGTTCTGGCCGAATTGCTGCAACAGATACTCGTATGATCGGCCAAACACATCGAAGCGTTCTCCTTCAACGCCAACTCCTCTAGACATCACCTCACGTACATTGACCGCCAGTAGGCGTGAGGCCAAAGCCCGAATGGTTGACGCGTAGCGAATCCGAAAGACTGTGTCGCGGAACAAACGCCGAACATCACGTGTGTTGGGGTGCTTTGAGTCGGATGTCGCGAGATCGTCAAACATTCGACGGCAAAAGGCGATCGCATCCTCGAAACCGTGGGCAATGGCGTACGCATCTGGATCTGGCGCCCAACGATGGAATCGGTACACGCTTGGAACCAAGGCCTTGGAGTCCGGCAGCGCTCGTCCCTCCAGTTCCTCTTCCTCAGACGCGTTTTCGTCCCAGAGTTTTAGGAACAGGAAAAGGCTGAAGGTCTCAAGCCGTTCAGTAGCGTGGAGGGCGTCGTCTCGAAAGACGTTGGCAATCTCCCAAAGCTCCTCACCGAACTGATTGAACTGATTTGTTGCTGAGGTCATCGCGCGCCCGGGGCGTCTGCACTCAGGACTTTGATAGCGTCCTCAGTAAGGGCAACGAGCTTGTCCATCGACCCAAATACTGCCTTGATCCGATGGATGCCTCCTATGCGATCGAGCCATTGACTTCGCAACAATTGTGGTCCCGTGATGCTCGGGTTGGCAATTCTGAAGTCAATCACCGTCATCACGAGCGAACGGCCTTCCGCGGAAAGGCCGATTGAGTTTGCCCACGTGCCAAACTCCCGCTCGCGGCGAATCGTCTCGAAGTCCGTTTCGCCCAGGGCCACACTCACGAAATCGTCGAGCGAAGCCTCTGGTTCGCCGTATAAATCCCGCAGAGAGGGAAGGTCAAACCCAAGGGCCGCCATGAAACTCACTTCTGGCGTGGTGGAACCGCGAAGCGAGCGCCAGCACATCACGCTCTGCACGAATCGCTGTTTCGTTGTCTCTCGTTCGAGGCCATTCCTTAGCTGCAGCTCAACTTGCCTCCGCATATCGTCGAGCACTGCCGGCGAGAGTGTTTCGGAGAACACCAAGTAGACGGGTACGTCGGCAATCACCATCTCCTGACTGGTAGCCGTTGGCCGAATGTCTCCTGAGTACTGTTCGGAGGCCGGCTCGAACACGGCGTTGGATACGTCTCGTGATTCGATTTCCGGGTATTCATCCTCGACGCCTGCCGTGTCGTTCGTGACCAGGGGTTCGAGACCCGCTAGATCAACAAAATCCACGAGTCGGTAGAGCGTCTTGCCGGTCTCCTGACACTTTCGAGTGCCACGCCCCTTCATTTGAACGTAGAGCACCCGTGATCGGGTCGGCCGAGCCATCAGAAGTACCTCGACGTCTGGAGCGTCGATTCCGGTATCGAGCATTCCAACGCCTACAAGGACAATCGGACGAGTCGGGGCATGAGCGTCGCGGTGAGAAGCCTGGATGATACGGTCGCGCTCACTCCGATCAGTGATCTTCTGGAATTCTTCAATGATCTCTCGGGCGCCTGGCATCTGGTTGTGCACAGACACGATGAATCGCTCGGCCGATGCATCATTGGGCGCGAGATTGTTCCGTCGATTGTATTCCGCGATGATTGCGTACCGAAGATTGCGGGCATGGGCAATCGAAGCGGCAAATACGATGGTCTTTGTTGGCTTCTTAGTCCCTAAGATGTCGTCGAAATAGGTGCGCGCGATCATCTCGTTCCGCTGCGGAACATCGACGGCGCGACCGAGCTGCTCGGGTTCGAAATCAAAGCCCATGTCGTGGACGCCTTCGAGATCCACGTTTGTCATGAACTTGTGATGCACACATGCTGCCAGACGCTCCCATTCCGGGACCGCAGGATTTGTCTCGCCTTGCTTGATCGTGTACCGGTAGATCGGCCCTGAGTTCTGCCCAATCTCGGAGAAGAAGCGGTCGGTGCTGACGGTTTCATTGTCGCTTGGAGTAGCAGTGAGCCCAATGAGAGCCGCCCCACCCGCCTCGAAATACTCGAGTATTCCGCGCCACTCTCCGAAATAGGATCTGTGGCACTCGTCCAGGAACACCAATCCGAAATGGCCTGCGGCGAATTTTTGAAACCTGGCGTTGGCGGCAAGATGCTGGATCGTGCTTATCAATACATCGCCATGCATGTCGTGTCGATCACCCGTCGCGCGACGTATCGTGAAGTTGTCTCCTAGATGTCTCTCGAAGCTCTTCGCGGTCTGAACAGCTAAGGCGTCGCGATCTACCAGGAAGAGAGCTCTGCGTCCTTTACCTATCGTCGCAGCTTTCGCGATGACCGCGGCGGCAGTGATCGTCTTCCCGGTTCCGGTTGCCATTTGGAGGAACATGCGGCGCCGACCACTTTGAAGCGCCCCCGTAACCTGGGAGACCGCAACGCGCTGATAGTCTCGGAGCGTCCCGTGAAGTTGCCGAACCTCAGGATTGAAAAGCTCGTGGAACTCTTTTGGTGTGGGGAACGCAGGTATGCGCTCCGGCAAGGTGTTCGCCTTAAGGTTCTTCTTCAGGAAGGTCGTTCCGTCGCTTGCAAACAGCAGCGCTACCTCCTTGCCCGTGTTCGCCCTATACCGCAAGGCGTATCCCTTCGCCTGTTCAAGCGCCGAATAAAGGTCGCCTCCTTCTCGCTTCGCTTCGAGAATCGCGACGATGGCTCCGTCGTGGAGAAACACCCTGTCAGCTTCGCTCCCATCGAGGCTTTCACGCCAACGCTTCCTCGTGGCTTCGAAGTCTGTGAGGTCCCATCCTCGACGAGTGAGGTGGGATTCGACCAGCGTCTCGCAATCGGATTCGGAGAGTCTTGGCATTAAGGAGTCTGCGCTGCGCCGATAAAGAGAGGCTCGGCACTGTGCGCTCGGAAGGGGCTCAGGCCTCAATCGTGATCTTGATGGCTGATTCTGGCACGCCGAAGGAAATGGACAACCCCCGCTTCGCCTTAGCGATCGTCAAACCTTCCTGATCGTCGTAGTCCGCAGCATCACCGGCCAAACGCCACGAGCCTGTTGGGGCTGGCGTTGAGGCGTCTCCCAACATCGGAACGTTCGCTATCGCGGGGTGATCCAGGCCTGCTCCTCCTCCGACATAGCTGACGTTTTCACTTTCATCTTCCCTCATATAGAGGGGAATCCAAACGCCCCGCCGTTCCGGCTGAACGCGGCCTTCCTCTCGGCGCGCCGCCAGAGCGCGATCAAATCGCCCTCGCATCTCTTGTGCGTCCAACCAGTGGACAAGCGCTTCTCTCGGCGGCTCGTTGCCGTCCACGGAAACGGCAAGGACTACGTCTACATCATCGAGGGTAATCCAGCCCTTTCCCTTTGGCTTAGGAGGGAAGGCAATCCACTGATCTTGTGTCGTGCGGATCGAAACGAGTTTGCTCTCGCCGTTCTTTGAGATACGACGAACGCTCGATTTCCCGAGACCCTTCTCTTTGGTCACCGTCCAGCCTTGCTGCTGAAGCGTTTCGATTCCTATTTGGAACAAACGCTCCTTCCGCTCAACCTTCTCGGGAGTTTTGAAGATGTTCGTCATGCCCCTCCGTGGCGCGAGTGGGAGAACCTAATCGCTGTAGTGGCGATTGCAAGAGCCCCCAAAAGCCACGAGAAGAAGTGCGCAACTTACTTGTTAGCTACTGGGATCCATACGTGTCTCTCTGCGTCTAATGGCAGGATCACCAAGCAGCCAAGCCAAACCTCTCAGGAAGTGGATCCCTACAGATTAAGGTCGTCGGAGTGGTGCTGGCCGTCGCCGTCCGATTTCCAAGGCCAAGCAGGGCACTACAACTCGCCGGCCCGAAAGGCCGAGGAGGACGCTATGGCGTCAATCTTTCGCATAGCGAAAGAAGTGAGGCATCCCACCGGTGGAAGGGATCTGTGTTTCCACTACGGGACCTACGAGTACGATCCCGCCCATGACACCGATGTTCCAAGCGAAACGGGCTACCGGTTCATTTACCGCCGACCAAACGGCCAACTCCAAGGCGCAAGAGGGCAAGCGCGCCTTGAACCCGAGTTCATCACTATTCTGCTCGGAAAGGCGGCAGAGGCAGGCTGGTATCCGATTTCCCCGGAGATCCCCTTTGATTCGCGTGCAGGGACGCGACCAAGCAGTCTTGTTTGAGTGGAGGACGCCCCGGCTTCCGTCGGCGCGTTTTCATTTCCATCACCGGCGCGCCGGTTGGGATTACGTCGGGCTCGCAGGAACTGTCGGGTTTCTGACGTGGTGCGACGCCTCGGACTAGATGATAATGAATCGGAACCGAGACAGGAGTGGAAGTCGGATGGGCACGCAAACGAGACCCGATGGGAGCATGATCGCAACCGTTCGCCGCGAACGGGGGATGACGCAGGAGCAGTTAGCAGCGGCGGCCGAAGTGGATACGCGGACCGTACAGCGCGCCGAAGCTGGAGACTCGATCAGCGCCGCAAATGCGAAGGCGATCGCTGACGCGCTGGGAGTCGAATCATCAATCCTGTACGGGCGCTTCAGAGTATCTAGGCTTCTCGAGCTTGCGGAGCAGTTAACTTGCCGCACCTGCGGAGCTGCGCTCGCAGAACGAGCGTCCGGGGATCACGAATGGGACCGTTTTGAGTGCGGTGCAGAGGGCGGGTATCGATTCCGTCCGTGTCCCAAGGATTCGCGCTTCCCGGCATTCGATGACTACGAGCTGATGACTTATCAGGAAGGCGAATTGTTCTACTCGCATGCGAGAGGCAGAACTGACATGGCTCGGGCTGTTGACCTCATGCACGGCTTCGGGCGAACCGCGGAGGCAGCCGAGAGATGGGTGCAACGGAACTACATCCAGGTTCACGAAGGGTCCGAAGCGGCGGAAAGGTTTCTGCCGTGGGATGCTCCTCGATGAACGCCATTCCTAACATTCAGCCAGATGCTGGAGCTTCGAGATAGGTACTTTAGAAAGTCATGTGAATCCTGGTGATAAAGCGCCGGATTTCGCGACAATGGATGACTCTGGCCGTCGTAGTTCCCTCTCGGACCTGAAAGGGGTATGGGTGGTGTGTTTTTCTATCCCAAGGTTGACTGCAAGTAGCCATAGGTCCGCGTGCGGGGCGAAACGGCGTGGCGCGTTATCGTCGTGTTCGACAGATTCGTGCCATGCATACGTCCAGGTATTTCAGTGCCGCAGTGCTGATCACTCTCGCATTGGCACAGATATCGAAGGCCTCCGCCCAGGACTCCCTCCTTCTGAATGGCATGCGATGGCGGAATGTTGGGCCAAATCGCGGTGGACGAGTCACCACGGTCACCGGCGTCCCCTCCCAGCCAAACACCTTCTACATGGGTGTCGCGTCCGGCGGGGTCTGGCGCACCACCGACGCCGGCGCGTCCTGGAACCCGATCTCAGACCGGCACTTCGACGTCGCGTCCATCGGCGACATCGCGGTCAGTCTCTCAGACCCGAATACCATATATGTAGGCACGGGCTCGGACGGCCTCCGCTCCAACGTCTCTACGGGCAGAGGGGTCTACAAGTCCAACGACAACGGCCAGTCCTGGTCGTTCGTCGGGCTGCGCGACGTGGGACAGATCGGCGCGGTCCGCATCCACCCCACCGACCCGAACGTCGCCTACGTCGCCGCCACGGGGAACATCTTCAAGCGCAACACGGAGCGCGGTGTCTTCAAGACCACGGACGGCGGACGCACCTGGCGGAAGGTGCTCTACATCTCCGACAGCACCGGCGCCGCGGACGTGGAGCTGCAGCCCGGCAACCCGAACGTGGTGTTCGCGGTCATGTCCCGCGCCGAGCGCAAGCCGTGGACGATCATCAGCGGCGCGAATGAAGGCGGCATCTACAAGAGCACCAACGGCGGCGAGACGTGGACGCGGCTCTCCCAAGGCCTCCCGAGCGGCTTGATAGGCAAGGGCAACATCGGAGTCACGCCCGCCAACCCGAACCGGCTCTACCTCCTGTACGAGGCGAAGCCGGGGGGCGGGATGTACCGCTCCGACGACGCGGGCAGCACGTGGACCCAGACGTCGTCCATGGGCGCGCTGATCCAGCGTCCCTTCTACTACACCACGCTCACCGCCGACCCGACGAACGCCGACGTTGTGTGGGCGGGCGCCGAGGGGTTCTACAAGTCCACCGACGCAGGGCGCACCTTCCGCCCGGTGCCCACGCCGCACGGCGACAACCACGACATCTGGATCAACCCGAACAACAACAACATCCTGGTCCAGGCCAACGACGGCGGCGCCAACGTCTCACTCGACGGCGCGCGCACCTGGAGCACGCAGTACAACCAGCCCACCGCCGAGATGTACCAGGTGTACCTGGACAACCAGTTCCCGTACCGGCTGTACGGCGCGCAGCAGGACAACAGCACGCTAATAGTTCCCAGTTTGCCCTTGAACACAGGACAGAGTGAAGAGTGGCGCGCCGGGCCCGGGTGCGAAACAGGACCGATCCTTCCGCATCCGACAAACCCTGATACAGTTTACGCGAGCTGCAAGGGACAGTTCTCGCGCATGTCGCTGCGCACGGGCAACGAGAAGCAGTACTGGATCGGGATGCAGTCTTTGTATGGAAACCCAGGAAAAGATCTGATCCTCCGTTTCCAGCGCGTTTCCCCAATGGAAATCTCGCCCTTCGACGCACGCACGCTGTACTACGGCTCGCAATACGTGCACCGCACGCGCGACGAAGGGGTCACATGGGAGCGCATCAGCCCCGACCTCACCTGGAACCCGCCGGAGCGGCAGCAGAAGTCGTCCGGTGAGCCCATCACCCTCGACGTCACCGGCGAGGAGTACTACTCGACGCTGTATGCCATCGAGGAATCGCCGATCGAGCGCGGCGTCATCTGGACGGGGGCGAACGACGGCCCGTATCACGTGACGCGCAACGATGGCCAGACGTGGACGAACGTCACGCCGCGTGACCTGCCTCGCGGCTGTCGCGTGGGCTCCATCGACCCGTCGCGACACGGTACGGGCACAGCGTACTTCGCGTCGTACTGCTACCTGCTGGGCGACTTCGCCCCCTACATCTACAAGACGAGCGACTACGGGCGCACATGGAAGCGCCTGACGACCGGCAGCAATGGCATCGCCGCCGACAATCCCACGCGCGTGGTCCGCGAGGATCCGCATCGCCAGGGGCTGCTGTACGCGGGCACCGAGTTTGGCATGTACGTCTCGCTCGACGACGGCGGCACCTGGCAGAAGTTCATGCAGAACATGCCCGTGGTGCCGATCAACGACATCAAGGTCCATCGCCAGGACCTGGTGATCGCCACTCAGGGACGCGGCTTCTGGATTCTCGACAACCTCACCCCGCTGCACACGTACGCCCTCGCGAGTCGCACCTCGACCACAGCGGAAGCGCGCGCGATGGCAGGGCCGGCGTACCTGTTC
>Ga0196976_1000117_pt1 | contig 53279 bp, 46 predicted proteins | sample S3v_513CmetaG_FD_148644 | JGI IMG/M metagenome (GOLD analysis project Ga0196976, IMG submission 148644) | Soil microbial communities from Anza Borrego desert, Southern California, United States - S3+v_5-13C | ecosystem: Environmental > Terrestrial > Soil > Desert | place: USA: California... | reverse complement strand
CATGGCCTCCGCGACCGCGTCTTCTTCCTCGGCAACGTGCCGAACCTGGAGGAGATCCTCGGCGCGTGCGACCTGTTCCTCCTGCCGTCCGAGTCGGAGTCGTTCGGCATGGCCGCGCTCGAGGCCATGGCCTCCGAGGTGCCGGTCATCGCCACGCACACCGGCGGCCTGCCCGAGGTCGTGACCGACGGCGACGCCGGCTACCTCCTCCCCGTCGGCGACGTGGCCGGCATGGCCGAGCGCGGGATCGAGATCCTCCGCGACGATGAATTGCGCAAGCGCATGGGCAAGCGCGCCCGTGAGATCGCGGTGGCGAACTTCGACGAGGAGAAGATCGTGCCGCGGTACCGCGAGCTTTACGGCTCGACTCTCAACCCGCCCACCGGCGCCGCGTCGCCGTAGATCGACCGGTACCGTTCGTACGAGTTCATGACCTTGCGCACGTAGTGCTTGGTCTCGTCGAAGTTCACGGCGGTGAGGAAGTAGTCGTCGCCGTTGCCGGCCTGGATGCGATTCCAGAGTGCGACCTGCTTCGGCCCGGCGTTGTACGCGGCGGCGACGCGGTAGCGGTTGCCGCCGAATTGCCCCCCGAGCTCGCTGATGTACTTCGCGCCGAGCTGGATGATCACGCGCGGGTCGTAGAGGTCCTCGGGGTCGACGTCGACGAGGCCGACGTCGCGGCCGATGTCGCGCGCGGTGGTGATGATGAACTGCAGCAGTCCGCGCGCCGCGGCCTGCGACTTCGCCCGCGGGTTGAAGCGCGACTCCTCGCGCATGATCGACAGCACCAGCGTCGGATCGGCCTCGTAGCGCCTGGCGTCGCCGGCGATGAAGTCGTAGAAGTAGCGCGGGTAGAGGAGCCGGCGCACGACCTCCGGCAGCAGCTCGGGATGAAAGTCCGCCGGGACGGCTTTCATCATCACCTCGATGGCGTAGATCGACTGCTTCGACGCGCCGCCGAGGTTCAAGGCGTAGGAGCGTGTGAGCGCGGCGCGCGCGGGGCGGAGCCCCCAGCGCTGCTCGATCGTCTCCGCCGCCTCGTCGTGGAGCCCCATGGCCATCAGCAGTTCCGCGGGGCCGTCGGCATCGGGGAACGACGGCAGCGCGGCGGGCTTCAGCGCGAGGACGTCCTGGTAGACGGGGAGCTGGCGGTAGATGTCGGCGAGCTTGCGGAGCTGGTTCTGGCGATCCCGCGAGGAGAGCAGGATGCGGTCGGTCTGGATCCGCCGCGCCAGGTCGAACTGCTTTGCCGCGACGTGCTTCGCCACCTGCTGCTCGCGCAGCGCCAGCTCGCGGGCGAGCTTCGAGGCCATGGCCGGGGAGTCGAGCCGCTTGCGCGCGAAATACGCAAAGTGCGACGGCGCGTCGGAGCGCAGCACTTCGAGATAGGCGCGGAACGCGGCGGGCGGATCGCGCTGCTCGAGGGCACGCGCGCGCCAGTACGCGAGCTCGGCGTCGTCGTAGTCGTCACGGAGATTCGGCGGTACCGAATTGAGGGCCGAGAGCGCGGCGGTGGTGTTCCCCGCGGCGAGCATCCCCACCGCGTACGCGAGCGACCCTTCGAGGACGGCCCGCTCGTTCCCGGCCATCTTCCGCAGTTGCACGAGGTCGCCCGCCGCCTCGGTGAAGCGGCGCTGCTTCAGCCGCGTGCGGATGCGCTGCGTCAGCGCCGCGGTGGTGGAGGGGAACTTTCCCTTCACCGCGATCGACTGCGTCATCAGCTGCTCGGCGGTCTTGTCGTCGCCGCGCAGTTGCGCCGAGCGCGCGGCGTGCCAGAGAAACATGCACTTCATGCCGGGATCGGGCGTGGCCCGCGCGCCGCGGAGATAGATGTTCTGCGCCTCGGCGTAGCGCTCCGCGCCGAAGTAGCTGCGGCCGAGGGCGAACTCCAGCTCGTCGATGCGCTTGCGGGGATTCGCTAGACGTAGGGCGGGCTTCAGCCCGCCCCTGGGCGGGGCGGTGGGCTTCTTCGCGGCCTTCGGCGGCGCCTTCTTCTTTTTCTTCACCGCGGCGAGCATGGCCGCCTTCTGCGGCGCGGCTTTGGTGAGCCGCCCGATGGCCAGATTCAGGTACGCAATGGCCCGGTCGTAATGCCGGTGCCGCTGAAAGGTCTCCCCGAACAGCTCGAGCTGCTCGGTGGAGAGCCGCTGCGTGATGGCCGGCTTGTCGAGCGCGCGCGTGACGCGGTCCGCCGCGTCGTCGCCGATCCCCCCCTTCAGCACGGCCAGTCCGCGGTCGAGCGAGCCCGTGGCCTCGACGATCCGCGCGCTGATCTCGCGGCGCCGCTCCGTCGATGCCGACGGCGCGATCTTCTCCGCGAACGCCAGCAGCTCCTGCGGCTTCCCCGCGAGGTAGGCCAGCTCGTCGTCGATGGCCTCGTCGCGATACATCGAGTCCCGATGCTCGAAGATCAGCGCGGTGCGAAAGCGGCTCGCCTCCGGACCCTCCGCCAGAGAGGCGCGGTGATAGAGCGCGCGGTCGCGGAACGGATGCTCTTTGGCCAGGAAGGGCTCGAGGCGCCGCGCCGCCTCGGCTCCTTCATCGTCCTCGAGCAGCGCCCGCGCGTGCAGATAGCCGAGGGAGTACTTCTTGTAGAGATCGGGATGCTTCGTCTCGATCGCCGCCAGCAGCTCCGCGAGCTCCTCTCCTTCGAGCGAGATGAACGTGGCCGTCCACTGCTCCACCGGCGGGATGCCTTGCGGCGGCGCCGGCTTCACCTCGCCGGCGGCCGGCCGGAACACGCGATGCCGCCGCACGCGCTGGCGGATCAGGACGGCCGCGAGAACCGCAATGAGCGCAACGACGGCGGCGGCTGCGACGACTACGGTTTTCTTACGGGTCAAGAATCGTCTCGGGCCAGCGTCCCCGACTTGATCGCCTGAGGAGCTCGCCTGAGGATCTCGGCGCGTGCAATCGCATAGCCAAGAATGGCATCGACCAGCATGCGCTGCCCGTCGCGCGAGAGCAGGATCAGGATCTTCTGCTTCACCTCGCGCACTTCCACGATGTCTTCCCACCGCATCCAGTGCCCGCGCTTGCCGAACAGGGTCAGCAGCCGGTTCTCGTACTTGACGCCGATGTCGCTGAAATAGATGTGGTCGCCGTACTGCAGCACCATGGCCACCACGGTGCCGAGGAAGAGCAGGATCAGGCCGAACATCGGCAGCGGCCGGTAATCGGTCGGATGTTCGGCCAGGTACATGAAGAAGATCGCCGCCGAGCCGAACACCGCCGCGGTCGAGATGATCCGCGAGACGGGGGGCCGTTCGAACACGAGAAGGGTGTCGTCGTTCATCGTGCGTCCCGATTCATAACACGGCTTTCGGGGGCCGTCATGTCACAGTTGTTGTGTTGCTGGTTGCTGGTTCGTGGCGGCTCTCCGTACACCACCACGAACCAGCAACCAGCAACACAGCAACCCGAAGCTATACAATCCGCCGCCTTATGCGTTGGTCCCGCTACTTCATTTCCACCCTGCGCGAAGTGCCCGCGGACGCGGATGTCATCTCCCAGAAGCTGATGATGCGCGCCGGCATGATCCGCAAGGTCGCGGCCGGCATCTACACCTACCTGCCGCTCGGCCTCCGTTCCGTCCAGAAGCTCGAGAACATCGTCCGCCAGGAGATGACCCGTGCCGGCTCCACGGAGCTGCTCATGCCGGCCATCCAGCCGGCTGAGCTGTGGATGGAGTCGGGACGCTGGCAAAAGTACGGGAAGGAGCTCCTGCGCATCAAGGACCGCCACGACCGCGACTTCGTCTTCGGCCCGACGCACGAGGAAGTGATCACCGAGACGGTGCGCGACGCCGTCAACTCGTACCGCCAGCTGCCGGTGAATCTCTACCAGATCCAGACGAAGTTCCGCGACGAGGTCCGCCCGCGCTTCGGCCTCATGCGCGGCCGCGAGTTCATCATGAAGGACGCGTACTCCTTCCACTCGAGCCGCGAGTCGCTCGACGAGACCTACGACGCGATGCGCGACGCCTACACGCGAATCTTTCATCGTTGTGCGTTAGACCACGTACCGGTCGAAGCCGATACCGGCAACATCGGCGGCTCGGCCTCGCACGAGTTCATGGTGCTGGCGCAGTCGGGCGAGGACGCGGTCGTCTCCTGCCCGAGCTGCCGCTACGGCGCGAACGTGGAGAAGGCGACGTCGAAGTTTTTCGACGATGAAGTGGAGCCGGCCCCCTCGGAGGCCATCGCCGAGCTGCACACTCCCGGCACGCAGACCATCGACGACGTCGGCCGTTTCCTCGGCAAGCCGACCGCGCAGCTCGTGAAGACGCTCGTCTTCGACACCGACCAGGGCGCGGTGATGGTGCTCGTCCGCGGCGACCGCGAAGGGAATGAGATCAAGATCAAGAATCACCTCGGCGCGCAGTTCCTCGAGCTCATCGCCGAGAACCGCTTCGAGCACGAGACCGGCGGCGTGGTCGGCTACTGCGGCCCGGTGGGGACGAAGTGTAAGCGCGTGCTGGCGGACTTCTCGCTGAAGGGGCGCAGGCGCTGGATCGTCGGCGCGAACAAGAAGGACCACCACCTCGACTACGCCGTCCCCGGCCGCGATTTCCCCGAGCCGGAGTACGGCGATTTCACGACCGCGATCGCCGGCGACCCGTGCGTCCGCTGCGGCACCGCGCTGGAGATCTACCGCGGCATCGAGGTGGGGCACATCTTCAAGCTCGGCACGAAGTACTCGGAGGCCATGCACTGCGAGTACCTCGACGAGGGGGGCAAGCGCGTGCCGATGATCATGGGCTGCTACGGCCTCGGCATCGGCCGCACCGTGGCCTCGGCCATCGAGCAGAGCCACGACGACGACGGCATCATCTGGCCGATGCCCATCGCGCCGTTCGAGGTGCTGGTGACGATCGTGGGCAAGGAAGAGAACGTCGTCCGCACCGCGAACGAGGTCTACGACCAGCTCATCGCCGCCGGCATCGACGCCCTGCTCGACGACCGCGACGAACGCCCCGGCGTGAAGTTCAAGGACGCCGACCTGATCGGCATCCCGCTGCGCATCGCCGTCGGCGCGAAGTCGCTGGCCGCGGGCAATGTGGAGTGGAGCTGGCGCAAGGACCGGGCGAAGCAGCTCGCGCCGCCGGACGAGGCGATCAACACTGTGATCGAAGCTGTTCGCGCGGCGCGGGTGTGAAGTGGGCTCACAGGCGCATAGGCGCATAGGCGCATAGGCTCACAGGCTCACAGGCTCACAGGCTCACAGGCTCACAGGGACAGCGCTCCTATGAGCCTATGAGCCTATGCGCCTATGCGCCTATGCGCCTATGCGCCTATGAGCCTGCCTGCTATCCTTCGCCCCATGCGTAAGCTCCTGCTCGCCATCACTCTGTTCGCACTCCCCGCGGCCGCGCAGAATGTCGACATCGAGGCCCTCTCCGGCCTGCAGTTCAACTTCGGCAATCCGGGCGCGCGCTCGCTGGGCATGGGCGGCGCGTTCCTCGGTCTGGCCGACGATGCCTCGGCCGCGGAAGCGAATCCCGCCGGCCTGACCATCCTCCGCAAGCCGGAAGTCTCGATCGAGGCGCGGAACTACCTCGAGCAGCAGCTCTTCACCACCAGCGGCACCTTCCCCGAGGTCGAGCGGACGCCGTTCACCCACCACAGTCAGCGCGTTCTCGTCACCTTCGGCAGCTTCGTCTACCCCATCAAGAACAAGTTCACCATCGGCGGCTACTACCACGAGCCGCTGAACAACGAAGGAGGCGGCGTGGTCGTCCCGCGCCGCGACCCGATCACCGGCGCCACCACGCCGCTGCCGAACTTCTACCTCCCCGCGGAGAACAACCAGATCATCGGCGGCCCGATCACGCAGCAGGAGTGCCTCGACCGCCGGCGCAACACCAACAATCCGTTCAACTGCCTGGAGTTCCGCATCGATCCGTTCGTCTCGGCGCTTTCGGTGCGGCAACGCACCTTCGGCCTGGCCGGCGCGTGGCAGGTGCATCCCCAGTTCTCCGTCGGTGCGACGGTGCGCCACCAGCGCTTCCGCGAGGAGGCGTTCACGTCGCGCTACACGCCGCAGCTCGCGCTGCGCCAGCTCGTCGTGCAGGCCACCGCACGCGTCGACGAGGATGGCGGCGTCGAGATCGCGGAAGAGAGCGACACCACGTTCGCGCTCGGATTCAAGTGGTCGCCTCACGCGAAGGTGAGCGTTGGCGGCGTGTACAAGCAGGGGCCGCAGTTCGACGCGCCGCTCTTTTACGGCGACGCGTCCACGAACTTCGATTTTGGCGTCGTGGCCAACACCTCGTTCCACATCCCCGACGTGGCGGGCATCGGCGTGTCGTTCCGCCCCATCGACCCGCTGACCATCAACGTCGATGCGGTCCACGTGACGTACTCGAATCTGGTCGACGACTTCGTGTCGATCAACGCCACCGTCCGGGCCCTCGGCGAGGAGCCGTTCGAGGCCAACGACGTGACCGAGCTCCACGTGGGCGCCGAGTACTTCTTCACGACGAAGATCCCCATCGCCATCCGCGGCGGCTACTGGCGCGACCCGAAACACTCCATCGAATGGGCCGGCCCCCTGAACCACCCGCAGTTCATCGCCGAGGCCATGCTCTACCCGGAAGGTGAGGACCAGGACCACTTCTCCATCGGCGCCGGCATCGCCTGGCCGCGTTTCCAGATCGACGCCGCCTACGACACCTCCAAGCACTACAAGGTGGGGTCGATCTCGCTGGTCACGCGCTTCTAATGTGACCGCGGAGCATTTAAAAGTGACCGCGGAGCACTTTCAAATGCTCCCCGGTCATTTACAAAATGACTCCGGAGCACTTTCGTCTCGCCTGGAGGACAGTGAAAGTGCTCCGCGAGCATTTAAAAGTGATCGCGGAGCATTTCAGTCTCGCCTGGAGGACAGTTGAAAATGGCCATGGATCACTTTCACGTGCTCCCGGTCATTTTCTTGCCGGTCTGGAGTGCGGCAACGCCAGTTGCCGCTCTCCATCGCGGCGGCGCCAGCCGCCACGGCCGCAGCTTCGCTGCGGCCATGGAGAGCGGCAGCTGGCGCTGCCGCACTCCAGACGCTGCGCGTTACCGTAGATCCTCGAGCGGCACGTCCAGCAGCTCGTAGTTGCGCCAGCCGGCGAAATCGTAATGCCACCATTCCGACGGCAGCGGCTCGAAGCCGTGTTTCGTCATCACCTCGCGCAGGAGGGTGCGGTTGGCGAGCACCTCGGCGGGGAGATCCGTGAACTCGTGCGCCGCGCGCGTGGTGAAGTCGTCGTAGCCGGTGGGCATCGGCAGCTCGGCGCCGGTGGCGCGGTCGATCAGGGTCAGGTCGACCGCCGCCCCGCGGTTGTGGCGTGAGCCCTTGGCCGGATCGGCCACGTAGTCGGGGTTCTTGATCGGCTCCCACATGGCCACCGTCACGCGGTAGGGGCGGTAGGCGTCGAAGACCTTGATGCCGAGGCCGCGGACGGCGAGCTCGCGGTCGACGTCGGCCAGCGCGCGGGCGGCGGGGGCGCGGAGATACGCCTTCGCCACCGGATAGAGCGTCCGCTTCATGAAGTTGTCCGGCGTGGCGTAGCGGATGTCGAGCGGAATGCCGAGCGTGGAGAGGTCGACCAGGCGCGTATCGGCGTTCGCCCGGGCCAGCCGCGAATAGGTTGCCGCATCCGGGACGATGCGCAGCCCGTAGGAATTGACCGGAATGTGCGGCGCGCAGGCGAGAAGGACGAGCGCAATGAAGTTGATCGCGCGTTTCATGTCGCCTAATGTAAGCGCCTCCGATGGAGCTCGACATCTTCTTCTCGATCTGCCAGACCGAAGTTCACGGCTACATGCCGAGCGAGCGGGTGATGTTCGAGCATTTCTTCGAGCAGATCGAGCTCGCCGACCGCCTCGGCTTCGGCACCGCCTGGGTGGCTGAGAGCCATCTCTCGACCGAGACCCAGAAGAGCAACCCCGGCGCCGTGATCCCCCACTTCGTCGGCGAGATCGGCCTCAACACCGACATCCTCCAGCTCGCCCACCGCGTCTTCGCCCGCACGAAGCGCATCGGCATCGGCTCGGCGATCATGAACATCCTCTGCAACGGCGGCCCGATCGCCGCGGCGGAGCGCATCAAGACCTTCCTGACGCTGCACGGCCTCGACCCCGGGGAGCGGCGCCTCCTGACCGTCGGCTTCGCCTCGGGGCGCTTCCCGTTCATCAACGTCCCCTACGGCATCGTCCCGCGCGATCCCGTCGAGGCCGCGGCGTGGCCGGTGGTGAAGAACAAGATCTTCGAGGAGGCCACGGAGATCTTCCTCCGCCTGCTGAAGGGAGAGACGCTCAGCTCGGAGCGCATCGCGCCGCGGAGCCTGACGCGCAAGGACTTCCGCACCGACGCCGACTGGCAGCGCGCCGTCGACGCGTACGGCCACGCCGTCGACGAGATCCCGCTCGCGCCGCGCTGGCGCTTTCCGAACCTGAAGATCGTGCCGCAGGAGCCGCGCATGGACCTGCTCCGCCTCTCCATCGGCTCGCACGATCCCGCCACGCAGATCTTCGCCAACACCATCCTCCCCGTCGGCGTGTTCAACCTCTCCATCACGCCCGGCGACGAGATCGAGAAGACCAACGAGCGCATGGCCACGCACTACCACCCGGACGGCGGTGAGTGGCATCGCCGCCTCATGCCGCGCACGGTGCTGGTCTTCATCAACGACGATCCGGCGCAGGCGGCGGCGGAGGCGCAGGACGCGCTCTCGAACTACTGGCGCGCCCTCGAGGGAACGCTGGACGAGGAGAAGGTCCGCCGCGCCACGAACAACGCCCTGGTCGGCGACGCGGAGCAGATCGCGAAGCAGATGAGCGAGCGCTTCCATCCCGAGGACCGGCTCATGCTCTGGTTCGACTTCAATAATCACGACTCCAAACGAGTCATGAGAAATATGGACGATTTCATGACGCGCGTTGCGCCGCGGTTCACCTCATGACCACCACCGTCATCGATACCTTCGACGAGACCGCCGCCCCCAACTTCGCGCGGGCCATGCCGAACTGGCAGCCGCTGGTGGAGTACCGCCGCAACGGCGTGGCCGAGAACACGATCCACGGCGCGGTGTCGTGGGTGACGGGGAAGAACCTGCTCTATTCGTTCGGCGGCAACGTCGAGGTCTACGGACGCTCGATGGTCAAGCCGATCATGATGAAGGTCTTCGCGAAGGAGTTCGGCCGCGAGCTGACCTCGGAACAGCAGGCCATTTCCGTCGCCTCGCACAACGGCGACGCGGAGCACGTCGCCACCGCGCGCTCGATCCTGCGCGAGGCGGAGTGGGGAATGATGCAGGCGCCGCTGGACGTGCCGCTCGTGCAGTTCGGCCGGCAGGTGCGCCGCCCGCGCCGCTGGTATCACTGCTGTTCCGGCGAGCACGCCGGCATCCTCCGTGGCTGCCGCATCAAGGGATGGCGCCGCGTCGGCTACGTCTGGCCCCACCACCCGTTCTTCCAGGAGTACCTCGGCTACATCAAGAAGGTCCTCGGGCCGGAATGGAAGATGGGGGTGATCGCCAAGGACGGCTGCGGCCTGCCCACCGTCTCCATGACCGTGACCGACCTGGCGAAGCTCTTCGCGAACCTGGTCACGGAAAAAGACGAGGACTGGATCTGGAACGCGATGGTCTCGCATCCCGATCTCATCGGGGGCTTCAATCGTCTCGACTCGACGATCCTCAAGGCCTGCGGCGGCCGCGTGCTGGCGAAGGAAGGGGCGGACGGCCTGCTCGGCCTCTCCATCGAGCATCCCGAATACCCCGAGGGGCTGGGCGTGGTGGTGAAGATCGCGCACGGCTGGAACCCGCAGGCGACGTGGTACATCGCCCGCTACATCCTCGGCGTGCTCGGCTTCGAGTTCCGCAACCCGTACAAGCTGCGGCGGCAGAAAGCGTTCATCGTCCCCGAGGTCATCCCCACGAACCTGCGCGACCGCATGGCCAGGATCGTTCCGTGGGACTCGTGGGATCCGGACATCGATCGCTGGGAGTTCGATCCCGAGGAGTTCGCGGTTGCGCCTCGCTAACTTCATCGGAGGCGCGTTCGCCGCGCCTCACGCCGGCAGCTATTTCGACGACATCGAGCCCGCCAGCGGCGACGTCATCGCCGAGATCCCCGACAGCGATGCGCAGGACGTCGACGACGCGGTGCGCGCGGCGAAGCGCGCCTTTTCCGACTGGAGCCGCACGCCGGCCGAGCAGCGCTCGCGGGTGCTGCTGAAGCTCGCCGACCTCATCGAGCAGAACCTGGAGGAGCTGGCGCGCACGGAGAGCCGCGACAACGGGAAGCCGCTCTCGCTGGCGAAGCGGCTGGACATCCCGCGCGCGGTGGCGAACTTCCGCTTCTTCGCCACGGCCATCCTCCATCAATCCTCCGAGGCTCACGTCACGGACACGACGGCGCTGAACTACACGCTGCGGCAGCCGGTCGGCGTGGCGGGCCTGATCTCGCCGTGGAACCTGCCGCTGTATCTGCTGTCGTGGAAGATCGCCCCGGCGCTGGCCAGCGGCAACACCTGCGTGGCCAAGCCGTCGGAGCTGACGCCGCTGACGGCGAGCCGCCTGGCCGAGCTGTCGCTCGAGGCGGGACTCCCCGCCGGCGTGATGAACATCGTCCACGGCACGGGACCGAAGGCCGGCGCGGCGATCTGCGCGCACCCGGACGTGCCGCTCATCTCCTTCACCGGCGGCACGGTCACGGGGGCGAAGGTCGCGGCCGCGGCGGCGCCGATGTTCAAGAAGCTGTCGCTGGAGCTGGGTGGCAAGAACCCGAATCTCGTCTTCGCGGACGCCGACCTCGACGACGCCGTGGCCACGTCGATCCGCTCGAGCTTCTGGAACCAGGGAGAGATCTGTCTCTGCGGCTCGCGCATCTTCGTCGACCGCCGCATCCACGACGAGTTCGTGGAGCGCTTTGCCGAGGCCACGAAGAAGCTGCGCATCGGCGATCCGATGGACGCGCAGACGGACGTCGGCGCGCTCGTCTCCGCCGCGCACCTCGAGAAAGTTGCCGGCTACATCGAGCTGGCGAAGGAAGAAGGCGGGACGATCGTCGCGGGGGGCAACCGCGTCGACCGCCGCGGCTTCTTCGTCGAGCCGACGGTGATCACCGGCCTGACCTGCGACTGCCGCGTCCTGCAGGAGGAGATCTTCGGCCCGGTGGTGACGATCACGCCGTTCGACGATGACGAGGAGGCGGTGCGCTTCGCGAACTCGACGCGATACGGCCTCTCGGCCACGGTCTGGACGCGCGACCTGCAGCGCGCGCACCGCGTAGCGGCGCAGCTCCACGCCGGGACGGTCTGGATCAACTGCTGGCTGCTGCGCGACCTGCGCGTGCCGTTCGGCGGGATGAAGGACAGCGGCGTCGGGCGCGAGGGCGGCTTCGAGTCGCTCCAGTTCTTCACGGAGGCGAAGAATGTCTGCGTCAAACTGGGATGACAGCGCGCTGCATCGCTTTCTCTTCCGCTTCGTCTTTGCCTTTCTCCTCCTCTTCAACTTCCCCTTTCCGCTGAACGTCATCCCCGGGGTCAATTTCGACGGCTGGACGCGCAGCGGCTGGGACGTGCTCGTGCAGCCCGCGGGACGCGCACTCTTCGGCGTCAGCCCGTCCGCGGTCTTCACCGGCAGCGGCGACACGCGCTGGAGCTGGACGCAGCTCGCGCTGATGCTCGCGATCTCGCTCGCGGCCGCGATGGTGTGGACGGTCTGGGACCGCCGCACGAACTATCCGCGCCTCGCCCGCTTCCTGCACACGTATGTCCGCTTCGCGCTGGCGTACGTGATGCTGGTGTACGGCACGATGAAGGTGATTCCCCTGCAGTTCCCCCCGCCGTCGCTGGACCGGCTGATTCAGCCGTTCGGCCACGCCTCGCCGATGGGGCTGCTCTGGACGTTCATGGGCGCCTCGGCGCCCTACGTCATCTTCACCGGCATCGGGGAGATGCTCGGCGGCCTGCTGCTGACCATGCGCCGCACGGCACTCCTCGGCGCGGTCGTCAGCGCCGCGGTGATGACGCAGGTGGCCGTGCTGAATTTCTGCTACGACGTGCCGGTGAAGATCTACTCGACGCTGCTCCTGTTCGAGGCGCTCGTGCTGATCGCCTACGGCGCGCGCCGCCTCCTCTTCGCGCTGGTCCCGCAGGTGCCGCGCGTGGCGTGGTGGAAGATCGCCCTGCGCACGGCCGCGGTGGTGGCGATCTGCTTCATGTTCCTGAAGGACGGACGCGATTACGGCAAGCAGCTCGCCCAGCGCTCGCCGCTGCGCGGCATCTGGCGTGTCGACGTGCTGCAGGTCAACGGCGTGGATCGTCCGCCGCTGATCACGGACACGGGCCGCTGGCGCAGGATGGTCTTCGACTATCCGCAGGGCATCTCGGTCCAGTTGATGAACGATCAGCGGCACCGGTACGCCATCGCCCTGAAGGAGCCGCAGAAGACGTTCAGCCTGACCCGGCGCGATCACCCGAATTTCCGGGCCTCGTTCACCTATCGGCGCCCGGACCCGCAGACCCTCGTTCTCGACGGCACGATGGAGGGCGACCGCGTGCACGTGGTCGCGCGCCGCGAGCCGGACACGGAGTTCCTCCTGAACACACGCGGCTTCCACTGGATCAACGAAACCCCCTTCAATCGGTGACAACTATGAGCAAAGGCGAAATCATCGGCGGCGTTCTCGCTCCCCATCCTCCCCACATCGTCTACGGCGACAACCACTGGCGCAACGAGCCGAAGTCCGAGTGCGGCTGGGAGGTGCTGCGCTGGGGCTACGAGCGCGCGCGCAAGCATTTCCTCGACAAGAAGCCGGACGTTTTCCTCGTGCACTCGCCGCACTGGCAGACGGTGATCGGCCATCACTTCCTCGGCCTGCCGGAGTTTCACGGCCTCTCCGTCGACCCGATCTTCCCGAACCTCTTCCGCTTCCAGTACGACGTGAAGGTGGACGTCGAGCTGGCGGAGCTGATCGCGGAAGAGGGGAAGGAGATGGGGCTCATCACGAAGATGATGCGCAACCCGCACTTTCGCGTCGATTACGGGACCATCGTCTCGTGCCACATGATGAATCCCGAGTGGGACATCCCCATCGTCGGCATCTCCTCCAACAACTCGCCGTACTACTTCTCGAACGAGATGGGCCAGCAGCAGATGATCAAGCTCGGCCAGGCCACGAAGCGCGCCATCGAGAAGAGCGGCCGCCGCGCCGTGCTGCTCGCCTCCAACACCCTCTCCCACCGCCACTTCACCACCGAACCGGAAATCCCCGAGGACATGTCGCGCGAGCACGTGTACGAACACTCCGGCTACCTCTGGGACATGCAGGTCATCGACCTGATGCGCAAGGGACGCACTCGCGAATTGATCGCAGTCCTCCCCGAATTCATGGACCACGCGGTGAGCGAGGTGAAGGCGGGGTCGCTGGCCTGGATGCTGTCGGCGCTGGACTTTCCTGACTATCCGGCCGAGGTGTACGGGTACTGGACGGTGATCGGGACGGGGAATGCGGTGGTGGGGTGGGATCCGCAGTTGCGGGAGCGGGCGGTGTCGCACGTGGTTTGAATTGAAAATTGAAAATTGAAAATTGAAAAAGTCGGATGGAGAACGGCAAAGGGGCGGACATTCGGGAGCGGGCTTTCGAGCTCGCTTGCGCGGTGTTGCAGTTGCACCGGTTTGTCTACAAGCGCGAGCCGTCGCTGCGAAGTACCAGTGGACAGGCAGCATCGGCGGCTGGTTCGATCGGTGCGAACCTCGAAGAGGCGGATGCCGCGCAGAGCCGCGCCGACTTCATCTCGAAATGCAACATTGCACTCAAAGAGGCGCGCGAGACGCGGTACTGGCTGCGCGTCCTGGCCCGATTCATCCGCTCCGACCGCATCGCAGCCCTCATCGCCGAAGCGACCGAAATCATCGCCATCCTCACAACCATCGTGAGAAAGAGCAGAAACCAATGACTATGCCCGCGCCCACGCCTCTCGCCCTCATAGATTTTTCAATTTTCAATTTTCAATTTTCAATTTCGCCAACGAGGCCCACCCGGTGATCCACCAAGCCTACATCGTTTCGGGCCAGCGTCCCGCCGCCCGCCCGGGGCGCAGGCGCCGGACGCCTGCGCGACAGCCGGCGAGGACGCCGGCGGTCCGCTGACCGAAATCATCGCCATCCTTACAACCATCGTGAGAAAGAGCAGAAACCAATGACTACGCCCGTGCCTCTCGCCCTCATAGATTTTTCAATTTTCAATTTTCAATTTTCAATTTCCCCAACGAGGACTGCCCAGTGATCCAGAAGGCCTACATCGTTTCGGGCCAACCGCATCCGCTTCTCGCACCGGATAAGAACGCCGGCTGGGCGAGTCTCCGCAAATCCTACGAAGCCGTAGGGAAAGAGATCGCCCGCTCCGGCGCCGAGCTGATGCTCGTCTACTCCACGCAATGGTTCTCGGTCATCGGGCACCTGTTCCAGATCGACCCCAAGCCCGCGTGGACGCTGGTCGACCAGAACTGGTACGAGCTCGGGGAGATCCCGTACGAGTTCCGGGTCGATCCGGAGTTCGGGAAGCTGTATGCGCGGATCTGCAAGGAGCACGGGATGCAGGCGGCGACGGTGGCGTATCATGGGTTTCCGGTCGACACCGGGACCGTGGTCGCGCTGAAGCTGCTCAATCCGGACAACGCCATCCCGGCGTCCATGGTCTCGTGCAACATCTACGCGGAGCGCGAAGAGACGCGCGCCCTCGGCTTTGCGGCGCGCGCGGCCATCGAGGCCTACCGGAAGAAGACGATCGTCGTTTGCGTGACGAACCTCTCCAACCGCTACGAGGTGGCGGACATCGACCCGGCGCAGGACCGCATCTCCTCCCAGAAGGACGACGAGTGGAACCGCAAGATCCTGGAGATGCTCGGCGAGGGGCGGCTCGAGGATGTGGCCCAGGTGGCCCGCGACTTCGCCCGCGAGGCCAACGCGGACATGGGCTTCAAGGCCATCTGGTGGCTCGGCGCGGTGATGGGGGAGCACAACAAGTACGACGGCAAGGTGTGGGACTACCAGCCGGTCTGGGGGACGGGCAACGCCATCGTCGAGCTGACGCCGAACGAGCGGAAGCAGATCGACTGGGAGAAGGAGTTCGACGAGGGCCCCATCCCGACCTTCGCCGGCTCCAGCGGCACCGGCCTGGAGACGCACAACGTGCTGGAGCAGGGGCCCGACGTGCACCAGCAGAGCGAGATGTCGTCGCAGGAGAGCGCGCCGCACATCATCCGCACCGACAAGGCGCCCAGGCCGGTCGGTCCGTACCCGCACGCCCGCCGCGTCGGGAACATGCTCTTCCTCTCCGGCATCGGCCCGCGCAAGCCGGTCACGGGGGAGATCCCGGGACGCCTCCCCGACGGCTCGCACGACATCGAGGCGCAGACGCGCGCCTGCATCGAGAACGTGAAGACGATCCTCGAGGAGGCGGGCAGCTCGCTCGAGAAAGTGGTCGACGTGGCGGTCTACCTCACCGACATGAAGCGCGACTTCGAGACGTTCAACAAGGTCTACGCCGAGTACTTCGGCACCATCCAGCCGACGCGCACGACTGTGGGCGTCGACTCGCTGCCGACGCCGATCGCGGTGGAGCTGAAGGTGATTGCATCGGCGTAGCCGATGCAATCATCCTGAGGCGCGAAGACGCCGAAGGATCTCGTGCGGGACACGAAATGCTGATCGACATCTCTCCGCTGATCGACGAGCGCATCGCCGTCTGGCCCGGCGATACGCCGTACGCCCGGACGCTGAACCTGGACATGGCCGCGGGGGCGAACCTGACCCTCTCCGACATCCACACGACGGTGCACGTCGGCGCGCACGCGGATGCGCCGAGCCACTACTCCGCCGGCGGCGAGGACATCGCGCGGCGCAGCCTGCACTACTACGTCGGCCCGTGTACGGTCATTCACGTGGCGGGCGCGAAAGGGCGCCGCATCCTCCCGGGCGATCTCGAAGGAAAACCGGTCGCGGAGCGCGTGCTGCTGCGCACCGGCACCTTCCCCGACCCGCGCGCGTTCAACGAGGACTTTGCCTCCCTCTCCGCGGAGCTCGTCGACTGGCTGCACGCGCGGGGGGCGATCACGATCGGCATCGACACGCCGAGCGTCGATCCCTTCGACGACAAGGTGCTGGAGGCGCATCAGGCCCTGCTGCGCCACGACATGGCCAACCTCGAAGGGCTCGTCCTGGACGGCGTCGCCGAGGGGCGCTACGAGCTGATCGCGCTGCCGCTGCGGCTGGCCGGCGCGGACGGCAGCCCCGTGCGCGCGGTGCTGCGAGCGTAGGACGGGCTTCAGCCCGTCTCCCTCGCGGGTGGGCGGCGGGCTGAAGCCCGCCCTACGTTTCGTACCCTTGCAGTAAGCGGTTCGCGGCCGCTTCGTAGCCGAATTCCAGCGAGCGCTCGTACACGCCCTCCGGCTTGTGCGCGAGCAGTGACGCGGCCACGTCCGCCAGCGCTTCGGGAGAGGCAGACCGCGCGATCCACTCCGGCGGCACGAGCGCGTCCACTCCCTCGATCGGCATCGTGGCCACGGGGACGCCGCAGGCCATTGCTTCGAGCACGGCGCGGTGGCCTTCGTCCGAGCCGCGGGCGGTGAAGAGGAGGACGTCGGAGGCGCGGTAATGCTCGGCGAGGTCGTCCTCGTGATAACCGGCGAAGAGCACGTCGAGGTTCAGCGAGCGGACGAGCGCTTCCAAAACGGGGCGGTGCTCGCCGTGTCCGATGATCATCATCCGGCAGGCGGCGCGCTCGCGCAGCGCGGCGTAGGTGTGGATCGCTTCCTCGAAGCCTCGGCCCGCGGAGAGCTTTCCGATGACGGTGACCAGAGGACCGTCGGCCGCGATGCGGGGACCGTCCGGGTGGAACTGGCGGTGATCGACCGGCGGCGGAGTGAAGGTCGCCCGCGGCACGGCGAAGGAACGGTTGATGACGAAGCGGTGCCGCGTGGCGGCGAGGAGCGAGCGGGAGAGGGGATCGTTGCGGAGCACGCGGCGCGAGTGGAACGTCCGCGCCACGCGCAGCGACGGATGATCGCGCGCCACCAGGCGCGCCAGCCAGTGGTCGTAGGTCAGGTGCGCGTGCACCACGTCGAAGCCGTGATAGTGGACGAGGCGGTCGATGGCGCGGATGCTGCGCACGAACGACACGGGGTTCTGGGCTTTCTCGATGACCGGATGGGTGAAGTCGTGATGGCCGATCTTCGCCTGCAGCTTGTAGCCCCCCACATACGCGTAGTGCGCGTTGTGTCCGGCGGCGCGCAGCGCCTCCACTTCCGCGAACGCGGGCGCGGCGGCGCCCGTCCAGCGATTTCCGGCAGCGAGATGGAGGATGCGCAAGATTTGTTATAGTCCCGGCACGATGGCCGTCGATCAGGAACTGCTCGAGATTCTAGCGTGTCCCCTCTGCAAGGAAGAGGTGAAGCTCGTCCCCCTCGCCGAAGCGCGCCGCGGCTCGATCCGCGACAAGTTCCGCGAGAAGTTCCGCGGAGAGGAGCCCGTCGTCGACCAGGGCCTCCAGTGCGTCAAGTGCCGCCGCATCTATCCGATCGTCAGCGACATCCCGGTCATGCTGGTGGAAGAAGCGTTCGAAGAGCAGTGATGAACGATGAGAGATGAGCGATGAACAAAGGCTGAGACGCTCATCGCTCATCGTTCATCCCTCATCGCTCGTAAGATCGTCGGCCACCCTCCTCCTCCTCCACCTCCTCTTCATCTTCAAGACCGCTCTGCTCGAGCTGTCGGCGTTTTTCTCCATCTTCTGCCTGGGATGGGCGCTGGCGCGGCGCGAGGCGCGCTTCTCGTTTCACATCCTCTATTACCCGCTCTTCGTCTACGGGCTGATCTCCACCGTCTCCGCCGCCTTCGCGGAGAAGCGCATCCATCAGGGCTTCGAGGGGATGCTCTGGTTCAAGATGCTGATTTTCCCCTGCGCGGTGATGCTCTACCGGCAGGTGCCGCGGCTGCACGAGCTGGCCGTGTACGCGTACGCGATCGTGGCCGGGGGCGGCTCGTGCTGGGGACTGATCGAGTTCCTCTTCCTCGACCAGCGCAACCTCGAGAACCGCATCAGCGGCCCGTCGTCGCACGTCATGACCTACTCGGGCGTGCTCCTGCCGCTCTCGCTGATGATGCTCATCCTCTTCTGGCGGCAGCGGAAGTGGTGGCAGCTCGTGGCCTGCCTCCTCTCCTCGTTCACCCTGCTGCTGACCTTCACGCGCAGCGTCTGGCTCGGGTGGGCGGTGGCGGCCTTCGTGGTGGTCATGGCCTCGCGGGCGCGGCTGCTGGTCTACGCCGCGCCGGTACTGATCCTCTTCATCACCTTCATGCCCATCGACCTCTTCAGCAGGCTGATCTCGACTTTCGACACCAGGCAGTCGTCGAACTTCGACCGCATCCGCATGCTGGAGGCCGGCGTGGAGATGATCCGCGACCATCCGGTCCTCGGCGTCGGCCCGGCGAATGTCAAGGAAGCCTACGCCCTGTATCGCAAGCACGACGCGCCACGGCCGCGCCCGCCGCACCTGCACAACAACGTCGTCCAGCTCTGGGCCGAGCGCGGCATCCTCGGTCTCGCGGCGTATCTCCTTCTCCTGGCGTTGTTTCTGCGGGAATGCCTCCGGGAGTGGCGGGGGCCGCGGCGGCTGTGGGCCGAGATCGGCGTGGCCGTGACCGTCAGCCTGACCGTGGCCGGGCTCTTCGAGTTCAACTTCGGCGACACCGAGGTTTTCTACGTGATGCTCAACCTCTTCGCCTTGATCGTGGCCAAGCTGGAGCGTGATGAGCCGGAACCGAATGAAGCAGCGCCTGCCCTTGTTCCAGCGGCGTAAGGCATCCGTAACCTTTCCAGCATGTCCGCGTCCAAAGGCAGAGAAACAGGGGAGATGAAACACCTGAACGATCAGGAGTTGATGCGAATCGTTCAGGCCGGCGATTACTCCCCGGCGTCCGAGATCTATGACCGCTACAGCGGCCGGATCTACAACTTCGCGTTCCGGTTCCTGAAGAACGCCGAGGCGGCAGAGGACGCCACGCAGGAAGTCTTTGTCAAGATGCTGAAGCATGCGAATCAGTTCAACGGAGACGCGAAGCTCTCCACCTGGCTCTTTTCGATCACGGCCAACTGGTGCCGCGATTACCTCAGGAAAGCGGACAACAAATCGAAGGAAAGCGACGACGTGCTCGTGCAGCTGCCGGCGCCGACGGAGCTCGCTCCGGACCGGACGCTCGAGCAGCGCGAGAACGAACAGCTCGTGCGGAAAGCGCTGGCCGCGCTGACGCCGGAGCAGCGCGAGGCCATCCTGCTCTCGCGCTATCAGGGACTGTCGTACGCCGAGATCGCACAGATCGCCGGCTGCTCGGAGGGCGCGGTCAAGACCCGCGTCTTCCGGGCCATGGAAACGTTGAAGAAAACGCTCGCCGGAACGGCGGGCAGGGTGGTGATCAATGCCTGACTGTAGTGCAGTGAACGAGAGCATGCCGCTGCTGCTGACCGAGTCGCTCGATGCGGCGCGGCGGGAAGCGGCGCATCAGCACATCGAGAGCTGCGCGGTGTGCGGCGAGGAGTGGAGCGCGTACCGGGAGACCTGGGCGGCCATGAGCGACCTGCCCGAGGTCGAAGTGCCCGCGCGCGTGAAAGCGAAGTTCCTGGAGCGGGCCGGCCTCACGGCCGAGCTGCCGAAGAACGTCGTCCCCTTTCACCGCAAGCCGGCGTTCAAGTGGGTCGCCCAAGCCGCGGCCGTAGCGCTCCTGGCCGGCGGCGGATACTTCGCCGGCGCGAAGCGCGTCGACACCACCGTCACCCCGACGCCGGCCCTCGTGGAGCGGGCGCGCACGAACTACGTGCCGGTCTCGCTGGCGGAGACGCGCGTCATGGACGCCGAGACGCTCAGCCCCGAGATCCAGGGACGCCCGAACATCTCGAACCTGCAGTTCATCGACGCCGACGCCACGGACCAGGAGATCGCCGTCTCGTTCGACGTCACCTCGCGCTGGACGGTCAACGGCAACCCGCGCGACAAAAGCATGGTGCGCCTGCTGTCGTACGTGCTGGAGAACGAGGCGGCCACGAATACGCCGCGCACGGACACGCTGGAGTGGGTGCGCCAGACGTACTCCGATCCGGCGTATGCCGACCCGGAGATCGCCCGCTCGCTGGCCAAGGTCCTGCGCAACGACGACCAGCACGAGGGCGTGCGCATCCGCGCCATCGAGACGCTGACCACGCTCCCGCCGTCGGTGGCCTCGCAGACGCGCGACGCGCTGATCGAGGCGCTCAAGAGCGACCCGAACCCGGCCGTGCGCATCAAGGCCGTCGAGGCGCTGGCGAACATGACCCGCACCGGCACCGCGCTCGATCCGTCCATGGTCGACACGCTCCGGCAGAAGGCCAACCAGGATGACGAGAATCTCTACGTACGAGTGAAAGCCGCAGAGGCGCTGAGCAATATCAAGCCCTGACGATGAAAACCCGCGTCCTCACAGCAGCGATCGTCCTCTTCACCGGCGTGGCCGCGCTGGCGGCGCCGATGGTGTCGCGTACGTTCAACTCCGACCAGACCTTTGCGCTGGACGCGAACGGCACGTTCATCCTCGACAATCCGTCGGGGAACGTGACCATCACGGTCAAGGACACCCCGGGCGTCGAGGCGATGATCTTCAAGCGCGTGGACGGCACCGACCTCGAGGCGGTCGAGGAAGGGCGCCGGCTGACGCAGCTCATGATCGGCGGCAACGAGAAGACGCGCACGCTGCGCATGACCATCGTTCCCGGCGCGACGAAGGAGTGGCAGGCCTCGGTGGCCTGGAACATCCGCGTCCCGCGCGGGGCGTCGGTGAAAGTGATCACCACCAGCGGCGATCACATCCGCATCAGCGGCGTGCGCGGCGTGGTGCAGGCCAAGAATTTCAACGGGCAGATCGTGCTCGAGGATGTGATCGGACCGGCCGTCGCGGAGAGCGTGAACGGCTCGATCTTCTTCGTCGCGCCGTCGCTGCGCGGCAACGTGCTGCTGACCAGCGTCAACGGCGACATCACCGCCACCGTGCCGCGCGCGGCCGGCTTCCGCTGGGTCGCCGAGACCGTCAAGGGGGACATCCGCACGCACTTCCCCGCGCGCGGCGCGTTCATCAACAATACCTTCACCGGCACGGTCAACGCGCCGGGCGGCCCGACCCTGCGCACCCTGTCGCTGATGGGCAACGTGCAGGTGTTCGCCGGCGGCGTGCCGGTGCGCCTGGCGCAGTCCGTGCGCCGCGCCCAGCCGACGCCGATGCCGGTCATGCGCGTCGGCGCCCCGCAGCAGCAGCGCATCGTCGGCGACTTCACCTTCCGCACGACCCTCGGCGACGTCCGCGTGCAGGAAGTGACGGGCAAGGTCGACATCTTCACCGGCGCGGGCGAGGTGCAGATCGGCTCCACGGGGGGCGCGGCGAAGGTGCACTCGCGCGGCGGCCCGCTGCAATTCGGCGAGATCGGCGGCCCCATCGACGCCTCCACGCGCGCGGGCGACGTCCTCGTCGACTCCGCCCGCCGCGGCGGTGCGATCCAGACGAACGGCGGCACGATCCGCCTGCTCTACACGAGCGGCCCGACGCGCCTCTACTCCGGCGGCGGCGACATCCACGTCCGCCAGGCGGCCGCGCCCGTCGAAGCCACCACGGAGTCGGGCGACATCGCCATCGCGGTCGACGCGACGTTGAAGTCGCAGAAGGTCGACGCCAAGACGTCGCAGGGGAACATCATCCTCAATGTCTCGCCGCAGTTCGGCGCCGACCTCGAGGCGACCGTCCTCACTTCCGATCCCAACGCCGACCAGATCCTCTCCGACATCCCCGGCCTCTCCATCAGCCGCGAGCAGGTGGGAGGACAGACGCGCATCCACGCCACGGGCAAGCTCAACGGCGGCGGTGAGAAGATCGTCCTGCAGGCCACCGACGGCGATATCCGCATTTCGACGGGGCCGGTGCCGCCGACCGTCGTGACGCGGCGCTGATTCGCGGCTGCGCCGGGATGTTGCTGGTTGCTGGTTTTCCACCCGCCCACCCACCCGTCGCTGCTCAGGCGCGGCCTGAATGAGCAACGGGTGTGCGGCGGGGTGGAAAACAAAGCAACGGGTGCGCGGGTGGGCGGAAAACACGGGAGAGGAACCATGTTTGCTAGGATTCGCACGCTACTACGGAGGTTCGAATTTGAAAGCACTCTTATCAGGCGTCCTTCTCTTCGCGCTCGCGGGTTGTTCGCAGAACGGCACCGATACGGCGGCGGGGCAGACGGACTCCGCCGCCACCACCACCGCATCCGCAACCGGGGGCGGCGCGACCGCGGCGCCGGCCGTGAAACCGATCAGCGCCTACGAGAACAAGATCGCCGAGCTGCACACCACCGCGGGGCAGATCAACCTGCGCTTCTTTCCCGACGTGGCCCCGAACCACGTCCGCAACTTCATCGACCTCTCGGAGAGCGGCTTCTACGCCGGCACGAAGTTCCATCGCGTCATCCCCGGCTTCGTCATCCAGGGCGGCGACCCGAACACGAAGTCGGGCGACCCGAGCACGTGGGGCACGGGCGGCTCGCCAAACAACGTGAACGCGGAGTTCAACAGCATTCCACACAAGCGGGGCATCCTCTCCATGGCCCGGACCGGCGATCCCAATGGCGCGTCCTCGCAGTTCTTCATCTGCGTGGATGACGTCCCGCAGCTCGACAACCAGTACACCGTCTTCGGCGAAGTGACGCAGGGGATGGACGTCGTCGACAAGATCGTCAACGCGCAGACGCGAGGCGAGACGCCCGTCGATCCGGTGGCCATCACGAAGGTGGTCGTGCGCGACGCCACAGAAGAAGAGAAGAAGAAACCGGCAGCGAGTGTGAACCAATGAGCGATTCCAACAACAAAGTAGCCGAGCTGCACACCACCGCGGGTCAGATCAACATCCGCTTCTTCCCCGACGTGGCCCCGAACCACGTGAAGAACTTCCTCGATCTCGCCCAGCAGGGCTTCTACAACGGCACGAAGTTCCACCGCGTCATCCCCGGCTTCATGATCCAGGGGGGCGATCCGAACACCGTGAGCGGCAATCCCAACAGCTGGGGCACGGGCGGCTCGCCGAACCGGATCAAGGCCGAGTTCAACTCCGTCTCGCACAAGCGCGGCATCGTCTCCATGGCCCGCTCGAACCACCCGGACAGCGCCTCGTCGCAGTTCTTCATCTGCGTGGCCGACTCGACGTTCCTCGACCGGCAGTACACCGCTTTCGGCCAGGTCACGAAGGGGATGGAGGTGGCGGACGCGATCGTCAAGGCTCCGAAAGGCGCGAACGATCGCCCGAACGATCCGGTGGCCATCACCAAAGTCGTCGTCCGCGACGCCGGTCCGGACGAGCAGGGCGCAACGCCGAAGTAAGTTGAGCGTCCCCGCAGAAGCAGCGCCGTATCTCGATCAGTGGCTCGGCCGCGGCTGGAGCGCGCAGCCGCTCCTCGGCGATGCCTCCGTCCGCGCGTACTACCGCATCACCGCCGCGGACGGGCGCACGTACATGCTCACCTGGTATCCCGAGGAGGTGCGCGCGCAGCTCCGCCGCTACCTCGGCGCGACGGAAGCCGTCGCGCCGCACGCGCGCGTCCCCGAGATCCTGCAGGCGTGCGACGTGGCCGTGCTCCAGCACGACGCCGGGGACCGCACGCTCTTCGCCGTCCTGCACGAGGACCGCGAGGAAGGGCTGCGCCTCTACCGCGCCGCCATCGACCTCCTGGCCGCGTTCCAGCACGCGCCCGATGCGGGCCTCAACGACGCCTTCACCGCCGATTTCTTCTTCAACGAGCTGGAGATGGCGCGCGAGTACTTCGTCGAGCTGCTCATGGAGCGCGATGGCGAGCCGCTGAAACCGATCCTGAGAACGATTGCGGAAAAAGCAGCGGAGCATCCGTACGTGCTATGCCATCGCGATTTTCATGGCCAGAATCTGCACGTGCAAAACGACACGTTATATCTGATCGATTATCAGGACCTGCGCATGGGGCCCGACCTGTACGACCTGGCCTCGCTGCTCCGCGACCGCGGCGTGGCGCGCATCATCGGCGACGCGGCGGAGCTCGACCTGCTGCGGCACTACGCGGAGGTCACGAACGCGGAGGGCGACGTCCGCCATCGCTACTTCGAGACGCTCCTGCAGCGCTCGATCAAGATCCTGGGCACGTTCGCCAGGCAGCCCATCACCCGCGGGCGGATGCACTATCTCGAATTCATCCCCGCCGCGCTGGAGAGCGTGGAGCGCTGCCTGGACGAGCTGCCCGAGTACGCGCCCCTTCGCGATATCTTCCCCCTCGCGTTCGATCCGGACGCCGCGCGCGACCGCGCACAGAAATTGAACTCGGAAGGATCCCATGGCTAAACACAAGATCACCCTCCTTCCCGGCGACGGCATCGGTCCCGAGGTCACGGCCGCGGTGGTGCAGATCATCGAGTGCGCCGGCGTCGACGTGGAGTGGGAGAAGTTCTTCGTCGGCGCGGAGGCCATCTCCCGCTTCGGCGACCCGCTGCCGCAGGACGTGCTCGACTCGATCCTGCGCAACAAAGTGGCGCTGAAAGGGCCGGTGACCACGCCGGTGGGGACGGGTTTCGCCTCGATCAACGTCCGCCTGCGCAAGACGCTCGATCTCTACGCCAACCTCCGTCCGGTGCACTCGATGCCGAACGTGATCACGCGCTACGAGGACATCGACCTGATCGTCGTGCGCGAGAACACCGAGGACCTCTACAGCGGCCTCGAGCACGAGGTCGTGCCGGGCGTCGTCGAGTCGCTGAAGATCATCACCGAGAAGGCCTCGACGCGCATTGCGAAGTTCGCCTTCGAATACGCCCGCACCCATGGCCGCAAGCGGGTCACGGCGGTGCACAAGGCCAACATCATGAAGCTCTCGGACGGCCTCTTCCTCCAGTGCTTCCGCAACGTGTCCAAGGACTATCCGAACATCGAGGCCGACGACAAGATCGTCGACAACCTCTGCATGCAGCTGGTGGTGAACCCGAACCAGTTCGACATCCTGCTGCTGGAGAACCTCTACGGCGACATCGTCTCCGACCTCACGGCCGGCCTGGTGGGCGGGCTGGGCGTGGTCGCCGGCGCCAACATCGGCGAGAACGGCGCGGTCTTCGAGGCCGTGCACGGCAGCGCGCCCGACATCGCCGGGCAGAACAAGGCCAACCCGCTCGCGCTCCTGCAGTCCGCCGTGCTGATGCTGCAGCACATCGGCGAGATGGGGCCCGCCCAGCGGATCAACGACGCGATCACGAAAGTCCTGGCCATGGGTCCGGAGCACCGCACCGGCGACATCGGCGGCACCGGCTCGACGATGGACTTCACGAGCGCGATCTGCGGCGTGCTGCGCAAGGGAACGCGGGCGGAGGATTAACGTGTCATCCTGAGCCCCGCAGAGGGCGAAGGATCCCCTTGCCTACGGAGCGAGCGCGGGTTCCAGCAGGGGATCCTTCGCCGTCTGCGCGGCTCAGGATGACAGGCAATCTCGCCGAAGGCATCGCCCTCTTCAACGACCAGAAGTTCTGGCACGCCCACGAAGCGTGGGAGCGCGACTGGCTGGTCGCGGAGGGGGAGGAGAAGCTGTTCCTGCAAGGACTGATTCAGCTGGCCGCCGCGTATCACCACGTGCAGCGCCGCACGTACCGCGGCGGGATCCGCCTCTTCGACGCCGCGCTGGAGAAGCTCTCGCGCGTGCCGGAGGACTACGGCGGCGTGGACCGGAGCGAGGCCACGGCGCGGGCTGCACAACATCGTGAGCACATCGCGCGTGACGGACACATCGACGCGGTGGACTTCCCGAAACTTCGCTACAATTGAGCCTCTTCACCGGCCCAAGGGAATCTTCGCGACACCGAGGGTGAAATGCAGGAATTGGATCAACGGGATCGGGAGCTGCTGGGTGCTCTGCAGGGGGAGATTCCGCTCGTTTCCACGCCGTATGCCGTGATCGGACAGCAGCTCGACATGTCCGAGAAAGAAGTGATCAAGCGCACCGAGCGGCTCCGCCGCGACGGCGTGGTGCGATCGCTGGCGGCACAATTCGATCCGCGCGCCCTCGGCTATCGTTCCTGTCTGGTGGCGGCGCGGGTCGCGCCGGCACGCATCGACGAGGCGGCGGCCGCGATCAACGCACATCCCGGCGTCACGCAGAACTACCGCCGCAACAATGACCTCAATCTCTGGTTCACGCTCTTCGTCTCGCCGGAGTCGAAGCTGGGGCTGGAGCAGACCATCGACATCCTTGGCCGCGCCGCGGACTGCGAGGCCGTGCGCGCGCTGCCGACGCTGAAGCTGTACAAGACCAGCAGCGGCGACGGCGAGTCGCACGACCTCGCGCACCCGGACTACACGCCGCTCACGCCGGTAGAGGTCGAGACCGTGCGCCTCCTGCAGCGCGACCTGCCGCTGCAGCCGCGCCCCTTCGACTTCCTGGCGCGCACCAGCGGCCTGGGAGCGGACGAGCTGCTCGCCGCCGCGCGCACGCTGCAGAAGCGCGGGCAGATCCGCCGCATCTGTGCCAGCGTGGCCTCCCGCAAGTCGGGGTTCGTGGCCAGCGCCATGGGCGTGTGGGTCGTGCCGCAGGACGTGGTGGACGACTATGCGGCCAAGCTCGCGCAGCACCGCGCCGTCTCGCACTGCTACCTCCGTCCGATCTTCGACGACTGGCCGTACAACGTCTACACCACCGTCCACGCGCGGTCGGTGGACGAGTGCGAGTCGGTGATCAACGACCTCGCCACGGACACGCACCTCACGCAGAAGCAGGCCCTCTTCCCGACGAAGGAGTACAAGAAGACGCGCGCGTCGTTCTTCACCGCCGACGAGGAAGAGTGGGAGGACGCCCACGGCGCCGCCCGCGCCGCCGCCGCGGGCTAGCGTCTGGAAAGCGGCAGCTGGCGCTGCCGCACTCCAGACCTACGGCTCGGACTTCTCGACCGCCGCGTTGGCGCCCTGGAAGCCGATCTTCGAGTGGGTGCCGTCGCAGAACGGCTTGATCGTAGAGCCGCCGCAGCGGCAGAGGGCGCGCTTGGTCAGGGGGACTTCGTTTCCTTCGTGATCGACCAGGGTGAAGTCGCCTTCGACGACGTACGGGCCGTTGTTGCGGATGGTGATTTTTACGCTCATGTCAGAAGACCGGATTCTCGTATTTGTGCTGGAAGTTCCATTTGTAGGTATAGCCGGGGAACTCCACGGGGACGGTGTACTTCACCTCCACGCGGATGTAGCTCGCCGACCGCTTCACGTGCACGTCGTTCTCGTTCAGCGGCAGCTCGAGCTGCTTGGCCTTGTGCAGGATCGATTCCTTGATCTGCTTATCGCTGTGCTGGCCGGCGGACTTCGACTCGTCGACGACAGTATCGCGCAGCTCGGCGGCGCGGACCTTGACGGGGATCAGGCGGTAGGCGATGAGCCCCGCGATGAGCAGCACGACGAGACCGACGAGGCACCCGAACTGACCTTCACCACGCTCCCGGCGACTTCGCACCATGTGACCTCCGAACTTTAGGGGAGATTAGCAGGTCATTCGATCCATTTGAAGAGACGGGTCCGGTTGGGAGTCCTTCCGGAAGTCGGCCGGGAGGGACGGGCTGAAGCCCGTCCTGCATTCAGCATGGCCACGGACCAGAGCACGAGCCGCGCGCGGCCCACCACGGCCGTCCGCGGCACGACGCCCCAGGAGCGGCTGTCGAGCGAGTCGTCGCGGTTGTCGCCGAGGACGTAGTAGCTGTCGGCGGGGACGATCTGCGAGTCGATGGCGCCGGTGGCGGCGACGCGCAGCACGTACGGCTCGGGGAGCGTATGGCCGCCGATGCGGACGCGGCCGAGCCGGCTGTCGATGAGGTCGCCGGGCACGGCGATCACGCGCTTGACCAGCAGCTCGTTGCCATCGCGAGGCGAGCGGAAGACGATCACGTGCCCGCGCTCCGGCCGCGAGCGGAGGTAGCGCGTGACCACGATCTGGTCGCCTGCCTCCAGCGTGGGCGCCATCGAGCGCGAGGGGATGGCGTAGATGTGCACGGCCGCGCGCGCGACCACCGCCAGGGCGATTGCGACGGCCAGAGGTTCCAGAACCGTCCGCAGGAGAGACTTCGTGCGAGGCATCTCGATGCTTGCAGAACGCACGGCCCGAGCCAGAAGTTCCGTAACGTAGGACGGGCTTCAGCCCGTCCCCCCGGGGGGACGGGCTGAAGCCCGTCCTACGTTCAAGGTAGACGTTGCGCTCGAGCCAGTTGCCGATCAGCGTGAGCGACCTGCGGCGGCTCGTTCATGTCGGCTGGGCGATGAACGTTCCCGAGGTGGTGGACTTCTTCGCCGCCGGCGCGTTGCGGATCTGGTACACGGGCATCTTCTGCTGCAGCCCCTTCAGCGCGAACTCACCCAGCGACTCCGTCTCGAAGCTGCCGATCACGCGGTCGAGCGTGTTCTGCGAGATCACCAGTTGCCCCGGCTTGGCCACGCCGCTCTCGAGGCGCGAGGCGATGTTCACCGAGCTGCCGAGGACCGTATAGTCGACGCGCTTCTCCGTGCCGACGTTGCCGACCACCGCGGAGCCGCTGTTGATGCCGACGCGGATGCGCACGGGCGGCAGCCCCTCGCGCTCGCGCTGCTGGTTCCACTCGTCGATGCGCTCCATCATCATCAGCCCGGCCATGACCGCGCGGTCGGCGTGGTCCTCCTGCGGGATCGGGGCGCCGAAGAACGCCATCACCGCGTCGCCGATGAATTTGTCGAGCGTGCCGCCGTACGCGAAGATCGCGTCCACCGCGGCCGAGAAAAAGTTCGAGAGGTAGGCCGCCACTTCCTCTGGCGCCTTCGTCTCCGAGACCGTGGTGAAGCCGGAGATGTCGGCGAAGAGGATCGACACATCGGCGATCTTGATCTCGTCCTCGTCGATGCCCGCCCCTTTCACGATCTCGTCGATGACCGCCGGCGAGTGATAGCGCTCCATCTTCGAGCGGATCTTGCGCTCCTGCTCGATCTTCTCGGCGAGCTGGGCGCGCTCGATGGCCACCGCGGCGAAGTTGGCCAGCGCGGTGAGCAGGTCGAGGTCTTCCTCGGTGAACCGTCCGATGTGGATCGGCGAGTCGACCTGCACGGCGCCGATGACGCGCTGCCGGTTCCAGAGCGGCACGCACATCGCCGAGCGGATGCCGTGGATGGCGATCGACTTCCCGCCCAGGAGGCGCGCGTCCTCGAGCGCGTTCGAGGTCATCAGCGAGACCTGCTGCTCGGCCACCATCTTCAGGATCGTGCGCGAGATCGGGATGTCCCCGGCGTCCGCTCCCTCGATGAACTTGGTCAGCTTCGGGACCGGGTTGCCTGCCTCGTCGAAGAGGATGATCAGCCCGCGCTCGACCGGCAGGTACTTGAAGATCATGTCCATGACCGTCTCGAGCAGGTCCGAGAGCTCCTCGGTCTGCAGGAGCGATTTGGCCACCTGCACGAGGACCTGGAAGATCTTCTCGCGCGTCACCTGCGGCGGCGCGCCCGGCTCCGACGCCGGCCGCGCCGACTGCTGGGCGATCTCGTTGAGGTCGAGACCGAACTCCGAATTGAAGTCGGAGATGCGGCGGATGACCGTCCCGGAGGGGTTGTCGAACATCGACTCGCCGGTGAACTCGACGCTCGGCATGGCCTTGACGTCCAGTTGCACCGAGCCGACCAGGATCTTGTCGCCGGCCGAGATCTGCGCGTCGACGATCAGGTTGCCGTTCAGTTTCACGCCGTTCGTCGACTTGAGGTCGACGATCCACCAGTGCGTGCCGCGCGCCTCGATGCGGGCGTGCTTCCGCGAGACCGAGGGGTGGTTCAGCACGAGGTCATTTCCCTCGGTGCGCCCGATCGAGAGCTCCGATCGAACGTCGGTAATCCGCGGCACGCCGAGATCGACGTAGTGGATCTGGAGCTGGTCCATGAAGAGGCCGATTATAGCGAGCGGGCCGGTTCATCGCTCATCGCTCATCACTCATCGCTATAATGTGGCCTCCGTCGTCAATCGCGGGGTTCAGCTCCCATGAGTGAGCAAGTAGCGTCCGAGTCTGTTCCACAGCGTCATCTCATCGTCCGTGCGGCCCTTCGCACCGACGTGGGACTGGTGCGTTCGGAGAACCAGGACTTCGGGGCGTGCACGACGGCGCAGGAAGAGTTGGAGAGCCATCCCGGCGGACGGCTGCTCATCGTCGCCGACGGCATGGGGGGGCATCGCGGCGGCGCGACGGCCTCGCGCCTGGCCGCCGAGACGGTCAAGGCGCAGTTCCTCGGCAGCGAGACCACCGACATCCCGACCGCGCTGCGCGAGTCGCTCCTCCGCGCCAACGCGCGCATCTTCTCGGAAGCGCAGGCCAATCCCGAGCTGCGCGGCATGGGCACCACGACGTCGGTGCTGGCCGTGCGCGGCGAACATGGATGGCTGGCGCACGTCGGCGACTCGCGCATCTACCTGGTCCGCAACGGCCAGATCGAGCAGCTCACCGACGACCACTCCCTGGTGGCCACGATGGTGCGCGAGGGGCTGCTCACCAGCGCGGAGGCGGAGACGCATCCCCGCCGCAACGTCCTGCAGCGCTCGATGGGCGTGGCCGAGGATGTCGAGGTCGACCTGCGCGGGCCGATCGAGCTGCAGCCGGGCGACACCTTCATCCTCTGCAGCGACGGCCTGCACGGCCTGGTGAAAGAGCCGGAGCTGAAGGAGATCGCCGCCAAGCCGATCGAGGTCGCGGCGGACGAGTTCCTCCGCAAGGCGCTCGAGCGCGGCGCGCCGGACAACGTGACCGTGATCGTGGCCCGCGTGGAAGAAGACGACGGCAGCGAGCCGACGCTGATCGAGCGGCTCGACGAGACCCAGCCTCTTCTCGCACTGAACGAGGCGGATAAGGACACGCAGAAGCTCGTGGCGGTCACTCCCGCGGAGGCGGTCGAGTCTCCGGCTCTTCGAGTCGTCGAGGAGGCGAAAAAAGGGGCGAAGGCTTCTCCTTTCGTCTGGCTGGTCCTGGCGATCGTGGTTGCGGCCGGTGCCGCGGGCGCGTGGTACTACCTGACCAACCACTAGTGACCCATGGTCCGCCCCCGGTCGCTCCTCCCCGCCGTCCTCCTCCTCGCCGCCTGCCGCGGCGACGTCTCGCGGCTCGACGACGTACAGAAGATGGCCTACGGCGTGAAGCCGGCCGTGGTGCGCATCAGTGCCTTCGCCGAGGCCGACTTCCGCTATCCCATCGCCACCATCAAATCGTTCGAAGCGGAGCTCGGCGCGAAGGCGCGGGCGGCGGAGAGTGTCGCCCCGACGGGCGCGGGAGGATCGGGCAGCGGCTTCATCATCAATCCCGACGGCGTGATCCTCACCAGCGGCCACGTGGTCGCGCCGACGCACGACGAGGCGGTGCTCGAGCGCGACCTGCGCCGCAACGGCGCCATCGAGGCGCTCGTGCGCCACTTTCCCGTGGAGACGCTGCGCCGCCTCAAGGTCGACAAAGAGCTCGACCGCTTCGTGGCACCGCTCGCCGCGGCGGGCCGGCTGGAGAGGCGCCGGGTGGTGAATCAGGTCGAGCTCTCGAACGGCGAGGTGCTGCCGTTCACCATCCGCCACTACTCTGCCGCGCTGCACGAGCGCGGCAGCGACCTGGCGGTGCTGCAGGTCGAGCGCAAACAGCTCCCGTCGCTCCCCCTCGGCGACTCCGACGCCGTCCACGTCGGCGAGTCGATCTGGGCGGTCGGCTATCCGTCGGTCGCGAGCAGCACCGACCAGGTGATCGGCGGCTGGCTGTCCCGCGACAGCGACCTGGAAGCCACCTTCAATCCCGGCAACATCACGTCCATCAAGCGCAACGTCGAGAACACGCCCGTCTTTCAGTCGAACGTGGCCATCTATCACGGCAACTCCGGTGGGCCGGCGGTGAACCGCGGCGGTGAAGTGATCGGCATTTCGACGTGGGGACACGCGCAGGCGGAGGCGATCAAGTTCCTCGTGCCGGTGAACGTCGCCCGGAAACTGCTGGCCGAGGCGAAGGTCGCGCCGAGCGCGGGAGGCGCGTTCAACGTCCATTACCGCGCGGCGCTCGACGCGGCGGGCGAGGGGCGGTGGCTCGAGGCGAAGAAGAATCTCGAGCGCGCCGCGGTCTACTTCCCGAAGTCGCCCGACCTGATGCGCTTCTCGAACGACGCCGACCGCGCCATCCGCACGCTGCCGCCGTGGCGCCTCTATCCGGTCGCCACGGCCGCCGGAGCGCTGCTCATCGTGGCCACGATCGCCGCGGCCGCCTTCCTGGTAATGCGCTCGCGGAAGACGGCGCGTTACCCGGCCGGCGTGCTGCAGGCGCCGACGGTCCAGACCGTCGTCGCGCCGACAGGAGTGACGTCGAACAGCTCCATGATCGGCCGGTTCACGATCCTCAACGGCACCCGTGCCGGCGAGAAACTGGGCCTCGGCGGATCGGGCATCCGGATCGGGCGGGAATCGACGATTTGTGAGATCGTATTGGAAAATCCGAAGGTGTCGCGCCTCCATGCGGAGGTCGTCTCGATCGACGGCAAGGTCATGCTCATCGACCGGAATTCCTCGAACGGGACATACGTCAACGATCAGAAGATCGACAAGCGGTTCCTGCAGGACGGGGACATCATCTACTTCGGCGGCCGCAATGCCGTCGCCGTGGCATTTCACGCGTGAGAGGGTGACTGGTGGCTGACAAGCGCTGCGACAACGGGCACTTCATCGACGAGTCGTGGGACCTCTGTCCCTACTGTCCGCAGGACGACTCCGAGCCGGAGATCCCGGTGGTGCGCCCGCGGGCGATCGATCCGTCGCCGGCGCGGTCGCTGGCGCAACCCGCCTCCGACGGCGGCCTGAAGGCCGCCCCTCCACCGTCGCCGCGCTCCACCTCGGGGGCCATGCTCGCCGTGCAGCCGCCACCGATGGAGCGCACCGTCGCCGCGGCGCAGCTCAACGCGCAGAAGCGCTACGTCGTCGGCTGGCTGGTGGGGCTGAACGGTCTGTCGCGCGGCGAGTCGTATCCGGTGCGCATGGGACGCAACGTGATCGGCCGCGACAAGCGCTCGGACATCGTCATCGCCGACGAGCAGGCCTCGTCGCATCACGCGGACCTCGTCTTCCGTCCCGAGGAGCGGCGGTTCATCCTCATGGACCACAACTCCACCAACGGTACGTACGTCAACGAGCACGAGATCGAGCCGCGGCGCGACCTCGCGCCGAAGGACATCATCCGCATCGGCTCGCAGAAGTTCCTCTTCACGCCGTTGTGCCACGACGGCTTCCACTGGGATGACGAGGGCCTGCTGAAATGATCGGGACCGTCATCGGGAACTACCGGATCGAGCGCGAGATCGGCGAAGGCGGCATGAGCCACGTCTACGTCGGCCGCACGCTCGCCGCGACGGAGATGCTCCCGGTCGATTTCCCGGTCGTGCTCAAGGTCATGTCGGACGAGCTGGCCGGTGACGTCACGGCCCGCAAGCGCTTCGTGAAGGAAGCGCAGATCCTCTCCAAGCTCCGCCACCGCTACATCACGCGCTTCTACGAGTTCATCAACAACGCGCAGGGGGCGGTGCTGGTGATGGAGCTCGTCGAGGGCACTCCCGTCGACATCCTCCTCTCCGAGCGCGGCGCGCTGCCGGTGCAGTCGGCCATCTCGGTCTGCCAGTGCCTGCTCGAGGCGCTGGTCTACGCGCACGGCAAGGGCATCACCCATCGCGACATCAAGCCGGCCAATCTCATCAAGGAGAAGAACGGCTCGGTGAAGGTTACGGACTTCGGCATCGCCAAGATTCGTGAAGGGGGCGGCTCGAGCGGGCAGACGGTGCTCACCAAGTCGGGCTTCCTGCTCGGCACGCCGCACTACATGTCGCCCGAGCAGATCCGCGAGCCGAAGGACGCGGGCGCGAAGAGCGACGTCTACTCCTCGGGAGTGCTGCTGTACGAGATGCTCACCGGCTCGCTGCCGTTCAACAGCCGCTCGCTCCCGAAACTGATCGACGCCATCTACCGCGGGGACAAGCAGGCGCCCAGCGCCCTGCGTCCCGAGGTCGATGCGGAGCTCGAACAGATCGTCCTGAAGGCCATGCATCCGCGCATGGACCAGCGTTACGAGACCGCGCGCGAGTTCTTCGAGGCGCTGGAGGAGTACAACGCGCGGCAGCCGATCGCGCCGACGAAGCTGCAGCCGGTCTCGCACGACACCGCGCCCGCTCCCTCGCTGCAGAAAGAGCCGGAGCCGCCGAAGCACTGGTCGCTGGTCTGCGTGAAGCCGGAGCGCAACGAGAAGTACGCCATCAGCGGAGACAACGTGATGGTCGGCCGCGACCGCACCTGCACCATCGTGCTCCAGCACCCGGCCGTCTCCCGCCGCCACGCGCGCATCAGCCTGACCGGCCAGGCGCCCGTGCTCGAGGATCTGCAGTCCGCCAACGGGACGTACGTCAACAATACCCGCATCGAGCGTGTCGTACTGAAACCGGGAGACATCGTGCGCTTCGGCGCCGACCCGTTGTGCAGCTACATATTGAAGGACCAGTGAGAGAGATGTTGCTGGTTGCTGGTTGCTGGTTCAAGGCGCTGCACCGCATTGAACCAGCAACCAGCAACCAGCAACAGGCGACAACGGGAGTCCCATGAGCCATACGATCAACTGCCTCAAATGCAAGTCGTCGATTGACGCCTCGTACGACCTCTGTCCGCACTGCGGGGACCGGATCACGCTCTTCCAGCGCACGTACGCGGAGCGGCTGCTCGACGGCAAGTACCAGATCATCGACCGCCTCGGCGTCGGCGGCATGGGCGAGATCTTCAAGGTCCGCCACATCCATCTCAACGAGCTCCGCGTGATCAAGATCATGCGGCCGAACATCGCCCAGGACGAGCAGGCGCTGCAGCGCTTCCTGCAGGAGGCGCGCACCTCGACGATGATCAAGCATCGCAACCTGGCGATGCTGTACGACTTCGCGCAGCTCGACGACGGCTCGTACTACATGGTCTGGGAGTTCATCGACGGCACGAACATCCAGAAGTGGATCCAGCAGACCGGCGCCGTGCCGCCGCGCCTGACCGTGGAGATCGCCGTCCAGGCGCTGACGGGCCTCGAGCATCTCCACTCCATGGGACTGATTCACCGCGACATCTCCCCCGAGAACATCATGCTGTCGCAGGACCATCACGGGAAGCTGCTGGTGAAGGTCATCGACTTCGGCATCGCCAAGCAACTGGCCGAGGGGGAGGGGGGACAGGGACTCACGCAGACCGGCATGTTCCTCGGAAAGCTGAAGTACGCCTCGCCCGAGCAGGCCGGCTATCTCAAGGAAGGGGAGCACCTCGATCCGCGCAGCGATCTCTACTCCTTCGGCATCGTGATGTACGAGATGCTGGCCGGACGCGCGCCGTTCAACGCCACCACGCCGCACGGCTACATCCTCAAGCACGTGACCGAGAAGCCGGCGCCGCTCGACGCCGCGGTGCCGCCGCAGCTCGCGTCGATCATCATGAAGGCGCTGGAGAAGAACCGCGACGAGCGTTACGCCGGGGCGTCGGAGTTCGCCGCGGCTCTCGAATCGATCCGCAACTCCATCGCTCCCGACCAGAAGTACGGCCTCGGCGAACGGATGGTCACGCTCTCCGGCGCGCAGACGCTGGCCGACCTGCCGAAGGTCACCGCCCCGCAGGTGACCGCCGGCGGCGCGGCCAGGACGCAGCAGCAGACGTACGCCGGCGGCACCATCCCCGGCAGCACCATGCCGGGCTCGCCGCGCACGATCGGCAGCGACGAGGCCACGATGGTGGAGCGCCTCGGCGCCGCCGCGCCGACCGCGGCCGAGCCGAAGTGGACGCCGCAGGCGGAAGCGACCTTGATCGAGCGGCAGATCGCGCCGCCGCCGAAGAGGAACGTCGGCCTGCTTGCCGGCATCGCGGCAGCCGTCGTCATGGCCATCCTCCTGGGTGTCTGGGCACTCACGAAGAAACCGGCGGTGACGCCGGCCGACCCGGTGGCCTCGACCGCGGGCGCCGAGGTAACCACCACGACGGCGGCACCGATCGGCGGCGATCACGGCGTGCTGCTGCTCTCCGCCTCGCCGTGGGGTGAGCTCGACCGCATCGTCAGCAAGTCGGACCAGAAAGAGATCCCGCTCACCGCCGAAGACCGCGACACCCCTTCGCGGATCCGGCTCGAGCCGGGGCAGTACAGCGTCACCGTCAACGGCCCGCAGGGCGCGCAGACGATCGACGTGGAGATCAAGGCCGGCCAGCCTACGCGCAGGAACGTCGAGACCGGCACGGTCGACTTGAACGAGCTCGAATCCGAACTGACGAGGAAGCCATGACCCCGGTACGCACTCTCGCTGCTTTCCTGCTCGTCGCCTTCGCCGCCACGGCGCAGGCCTCGTGGTACGACGATTACGACGAGGGCCTCGCCGCCGCGCGCGCGGGCAACTGGAGCGTGGTCGTCTCGAAGATGACCTCCGCGATCAAGGGGCGGCCGAACGAGGACAGCAAGGCCCGCACCTACGGCTCGATCTTCATCAACTATCACCCGTACTACTACCGCGGCGTGGCGTACCTGAACCTCGGCCGCTATCAGCAGGCTATCGACGATCTCGAGTACACCAAGGGACCGGGCCCGGAGAACCTCGGCTCAATCGGCGAGCTGCTCGCCCGCGCGAAGCGCCAGCTCGCCGCGGCCAGCACCCCGGAGCCGGAGCCGGTGCGGCCGGAACCGCGTCCCGTCGTGACGCAGCCGGCGCCCGCTCCGGTGCAGCAGCAGCCCGCGGTTCCGCAGATCGATCCCGTGCTGCGCCAGCGCGCCATGTCGACGCTCGGCGCCGCGAAGCAGAAGCTCGACGCCGCGCAGCAGCGGCGCGCCGCGGCGTCGCCGCAGTACACGCGGGCGAAGTCGATCTACGACGACGCTTCCTTGCGCATCGGAAGCGCGAAGTCGAACGACGACCTGAACGCGATCATCGGCATGGCTGAGAACGCGGGCGATCTCGCCGAGCTGGCCATGCCGCCCAGCGCACCCACGCCGGCGCCGGCGATCGCAACGGCGCCGACTCCGACGAAGCCGTCGATCGTCACCGACGTGGTGCTCGACGACTACAAGCGCCAGCTCCGCCGCGCGCTGCAGAACTACTTCAACGGCGACTTCGACGAGGCCACGCGCGACTTCTCCGAGCTGACGCGCAAGTTGCCCGACAACGGCTGGATCTGGGCGTTCCTCGGCGCGTCGCAGTACTCGCAGTACGCGTTCGAGGCGGAGGAAAGCTACCGCACGAAAGCGCTGCAGTCGTTCCGGAAAGCGAAGACGCTGCGCTCGTGGAAGGGCGGCTTGCCGGAGAAATACTTCTCCCGCCGCATCCGCCGCGCGTTCAACGGCCAGGGATGACGTAGGGCGGGCGCGAGCCCGCCCCCATCAAACTTCAGCCCTGGTTGCCGTTGTCGCCGCCGTTCGAGCCGGAAGACGACGAGGACTGCGGGTCGGCGTTGTTCGCGACCGCATTGGCCGCTGCCGCGACCGCCGCGCCGAGAGCGGCGCCGGCGACCGAAGCCACGCGGTTCTTCGTCTTCTTCGACGGGCGATACGAAGACTTGCTGCTCCCGCTGCTGCCGCGGCTCGAAGAGGCCTTCTTCGCACTCGCCGTGCGGCCGCTGGTGCCACCGCCGCGCTTCGCGCTGCCGGCCTTCTTCGATGACGACGACGAGGACGAGCCCTTCTTCGAGCCGCCGCCTCCACCGCCGCCTTTCTTCGAACCGCCGCCGCCGCTCGCCTTGCCGCCCTTGTAGCCGGCAATGGAGCGCTTCGCGGAGGTCACGACATTGCGGCTGCTGCCGCCGCCCTTCTTCGACGACGAAGACGACGAAGCCTTTTTCGCTCCGCCCTTCTTCGACGACGACGCGGCACCGCCCTTCTTCGAGGAGGAGGACGAGCCCTTCTTGCTCGACGACGAGGAGGCCTTCTTGCTCGACGCCGACGACTTCTTGCTGCTGGCGCCGCCCTTCTTCGAGCCGCCGCCGCCCTTACTGCTACCGCCGCCTTTTTTCGCGGCGCCCTGTTTCTTCGCAGCCATGTGGTTTTCTCCTTGTCAAAAGTCTCGGATGGGGAGCCGTACTTTCCGTGGAGTCCTTTTGCTGCTCGCGCAACCCGGTGTACGAGTTGCACGAAAAACAATGTAGACGAACATGTCACGATTGTCACGCAAGGCTCTGCTCTATCGCGCGCTGTTGCCGCTCGCCGTCGCGATCTTCATCGCGATGTGGGCCGCATCGTTCTATTTTTTCTTCATCAACCGCCGCATTTCGCACGAGCTGAAGACGAAGAGCTGGCGCGAGCCGACCACGGTCTACTCCGCCGCGAGCGGCAAAGACGTCGCCGTCGTGCGCGTCTACGGCACCGACTGGCGCGTCACGCCGCCGGTGTTGCTCGACAAGCTGCCGAAGCACGTGGCCGACGCCTTCGTCGCGGCGGAGGACGTCCGCTTCCGCTACCACATCGGCGTCGATCCGATCGGCATGGCCCGCGCGCTCTTCGCCAACGTGCGCGCCGGCGGCATCGCCCAGGGCGGCTCCACGATCCCGCAGCAGATCGTCAAGCAGCGCTTCCTCACCAACGAGCGCACCTGGCGCCGCAAGCTCACCGAGATCGTGCTGGCCGTGCTGCTCGACATGCGTCTGTCGAAAGACGAGATGCTGGAGCTGTATCTCAACGACGTCTACCTGGGGCATCACGCCGGCTCGCCGATCCTCGGCGTCGACGAGGCCGCGCGCCTCTACTTCGACAAGACGCCGCGGCAGTTGCGGCTCGATGAGGCGGCGCTGCTGGCGGGGATGATCCGCGCGCCGAACCAGAAGCGTCCCGAGCTGGCCCGCGCGCGCCGCGACGCGATCCTGGTCGAGATGCACGAGCGCGAGTGGATCGGCGACGGCCAGTACAACAGCGCCAGGGCGCACGACGTCGACATCGTCCGCGGCGCCCTGCCCGAGACGCCGTATCCGTATTACCTCCGCGCGCTGCGCAACGAGGTGCTGAAGGAAGTGGGCACGAAGCCGCTGCTGGGGGGCGGCGCGACGGTGGTGTGCGAGATCGACCCGAAAGCGCAGCGCGCGGCCGAGGATGCGGCGCGCCGCGGCGCGGCCAGCCTGCAGGCGCGCTTCTCCTGGATCCGCCAGCAGTCGCGCAAGGATCCGCTGCAGGTGGCCATCCTCTCCGTCGATCCGCGCAGCGGCGGCGTGCGCGCCCTGGTCGGCGGCACGAGCTTCCAGCGCTCGACGTTCGACCGCACGTCGCAGATGCGCCGCCAGCCCGGCTCCGCGTTCAAGCCGTTCGTGTATCTGGCCGCGATCCGCTCGAAGCGCGCCACGACCGCGTCGCTGCTCCTCGATTCACCGGTCAAGGTGGAGCTCTCGGACAACGAGGTCTGGGAGCCGCAGAACTACGACGAGAATTTCCGCGGACGGGTGACGCTGCGCGAGGCCTTCGAGCGCTCGCTGAACGTGCCCACGGTGCGCCTGACCACCGACGTCGGCTCGCGCCGCGTCGTCAGCACCGCCGAGGATCTCGGCATCGAGCAGGTGAAGCAGGTCCCGGCCATGCCCCTCGGCGTCGGCGAGGTGTCGATGCGCGAGCTCACCGCCGCCTACACCGCCTTCCCGAACCTCGGCGAGCGCGTGGAGCCGTTCCTGCTGCGCCGCGTGAAGGACCGCCGCGGCAAGGTGCTCTTCGAGCGCGAGGTGCAGAAGAAGCGCGTCGTCGACGCCGACGCCGCGTACGTGATGCACACGCTGCTGCGTGGGGTCGTGCGCCGCGGCACGGCCACGCGGCTCAAGAACTATGGTCTGTCGTACGTGGCCGGCAAGACCGGGACGACGAACGATTACCGCGATGCCTGGTTCGTCGGCTACACGGCCGACGTCGTGACGTCGGTGTGGGTCGGCTTCGACCGCGGCGCGCCGCTGCGGCTCTCGTCCTCCGAGGCCGCCATTCCGGTGTGGGGCGCGTACATGCGCGAGACGCCGCACACCCCGTCGCGCCCCGAGGCGCCGGCGGGCGTCACATTCCGCGACATCGATCCCGAGTCGGGGATGCTGTGGGCGGAAGGATGCCCCGGCCCGATCCGCGAGGTGTTCCTCGACGGCACCGCGCCGACGCGCAAGTGCCCGCGCGGCATGCTCGGCCGCATCGTGCGCCGCGTGCTGTTCGACGAGGAGCATTTCGACGAGCCGCCGGCGATCACCTTCGACAAGTTCCGCCGCTGGGCGAACGAGGTCGACCGCAACCGCCAGGAGGTGGAGGGCTTCTTCGAGAAGATGAAGCGCGTGTTCCGGAACGACTGAGCAGGACGCGGTCGGTCCCCAACACATGGGACCGACCGCGAGGCACAGACCGCACGGTTAGTCCCCTCTCCCCACTGTGGTGGGGAGAGGGAACTGGCACCGCGCCGCCGCGCGCTCTGTGACCGAACTTAGCGAATCGAGTACTCAGTGCCGCGCGGCGCGCCGCCGCACGCCCGGCAGCTCCACCTTCGCCCAGGCCGTCTCCCAGAAGCGCTCCGCCTTCGCGTGCATCTGCACGCTCCAGAACGACGCGCCGTCGAGCGGGTCGACGAGCGTAGTCGTGTAGTCGCCCCAGCGGTCGCCGACGGTGACTGGCGCATCGCCGGTGCCGATCGTGCCGATGGCGCTGGTCACGCCGAACGGCGAGCGGTAGACGTATCCGGAGGAGGCGTACGCCGACGGCGAGAAGATGCCGAAGCCGATCAGGATCGCGCGCGGCAGTGGGACGGCCTGGACGGTGACACAAAGGATGAGCGCGGCGACGTTCATGGAAGGCGGAAGCGCGGTCAGGATAACTTGACAATTGGTCACTCCCGCCACTAAGTTGAAACTGCTGGATTGATTTGGGGGCGGCTTGCAACCAGCTAAAAAAAAGCTAAAGAGCCGGAACTGACGTTGAGATGAACCGCCCCACCTTTTGGTGGGGCTTTTTGTTGTCGGTTGTCAGTTGTCTGGGCCTTCAGGCGACAACGCACAGACAACTGACAACCGACAACCGACAACCAATCATGGACTTCATCCAGGCAGTCGCAGACGAGCACGTTTACCTCTTCGACGGTGCGATGGGGACGATGCTCTATTCGAAGGGCGTCTTCATCAACAAGTGTTATGACGAGCTGAACGTCCGCAATCCGGAGATCGTGCTCGAGGTCCACCGGCAGTACGTCAAAGCCGGCGCGGAGATCCTCGAGACCAACACCTACGGCGCGAACCGCGTGAAGCTGCGCGGCTTCGGGATCGAGGACGAGCTGCGCGACATCAACGCGCGCGCCGCCGAGATCGCGCGCAAGGCCGCGGGCGACGGCGTGTACGTCGCCGGCGCGCTGGGCCCCCTCGGCATCCGCATCGAGCCGTACGGGCCGACCGCGCTCGACGAGGCGCGCGAGTTCTTCCGCGAGCAGGCCGCCGCGCTGAACGACGCCGGCGTCGACCTCTTCGTCTGCGAGACTTTTTCCAACATCTCCGAGCTCGAACAGGCCATCGCCGCGATCCGCGACGTCTGCTCGCTGCCGGTCGTGGCGCAGATGACCGTCGGCACCGACGGCCGCACGATCTTCGGCGACGTGCCGAAGACGTTCGCCCAGCGCCTCGACCGTGCCGGCGCGGACGTCATCGGCATCAACTGTTCGGTCGGCCCGGATCTGATGCTGGACGCGGTCGAGGAGATCGCGTCCGTCACGGCCAGGAAGATCTCCTGTCAGCCGAACGCCGGCCTGCCGCGCGACGTGAACGGGCGGCAGATGTACATGGCCTCCCCGGAGTACTTTGCCAAATACGCGAAGCGCCTCATTCACAAGGGCGTGAAGTTCATCGGCGGCTGCTGCGGCACGATGCCGGAGCACATCAAGATGATGGCCGACGCGGTGCGGCCGCTCTCGCCGCGGCGCACGTTCGTCATCGTCGAGCGCAACGGCAACGGCGAGAAGGGGGCGGGCGTGGAGCCGTCGCCGATGGGCACGCGCTCGAACTGGGGCCGCAAGCTCGCCGCCGGCGAGTTCGTCACCACCATCGAGATCGTGCCGCCCAAGGGTCCGAACGCCGAGGCCATGATCAAGTCGGTGGAGTCGATCAAGGCCGCGGGCGTGGACGGCGTCAATGTCCCGGATGGTCCCCGCGCGCAGAACCGCATGGGCGCCATCGCCGTGGCCGTGCTGCTGCAGCAGCGCGTCGGCATCGAGGCCATCCTTCACTACTGCTGCCGCGACCGCAATCTCCTGGGCATGCACTCCGATCTCCTCGGCTGCGCCGCGCTGGGGTTGCATAACCTCCTCCTCATCACTGGCGATCCGCCGAAGATGGGGCCGTACCCTGAGGCCACGGCGGTCTTCGACATCGACTCGATCGGCCTGACGAACATGGCCAATCTGATGAACCACGGCCTCGACCTCGGCGGGAACCCGTTCGGCGAGCCGACGGCGTTCACCATCGGCGTGGGGGTGAATCCCGGCCATCTCGATCTCGATTACGAGCTGCGCCGCCTCGACTGGAAGGTGAAGGCGGGCGCCGAGTACGCCATCACGCAGCCGGTCTTCGACGTGCGCCAGCTCGAGCACTTCCTCGGGCGCATCGAGGAGCTGCACCTGCCCATCGTGGCCGGCATCTGGCCGCTGCTCTCGTACCGCAACGCGCAGTTCATGAACAACGAGGTGCCGGGCGTCTCGGTGCCCGACGACGTGATGGAGCGCATGCGCCTGGCCAGCGAGAAGAGCAAGGAGCACGCGCTGCGCGAGGGCGTGACCATCGCCCGCGAGACGCTCGAGCGCGTGCGCGGCCGGGTGGCGGGCGTGCAGGTCTCGGCGCCGCTGGGACGCGTCGATCTGGCCTTGCAGGTGTTCGAGGGAATGACCGGCACTGCAAACCGGACCGGCATTTCCGCGTAATCAGGGGTGTGGCGTTTCACGACATCGAGCGCGAACGGCAGACGCCGGGCGGCGGACGGCTGCGGATCAGCAACTGCGCGCCGCACGCGGTCACGCCTCCGCACGTGCACGAGCGCCCCTTCGTCTGCATCATTCTCGGTGGGATCAGCGTGCAGCGCGCCGGCTCCCGCGAGCTGACCCGCGAGCGCGGCCGCGCGTATTTCTATCCCGCCGGCGAAGTGCAGAGCGAGCGCTTCGGCGCGACGGGTGGACGCATCTTCGCCATCGAGCTCACCGGCCAGGAGCTGCCCGCGGCCTCGTGCGAGCTCGCCGGCCCGGCCGCGCTCTTCGCGCGCCGCTGCTACACGGGCGATGACGACCTCGCGCTCGACGAGGCGACGGCGTCACTCACCGGGGCGTTGAGCCGCGAGCGCGAGGACGGCCTGCGCTGGATGCACCTCGCGCGCGACTTCATGCACGCGCACTATGCGGAGCGGCTCTCTCTCCGCCGCATCGCCGAGGCGGCGGGCGTGCACCCCGTGCACCTCTGCCGCGCCTTTCCGCGGCGCTACGGCGCGACGGTGGGGGAGTACCTGCGCGCGTTGCGCGTCGACGATGCGGCCCGGCGCCTGGCCGCGACGGAGCTCCCGATCGCGGAAGTGGCCATGGAGAGCGGCTTCGACTCGCAGTCGCACCTGACGCGCCACTTCCGCGCCCGCCTCGGCGTCACGCCCGCCGCGTACCGGGACGGGCTGAAGCCCGTCCTACGTTGAGCACGCGCCGCGCGACCATCGCCCTCAACGTAGGGCGGGCTTCAGCCCGCCTCCCCCGGGAACACGTGCTAATCCCGTGACAGACACTCGCACCTCACCGAACCTACGTTTCCCCTCATGAGCCTCACCGCCATCCTGCTCGCCGCCACCATCACCTGGCAGCCCTACGACCTCCCTCCGGGCGCCCCTGAACAACTCCAGGCGCAGATGGGACGCCTCACCGTTCCGTTGCGCCGCGATCGTCCGGACGCCGGCTCGGTGGAGCTGGCGTTCGTGCGTCTGCGCGCCGGCGGAACGGGTGCGCCGATCGTTTATCTGGCCGGCGGGCCGGGCGACTCCGGCGCCGGACTGGCGCGCAGTCCGGGCGCGCTGCGCGGGCTGGCGCGGCTCGCGGCGCAGGCGGACCTCATCCTCCTCGACCAGCGCGGCATCGGCGCCTCCACGCCGCGGGCCGTCTGCCCGCCCACGCCCGTCGAGCCGCAGCGCCGCTTCGACAGCGCCGCGGAAGTGCTGCCGCGCATCGTCGCCGCCGCGCGTGCGTGCGCCCGGGAGTGGACCGCGAAAGGCCTCGACCTCTCCGGCTTCACGGTTCGCGAGAGTGCCGCCGACGTGGACGATCTCCGCAAAGCCCTCGGCGTGCCGAAGGTCAGTCTCCTCGGCCACAGCTACGGCACGTACCTCGGCTTGGCCGTCATCCGCGAGTACGGCCGCAACGTCGAGCGCGCGGTACTCCTCTCCACCGCCGGCCCGAATCACATGCGCAAGCTGCCGCTCGTGCTCGACGGGCAACTGGCCAAGCTCTCTCTGCTGGCGAAGACCGATATGACCGCGCAGCTCCGGCGCGTGCTGGCGAAGCTCGAGCGCGAGCCGATCGCGGTGACGGTCACCGACCGTGCACGAAAGGAAGAGATCGAGCTGCGGATCGGTCCCGATGCGCTGCGGCGGATCCTCGTGATGGACATCGGCGACGGCAATGACTTCATCGTCTTCCCCGCGCTGCTGGAGACGATCGAGCGCGGCGATCCGTCGATCCTGGCGTGGTTCGTCGAGAAGCGGTACAACCAGGCCGCCGCGGGCGTCGACCTGATGGTCTACGGCATGCGCTGCTCCGGCGGCGCGACGGAGCTGCGCGACCGCCAGATCGCGCTGGAAGCCGCGCGCTCCATCTTCGGCAACGCGCAGAACGCCGCGTATCCCGAGGTCTGCGGCGTGCTGCCGCCGCACGATCCGGGCGACGCCTTCCGCTCCGCCATCGTCTCCGAGGTGCCGGTGCTGTTCCTCAGCGGCACGCTGGACTGCAACACGCCGCCCTATCAGGCCGAGGAGCTGCGTTGGACGATGCCCAACGCCACGCACATCATCGTGACCAACGCCGGGCACGAGGACCTGCAGCCCAATCCGGAGGTGCAGGCCGCGATCGCGGATTACTTCGCGGGAGTCGACGTCTCCGCGCGCCGCATCGCGCTGCCCGTCCCCCGCTTCCGCACCGTCGAGGAAGCAAAGCAGGAGCGGAGGCGCTGATGCAGGGCAGGCTTCAGCCCGCCGTCCGCCGGAGGACCGCCAACGACACGTCGTCGTCCGGCACGGCGCGGCCCATGAAGCCGCGCCATTCGCCGAGGAGCGCGTCGAGCAGCGTCTGCGCATTCCCCTCGGGATGCCAGGTGGCCACGATTTCGACGTAGGCATCGCCGAACTCATGGTCGGTCCCGTTGCGCGACTCGGTCAGTCCGTCGGAGTGCAGCAGCAGGCGCTCGCCGGGAGCGAGCGAGCCGCGTACGATCTCCCACTCCAGCGACGCCTTGACTCCGAGGGGATACGCGCCGCGGCCGATGCGCTCGACGACCTTCCCCGCCGTGTCGATCTTCAGCACCGGCGGGTGGCCGGCGATCGTCGCCTCGTATGTCCCGTCGGGGGAGAGGAGGAAGTAGCAGCTCGAAAAGAACGAGCGCGAACCGCCGGTGCGGCAGAGGATGCGATTGAGCGAGGCCGTGATCCCGGCGGGCGACGGGTCGACGTCGAGCTGCGTGCGGAACGCCGCGTGCGCGACCGCCATCACCAGCCCGGCGGCCATGCCGTGGCCCGAGGCGTCGCCGAAAAGGACGGCCAGGCGGCCGTCGGCGAGCGGGACGAAGTCGTAGATGTCGCCGCCGACCGTGTTGGCGATGCGGTTGTACGCGGCGATGTCCCAGTGCGGCAGTTGCGGCATCTGGTGCGGGATCAGGCTGGCCTGCAGGTCGCGCGCGAGCTGCAGCTCGTCGCGGAACTTCACCTTGTCGATCAGCTCCATGGCCAGCAGCAGGACCATGACCAGGAACGTGGCCGCGATCTCGGCGAACAACCACACCGGCCGCTCGGTCGAATGCGCGACCGCGTTCGCCAGGCAGATGAAGAAGAAGATGAACGAGGCGGCGAAGAGCAGCCGCCGGTGCGGCGCGAGCTTCTTGGCCAGGCCGTAGAAGATCGCGCTGATCGTACGCAGCCACCGCCGCCACGCCCGCCGCTCCTGCTCGATGGCCTGCCGATGCTCGGCCATGAGCATTTTCTTCGTCTCCGGCCACTCCAGCGAATAGAGGTTCGTCATGTCGTCGCTGTTGAGCGACGTGAAGGTCGAACGCCCGAGGTCGAGCCAGTCACGGAAGCGGGCCATTGCGTTCTGGATTGTACGGAGTTGGGCGTGGCGAGTTGCGGGACGTACACTCCCACCGTGGCCCGCTTCGCCTTCATGCTGCTTCTTGCGCTCTCCGTCCGCGCGCAGGAGCTTCCATTTACGCACTTCACGCCGGACGGCACGCTGCCGTCCGCCAGCGTGCAGAAGATCCTGCAGGACCATCAGGGCTATGTCTGGCTGGCGTTTTATTCGACCGGCATCGCCCGCTACGACGGACAGACGATGGAGAGCTACGGGGTCGCGGACGGGATCCGCGATCCGACGGTGCGGGAGATCGTGGAGGATGCCACGGGGCGGCTGTGGGTGGGATCGGAAGCGGGGCTGGCCGTCTCCGAGAAGCCGCTCGACGCGTATGCGCCCGGCGAGCGCGTGCGGTTCACGGACAAGGGACTGACCCGCGCGCGTATGCGCCGCAACTGCATCGTCGCGGCGCGTGACGGGTGGGTGTGGGTGGGGACGCAGGAAGGGATCGTCCGCTATCGCTATGTGGGGCGGGCTTCAGCCCGCCGACTGGAGCGGCGGGCTGAAGCCCGCCCCACATCGGCCGTCGCGGCGATGCTGGCGCGGCGCAACGGCTCGGTGGTGGTGAGCCGTGCCGACGGGACGATCTCCGACGGCACGCGCGTGATCGCGCGCACGCAGCCGGAGACCGTCGCACTCGCGGAGCTGCGCGACGGCACGCTGTGGGGTGGACGCGTGGACGGCGCTGTGTGGCGTCTCGAGAACGGGCAGCCACGGGTCATCAATCACGATCTCACCGAGCGCGTGGTGACGCTGCTGGCCACGCGCGACGGCGACGTCTGGGCGGCCAGCCTCGGCCGCGGCGCGGTCCGCATCGAGGCGCGCACTCCCGCGCACCGCCTGCGCGTCACGCGCGCGAACGGTCTCCTCGGCGAGACGCTCTGGAACGTCTTCGAGGACCGCGAGGGGAATCTCTGGTTCGGGCAGAACGGCGGCGTCTCGCGCCTGCGCCGCGGCTACAAGGCCTTCCACGCCTGGACCAATGCCGGCACGTTCGCCGTGCTGCCGCGTGGCGACACGCTGTGGATTGGTACGAGCGACGGGTTGATCGCCGGTGCGAAGACGTATCGCGTCGAGGACGGACTGCACTCGAATCACATTTACGCGCTGGCGGAAGACGGCGCGGGCACGCTCTGGATCGGCACGGCCGGGGGCGTGAGCTCGCTCGCGGATGGACGGATACGGAAGCACGGGCTGGGGACGACATACGCGATCCGGCGCAGTGGCGATGCAATCTGCTTCGCGGGCGCGTTGGGCGTCACGTGTGAAGACGTAGGACGGGCTTCAGCCCGTCCGGGGCGGGCTGAAGCCCGCCCTACGTTTCGCTCGCCCGCGACCGCGATCGCCTTTGATGCGAGCGGCACACTGTGGATCGGCACGCCCGACCGCGGCCTCTTTCGCGGCGAAACGAACGTCTGGTCCGGCGTGAGCGTCCGTTCGCTTCTCTTTCACGAGGGGAAGCTGTGGGTCGGCACCGGCAAGGGGCTGTACGTCATGAACCCGAATCCGGTGCGGGTGTTCGAAGGGCGCCCAGTCACGGGCATGGCGCCGTCCGCGGACGGCACGCGCGTCTGGGTGAGCAACAACGCCGGGCTGGCCGAGGTCGACGCGCGCACGCTGCGCGTGGCCGGCACCGTCACGAAATCCGACGGGCTGCTGGACGACGAGACGTGGGCGTACGGCGCCGTCACCGCGGGCCCGCGCGGCGAGCTCTATCTCGGCACGCCGCGCGGCCTGTCCGTCGTGAATCCCGCGCTGCGCGAGAAGAGCACGCTCGCGCCGATCGTGCGCCTGCGCCGCGTCGAGCGCGCGGGGAACGACATCGGCTTCGAGTACGCGGCGCTCACGTTCACCGACGAGTCGCGCGTGCGCTTCCGTACGCGCATGGCCGGCTTCGACCGCGCATGGTCGGAGGAAACGCGCGACGCGAAGATCCGCTACACGAACCTGCCGGCGTTCCTCTTCGCGCGCGGCTATGTGTTCGAAGTACAGGCGCGCGGCGCGGACGGGATCTGGTCCGAGGCGCTGCCGTACGAGTTCTCCGTCACGCCGCCGCTGTGGGCGCGATGGTGGGCGGTGCTGGCGTACCTGGCGCTCGCCGCGGCGGCGCTGTGGGCGTTCAACCGCTGGCGCACGCGCCAGCTTCAGCGGCGCAACCGCGCGCTGGCGGATCTCGTCCTCGCGCGCACCGAGGAGATCCGCGCGCAGGCCAGGGAGCTGGAGACACTCGACCGCATCGTCGAGGTCATCAACCGCGAGGTCAGCCTCGAGAACGTGCTGCGCAGCGTGCTCGAACAGGGGATGAAACTCTTCCCGAACGCGGAGAAAGGCGTCTTCCTGATGTTCGATCCGGAGACGCGGCGCACGGAAGTGGTCGGCGTGCAGGGCTACGATCCGGAGCTCGTCCGCGGCGTGTCGCTCTCGTTCGAGGAAGCGATGCAGCGCTACTCCGAGCGCGCCGAGCAGCTCGGCGAAGGCGTGTACCTGGTCCGCTCCGGCGACTTCCGCAATCGCGCCGGCGCGGACAAGGTCAGCCAGTTCCCCGAGCCGAAGGCGATGCTGGCCATGGCCGTCACGCTGGGCGGACGCATGGAAGGCTTTCTCATCTTCGACAACTTCTCCGACGAGCATGCCTTCGGCCGCTCCGACCTGCAGAAGCTCGCGCGCGTCCGCGAGCATGCCGTCTCCGCGATCGCCAAGGCGCGCATCCTGCGCGAGCTGCAGATCAAGAACGAGCAGGCCGAGGAGGCCAACCGCGCCAAGAGCGTCTTCCTGGCCAACATGAGCCACGAGCTGCGCACGCCGATGAACGCCATCATCGGCTTCTCGGAGATCCTCGTGGAGCGGCTGCAGGAGCGCATCGAGCCGAAGTACACCGGCTTCCTGCGCAGCATCCTGCAGTCGGGGCAGCACCTGCTCAGCATCATCAACGACATCCTCGACCTGTCGAAGGTCGAGGCCGGGAAGATGGAGATCTATCCGGAGACGTTCCCGGTGCGTCCGGCCATCGAGAGCGTCTGCCAGGTAATGCGCGGGTTGTCGGCGAAGAAGCAGGTGACCTTCGTCGTGCAGGTGGACGAGAACGTGCGCGAGATCGAGACCGATCACGCGAAGTTCAAGCAGATCCTCTACAACCTGATCTCGAACGCGGTGAAGTTCTCGCACCCGAACGGCACGGTCACGATCCGCGCGCGGGCGAAGGCGGACCTGCTGGTCGTGTCGGTGATCGACCGCGGCATCGGCATCGCGCCGCAGCACCAGGCCGGTGATCTTCGACGAGTTCCGCCAGCTCGACAACAACGCCAGCCGCACGTACGGCGGCACGGGCCTCGGCCTCTCGCTGGTGAAGAAGTTCGTGGAGCTGCAGCGCGGCACGGTAGCGGTGCAGAGCGTCCTCGACGAGGGGAGCGAGTTTACGTTCACGCTGCCGCTGCGCTTCGGCGGGCGCGTGCTGATCGTCGAGCCGCACGACGAGGCCTTCGACGCGTACAGCGCGTATCTCCGCTCCGCCGGCTACGTGCCCATCCGGGCGCGGTCGGAGGAAGAGGCGGCCGAGCGCGCGCGCACGATGCAGCCGCGCGCGGTGATGCTCGACACGGGAGCGGCGCTCGTGGTCACGCCGCGCGTGGAAAGCGCGTACGGTGTCGAGGACACATTCGCCAAGCCGGTCGAATGGCCGCGCTTATTGCGGCGCCTTGCCGAGGTCACCGGTGGTTGACGACGGCGGCGGCTCCTTCGGAGCGCGCAGCAGCATGGCCAGGACCCCGATGCCCACCAGCCCGATGAGGATCAGCAGGATCCCGCGCGCCGCGAGATCGGGCTTCGGCACTTCCGCGACCACCGAAGCGGCGACGATGGGTGGCGGTGCTGCCACAGGCTTCGCCGCAACAACTACCGGCGCCGGTGCCGAATGTAGGTCGGGCTTCAGCCCGCGTAGGTCGGGCTTCAGCCCGACTGGCGCTGGCGCAACCTCGGCTTTCTTCATACGGACGCGCGGAGCAGGAGCGGGAGTCTCCGTGGACGAGGGGGTCGGGCTGAAGCCCGACCTACGTTGTGCTCTGGCCACGCGGATCGGTTCCTGTGGGGCGATGGTGCGGCCTTCGATGGCTCGTGCGAGGAGGAACGCGCGCGTCTCGCTGGTCGGATAGAAGACGTTGCCGCGGTTGTCGACGATCTTGTATTCGTCGATGTAGGCGGCGAACTCCGGATAGCGGCCGGCGAAGCGCTCGTACATTTCCTCGCCGTAGAAGGCGCCGATCGGGTCGTTGACCGAGTAGGTCCAGAGCTCGTGCAGCGGCGCGTAGGCGGGGTTCTGCGTCTGCTCGAAGAGCGCGTGGAACGTGGCGTAGTCGTTCGCGCGCGCGGCGTCTTCGATGGTGACGGACGGCACTTCGCGGATCGGCTCGACGGCGAGCGCCACGAGCATGAGCTCGGGCGCGCGCGGCGTCACCGGCGGAAGGGGATCGTCCTGCCCGAAGATCGGCAAGGCGAGGAGCACGGCACCGAGGACGACAGCGTGACGCATACGCACGCCCCTTTGAGTTGAAACGCGGATTACGGACGCGGACGCGCGGCGGCCTGCTGGCCGAGGACGCGTGCGGTGTCGATCAATTCCTGGATCGTGGTCTGGTCCTTACCGCTGGCCTGCAGCAGCGAAATGCGGATCGCGCTGCCGATGGGGATCACGGTGTTGGCCGGGTCGGCGTAGAAGCGCTCCAGGCTCGAGACGAGCTCGAAGCCGCTGAGCTTTCCGGAGGTGGAGGTCTGCCGCTCGGTGCGGATGGCCAGGCTGGCGCACGGCGAAGTCGGTCCGGCCGTGACGTCGATCTTGTCGAGAGCCTCGCGATATCCCTGCGAGTAGCCGATGGCCCAGAAGAGCTTCTCGGTGCTGCTCAGCCGGAGCCACTGTTCGCCGTTGTCGGGCGGGGTGAGCTCCGGTGTGGTGGCACGGTTCTGCCCGAAGGCAGCCGAGGTCAGGAGAAGCACAAGCCCGAGCACAATTTTTTTCATGGACGCACCTTAATCTGAATGCGCTGCGTGAACCAGTCCCGGATTCTAACCAAATTCAGGCGAGTGACGGAAGAGAAGAGAAATCGCGTTCAGCGTGCGGCTTCGATCTTCGCTCGATAGCGCTGCACGTCGGGAGTCAGCTCGATGAAAGGGAGCGCCGCGGCCAGCTCGCGCCGGGCGCGGTCGAACTGGCCGACCTCGTACGCCGCAACGGCCAGGTAGTAGCGGTACGGCTCTTCGCCGGGACGAAGCGCGCCGGCGCGGTCGAACGCGGCCAGCACGTTGGTGAAATCGCGCGAGCGGTAGAAGCCCTCGGCCAGCCGCACGAGCTGCCCGTGATCGAGGCCGCTCACGCCGAGGAGCTCGCGGTAGATGCGCCGCGCCTCGTTGATGTTCGCCGTGGCGAGCGCGCGGTCTGCGGCGGCGAACTGGCCGGCCACGTCGATCGTGCGCTGCGGCTGGGGGGGGAGCGTCGAGGTCTGTGGACGTACAGGCTGGGGCTGTGGCTGCGGCTTGTTCTGCGGCTGCGCGGCCGGCGGAGCCGTCGTCGTGGTCGCCGGCGGGGCCGGTTTCGGGACGATCTCGGGCTTGCGCGTCTCCGTCACCACATCCACTTTGTCGACGACCACGGGCGGCGGCGGAGTCGCGGTCGTCGCCGGCGCGGGTGCTGCCGTCGCGCCGCCGCGCAGCGCCGCCGCATCGGTCGCGCTCAACACCTTCTTCGCCACCGCCTCGAAGGCGGTGCGGATCGGCGCGGGGAGGGCGATGCTGCGGAACTTCTTCTCCACCCGCTCGGCGTTCACGACGCGCTGCGCCGCCTCGCGCGCCTGCTCGGTCTGGCCGAGGCGGTCGAAGGCGACGGCGAGGTAGGCCTGCGCGGTCTGATAGTGCTCGATGGACTCGAGGAGGCCGAAGGCCGCGAGACGCAGCGTCGTCGTCGCGTCGGCATTCCGTCCCGCCTCTACGTCCGCGGTGCCGCGGCGCAGCAGCGTCAGATAGAAATCCGTCGCCGTCGCCGCGAACGCGGACGTGGCCATCGCCAGCAGCAACAGTGTCGACAGAAAGTGTTTCTTCATCCGCGGATGTTGGAACAGTGCGACCGCGTGGATTCTGCCACAGCCGGAAACAATGCTGTACCATCGCGCCTCGCCCGTGGCCAGGAACGTCGTCATTGTCGGAGGGGGGCTCGCCGGTCTCGCCGCGTCGATCTATCTCGCGCGGGGCGGCCGCACCGTCACCGTTTTCGAGAAGCGCCAGTACCTCGGCGGCCGCGCCATCACGCAGCTCCGCCACGGCTACCGCTTCAATCTCGGCGCGCACGCCTTCTATCGCACCGGTGCGGGCGCGCGCGTCTGCCGCGAGCTCGGCGTCCCGGTCCCCGGAGTGGTCCCGAAGCCGCGCGCGCTGGCGCTGCTGGACGGCCACGAACGGAGGCTGCCGACCGGCATCCTGTCGCTCCTCGGCACGTCGCTCCTGTCGTTGCGCGGTAAGGTACAACTGACACGCGCGCTGCTGCGCATCCGCCGCATCGACCGCCGGCCGCCCGGCGACGTCACCGTGCGCGAATGGGTCGAGGCCAACGTCTCCGATTTCCGCGCGCGCCAGGTGCTGGAGACGCTGATCCGTCTGGCCACGTATTCCAATCACGCGGAGCGCGCGGACGCGAAGCTCGCGCTGGCGCAGATGAAGATCGCCCTGCGCGGCGCGCTCTACGTGCACGAGGGATGGCAGCGCATCGTCGACTCGCTGCGCAGCACGGCCGTGACCTCGGGCGTGAACTTCGTCTCCAGCTCGCGCATCGTCGGCATCGACGTCGAGGGAGGCCGCGTGCGCTCCG
>Ga0196976_1000116_pt1 | contig 53848 bp, 47 predicted proteins | sample S3v_513CmetaG_FD_148644 | JGI IMG/M metagenome (GOLD analysis project Ga0196976, IMG submission 148644) | Soil microbial communities from Anza Borrego desert, Southern California, United States - S3+v_5-13C | ecosystem: Environmental > Terrestrial > Soil > Desert | place: USA: California... | reverse complement strand
TCGTCCTCGTGGAAAAAGACCGCGCCGGAGTCGGGGAGCTCCAGGCCGGCGATGATGCGCAGGAGGGAAGTCTTCCCCGATCCCGAGGGACCGAGGAGCGCGACCAGCTCTCCCGTCTTCGCGCGGAACGACGCGTTGTCGACCGCGCGGAACGCGCCGAAGTTCTTGGTGACGTGCACGACGTCGATGCTCATGAGGGTTCCCCCTTGCGTGATTCGATGAAGTGGCGGGCGGCGAGCGTGACCAGGGCCAGCAGCGTGAGCAGCGAGGCCACGGCGAAGGCGCCGGAGAGCTGGTACTCGTTGTAGAGGACCTCCACGTGCAGCGGCATGGTGTTGGTCTCGCCGCGCACGTGGCCGGAGACGACGGAGACGGCGCCGAACTCTCCCATCGCCCGCGCGTTGCAGAGGATCACGCCGTACAGCAGCCCCCACTTGATGTTCGGCAGCGTCACGCGGACGAAGGTCTGCCAGCCGCTCGCGCCGAGGACCGTGGCCGCTTCCTCCTGCTCCCGCCCCTGCGTCTCCATGAACGCGATCAGCTCGCGGGCGACGAAGGGGAAGGTGACGAAGAGCGTGGCCAGGACGATCCCCGGCGTGGCGAAGACGACCTGCAGCCCGCGCTCGCCCAGCCACGCGCCGAGCGGGCCGCGCGTGCCGAAGAGCTGGATGAAGAGCAGGCCGGCGATGACCGGCGAGACCGCGAACGGCAGGTCGATCAGCGTGAGCAGCACGCTCTTCCCGCGGAAGTCGAAGCGCGTCAGCGCCCATCCCGCCGCCAGCCCGAACAGCGTGTTCAGCGGTACCACGATGGCGGCCGTGAGCAGCGTGAGGCGGATCGCCGCCAGCGCATCCGGCTCCGCGATCGCCGCGAACCCCTTCCGAAACGCCTCCACGAACACCAGCGCCAGCGGAGCGATCACGAGCACTCCCACAAACGCCAGCGCGAGCAACACCAGCGGACCGCCGGCGTCCCGCCGGCTGTCGCGGCGGCGTCCCGCCGCCGCCGTCGCAAGCGACACCACCGCCCCGCTCATCGCGCACTCCATCGCTGCAGCCCGTTGATCGCCAGCAGCAGCGCGAACGAGACGACCAGCATCACCAGCGCGAGCGCGTTCGCCCCCGCGTAGTCGAACTGCTCGAGCTTCGTCACGATCAGCAGCGGCGTGATCTCGGTGCGCATCGGCATGTTTCCCGCGACGAAGATCACCGACCCGTACTCGCCGATCGACCGCGCGAACGCCAGCGCGAGACCGGTGATGGCGGCGGGCAGCACGTGCGGCAGGAGCACGCGCCGGAAAGTCTGACCAGCCGTGGCGCCGAGCGTGGCCGCCGCTTCCTCCAGCTCCGGCGCGAGGTCTTCCAGCACCGGCTGCACGGTGCGCACGACGAACGGCAGTCCGACGAACGTGAGCGCCACGACGATGCCGAACGGCGAGAAGGCGGCGGCGATCCCCGCCTGCGCGAGCGGCGCGCCGATCCAGCCGCGCGGGCCGAGGAGCGTGGCCAGGGTGATCCCGGCCACGGCGGTCGGCAGCGCGAAGGGGAGGTCGATCAGCGCGTCGACGAAGCGGCGTCCCGGAAAGCGGTAGCGCACCAGCACCCAGGCCACGAGGAAGCCGGCCACGCCGTTGATCAGCGCCGCCAGCAGCGACGCGCCGAAGGTGAGGCGGTACGAGGCCACGGCGCGCGGCGCCGAGGCGATGGCCCAGAACGCCGGCCAGCTGAGATTCAATGTATTGACGACCACGGTCGACAGCGGGATCAGCACCAGCAGGCCGAGGTAGAGCACGGTGAAGCCGGTGGAGAGGCCGAAGCCGGGAAGCGCGAAGCGTTTCATTGCCACACCTCGAAGATCCGGTCGAACGCCGCGCCGTCGGCAAAGTGCGCCTTCTGCACGGCCGCCCACCCCCCGAGCTGCGCCACGGTGAAGAGGCGCAGTGGGGCGGGCCCGCTCTGGACTGCGGCAGCGCCAGCTGCCGCTCTCGATGCGCCAGCCGCAGCTGGCGCTGCGGCATGGAGAGCGGCAGCTGGCGCTGCCGCACTCCAGAGCCCGCCGCTCCGCGGCCGGTACGCGTGCTTCGCCGCGATAGCCTGTCCCTCGGCCGAGTAGAGGAACTCGACGTACGCGCGCGCCACCGTCGCGGTCCCGCGCCGCGCCACGACCTTGTCCACGACGGCCACCGGCGGCTCGGCGAGGATGCTCGACGGCGGCACGACGATCTCGAAGCGGCCCGCCCCCAGCTCGCGCAGCGCCAGGTGGGCCTCGTTCTCCCACGCCAGCAGCACGTCGCCGATGCCGCGCTCGGCGAAGGTCGTCGTCGCACCGCGCGCGCCGGAGTCGAGCACCGGCACGTTGCGGTAGAGGCGGGCCACGAACGCGCGCGCCTGGGCCGCGTTGCCCCTGGATTTCTCGAGCGCGTAGCCGTACGCGGCGAGATACGTCCAGCGCGCGCCGCCGGACGTCTTCGGATTCGCGGTGATGACGGAGACGCCGGGGCGGACGACGTCGTCCCACGTGCGGATCTTCTTCGGGTTGCCCTTGCGGACGAGGAAGACGATGGTCGACGTATACGGCGCGCTGTTGTGCGGGAAGCGGCGCTGCCAGTCGCGCGCGACGAGGCCCGCGGCGGCCAGGGCGTCGATGTCGGAGGCGAGGGCGAGCGTGACCACGTCGGCCTGCAGTCCGTCGAGGACCGCGCGGGCCTGCTTCGACGAGCCGCCGTGCGACTGGCGGATGACCACGGTCTGTCCCGTCTTCGCCTTCCACTGCCGGGCGAAGGCGGCGTTGATCTCCTGATAGAGCTCGCGCGTCGGGTCGTACGAGACGTTGAGGAGCTGGACGCTCTTCGGCTGCTGCGCCTGCAGCGTGAAGAGGAAAAACGTCAGAAGCATTCGAATCATCGGAACCTCGCGGACGGCCGGCTGACGGAGGAGGGGTGTGCGTCAGCGACAACAGGGGGCCGTCACGACCACGAACTGCATGGCCAGCAGGCCGTCGACGACGTCCTGCGGCGCGTCGTTCAGCACCACCACGCGCGCCCCCTCGGCGAGCCAGGCGCGGTGCAGCTCGAGCGCCTCGTCTTCGTTGCGGGCGGCGATGATGCGTCCCGCCTGCTCGCGCCGCTCTTCGAGCACGCTATCCACCAATCCCGCGGCCACGGTCTCGTTGGTGACGGGATCGATGAGGATGAAGCTGCCCGCGGCGCGGCTCTCGCCGTAGGGGCGCACGACCAGCGGGCGGAAGGTCTCCAGCTCGACCTGCACGATGTCGTTCATGGCCACGGCGCCGTCGTGCCGCACGCTGGCGCGCGTGGTGCGCGTGGTGTGCTTGACGATGTACGAGCGGTCGCTCCGCAGCGGCGTCGAGGAGAACCAGATCAGCGTCGCCGCGAGGTGCTGGGCCGCCACCGGGGCGTCGTCGGCCGCGCAGAGCGCGTCGCCGCGCGAGACGTCGAGCTCGTCCTCGAGGGTGAGGGTGACGGACATCGGCGCGTGGGCGAGATCGAGCTCGCCGTCATACGTGGAGATCCGCGCCACGCAGGTCGTGCGTCCGCCGGGGAGCACGGTGACGCGGTCGCCGGGACGCACCACGCCCGCGGCGATCTGTCCCGCGTAGCCGCGGAAATCCTGGTCGGGACGGAGCACGCGCTGCACGGGGAAGAAGAACGGCGCGGCCACGTCGTCGCGGGAAACGTCGATGGTCTCGAGGAGCGCGAGCAGCGGCGCGCCGTCGTACCACGGCATCTCCTCCGATTGCCGGACGACGTTGGCGCCGTCGAACGCGCTGATGGGGATGAAGTGCAGGGTCATGGGGGGCAGCGTCGCGGCCAGCGCGGTGAAGTCGCGCTCGATGCCGCGAAAGACGCTCTCGTCCCACCCCACGAGGTCCATCTTGTTCACCACCACCACGAGCGTGCGCACGCCGAGGAGCGCGGCGATGCGCGCGTGGCGCCGGGTCTGCGGGCGCAGGCCGTGGCGGGCGTCGATGAGCAGCAGCGCCAGCTCGGCCGTCGACGCGGCCGTGGCCATGTTGCGCGTGTACTGCTCGTGCCCCGGCGTGTCGGCCAGGATGAACTTGCGCCGCGGCGTGGCGAAGTAGCGGTAGGCGACGTCGATGGTGATGCCTTGCTCGCGCTCCGCGCGCAGGCCGTCCGTCAGCAGCGAGAGGTCGATCCCCTCGGCATTGCGGCGGACGCTGGCCCGGCCGGCGGCGAGGAGCTGGTCCTCGAGCACGCTCTGCGAGTCGTACAGCAGGCGCCCGATGAGGGTCGACTTGCCGTCGTCCACGCTGCCGCATGTGATCAGGCGCAGCATCAGAAGTACCCCGCCCGTTTCTTCAGCTCCATCGAGCCGTCGGTGTCGTGGTCGATGGCGCGGTTCTCGCGCTCGGAGCGGCGGAACGAGGCCAGCTCCGCGATGATCTTCGGCACCGTGTCGGCGTCCGAGCGGATCGCGCCCGTGCAGGGGCTGCAGCCGAGGGAGCGCATGCGGCAGCGCACGAGCTGCGGCGCCTCTCCTTCCCCGCGGGGGATGAAGCTCTGCTCGACGGGGATGAGCGCGTTGCCGCGCACCAGCATCGGCCGCTCCTTCGCGAAGTACAGCGGCACGATGGGGATGCCTTCGAGCTCGATGTACTGCCAGACGTCGAGCTCCGTCCAGTTGGAGAGGGGAAAGACGCGGATGCTCTCGCCCGGCGCCACGCGGCCGTTGTAGAGGTTCCACAGCTCGGGGCGCTGGTTCTTAGGGTCCCACTGCCCGCGCGTGTCGCGGAAGGAGTAGATGCGCTCCTTGGCGCGGGAGCGCTCTTCGTCGCGGCGCGCGCCGCCGAACGCGGCGTCCCACCCGCCCTCGCGCAGGGCGTCGAGGAGGGCCTTGGTCTTGAGCATCTCGCAGCAGAGCTGCGTGCCGACGCGGAAGGGGTTGACGCCGTCGTCGAGCGCCGCGCGGTTGGTGTGCACGATCAGCGTGAAGCCCTGCTCGCGCGGGTAGCGGTCGCGGAACTCGATCATCTCCCGGAACTTGTAGCCGGTGTCGATGTGCAGGAGAGGGAAGGGGACGGGCTCGGGATGGAAGGCCTTCTGCGCCAGGCGCAGCATGACCGAGGAGTCCTTGCCGATGGAGTAGAGCATCACCGGGCGGGCCAGCTCGGAAGCCACCTCGCGGATGATGTGGATGCTCTCCGCCTCGAGTGCGCGGAGATGACTGAGCCTGTGAATCTGCAGCGTAGACATGTTCTTCGACCCTGAAAACGAAAACCCCTCACCGCGATCGCGTCTGGTGAGGGGCTCGATGGATGACGAGTACCGTGCCGGTCTCGGTCAACAGGGTCCCAGCGGCGCAGACGCGTTCGCGCGCATGGTGTGCATGCGACAACAAACTGCGTCGAGCTGGCGGCTGGTGAACATCGGACAGGAGTATGCGCGCGGGGAATCGCGGGCGTCAAGCAACGGAACGGTTGCGATGTGGTTGCTGTGTTGCTGGTTGCTGGTTCGTGGTGGCTTCTGGCGAGATGCCACCACGAACCAACAACCAGCAACCAGCAACCCCGTATTGCTACCATGAAGCGCATGAAGGTCTGGAGCGGCTTGGTCCTCTGCATCATCGCCTTCCTCAGCTATTACATGTTCTTCGCGCGGTTCATCCCGACGCGCGACGTGCCGTGGGTGCCGTTCGCGCTCTTCGCCGTGGCGGCCTGGCTGCTGATCTCGGGCTGGCGGCAGGCGCGGCGAAAGATTCTGGCGTCGATCGGCGTGGTGCTCGGATTTCTCGTGATCGGCCTGTTCACGTATCTCGTGACGGTCTTCTCGAGGGACCTGCCGGTGGCGGCGGCGGCGCCGCGGGTCGGGCAGAAGGCGCCCGACTTTGCGCTGCCGGACACGCAGGGGCGCCCGGTCTCGCTGTCGCAGACGCTGGCCGGCTCGAACGGGGTGCTGCTGGTCTTCTATCGCGGCTACTGGTGACCGTTCTGCAACTCCGAGTTACGGAGTATTCAGCAGCGTCTTGCCGACTTCGAGCGGCTGGGTGTGCGGCCCGTCGCCATCAGTGTGGACGCGCCGGCGGTTTCGGCGGACCTCGCGCGCAAGGCGGGCTACACGTTTCCCATCCTCTCGGATCGCGATGCGAGCGTCATCCGCCGCTATGACTTGCTTCACGCGGACGTGGCCCGTCCGGCAGAGTTCCTCATCGACCGCACCGGCACGGTGCGCTGGCGCAATCTGACTGAGGACTATCGCGTGCGCGCCCGTCCTGAGGAAATGCTCGCCCGCGCGCGGGAACTGCGCTGACGCGGTTGCTGTGTTGCTGGTTGCTGGTTCGTGGTGCTCTTGCGTAAAGCCGCAACGAACCAGCAACCAGCAACACAGCAACACACTCAAGTCCCCTTCCGCACCGCCGGCGCGACCTCGCTGCCGAACAGCTCGATCGCGCGCAGCACCTGGTCGTGCGGCAGCGTGCCGACGCTGACGTGGAGCAGGAAGCGGTCGAGCCGGAAGAGCTCGTGCTCGTAGAGGATCTTGTCGATCAGCTCCTGCGGACTGCCGACCAGCAGCGCGCCGCGGCGCGAGCGCATGGCGTCGTACTGCGTGCGCGACATCGGGCGCCAGCCGCGCTCCTCGCCGATCTTGTTCATCATCGCCGAGTAGGGGCCGAAGTACTCGTCGGCGGTCTGTCTCGAGTCGCGGCCGACATAGCCGTGCGAGTTGACGGCCAGGGTCATCTTCGCCGGATCGTGGCCGGCGCGCTGCGCCGCCTCGCGATAGAGCTCCACGAACGGCTTGAAGCTCTCCGGCATGCCGCCGATGATGGCCAGCACCATCGGCAGGCCGAGGGTGCCGGCGCGGATGGCCGACTGCGGCGTGCCGCCGACCGCGATCCAGACCGGCAGCGGCGCCTGTTGCGCGCGCGGATAGACGCCGCGGTCCTCGATGGCGGGGCGATGCACGCCCGACCACGTGACCCGCTCGTGCTCGCGCACCTCGAGCAGCAATCCCAGCTTCTCCGCGAACAGCTCGTCGTAGTGCGCGAGGTCCTGCCCGAACAGCGGGAACGACTCGATGAACGAGCCGCGCCCGGCCCAGATCTCCGCGCGTCCCCGCGACAGGAGGTCGAGCGTGGCGAAGTCCTGGTAGACGCGCACTGGGTCGTCGGAGCTGAGCACCGTCACCGCGCTGGCCAGCCGGATCGTCTTCGTCCGCGCCGCCGCCGCCGCGAGCACGACCGCCGGCGCGGAGACGGCGAAATCAGGGCGATGGTGCTCGCCGACGCCGAAGACCTCCAGCCCCACCTGCTCGGCCAGCTCGATCTCCTCGATCAGGTTGCAGATCCGCTCGCCCGGACCGATCGTGCTCCCCGTCCGCGGATCGGGAGTGAGCTCGCCGAAGGTGGTGATGCCGAGTTGCATGACTCCATTCTCCACAATCAGCGCACCAGCCGCCGTCGCTGGTTCGGACGCGTTCGTAGACAATGCGAATCAACAGCCCGCCGAGAGCGTTTCGATGTTCGAGGATAGAAGGAGTCATCGTGCAGATACTGATCATCCTGGGAGTCGTGCTCGCGGTCGTGGTGGCGATCCTCGTCATCCGGCCGATCCGGCGCGCGCTTCTCTCGAGCGTCATCATGAAGATCCTCGGGCCGATCATGCCCGCGGTCTCGGAGACGGAGCGCACCGCCATCGAGGCCGGCTCCGTCTGGGCGGAGGCGGAGCTCTTCTCCGGCAAGCCCGATTTCAAGAAGCTCATGAACGAGCCGTGGCCGACGCTCACCGCCGAGGAGCAGGCCTTCCTGGCCGGTCCCGTCGAGGAGCTCTGCCGCGTCGTCGACGACTGGGAAGTGTGGGAAGAGCGCGAATTGCCGCAGGCCGCGTGGGACATCATCCGCCGCGAGAAGTTCCTCGGCATGATCATCCCGAAGGAGTACGGCGGTCTCGGTTTCTCCGCCTTCGCCCACAGCGAAGTCATTCAGAAGCTGGCCACCCGCTCCATCCCGCTCTGCATCACGGTCATGGTGCCGAACTCCCTCGGCCCGGCCGAGCTGCTCGCGCACTACGGCACCGACGAGCAGAAGCGCCGCCTGCTGCCGAAGCTGGCCACCGGCGAGGAGATCCCCTGCTTCGCGCTCACCGAGCCGGGCGCCGGCTCCGACGCCGGCGGGATCACCTCGAGCGGCACCGTCTTCAAAGGGGACGACGGGAAGCTCTACCTTCGCCTGAACTGGAACAAGCGCTACATCACCCTGGCCGCGATCTCGACGCTCCTCGGCCTGGCCTTCAAGCTGCGCGATCCGGAGAACCTCCTCGGCCGCGGCGAGGATCTCGGCATCACCTGCGCGCTGGTTCCGACCGACGTGCCGGGCGTGGTCATCGGACGCCGCCACGATCCCCTCGGCACGCCGTTCTACAACTGCCCGACGCAGGGCCACGACGTGGTCGTGCCGGTCGACGCCATCATCGGCGGCCCGGAATGGGCGGGCAAGGGATGGCGCATGCTCACCGAGTCGCTGGCCGCGGGCCGCGGCGTCTCGCTGCCGGCGCAGAGCGCGGGCGGCACGAAGCTCGGCGCGCGCGTGGTCAGCGCCTACGCCTCGGTGCGCAAGCAGTTCGGTCTCCCGATCGGCAAGTTCGAGGGGATCGAGGAGCCGGTGGCGCGCATCGCCGGCTACAACTATCTGCTCGAGGCCATGCGCAAGTTCACCCTCGGCGCGATCGACCAGGGCAGCAAGCCCGCGGTCGTCACGGCCATGGCGAAGTACAACGCTACCGAGATCGGCCGCAAGATCATCAACGACGCCATGGACGTCGCCGGCGGCTCGGGCATCTCCCGCGGTCCGCGCAATCTGCTCGCGCACTACTACATCGCCACCCCCATCGGCATCACCGTCGAAGGGGCCAACATCCTCACGCGCACGCTGATCATCTTCGGGCAGGGCGCGCTGCGCGCGCATCCGTTCGCGCTGAAGGAAGTGGAGGCCATCGCCGCGCGCGATCTGGTCGCCTTCGACCGCGCGTTCTGGGGACACCTCGGGCACATCGTCCGCACCCTCTTCCGCTCCGTCGTGCTGTCGCTGACGCGCGGCGCGCTGGCCGGCAGCCCGGTCAGCGGCCCCACGGCCCGCTACTACCGCAAGCTGTCGTGGGCCTCGGCCACGTTCGCCATCCTGTCCGACATCGCCATGGGCGCGCTGGGCGGCTCGCTGAAGCTGAAGGAGAAGCTCACCGGACGCTTCGCCGACGCGCTGTCGTGGATGTACATCGGCACCGCGGTGCTGCGCCGCTATGAGGCGGAAGGGCGCCGCCGCGAGGACCTGCCGTTCGTGCACTTCTCGATGAATCACGCCCTGCACGAGATCCAGAAGGCCTTCGACGGCATCTTCGCCAACCTGCCGGTGCCGGGCCTGACCTGGCTCTTCCGCGGCCCGCTGTACGCGTGGTCGCACCTGAACGCGCTGGCGCGCGACGCGAACGACCGCCAGACGCACAAGATCGCCTCGCTGATGATGACCGACTCCGAGCAGCGCACCCGCCTGACCGAGGGGATCTACATGCCCGCCGACGGCCAGCTCGCGCTGCTCGAGGAAGCGTTCCGCACCGTGAAGCTCGCCGAGGCCGTCGACGGTAAGGTCCGCGCGGCCGTGAAGGCGAAGACGCTGGCCAGGGCGAAGGGCCCCGCGCTCTACGACAGCGCGCTCGCGAACGGCGTGATCACCGCCGGCGAGCACGCGCTGCTCGCGCGCGCCGAGGAGCTCCGCCACGAGGCCATCCAGGTCGACGACTTCTCGCAGGAGGAGTACCTGAGCCACGGCACGGTGGAGAGTGCGAAAGTGGCGTAGCTGTCTACATCGAGCCGTCGTGCAGCGTAATCACCCTGCATGACGGCTCTCCATTCCGCGATTGTCGCGCTCCTCCTCTTCCTCAACTTCCCGCTCGCCGCCGCCGAGGCGCTCGCGCAGCGGCTCGACGTCCTGGCCGCGAAACACTTCAAGGAGAACGCGCCCGGCGCGGCGGTGCTCGTCACGAAGGGCGGCACGCCGCTCCTGCGCAAGGGCTACGGCATGGCCGACCTCGAGCAGGGGACGAAGATGACGCCCGAGGCCGTCTTCCGCATCGGCTCGATCACCAAACAGTTCACGGCCGCGGCCGTCCTGCAGCTCGTCGAGAGCGGCAAGGTCGCACTCGACGATCCGCTCGCCAAGTACTTCCCGGCGGTGCCGACCGGCGGCAAGACCGTCACCATCGAGCACCTCCTCACGCACACGTCGGGCATCCCGAGCTATACCGACAAGGCGGAGCTCCGGAAGCGCCTGACGGAGGAGCTGACGCCGCAGCAGATCATCGACACGGTGCGCGACGAGCCGATGCGGTTCGATCCCGGCACGAAGTGGTCGTACAACAACAGCGGCTACACCCTCCTCGGCATGATCGTCGAGCAGGTCTCGGGGATGCCCTATGCCGAGTACCTGGAGAAGAACGTCTTTCCGCGCGCCGGGCTGACGCACACGCGCTACGGCTCCACGCGGCCCATCGTGCCCGGGCGCGTGCCGGGCTACAGCCTTGCCGGCGGCAAGGTCGTCAACGCCGACTACGTGAGCATGTCCATTCCGTACGCGGCCGGCGCGCTGCTCTCGACCGTCGACGATCTCGCGCGCTGGACGGCGGCCGTGGCCGCGGGAAAGGTCGTCGACCGGAAGCTGGTCGACAAGGCCTGGACGCCGTATCGCCTCACCAGCGGCGAAGACAGCGGCTACGGCTATGGCTGGCGGCTCTCCCCGGTCGCGGGAGAACGTGTCATCCAGCACGGCGGCTCGATCCACGGCTACAGCTCGCACGCGATGTGGCTGCCGGAGCACCACCTCTACGTTGCCGTGCTCACCAACAATCAGGCATTCGATCCCGACTTCGTCACGGGCCTCCTCGCGCTCGAGGCGATCGGCAAGCCGTGGGATACGGGGGAAGTGAAGATGACGCCCGCGGAGCTGGAGGCCTACGCCGGCGTGTACCGCATCGACGAGAAGACGCGGCGGAAAGTGATCGTCGAGGAGGGGAAGATCTACTCGCTGCGCGACGGCGGCTCGCGCCTGGAGATGTTCCCCGCCGGCAAGGACGAATTCCGCTTCCGCGGCTCCTTCAACCGCATGAGCTTCGAGCGCGACGCCGCGGGCAACATCACCGCGCTGACGCTCGAATCGGGCAGCACGAAAACGCGCTCGCCGAAGACGGACGAGAAGCTCGTCACGCGCACCGTCATCGCCATCGATCCGGCGAAGCTCGACCGCTACACCGGCAAGTACGAGCTCTCGCCCACCACCGTGCTGACCATCTCGCGCAAGGACGGCGGCCTCGTCGCAGCCCCCAGTGGCGGACGCGAAATGCCGCTCTTCCCCGAGTCGGAGACGACGTGGTTCGCGAAGGTGACCGACGTGGAGCTGGTCTTCCGGTTCGACGAGCGCGGCGTCGCCAGCGGCGTGACGCTGAACCAGGGCGGGCAGTCGCGCGAGCTGAAGAAGATCGAGTGAGGCCGTGGCGGCCGTCGTCCTTGAATGCGGTGTGCGCCTTCCGAGGAGCACGCGCTGCTCGCGCGCGCCGGCCGGTGGCGAAGGACGACCCGACCGGGAGTACTATCTCTCCATCCAGACAGTCAGGGTTGGCTCGCGATGGCGAGGCGGATCACCGTAAAGCAGGGAGACAGCGTGGTCCGGTTCGCGGCCTTGTACGGCCATGATCCGGAGACCATCTGGAACGCGCCCGAGAACGCGGCGCTCAAGTCGCAGCGCGCGCACATGAACGAGCTGCTGCCCGGTGACGTGGTGACGATCCCGGACATCATCCCGAAGCAGGTGCGCGTCGCCACCGGCGTGCGCCACGTGTTCCGGCGGAAGAACATCCCTCCCACCTATCGCCTGCGCGTGCTCGTGGCCGACAAGCCGCGCGCGAACGAGCCGTTCCGCCTGACGGTGGGCGACCGCGTCGTGGAGGGGACCACCGACGCGGACGGCATGATTCACGTCCACGTTCCCGCCGCCGCCACGAAAGGAGAGCTCGTCCTCGGCACCGACGGGCTGACGGTGCTGATCGACTTCGGCTTTCTCGACCCGATCATGGAGCTCTCCGGCGTGCAGATGCGCCTGAACAACCTCGGCTTCCCATGCGGCGAGGCCGGCGGCGTGCTGAACGACGAGACGCGGCAGGCGCTGCAGGCGTTTCAGGCGCGGTTCGGCTTGAGCGCGACGGGAGAGCTCGACGACGCGACGCGCGGCAAGCTGCAGGAACTGCACGACTCCGGAGCGGCCTTCCCGCCGCCGCCCGCGGAGAGCGGCAGCTCGTGAGCGGCGAACGAGCTGCCCGGCGGATCCTGGTGCTCATGGGGCACCTCGGCATCAATCTGTCGGACACGCGCAATGACACGCTCTCCGTGCCGCCGCCGCCGATCTGGTACGTCATCGTCGGCGAAGGGGCGGCGGCGATGGTCAATCACACCACGCTGCGGCAATCGAAGTGGGGACGGGAGCGGATCGGCAAACTGCCCGTGTTGCACGTCGGCTTCGGCGATCCCTGGCTGCTCTACCACGATCACGGCATGGGGCAGCCGGCGTTTCTGATGCGGATGCCCGGCTATCACGCGCCGGTGCCGACGACGAACTCCTCGATTCGCAACGCCCTCAGCTCCGCGATCTTCGCGGCCAGCACCAGGACCGAGACGGTGCTTCTCTCTAGGTTCGAGCCGGCGTTTCTCGAAGGATGGGTGGCGGCCATCCAGAAGCCGAGCCCCAATCTCTCGTCGACGAAATGGACGAGCATTCTGGACGGCTTGGCCGGGCTCGGCCTCGACCGCGGAGCGATCGAGGAGCAGCTGAAGACGCCGTTCGCCAACAAAGGCGCACCGTATCGCCTCGTGGTCGTCAAGCCGGACCAGTCGCTCGAGCTGGTGTACGCGGCGCTGATCGATCTCTGCAGCGGTGCCGGACAGATGCGCACCGTGCTGGCCACCGGCGAGCTGGCCGATCAGAGCGTGCTGGAGCCGCTGCAGAAGACGCCGCCGTGGGTGCCGATCCGGCTGAGGAAGAAGGAGATGCTGCAGCGGCAGGTCATCCACGGCATCGACGGCATGGTCGCGGCGACGGAATGGGCCGACAAGACGCGCGTCTGTGTTTACGGAGGGGGCGGAGTGGGCCTCAATCAGATCGAGCGCGCCGCCGATGAGGTGCAGAAAGGGAAGAGCATCCAGGTCGACTGGTACGCGCGCAACTGGCTGCACAATCCCACCTTTGTCTTCCGCCGGAACGATCCGCTCTGCGGAAAGAAAACCATCGGGGGCAAGCGCGTGCCGATGAGCGTCGGCGATCTCGATCATGTCCGCAAGAGCCCGGGCGTGTACGACACCGGCGTTTCGATCTTCCCGGCCTCGCCGCACTGGCGCTGGTGCCACAACACGATCGTCCGGAGGCTGGTGCGCGACGACGTCGGCTTGCTGCGCATCGGCGTGCGCGTGGCGGAGAACATCGGGATCATTGACCACTGGGAGAATGCCTCCGCACTGGCCGGCGGCAAAGACTATTTCCTGTTCTCCGACGACTACAGGAACGCGCACCCGGAATTGTGCAAGGCGCGCGCGGAAGACCAGTACGACCGTCTGATCCTCTGCTGCGGGCAGCAGCAGAACGTGCCCGGAGAGCCGAGCATGCTCTCCGATCTCATATTCACGCCGATCGTCGCCGATGACGGCCGGATGGTCGCTCTCGGCGCCGACGGCGGCGCCGTACGGGTGATGGGCGCGGCCGCGGCGGTCTTCCCTGGCCTCGCGGAAAATGAGGCCTTCAAGAAGATGATGACCTACCAGGCCGGCCTGCCCGTTTCGGCCGTGCAGGGGGGATTCATCCTGGCCGGCGCGAACGTCGCCTACGCAAACGGCTTCTTCGACGCCAGCCGGCCGAACCTGAACTGGAACACGGCGCCGGAGCACGAGCTGGCCAGGCACCTCGCGAAAACGTGGCACCCGGACATCGCGGCGGACCTGGCCCGGTTTCTCGTGGCCGCGCGCTCGTGGCCGTACAACGGAATCGAGACCGCGGACGAACTGCCGGACGCGTTGGCACGCGGTATGACCAGGTTGAGTGTCGAATTCGATGAGGCAAAGCTGCCCAAGCTCGGCGAGCAGATCGCCGGCGTGCTGTCGTGGGACTATCCCGCCGCGGATACCTGGTCCTGAGCTCCGGCGCGGAAGCGGTCCGGGATCGTATCGGCCATCGAGGTCGCGCGATGATGGAGCCAGGGCAGAACCCCGTACCGTTCTTCCAGCGCCACCCCTTCCGGCGGGAGCCAGGAGTCGACGATGAAGCCGTCATCGTGCGCGTACTGCTCCGACGGCGAGTAGCCATTGTTGTTGAAGTCGACGTAGGCCAGTTGCTGTCGGAGTGGCGAGTCGGCGATGGCCGCGGCCGCGCGCGGGCCGAGGTCGTTGTCGGCGAGCGAGAGCCAGCGCAGCGACGTCAGGTTCGGCGAGCGCACGAACCGCTCGACGTCTTCGTCGCGCAGGCCGCAGGCCTGCATCGACAGCGAACGGATGACGGTCAACTGTTCCGAGGACGCCAGCTCCTGCAGCGCGTCGCCGGCCTCGGTCAGGTCGAGGTGGCGAATGGGAGCGCGCGCGCGGAGCTCGCCCGCCGCGCGCAGGAACTGCGAGGCCGTACAGCGGACGAGCTCCACGAAGCCGCGGTCGAAGCGGAAGTCCTCGACGAGCGGCAGGAGCTCTTCGCCCCAGATCCTGCCGTACCGGAAGCGCAGCCGCTCGTCCTGCTGGCGCAGCGTGTACACCACGGATCCTCCGGGCTGTGCGAGATCGAGCTGGACGCGGATGAACGGCTCGCGCGCCCGCGTTGCTTCGTCCGGCTGGCCGCCGCACCACGTCGCATAGAGCAGCCGCGGCTCGTCATCGTCCGGCCGCTCCAGCACCAGCTCGCGCAATGCGCGTTCCTCGTCGCTCATCTGCGTTTCGTCAGTATGCGCCGGTTTGTAACGTTCTCATCCTGACCGGAGCTTCCGTGTTGCTCGGAATGTCTGGCGCTCAGACATGCGCCAGCTCGCGGTGAGCTTTTGCGAGCTTCCGCGTTGCTCCGAATATCTGGCGCCCAGACATGCGCCAGCTCGCGGTGAGCTTTTGCGAGCTTCCGCGTTGCTCCGAATGTCTGGCGCTCAGACATGCGCCAGCTCGCGGTGAGCTTTCGCGAGCTTCCGCGTTGCTCGGCAGATCTGGCGCTCAGACAATCGCAGCTCGCGGCGAGCTTTCGCGAGCTCCCGTGGTTGCTCGGAATGTCTGGCGCTCAGACATTCGCAGCTCGCGGCGAGCTCCGGGCAGCTGCTACGCCGTCGTCACCGCCTCTTCCACGCGATCCGTGGCCTGGTCGGGATGCTCGCCGAGGAACTCGACCCACTGCTTCTTGAGCGTGGGGTAGTTCTTCGCGGCTTCGACGAGATCGAGGAAGCAGCCGAGGATCCCGTCGAGACGTTTATGGAGCGTGTCGCTGGTCAGGCGGCCGTCGTCCGTGAATGCGGTGTGCGCCTGCGCGAGCGAGAACATGTCGGGATAGATCCGCGCGCCGAGGTGCTCGAGAGGCACGCGCAGCGCCCAGAGCCCGCGGTTGCCTCCGGCCATCGACGGCGACGCGGAGAGGAGGAAGCCCTGCTTGCCGTTGAACGGCTGCGGGCGGAAGGAGGACGCGAACGCGGTTCTGCATGCGCGGCCCGCGTGCAACAATCGGGCGCATGAAGCGCCTTCTCTTCCTTCTCCTTCTCGCGCAGCCGCTCTTCGCCACCTACTCGATCGTCGCCCGCGATCCGCAGACGGGGCAGCTCGGCGTGGCGGTGCAGTCGCACTGGTTCGCCGTCGGGCAGATCGTGCCGTGGGCGGAGGCGGGCGTGGGAGCGGTGGCGACGCAGAGCTTCGTCGATCCGTCGTACGGCAAGCTCGGCCTGGACCTCCTGCGCGCCGGCAAGAGTGCGCCCGACGCCCTCCGCGCGCTCCTCGGGGGCGACGCGTCGTGCGAGGTGCGGCAGGTTGCGTTCATCGATGCCAGCGGGAACGTGGCCTCCTTCACCGGCGCGCGCGACATCGTCGCCGCGGGGAGCATCGCCTCGGGGTCTTCGGCGCCGCGGCAGGTCCAGTGCGGCTCCGCCGGCGGCGCGCTGCACGTCGGGCGCGACTTCGCCGTGCAGGCGAACCTCATGGCCAACGACAAGGTGTGGCCGGCGATGGCCAAAGCGTACGCGGAGACGCAGGGGGATCTCGCCGAGCGGATGCTGGCCGCGCTCGACGCCGCGCAGAGCGTGGGCGGCGACATCCGCGGGAAGCAGTCCGCGGCGCTGATCGTGGTGAACGCGAAGTCGACCGGCCGCGCGTGGCAGGACCGTGCCTTCGACCTCCGCGTCGACGATGCCGCCGATCCGCTGGCCGAGCTCCGCCGCCTGGTCGCGCTGCAGCGCGCCTATAACCACATGAACGCGGGCGACCTCGCCGTCGAGCACAAGGACAACGAGGCCGCGCTCCGCGAGTACAGCGCCGCTGCGGCGATCGCGGGGAGGACGTCCGGCATCCCGCAGACGCGCATCGCGGAGATGACGTACTGGCACGCCGTGGCGCTGGTGAACATGAAGCGCGTCGACGAGGCGCTGCCGCTCTTCGCGCGCGCGTTCGCCCTGCAGCCGGGCTGGCGCGAGCTGACGCCGCGGCTCGTGGCCTCGGGGCTCCTGCCGGACGACAAGGCGCTGATCGAGCGCATCGTCGCGGCGCGGTAACGGAGGGGCGGGCTGAAGCCCGCCCTACGTTGAGCGCGTTTCTCGCCGCATGCATGCTGAACGTAGGACGGGCTTCAGCCCGTCCCTTACAATCGCACGCACATGCACAAAATCGCAGTGCTCCTCCTGCTCGCCGGCGGCGTGCGCGACGCGCATGCCTGCGCTCCCGCCCCCCACGCCGGCGAAACGATTGCCGTGGTCGAGGAGTCGGCGGCCATCGTCTGGGAGCCGGCGGCGAAGCGGCAGCACTTCATCCGCCGCGCGACGTTCCACGGCCAGGCGCGTGACTTCGGTTTTCTCGTCCCGACGCCCACCGTGCCGGAGCTGCAGGAGGTCGACGGCGGGATCTTCGACGTGCTGGCCGAGCGCACGCGCCGCGAGAAGCGGTATGAGACGAAGCACCGCCCCGACTTCACGCCGCTGCTCGGCTACTTCGTCGCGAGCAAGAGCGAAACCGCCGGCACCAACGCGGGCGTGAACGTGCTGTCGACGCAGAACCTGGCCGGCTACGAGGCGGCCGTGCTCGAGGCCACCGACGCGGCGGCGCTCCACGGCTGGCTGCGCGACCACGGCTACGCCACGACCCCCGATCTCGAGGAGTGGCTCGACGCGTACGTGAAACAGGGGTGGAAGATCACCGCCTTCAAGATCGACAAGGAGCAGGGCGCGATCGCGCGCTCGCCCGCGGTGAAGATGTCGTTTGCCGCCGAGCGTCCCTTCTTCCCATACCGCGAGCCGCGCTCGCAGCGCGACGGCTCCGTTCCCGCTCCGGGACGCATCCTCCGGGTCTGGTTCCTCGGACCGGAGCGCGTGAGCGGCACGGTCGGCGGCGCTGCCTGGAACACGGAGCTGCTCTGGAGCAGCGATCCCGGCGCGGCGTGGCTGCGCGACTTCGAGCGGCGCGCCCGCGTCGAGCTGCCGGACGCGCTGCGCCTCAGCGCCTTCGCGGACTACATGTCGCCGCGTCCCGGCACGGACGATCTCTTCTTCGACCGTTTTCCTCTTCCGCCGTCGCAGGCGGCCGAATATTGACGCTTCGAGGCCGGTTCTTTAGACTCGCTGTCCCTCGGAAGGGCGACGTAGCCAAGTGGTAAGGCAGAGGTCTGCAAAACCTTCATCCGCCGGTTCGATTCCGGCCGTCGCCTCCAACATCCCACCCCTCCCGCATTCAACTTCCTCGAGCTGGAGATCGCCCATGGCGACGGCGTGTTGCACGTGCGCGGCGCCCGCGACTCGGAGGAGCTGCGCGGGCGGGTCAGGCGCATGTTCCAGTTGCACCTCGACCTGCTGGACTTCTATCGCCTGACGAATCGCTACCGGAAGTACCTCGCGTACTGGTGCAAACTGTGGGAGGAGGTGGCGACCGGTTTGCAGCAGGCGCAAGCGGGCGAGGGCAAGTAGTGTACTCCGCTCGCGCTCGATTCGGAATATTGACCGAGACCGCTGCCGTTTGGATAATTCGCTGTAGAACACGTAAATATAAGCTGCTGGATTTACAATAGTTTACGTGTTGTTAACGGAGACACGCGTGGACGACAAGATCAGGCAGCTTCTGCAGGAGCTCGGCACGGCGATCAACGAGTCGATTTCAGGCTCGGAAGATGTCAACCGCCACATCCAGAAGATCCGCGACGAGGGCTACGACCTCTACGTGGTGCTCGACGCAACGATCGGTCTCAACAAGCAGGATGCCGACACGGACGAGGCCGTGGTGCCCGCCGAACCGCCGAAGGAAGTGCAGTTCCGCATCAACGTGAACGACCTGGCGATGCTCCGTGCCCTGGGCATCGATCCGACCCGAAAAGTGAAAGGCGCGAGACGGGTAGAGCCCCTGGCGCAAGCCAGTGAAAACGACTGACCAGACCAGTGACGAATGAGCGCCTGAACCTGTACGACCTCCAACCGGCGCAGCTCGAGCGCACGCTGGCCGAGGTCGTCTCCCCCGCGTTCCGCGTCAAGCAGATTGAAGAATGGATGCACGTTCGCGGCGTCGACTCGTTCGAGGCCATGACGAACCTCCCCAAAGACGTCCGCGCCGCGCTCGCCGAGCGCTTCACGCTGGCCATGCCGGAAGTGCTCACGCGTACCGTGCCGGCCGCGGACGGGAGCCAGAAGTATCTCTTCCGCCTCGCCGACGGGCAGCGCATCGAGTCGGTCTACATGCCGATGGGGGACCGGGTGAGCATCTGCCTCTCGTCGCAGGCGGGGTGCGCGGTCGGCTGCACGTTCTGCGTGACGGGATTCTTCGGCGCGGGCCGCAACCTCACCCCCTCCGAGATCGTCGGGCAGTTCTTCGTCATCCAGCGCGAGAAGCAGGTCCCCACCGAGCAGATGAACGTGGTGTTCATGGGGATGGGCGAGCCGCTGCTGAACTATGACCACCTGATCGCCTCGCTGGAGATCCTCTACCGCAACCTCGCGCCGCGCCGGGTGACGGTGTCGACGTCGGGGATCATCCCCGGCATCGAGGAGCTGGCGAAGCTGGAGCGGCGGCCGAACCTGGCCATCTCCGTCAACGCGCCCGACCGCAAGCGGCGCGAGGAGATCATGCCCATCACCGCGAAGTATCCGCTCGAGCAGCTCATGGACTCGCTGCGGCGTTTCCCGCTGGAGAAGGGGCGCGACATCACGATCGAGTACGTGCTGCTGGCGGGCTACAACGATGCCCCGCGCGACGCGGTTGCGCTGGCGAAGCTGATCCGCGGCATCCCGGCGAAGGTGAACGCGATCCCGTTCAACGAGGACGCGAACCTGCCGAAGTGGATGAAACGCCCCTCCGACGACGCCATCGACCGCTTCGTCGATACGCTGGTCAGCCAGCGCGTGCGCGTCACCGTGCGCCGCTCGAAAGGCCGCGACATCGCCGCCGCCTGCGGGCAGTTGCGCGGGAAAGAAGTCGCGAAGAGCCGCGCCACGGGGGGGCGGGAAGTGCGCGGAGGGGCGGGCTGAAGCCCGCCCTACGTCGAGCGTACTTCGCGCACTGAACGTGCTCAACGTAGGACGGGCTTCAGCCCGTCGCTCTCACGCCAGCGCGAACGTCTTCAGCGCCGTGTGAATGGCACCCTTCGGATGGAGCTGGCTGGAAAAGAGCGTCACGTCCTGCAGCACGAACGGCTGCGACGCGTAGTCGCCCAGCGACTGCGAGAAGAGACCGGCCGACGCTGGCGGCCATGGATCGCGGATGCGCATCAGGGTGAGGTGCGCCTTGAATGCGGCGCCGTCGAGTGCCACGCCGCTGGCCTGCACCGTGTCCCGCACCGCCGTGGCAATGGACGCAAACGCGGTTTCGGGCTCGACGCCCACCCATCCCACCCGCGCGCGGCGCGGGTTCGGGAAGAAGCCGCACGAGCGCAGGCGCGTCTCGAAGCGCGGGATCGCCGCCAGCGCCGGCTGCAGCCGCGCCGTCAGCGGGTCGATGAGCGACTCCGGCTGCTCCCCGAGGAACGCGAACGTGAGGTGCTGCGCCTCCGGGCGTACCCACGATGCCGCCGGAAGGCGCGGCTTCAGCCGCGCCACGCGCTCGTTGAGCTCGCGCAGCACGTCCTCGGGGAACGTCGAGGCAATGAAGAGTCGCATTGGGGCCGGGATTGGACGGTAGGCATTGTATTACGTGCGGTCTGCCTGTCCGGCCAGAAACTCCGGCGTGAAGATCTCGGCGATCTTCTCCTCCGGCAGCAGCCCCTTCTCGCGCAGCATGTCCGGGATGCGCTTGCCCGTCTTCGCCGACTCTTTCGCGAGCTCGGCCGCGGCGGCGTAGCCGATCAGCGGATTGAGGGCCGTGGCCAGCGACGGGGAGCTGATGTAGTACGCCTCGCAGCGCTCGCGGTTGGCCTCGATCCCCTTGATGCACTTGGCCACGAACACCGGCAGGTAGTTCTTCAGAATCTCCATCGAGAACGAGATCTCGAAGGCCATCATCGGCATCATCACGTTCAGCTCGAGCTGCCCCGCCTGCGACGCGTACGCGACCGCGGTGTCGGCTCCGATGATGTGGAAGAGCACCTGGTTCATGCACTCGAGCATGGACGGGTTCACTTTGCCCGGCATGATCGAGGAGCCCGGCTGCACCGAGGGGAGGAAGATCTCGGCCAGACCGGTCATCGGCCCCGAGGAGAGGAGGCGCAGGTCGTTGGTGATGCGTGTCAGCTCGAGGGCGAGGTTGCGCAGCCCGGCGCTCACGGCGACGACGGGCAGCTGCGACTGCATGGCCTCGCGCAGGTCGGGCGAGGGGTGGAACTGCCATCCCGTCGACTGGTTGAGGTGACGGATGACGGCGAAGCGATAACCCGGCGGGGTGTTGATGCCGGTGCCGGTGGCGGTGCCGCCGATGCCGAGCTCGTCGACATCATCGCCGAGGTTGCGCAGATTGCGGGTGGAGCGCCGCACGGCGGCGGCATAGGCGGCGAACTCCTGGCCGAGCGTGACCGGCACCGCGTCCTGCAGATGCGTGCGGCCGGACTTGATGACGTCCGCGAACTCGGCGCCTTTGGCGTCGAGCGCGTCGCCGAGGTCGTCCAGCTCGACCAGTAGCTGATCCAGCAGGAAGCGCGTGCAGACGCGCAGCGCCGTCGGGAAGACGTCGTTCGTCGACTGGGCCATGTTCACGTGGTCGTTCGGATGCACGGGCGTGTAGGTCCCGAGCTGGCCGCCGAGGGAGAGGTTGGCCAGGTTGGCGATGACCTCGTTGCAGTTCATGTTGAACGAGGTGCCGGCGCCGGCCTGGAAGACATCGACAACGAAGTGCTGGCGGTGGTTCTCGAAGTCGCCGAGGATGCGGTCGCAGGCGGCGACGATGGCATCGGCGCGCTGCGCGTCGAGGGTCTGCAGGTCGCGGTTGGCCAGTGCCGCGGCGCGTTTCAGGAGGATGAAAGCGCGGATGAACTGCGGGTGCTCGCGCAGTCCGCTGATCGGATAGTTCTCGACGGCGCGCTGGGTCTGTGCACCGTACAACGCTTCGTCGGGGACGTGAACTTCGCCGAGGGTGTCTTTCTCGATGCGCATAAAAACGTAGGGCGGGCTTCAGCCCGCCCATTCGACGGGCTGAAGCCCGTCCTACGTTTAGCAACAGTCACGCCTTGAGGGCGGCAAGTCGCGCTTTGGATTCCTCGAAGACCTGCTGGTGCAGCGACTGGCCGTGGGAATCCATGGTCACGATGGCCATGAACTCTTCCACCCACAGGTGCCAGATGGCCTCGGGCGACCCGAGGTCCATCCAGTCGACGCCGTCCACCCGCTTGATCGATGCCGCGCAGACCTGCGCCGCACCGCCGATGGCGTGCATGTACACGGCGCCGTACTCCTTGCACGCGGCCAGCGTCTTCGGCCCCATGCCTCCCTTGCCGATGACGCCGCGGATGCCGTAGTCGCGCATCACTTCCCACTGGTACGGCTCTTCGCGCGAGGAGGTGGTCGGCCCCGCGGCCTTGCACACCCACTCTTCGCCTTCTTTCACCATGACCGGTCCGCAGTGATAGATGATGTGGCCGCCGAGCTCGACGGGCGGCTTCACGCCGGTGTGCAGGCGGTGATGGACGGCGTCGCGGCCGGTGAAGAGGCGGCCGGTGATGGAGACGGTGTCGCCCACGTTCAGCGAGCGGACGGTGGCTTCATCGAGGGGCGTGTGGATCTTGACGAGTGCCATGGCAGGGCGATCCTATCGGAAGTGAGTGACCCCTCATAACGTAGGGCGGGCTTCAGCCCGCTTCCCCCGGGGGCGGCGGGCATGGGCGGCGGAGGTGGAAGCGGCCCGGGAGCGAGCAGGGCGTGCAGCGTGACCTTCATGGCCGGCGGCTTCAGCGCGGACATTGTCTCCTCCACGCCGGCGAGGCCGATGGCGACGATGAAGGCGAGCATGAGCCGGTACAGCCAGTCCATGCTCCCTTAGACAATCAGTAGAGCCAGTTCGAAACTTCGCCGTTCAGATCGAGCTCGGCACCGCGGCGGCGGAAGGCCCAGCACATGTACGCCACGGAGACGAAGAACGACGCCGGGAGGCGATTGAGCTTGCCGACTTTGCAGGCCAGGAGCGTGGTCTTGCCGCCGAAGCCCATCGGGCCGATGCCGGACTGGTTGGCCTTCTCGACGACGCGCTGCTCGAGGGCGGCCAGCTCCGGATCGGGGCTCTCGTCTTCCATGGTCCGGAGGAGCTGTGCCTTGGCGTGCTCGTAGCCGGTGGCGCGGTCGCCGCCGATGCAGACGCCGAGGATGCCGGGGCCGCACCCCTGTCCCTGCGCCTGGAGGATGCAGTCGAGGATGGCGTTCTCGACGCCCTTGAGATCGCGGCCGCCGAGGTCGGGGTGCGGGAGGGAGTACTGCGCGTTCATGTTCTCGCAGCCGCCGCCCTTGAGCATCAGCTTCACTTCGACGTGCGGCTCGCGCCACTGGTGGAAATGGAAGACGGGCGAGCCGGGGCCGGTGTTGTCACCGGTGTTCTTCCCGGTGACGCTGTCGACGCTGTTCTGCCGCAGGTAGCCTTTTTTGGTGGCCGCGCGCACGGCCTCGACGGCGATCTCTTCGAATTCGAGCTGGTCGTAGCCGACCGGCGTGTGGACGTAGAAGAGGATCGAGCCGGTGTCCTGGCAGAGGGGGAGCGAGTTGTCGCGCGCGAGGACGATGTTGCAGCCGATCACGTCGAGGGCGACGTCGGCGTTCGACCCTTGCACCTCCTGCTTCCGCGCCCCGGTCACGGCGCGGACGACGTCCTCCGGTAACTGCGTGGACGTGCGGCGGATGAGCTCGAGGATGCTCTCGAAGAGTGCGGTCTGCGGGGTGGTCTCGGGAAGGGGCTGAACGCTCATGGTGGCGAGTGTATCAACAGGGCACGGACGCGGTTGAATCCAGCCGCATCAAGCTGGCGGTCCAAAGCGCTCGTTCACGGCACGTACGAAATCCTCGTGTTTGTCTCCCGGGCTGATTCGGCGGCAGACGATCGTCGTGAGGCGGAGCACATTCTCCTTCGCGCCGTACTCCGCCTTGATGAACTTGCTCGTGCCGTTCATGGTAGATCGCGCGGCATCAGTCCCGCAGTACGACGAGGAAAAACTCGGTGCGCGGCGACAGGCGCTTCCACATCGCCGCGCACCGTAACAGAAGCGGTTACATCTCGTCGCGGCCGTTCGCGCCGTACTGCTTCGTCGTCTGCGTCCAGCAGACGTTGCCGAACCAGGCCGTGTAGCACCCGTGCGTGCTCGTCGGCGGATTCGACCACGGCTGCATGACCAGGTACGGCTCGACCTGCCAGATCTCGTCCGCGTCGGCGGCGATGAGCTGCATCGACACCGTCGCGCCGTACTGCCGCGCCGGACGGTTCATGTGCATTTCGTAGTCGAACGTGTACTTGTCGCCGAGCCAGTCGCGCGTGTACATCCCCCACCAGCGCGAGTAGTAGCGCGTGGCGCGGCTGCCGCGCGCGTAATGCACCGTCGTGACGCCGTTGTTGACGCACGCAAAGTACGAGTGGGTGCGGCCGAAGTTCAACTGCACGCAGTTGACGTACGGGTAGTTCTCCGGCTCGAGGTAGCGCGTCGACTGCATGAACGCCAGCATCTCCCCTTCGCTCTCCTCGGACAGCGAGATCTGCATCGTCGCGAAGTCGAGCTCCGCGGGGAACGCGGCGTCGAGCCGCGTGTTGTTGCTGCGGTCGACGTTGAGCGAGTCCTCGTTCTCCCAGTTCGGCGCGCTTTCGTCGCTCCGCGAGCTCCAATGGGTTTCCGTCGTGCGATCGGTGGCCGTGGCGACGTAGCTGCCGCCGGCGACGACCTGCGACGCGGGCCGCACGTTCACGTTCACCGTCTGCGCGTTGTTCGCGAGGTTCCAGTCGCCGGGCGAGACGTTCTCGACGCTGAGGGTCATCGGATAGACGCCCGCGGTCTGGAAGACGTGCGCCATCGCGCAGGTGACGCCGCTGTTCGCATCGACCCAGATGCCGGTGGCGCGGTCGACCTCGGTGCCGTTCACGCGCAGCACGCAGTCCGCGCGCGCGCCGACGTCGCCGTTGCTTTCGTAAACGCTGAGATAGACGTTGACCGGATGTCCTTCGACGCCGTTCGGCGGCGAGTCCACGCGCTGCGCGCGCAGGTCGGGACGCCGTTTCACGGTCTCGGAGAGCGTGACCACGCCGGTGCGCATCGCGTCGGTGCTCTGCGCGCTGACCTGGATGCGGATCGTCTCGCGCGGAGCGAGCGCAACGCCGTCGAGACGCACGGAGGCGAACGTGCCGCTCACGTCGAAGGTGCGGGTGATCGGATCTTCCTGATCGAGGCCGATCTTCACCTGCACGCGCTGCAGCGTGCCGGTCGGCGCGCCGCCGTCGAACGTGCCGGTGGTCACTTCGACATCGGTCACGCCGTCGGCGCCGAGGAGCGCGCGCGCGGCGACGTCGATGTCACCGGCGCGGCCCGTCGCCGGCTTCAGGCCGGTGTCGCTGTACTTGATGCGGTTGGGGATGTACTCCTGCGCATAGGTGGAGAAAGAAGCGAAGAGAGCGAGAGCGAGAAGCGCGCGAGTCATGACGGATCTCCCGATCACCTGCCGCTCACCGAACCGCTGCGGACCTCGGCCCGGCGATGCACTTCAGAACAGATCGTCGCGTCCCAGAAGCCGCTGTAGAAGCAGCGGTAGGGCGAGTCGAACTGCGTCCGGCTGGCGGTGAGGGAGCTGATGAACGGCTGCGCGTGATACGCCTCCACGCCGTCGCTGACGATCACGTCGAAGGCCACGGTGCTGCCGAAGCGCGTCGGATTCGTATTCGAATACGTGGTGTAGTCGTACACGAGCCCTGGATTCGAAGGCGCTTCCATCGTATTGGTGCCCCAGCTGTGGAACGTGACCTCGGATCCGCTGTAGCGGATGTCGACGTTGGTCAGGTCGGGATCCCACGGCGACTGGCAGACGTCGGCCGTGACCGCGCCGAATCGTGAGTATCTGCAGGTGTAGAACGGGCTCTGCGCTCTGCCGTCGAACTCCATGTCGGCCACGTCGTAGATGGTGACGCCGTCGGTCTCCACGCGCGTGCTGAGATGCATGTCTTCGAGCGAGATGGTGCGTCCGATCGCACCGGAGAACGTCAGCGTCTGGCGGTAGCCCTGCTCTTCGCGCGTGCTCTCCGCCCACGGATTCTTCGAGTAGTTGTAGTCGTAGAAATCTTCTTCCCGCGCGGTGGCGGTCCAGCCGTTGAAGAGCTTCGGATCGTAGACCGTGAGCTGCGCGGTGGCGCTGTTGTTGGCGGTGTCCCAGTCACCGGGATTCACGTTGTCGACGACCACCTGCAGGTTGACCACGCCGGCGGTCTGGAAGACATGCGTGAAGCGGCAATCCACCTGGTCCGCGGCATCGACCCAGATGCCCTCGGCGCGATCGATCTCCACGCCGTCCGCGAGGAGGCGGCAGTCGGCGCGCGCGCCGAATTCGCCGTTGTGCTCGCGCACCGTGGCGATGGTCCTGGCCGGGAATCCGATCAGTGCATGCGGCGGCGGAGCGATGCTGACGACGCCCAGATCGGGACGGAATCCCGCAACGGCGGTGGCCGTCACGACTTCCGTGCGCGTGCCGGTGTCGACATGCGCCTGTACTTCGACCGGTACGCCGCGGCCGATCGGATCGACGGTCACGCTGAACGTGCTGCCGGCGTCGAGCGCGTTGAAGTTCTGGGTCGTGCCGGCAACCTTGACCTGCACCCTGGAGATCGAGCCGGAGTCCGTCGTCACTTCGATGTCGGTGGTGAGATCGCGGTTGATCAGGGCCCGCACTTCGATGGTGGCGTCGCCGGCCTGTCCCTTCGCGGCGGCGATGCCGCTGTCGCGGTACTTGATGCTGTTGGGGGTCCGGTTCTGGGAGAAGAGCGTTGTGGCGCACAGGCACGTAGCCAGGGCAACTGCGGTTCGCAGCACTGCGTTTGTTGTCATATGTCGTTTCCCACGGTTCGTACAGCGTAGGACTGCTGGCAGGGAGTAGCTTTGTGAATCTCTCGGAAGGTCGCTTCTACAATAACTTTGCCAAGCGTTTGCTGACAGGCACTCTCTGTGCGGTGCTGGAATGAAGGGTAAATTTTGCCGGTTAGCTGATGTGAGTCGAACGGACTCAATGTGAGGCAAAATCATGAATTTCAACAAGCTTACGGTCAAAGCGCAGGAAGCCGTCGTCGATGCGCAGAACCTCGCCCGCGGCGCGGGCAACCCGGAGCTGACGCCGGAACATCTGCTGCTGGCCCTGGTTCGCCAGGACGGCGGCATCGTCGGCCCGATCCTGAACAAGCTCGGCGTGACGCCGGGCACGGTCGAGGCCGAGGTCGCCGCGACGGTGGCGAAGTTCTCGAAGGTCGGCGGCGCGTCGGCCGAGCCGATGGTGGGTGGCACGCTGCGCAAGGTGTTCGACGCGGCGTTCAGCGCGGCCACGAACTTCAACGACGAGTACGTCTCGACGGAGCACTTCCTGCTGGCCATCGCGGAGACGAAGGAATCGACGGCGTCGCAGATCCTGCGCCGCCACGGCGTGGTCGCGGACGCGGTGCTGAAGGCGCTGCAGTCGGTGCGCGGCACGCAGCGCGTGACCGACCAGAATCCCGAGGACAAGTACCAGGCGCTGCAGCGCTACGCGCGCGACCTCACCGAGGCCGCGCGCCGCGGCAAGCTCGACCCGGTCATCGGCCGCGACGAGGAGATCCGCCGCGTGATCCAGGTGCTGTCGCGCCGCACGAAGAACAATCCGGTGCTCATCGGCGAGCCGGGCGTCGGCAAGACGGCCATCGTCGAAGGGCTGGCGCGCCGCGTCGTGGCAGGCGACGTCCCGGAGGGTCTGAAGAACAAGCGCGTCGTCTCGCTCGACCTCGGCGCGCTGATCGCCGGCGCAAAGTACCGCGGCGAGTTCGAGGATCGCCTGAAGGCGGTCATCAAAGAGGTGGAAGAGAGCGAGGGGAACGTCGTCCTCTTCATCGACGAGCTGCACACGCTCGTCGGTGCCGGTGCGGCCGAGGGAGCGATGGACGCGTCGAACCTGCTCAAGCCCGCGCTCGCGCGCGGCGAGCTGCGCGCGGTCGGCGCCACGACGCTGAACGAGTACCAGAAGCACATCGAGAAGGACGCCGCGCTGGAGCGCCGCTTCCAGCCGGTGTACGTCGGCGAGCCGACGGTCGAGGACACGATTGCCATCCTGCGCGGCCTCAAGGAGCGCTACGAGGTCCATCACAAGGTGACGATCCAGGACTCGGCGATCGTGGCCGCGGCCACGCTGTCGCACCGCTACATCACCGATCGCTTCCTCCCCGACAAGGCCATCGACCTGATCGACGAGGCGGCCTCGCGGCTGCGCATCGAGCTGACCTCGATGCCGCAGGAGATCGACGAGCTGACGCGCCGCCTGACGCAGCTGCAGATCGAGGAGCAGGCCCTGAACAAGGAAGAGAACCCGACCACGCAGGAGCGCCTGAAAGGCGTGCGCGGGCAGATCTCCGAGCTGCAGGAGAAGATCTCCGGACTCCGCTCGCAGTGGGAGGCGGAGAAGGGCGTCATCAACCAGATCAACGAGCTGAAGAAGAAGCTCGACGAGGTGCGCGAGGAGGCGAACCGCCTCGAGCGCGAGGGTGAGCTGAACCGCGTCGCGGAGCTGCGCTACGGCCAGATCCCGCAGATGCAGCGCGAGGTGGATGCGCTGAACGCGAAGCTGGCCGAGATGCAGAAGGGGGGCGCGCTGCTGCGCGAGGAAGTGACGGACGAGGACATCGCCGAGATCGTGTCGAAGTGGACCGGCGTGCCGGTGACGAAGATGCTCGAGTCGGAGATGCAGAAGCTCGTGCGCATGGAGGACAACCTGCAGCGCCGCGTGATCGGGCAGGAGGACGCGGTGCGCGCGGTGGCGAACGCGGTGCGCCGCTCGCGCGCGGGGCTCAAGGACCCGAACCGCCCCATCGGCTCGTTCATCTTCATGGGACCGACCGGCGTCGGCAAGACGGAGCTGGCCCGCGCGCTGGCGGAGTTCCTCTTCGACGATGAGAATTCGATGGTCCGCATCGATATGTCGGAGTACGGCGAGCGCCACGCGGTGGCCCGCCTCATCGGCGCGCCTCCCGGCTACGTCGGCTATGAGGAGGGGGGCCAGCTCACGGAGGCGATCCGCCGCCGCCCGTACGCGGTGGTGCTGTTCGACGAGATCGAGAAGGCGCACCCGGAGGTGTTCAACGTCTTCCTGCAGATCCTCGACGACGGCCGCCTGACGGACTCGAAGGGGCGTGTGGTGGACTTCAAGAACACGGTCATCATCATGACCTCGAACGTCGGCTCGGAGTACATCCACAACTACTCGAAGGGGCAGCTGGATGAGGACTCGATGCGCAGGGCGGTGGACGCGGAGCTGCACCAGCGCTTCCGCCCGGAGTTCCTGAACCGCATCGACGACGTGATCGTCTTCCACTCGCTCGACCTGGGGCAGATCAAGCAGATCATCGGCATCCAGCTCAAGCGGCTGGCGAAGCTGATCGAGGACCGCGGCCTGTCGCTGGAGATCAGCGACGCGGCGAAGGAGGTCATCGCGCGCGAGGGCTACGATCCGGCGTTCGGCGCCCGCCCGCTCAAGCGCGCGCTGCAGCGGCTGATCATCGACCCGCTGGCGATCCGCCTGCTGGAGGGGACGTTCAAGCCGGGCGATACGGTGTTCGTCAATGCAACCGATGGATCGGCGTCTGCGAAGGTGGAGCTGTCGCTGGAGCCGGAGCCGGCCGCGGTGAACTAAGTACTCCATTCGCTAAGTTCGATCACAGAGCGTGCGGTCAGTCCCCTCTCCCCACCGCAGTGGGGAGAGGGCTAGGGTGAGGGGCTCCCCTTTCCCGAGCGCCACAACCCCTCACCCTGACCCTCTCCCCACTGCGGTGGGGAGAGGGGACTGGCAGCGCGCCGCCGCACGCTCTGTGTTCGAACTTAGCGAATCAGGTACTAAGCCGGCACGGCCGGCAGCGCTGACGCGCAACGCTTCGGCACGGTAGTCGCCTGGCGGTGCCCGTCAGTCAAACCGGTAGAGGCGAATCGACTTGCCGACCCGCCGGTAAGGCCGGTCGGCAAACGTCGCATCCACCCACTGCCGGAGCTCGGGGCTGACGCCGCGCCCGAGCGCGAGGTTGAGCTCACTGACGGCCACCCACCCCTGCACCGGCTGCAGCGCCTGCAGCTCCCGGTACGGCGGAAAGCCGATGCGCTCGAGCGGCGCGAAGCTGGTCAGGGAGATGCTGATGGAGGGGATGCGCTCGTCGCGCGCGACCCGCACGAGGCGCAGGATGTCCTGCCCCCAGTCGAGATTGCTGTCGTTGAGCACGCGCTGCGGCTCCTTCCCCGCGAAGGCGTTGAACCACGGCAGGTAGTCGGGATGGGCGAGCGCGGAGCCGACGACCAGCCAGGCGGTCATGGCGATGGTGAGCCAGCGCACCCGGATGCTCGCGGCCATGAGGGCCAGCGGCGCGTAGATGGGGAGGATGTGCCGCACGCCGATGTTGATGTCGCTGGTCATGGCGATGCCGAGGATGACGGCGGCGATGGCAGCCGCGTCCCGGCGCACGCCGGCGAGCGCGAGGAGCAGAAACGCGATCGGCGTCTTGAAGAAGAGCGCGACCGGAAAGTAATACCACCAGCCGCCGGTGCGCGCCTCGCCGAAGAGGAAGGCCATCGGCGGGTCGGCGTTCTTTCTTCGCACTTCGAGCAGCCCCGCGGCGTACTCGGGCGGCGGCATGACGATGGCTGTCAGGATGCCCGCGACCACCGCGGCCACGAGCAGCTCCTTCCACGGAAACCGCCGCCGCAGCGCCAGCAGCACGACCGCACACGCCGGAAAAAACACGAGAAACGAATACTTCGAAAGCATGCCCAGGGCGACGGCGAGCCCCAAACGTAGGGCGGGCTTCAGCCCGCCCCAAGACGGGCTGAAGCCCGTCCTGCGTTCGAGCAGCACATCCAGCGCGTACAGCGCAAACGCCAGCGTCGCCGCCGCCGCCATGTCCGTCGTGGCCAGCCCCCCATGGGCGAGCACCGGCGGCAGCGACGCATACAGCACCGCCGCCAGCAGCCCCCCCTTCGGCGAGAGCAGCCGCCGCCCCCACAGCGCCACAGCGACGATGCCGAGCGCGAGAAACGGGAGATTCCCCATGCGCATGCGCGCGAGGTTCTGTGTGTAGCGGTCGTCGCGCAGGAGCAGCTCGTGAAACCGCGGCTCCACCGTGGGCTCGGGCTCGTTCAGGAACGGCAGTGCGAAGAGCATCCGCGGCAGCGGCGGATGCATGCGGTCGGTGGAGAAGAGGCGTTTCGTCAGCGCGTCGTAGCCGGCCAGGAGGTGCGCTCCTTCGTCGAGCGTCTGTGCGAAGACGCGGTGCGTCGTGGCCACGCGCGCGAGCGTGAAGACGACGATCAGCGTGAGCAGCGCCCACCAGCGGCGATTCGTCATTTCACGTAGTAGAGGCGGATCGACGTGCCGACGCGCTCGTAGCGGCGCCCCTCCAGCCATGGCGCGCCGCGCGCCAGTCCGAACATGTGCTCGCTCACCGCCACCCATCCCTGGGAGGGCACGTCGCGCTGCAACTGGTAGTACGGCGGGTAGCCGAGCGCGTTCCAGTCATGCCAGCCGAGGACCGCCAGGCCGACGCGGTCGGCCTGCTTCTCGCGGAGCGCGCGCTTGAGGCGCAGCGCGTCCTGTCCCCAGTCGATGTTGCTGTCGAGAAGGTACTGCCACGGGCGCCGTCCCGCGGCCTCATTGAAGTAGGGGAAGGCGTCGGGGATGGCGACGATGGAGGCTCCGCAGTGCCAGAGCAACAGCGCCATGAGGGCCCATGACGTAGGGCGGGCTTCAGCCCGCCACCCACGGGAGAGACGGGCTGAAGCCCGTCCTGCGTGGAGCACGGCCGACGCTCCCGCCACCGCCAGCGGCGCGTACAGCGGCAGCACGTAGCGCACGCCGAGGTTGAGATGACTCGGCATCGCCACCAGCAGGATCGCGATCGCCGCGGCCAGCGCCTCGAGTCCGCGTTTCCGCGCAAACAGCGCCAGGACGAGCGAGGCGATGGTGCTCTTCAGCGCGACGGCCGCGGGGAAATACCACCACCACCCTTCCATGCGCACCTGTCCGAAGAGAAAGCCGAAATGGCCCCCCTGATCGATCGTGCGCAGTCCGCGGATGCCGGCCAGGAACGGCCCGGTGTGAAACGCATAGCCGCTCCAGAGTACGAAGAGCGTGACCGCCAGTGCGGCCGCGAACGAAGGCAGCAGCGCGCGCCAGCGGAAGTCGCGGCGCACGAGATACGTCGCCAGGCACGCCGCGGGGACGTAGCCGATGCAGGAGAACTTGCAGAGGATGGCCAGTCCGAACGCGGCGCCGAACCACGCCGCCCGTTTGACGGTCTGCCCGTCGAGCCAGCACGCGAAGGCGTAGAGCGACCAGGCCACGCCCGCCGTTGCCGCCAGGTCGTGCGTGGCCAGTCCCGCGTGCCCGGCGATCATCGGCTGCAGGGTGAAGAGTGCGACGGCGATCAGCGCTCCTGTCTCGCCGAGCAGCCGCCGCGCCCACAGCCAGACCGCGACCGCGGCCAGCGCGAAGAAGAGGAGATTTCCCGAGCGGGCCAGGACGAGGTTCGTCTTGTAGCGGTCGTCGGAGTAGAAGACGCGCAGCAGTTGCTCGTTGGTGTCGCGGTTCGGATCGAAGTCCATCCCGCCGAGCCACGGCGCGAAGGCGAGCACGAGCCGCGGCAGCGGCGGGTTCTCCGGCTGCAGGGTGTAGGCGCGCTGGGTGTAGAGCTGCAGGCCCGCCGAGACGTGCATCGGCTCGTCGACGGTGGCGGAGTACACCGTCCACGTGGACGCGATCCGGAGCGCCGAGAGCACGATCAGCGTGAGCGCCGCTTTCTTCATTCGATGTAGTAGAGCCGGATCGTCTTCCCGACCTGTCGCACCGGACGATACGCCGACAGCCAGTCGTAGTCGCCCTTGGCCTCGCCGAAGCGGAGCCAGTTCTCGCTGGCCGCCACCCAGCCGGTGACCCGCTGGTGCGGCACGAGGCTGGTGGCGTGGATGCCGTGCGCGCCGAGGCGCGTGCTGTTCATGAAGGCGACGTGCATGTGCTCGATCCTCAGCTCCTCCACGACGCGGGCGAGGCGCAGCACGTCCTGTCCCCAGTCGATGTTGCTGTCGGCGGCGAACCACGACGGGTTGGGCTGGGCCAGCTCGTTGTACCAGGAGAGGTAGTCGGGATGCTCGACCGCGACGCCGATCGTCAGCCACGCCAGGAGCGCGGCCAGCGCGGTGCGGCCGAAGGCGTCGCGCGCGGTGCGCCAGATGTGGATGACGGCGTAGCCCGCGCAGACCGACAGCGGCGCCACGACGGGGAGGACGTGCCGCGCCCCGATGTTCAGTGACGTGGTCATGGCCGTGAGGAGGATGGCCGCGCCGGTGGCGAAGAAGAGCGCGCCGTTGCGGTTGCGCAGCAGCACGGCCGCGCCCCAGGCGGCGAGGATCAGCCACGGCAGTGGCGACTTGTAAAAAAAGACAACCGGAAAGTAGTACCACCAGCCCGTACGGCTCTCACGGCCGAGGAGGTAGGCCGTGTGGCCGAGCGTCTCGTGCAGCTTCACCTGGGCCATGCCGAGGGGGAGCGTCGGCGCGGGAAGGGGGATGCGTCCCATCAGCCGCGCCAGCGGCTTGAGCGGCGCGGGCGCGGCCCAGTCGAGGATCTCGCCGCCGCGGTCGACCACGTCCGCCGGACGGCCGATGTCGAAGCGATACCCGCCCCAGGCGGTGAGGAAGGCGACCGCCAGCGCGACGAGTAATGTGGTGACGGGCTTCAGCCCGTCACGCGACGGGCTGAAGCCCGTCGCCACATGGAAGTGCAGCGGCCGGCGCAGCAGGAGCAGGACGATGACGCACGGGGGAAAGAAGACGAAGAAGGAGAACTTCGAGAGGACGCCCAGGGCGATGGCGATGCCGAGGAAGATGCCGCGCCGGAACGTCGGTGCTTCGAGCCAGCGGTCGAGCGCCAGCAGCGCCAGCGGGAGTGTCGCGGCGACGGCGAGGTCGGTGGTGATCAGCCCCGCGTGTCCCAGGAGCAGGGGATGCAGCGAGAAGAGCGCGGCCGAGGCGATGGCCACGCCGCGCGGGAAGACCCGCCGCGCCCACGCCGCCACGGTGACGATGGCCGCGGCCAGCAGCACCAGGTTGCCGATCCGCGCGCGGGCGAGGTTCTTCACGTAGCGGTCGCCGTGGTAGAGGAGCTGGTTGCCGCGGTCGACCATCCCCGTCGGCTGCGGGTAGGGGAGCCCTTGCAGCCGCATGACCCATCCGCCGAGGATGCGCGCCAGCGGCGGATGGGTCATGTCGGTGGTCAGCTCTCCCTTGAACCATTCGTAGCCGGAGGCGAGGTGGATCGGCTCATCGACGGTGGCGCTGAAGACGCGGTGCGTCGACGCCACGCGCACGATGGCGACGAGCGTCAGCACGGCCACGGCGGCGATGAAGGTCCAGTCCCGCTGCTGCAAGGGGCGCATCTTACGGGATGAAGTAGAGGCGGATCGATTCGCCCACGCGCCGCACCGGCCGGTACGCGCTCAGCCACCGGTACTCCTCGGCTCGCAGCGCGAGGGGCGTCTCGCTGACCGCCACCCAGCCGCGCGTCTTCACGTACGGCTGGAGCGGGACCGTCGGCACCGTCGACAGGATGGTGGTGGCCACGGCCACGTGCAGCGTCTCGATCCCCAGCTCGCGCGCGACGCGGTCGAGGCGCGCGGCGTCCTGCCCCCAGTCGAGATTGCTGTCGACGGCGATGCGCGCGGGGTTCGGCTGTGCCAGACCGTTGAACCAGGGGAGGTAGTCGGGATGCGCGAGCGCCACGCCACCGAAGAGCCAGACCAGCAGCGCTGCCAGGGCGGTGCGGCTGAACGCCGCCCGTGTGTGCCGCCAGATGTTCACGACGCCGTGCGCCGCGACGATCGACAGCGGCGCGTACATCGGGAGGATGTGCCGCACGCCGATGTTGATGCTGCCGCTCATGGCCACGAGGAGGATCACCAGCGCGATGGCCGCCAGCCGCGGCCGCGAGCGGATTCCCCACGCCGCGAGGATCAGGAACGGCAGCGGCGTCTTGTAGAAGAAGACGACCGGAAAGTAATTCCACCAGCCGTGCTGGCTCGTTTCCCCGAGCAGGTAGGCCTCGTGTCCCTGCCGGTCATGAAACTTCAGCGAGGCGATCCCCAGCGCGAACGCGGGCGCCGGAATGCTCGTCTCCGCCAGCCCGCGCGCCGGCCCGATCAGCGGCCCCGGCGCCGCATAGTGAAAGAGAAACACCGCATCCCGCGACACCCCGCTCGCCTTCCCGACGCTGAAGCGATACCCACCCCACACCACCACAAACGCGCCGATCGCGACCAGGGATGCCCAACGTAGGGCGGGCTTCAGCCCGCCCCTCCGCCCCACGAGCACCACCAGCGCCGCCGCCGGAAAGTAAACAAGAAACGAAAACTTTGCCAGCAACCCCAGCGCGATCGCCCCTCCGAGGAGGATGGCCCGCCGCCACGACGGCGCATCGAGAAACCACTCCAGCGCCACGATCGCCAGCGGCAGCATCGCCGTCACGGCCATGTCGGTGGTGAGCACCCCTGCATGCCCCAGCACCGGCGGCAGCGTCGTGAAGATCGCCACGGCCATCAGTGCCACGACGCGCTCCCGCGCCCACGCCGCCACCGCCGCGATGGCGACCGCCAGCAGCACGAGATTGCCGCGCCGCGCGCGGGCGAGGTTCGTCCAGTAGTCGCCGGAATGCAGCAGGTCGTTGCCCCGCTCCGTGGCGTTGCCCTGCGCCGTTGCGGGGATGCCGGCCAGCCGCAGCGGCAGGGCGCCGAGGACGCGGGCCAGCGGCGGATGGGCGGGGTCGAGCGCGTAGCGCCCCTCGAACCATTCGTAGCCGTCGGCCAGATGGGCCGGCTCGTCGAGGGTCGCGCTGAACGTGCGGTGTGTCGAGGCCACGCGCAGCAGGGCGATCAGGGTCAGGATCGCCAGCGCGGCGGCGTACGTCCGGCTTCGCACCGCTGCATGAAATCACAGGCTCGCGTTTTGCGTGCCTTCGCGGTCATGCGTGCCGCCTCTTTTCTGCTGCTCTCTCTTCTCGTTGCCTGCTCCTCGGACGACCCCGGCGACCTGTCGCAGAAAACGCCGTCGCAGTCGAGCAACGACACCTCTGTCAATCCACAGATGGCGGAGCCATCGACGATGAACCCCGTGCACGCCCCCAACGCGCACACCCCCTCGAATGCGCCGACGCCCGCCTCCCCGACGCAGGAGGTGCACCTCATCGAGTACGCCATCCACATGCCCGACACCCTCCCGGCGGGACGGATCGCCTTCAACGTCGAGAACGGCGGGAAGGAGACGCACGCGTTCGAGATCGAGGGGAACGGCATCGAGCAGAAGACGAACGCGCTGACCCGCGGCAACACCGCCTCGCTGGAGGTGGAACTGAAGCCCGGCACGTACACGATCTACTGCCCGGTCGACGGTCACGCGGACAAGGGGATGAAGAAGACGGTGACGGTGAAGTAACGTAGGGCGGGCTTCAGCCCGCCTACCAGGAACCGTTGGCGCCGGAGAACATCACCTCGTACACCTTGCGCGCCCAGCTCCGCTTCCCGAACTCCACCCGCCCTTCCTGACGCAGCCATTCCTTGATGGGGAGGGTGAAGCCGGTCTTGCGGCGCGTGCGGACCTCTTCCGGCAGCGGCGGGCGCGGCGCGTTGGCGAGAATACCCTTGCCGCGCCCCTTGCGCGTGGCCAGCATCGGGGCGAGGCGGCGCAGCAGGTGCGCGTCGACGAGCGGCACGCGCACTTCCAGCGAATGGGCCATGGAGGCCCAGTCCATGTCGCGCAGCAACTGGTTGCGCAGGTAGAGCGACGACTCCAGCGCCGCCACGCGCGCGTACGGCGTGCCGGGATCGGGGGTGACCGTGCGCTCGATCAGGTTGAGCAGGTCGAGCCGCTGCAGCCCTTCGCGGGCGAGCTCCTCTCCCATGACCCCGGCCAGCTCCGAGGTGAGGAAGCGTCCCCGCTTGACCAGATAGGCGCCCGCGTAGGAGGCGCCGTGGCGGAGGATCTCCCCCATCTTCGGGCTGATGTGGCGGCTGCGCCGCGCCAGGGCGGTGTTGAGGCGGTAGACCCCCTCGCCCAGGCCCGGGACTCGCGAGAGCACGGTCGTGATGGGCATCCAGCGCGGGATGTCGCGGAAGGAGGTGTAGCCGCCGAACAGCTCGTCGCCGCCGGTGCCGGAGAGGGCCACTTTCAGTCCCAGCTCCGCCGCGGCCTTGCTGATGAAGTAGCTGTTGAGGCCATCGACGGTGGGCTGGTCCATGGCCGCGAAGATGCGCGGCAGCTCGTTGCGGAAGTCTTCGAGCGTCAGCTCGCGGATGGTGTGGCGTACGCCGTATCGCTGCGCGACGAGCGTGGCCAGCGGCGCCTCGTCGTTGTCGCGGCCGCGGTACTCCTCGAAGCGCAGGGTCATGGTCTGCAGGTCGCTCGCCCCTGACTCGCGGGCGAAGGCGACGATGGCGCTGGAGTCGATCCCCGCGGAGAGGAATGCGCCCACCGGGACGTCCGCGACCATGTGATACCGCACGGACTCGAGGACGGCGTCGTGCACCTCCTCCTCGGTGATCGGCCGTGCGCGCTCCACTCCCTCGCGCAGCGTCGCCGCGATCGAGAAATACGGTTGCGCTTCGCCGACGCCGTTCGCGTCGACGTACGCATACGACCCCGCCGGCAGCGCACGGATGGCGCGATACATCGTGAACGGCTCCGGCACCGTGCCGCGCAGCAGGAACCCCGCCGCGGCAGCGGGCTCGAAGCGCGTGTCGACCTTCCCTCCCGCGACGAGCGCCTTCACCTGCGAGGCGATGCGGACGGTCCCGCCGTCGTCCGCGTAGTAGAGCGGCTTGATCCCGTAGGGATCGCGCGCGAGGAGCATCCGCCGCCGCCCGCCGTCCCACAGGGCGATGGCGAACATCCCCCGCAGTTCCCCCAGCATCCCCTCGCCCATCTCGTCATAGAGCGCGAGCATGACCTCGGTGTCCGAATGCGAGGTGAACGTCCGCCCCTTCGCTTCCAGCCGCGCCCGCAGCTCGCGATAGTTGTAGATCTCCCCGTTGAAGATGATGGCCAGCGAGCCGCGCCGCATCGGCTGCGCCCCCGCCGGCGAGAGGTCGATGATGGCCAGCCTCCGGTGCCCCAGCCCCACCCGCCCATCCTCGGAGATCCAGACGTCCGCCGCATCCGGCCCCCGCGAGCGCATGCACTCCCGCGCGCGCATCAACTCCTCCGCATCGACAGGCGGCGCACCGCCGCCATAAGCGAAGATTCCGTTGATGCCGCACATGGGGAGGGGAGTATAGGGCGGGGAGTAAGATGTGCATATGAACACCCGCAATCTGCTCGAGCGGATCACCTATAACCCGGAAATCTTCGGTGGGAAGGCGATCATTCGCGGAAAGCGTCTGGCGGTGGAGCACGTTCTCGAGATGATGGCCGCCGGTTCTACGGCCGAGGAGCTCGTCCGTGAATACGGATGGCTCGAGCCGGAAGACGTGCAGGCGTGCCTGCTGTACGCGGCGCAGGTCGTCGGGAACGAGTACTTCGAACCGGTGCTTGCCGAGGCGGAGTGAAGCTTCTCGTCGACGGCTGCATGTCCCCCGCGACTGTCGAACGTTTAGTTACCGATGGTCACGATGTCGAGTGGGTCGGTGCGTGGACGCGTGATCCGGGCGACCGCGAGATCCTGACGTTCTCGCGAGAAGCGGAACGCGTACTCGTCACGATCGACCGCGGATTCGGTGCGCTCGCAATGCGCGGACGCCGCGCGTCGGTCGGCCTGATCGTGATCCGCCGAACGGCCGCGATCGATCACGCATGGCTGGTCAATCGCGTGATCCGGCTCCACGCTGCTGATCTCGCAGCGGGTGCGGTGATCGTCGCAAGCCTGACGAAGATCCGCGTGCGGTGGCCTCCCGCGGACGCGTAAATCCATGAGCCACCGGCGGTCCTCGGGAACCCCGCACACCGCCGCCGTCTATTGCGCAGCATCTGGAGTGCGGCAGCGCCAGCTGCCGCTCTCGATGCCGCGGCGCCAGCCGCGGCGGGGGGGCGGAGGCTGGCGCCTCCGCATCGAAAGCGGCGACTGGCGTCGCCGCACTCCAGACGCGCGTAAAATCCGCGCGCACATGCGCAGGCTCACCGCACTCGCCCTTCTCTTTGCCACCACCCTCTCCGCACAGACCGCGCCGCCGATCTACGGCTTCCGGGACTCCGCGAAGCAGCACGCGCTCGAGAAACGCTTCGACGAGAAGCTCAGTCGCGACAACCTGCGCGACTGGATGAAGCGGCTCACGGCGCGGCCGCATCATCTCGGGTCGGCGTACGGGAAAGAGAACGCCGAGTACATCGCGTCGCTCTTCCGGTCGTGGGGGTACGAGACGCAGCTGGAGCGCTTCGACGTGCTCTTCCCGACGCCGAAGACGCGCGTGGTGGAGCTGCTCGCGCCGGAGCGGTATACGGCGAAGCTGCACGAGCCGGCGCTGCCTGAAGACGCGACCTCCGGGCAGGCGGACGAGATCCTGCCGCCCTACAACGCCTACTCGATCGACGGCGACGTTACCGGCGAGCTGGTGTACGTCAACTACGGCGTGCCGAAGGACTACGAGGTCCTGGCGCGCAACGGCATCGATGTGAAGGGGAAGATCGTCATCGCGCGCTACGGCGGCTCGTGGCGCGGCATCAAGCCGAAAGTCGCGGCGGAGCACGGCGCGATCGGCTGCCTGATCTACTCCGATCCTCGCGAGGACGGCTGGTACGCCGGCGACGTTTATCCGAAGGGGGCGTATCGCAGCGAGCAGAGCGTGCAGCGCGGCTCCGTGGCCGACATGCCGCTCTACTCCGGCGACCCGCTCACGCCCGGCGTCGGCGCCACCCAGGACGCGAAGCGCCTCGACATCAAGCAGGCGCCGACGCTCACGAAGATCCCTGTCCTCCCGATCTCCTACGGCGACGCGCTCCCGCTCCTCCGCGCCCTCGGCGGCCCCGTCGCTCCCGCCGAATGGCGCGGCGGTCTCCCGCTCACCTACCACCTCGGCGCCGGCCCGGCGCGCGTGCACCTGAAGGTGGAGTTCGACTGGAAGCTCGTCCCGGCCTACGACGTCATCGCCCGCCTGCGCGGCAGCGAGCTTCCCGACCAGTGGATCGTGCGCGGCAACCATCACGATGCCTGGGTGCACGGCGCGAACGATCCGATCAGCGGCCTGGTGGCCATGATGGAAGAAGCGCGCGCCATCGGCGAGCTGGCGAAGAGCGGCGCGCGCCCCCGGCGCACGCTGGTCTACGCCGCCTGGGACGGCGAGGAGCAGGGACTCCTCGGCTCGACGGAATGGGTCGAGGCGCACCTGGCGGAGCTGCGCGAGAAGGCCGTCGCGTACATCAACTCCGACTCGAATGACCGCGGCTTCCTCGAGGCCGCGGGGTCGCACACGCTGGAGCGTTTCGTGACCGAGGTCGCGCGCGACGTCGAAGACCCGCAGCGCGGCGTGTCCGTGCTCGAGCGGCTGCGCGCGCGGCAGCTCGTCGAGGCCGACTCCGCGAAGGAGCGCAAGGAGCTTCGCGACCGGAAGCATCTCCGCCTCGGCGCCCTCGGCTCCGGCTCCGACTACACCCCCTTCCTGCAGCACGCCGGCATCGCGTCGCTGAACATCGGCTACGGCGGCGAGGGGGAGTACGGCGTCTATCACTCCGCGTACGACTCGTTCGATCACTACACGCGCTTCGCCGATCCGAAGTTCGACTACGGCATCGTGCAGGCGAAGACGACGGGGCGGATGATGCTCCGCCTCGCCAACGCCGACACGCTGCCGTTCGAGACCTCGACGCTCGCCGCCACGGTGGCGCGCTACGTCGACGACATCGCCAAGCTCGAGGAGACGACGCGCGAGGAGACGGAGGACGAGAACGCGCTGGTGCGCGACCGGGAACTGGCCGCCGATCCGACGAAGCCGTTCGTGGCGCCGAAGCAGAAGACCGGCGTGCCGCATCTCGAGCTCGCGCCGCTGCGCAATGCGTCGGAGCGACTGAAGAAAGCGGCCGAGAAGTTCGACAGCATGGAGTCGCGCGACGACCGCACGCTGATGCGCCTCGAGCGCGCGCTCACGCGCGACGAGGGACTGCCGCAGCGCCCGTGGTACCGGCATCACGTCTACGCGCCCGGCCTCTACACCGGCTACGGCGTGAAGACGCTCCCCGCCGTGCGCGAGGCCATCGAGCTGCGGCAATGGGGAGAGGCGAACGTGCAGGCGGTCGTGCTGGCGGACATCCTCGACAGCTACACGCGCCTCCTCGATCCGCAGGGCGCGCCGAAGCCGTCGGCGCTGTACGAGGAGATCGCCGCGGCCGACGCCGCGCTCTTCGGCGCGTTCAACGCGCACGACCTGCCGCGGCTGATGTCGTTCTTCGCGAAGGACGTCGAGTTCTACCATGACATCGGCGGGCAGCAGACGTACGCGCAGCTCGAGCAGGGCTTCGGCAGCATGTTCTCGCGCAACGACGGCCAGCGCCGCGATCTCGTTCCCGGCAGCCTGAAGGTTTACCCGATGGGGAAGGACGGCGCGATCGAGATCGGCTCGCACCGCTTCTGCCACGTCGAGAACGGGAAGGACGACTGCGGCGTCTTCCAGTTCTCACACGTCTGGCGGAAGATCGACGGGCGGTGGGTGATCACGCGGGTGCTGAGCTACAACCACTGACTACTTCCTGGGCAGCATGTAGACGACTTCGGCCTGCCTGGACATGCCCAGGTCCTCGCGCGCGATCCGCTCGATCGCGTACGAGGACTTTTTCACGCTCTCGATCTCGGCGCGCAGGCGCGCATTCTCGGCCTGCAGGCGGGCGATGTCGGTGCGCAGCTCCGACACGCGCGTGCGCGCGTGCTGCAGCTCCGGGAGTCCGCGGTCGCTGAAGACGAACGAGATCGCGAAGACGACGAAGAGGACGCTGGCGAGCAGAACCACGGCCTTGAGCGTGACGTGCGTCGTGCGACGCGAATCGTGAGTGGTGACGGATGGGAGCACTGCGCGCAGTGTACCCACATATAATTCGCCCGTGAAGCACGACAGCGCCTCCAACCCGTTGACGGAGCGGTACGCGTCGCGGGAGATGTCCTACCTCTTCTCTCCCAACTTCAAGTTCCGGACGTGGCGGCGGCTGTGGATCGCCCTGGCCGAGGCGGAGCAGGAGCTCGGCCTGGCGATCACGGATGCGCAGGTCGCGGAGCTGAAGAAGCACGCCGAGACGATCAACTTCGAGGAGGCGGAGAAGCGCGAGCGCGAGGTGCGGCACGACGTCATGGCGCACGTGCACGCGTACGGGCTCCAGGCCACGAGCGCGAAGGGGATCATTCACCTCGGCGCGACGTCGGCTTTCGTCACGGACAACACCGAGATCCTGCAGATGGCCGAGGGGCTGCGTATCCTGCGCCGCCGCATCGTGAACGTGATGGCCAAGCTGCGCGACTTCGCCTGGAAGTGGCGGGCCACGCCGGCCCTGGCCTTCACGCACTTCCAGCCCGCGCAGCTCACGACCGTCGGCAAGCGCGCCACGCTCTGGCTGCACGATCTGCTGCTGGATTACCGGGAGCTCGTGTTCCGCGAGGAGCAACTGCAGCTCCTCGGCGTGAAGGGGGCGACGGGGACGCAGGCGTCGTTCCTCAATCTCTTCGGCGGCGACGAGTCGAAGGTGCATCGCCTCGAACAGCTCGTCGCGGAGAAGGTGGGGATGAAGCGCAGCTATCCCGTCTCCGGGCAGACGTACTCGCGCAAAGTGGACGCGCAGGTCGTCAGCGCGCTCTCCGGCTTCGCGCAGTCGGCGTCGAAGTTCGGTTACGACATGCGTCTGCTGCAGCACCTCCGCGAGATCGAGGAGCCGTTCGAGGAAGAGCAGATCGGCTCCTCGGCCATGCCCTACAAGCGCAACCCGATGCGCGCGGAGCGCATCGACGCGCTGGCGCGCCATCTCATCGTCAATGCGCTGAATCCCGCGCTCACCGCCGCCACGCAGTGGTTCGAGCGGACGCTCGACGACTCGGCGAACCGCCGCATCGCCATCCCCGAGGCCTTCCTGGCCGCGGACGCGATCGCGCTGATCTACGACAACGTGATGGGCGGCATCGTCGTGCACGAGGACGTGATCGCGACGAACGTGCGCCGCGAGCTGCCGTTCCTCATGACCGAAAACGTGATGATGGAAGGAGCGGCCCGCGGCGGCGACCGGCAGGTGCTGCACGAGCGGATCCGCATTCACGCGAAGGGAGCGGCGGACGCGCTGAAGAGCGGCGCGGCGCAGAACGATCTCTTCGAGCGCATCGCCGGGGACGAGCTGTTCGGCATCGACCGCGCATCGCTCGAGCGCATGGCCGCGCCGGAGCACTACGCGGGACTGTCGCGGCAGCAGACGGAGCGCTTCCTGACCGAGCACGTGGACCCGGTGCTGGCGGCGGAGCGGGAGCAGATCCGCGACGAGGTGGGCGAGGTGCGCGTATGAAGTCGCGGATCGCGGTGCTGGCGCTGCTGGTGGTGATGGCGTACGGCTGCCGCACCACGTCGCCGCAACCCGCCGCCGCGGTGCCGTCGATCCTCACCGGCGTGGCGAGCTGGTACGGCGAGGAGTTCGCCGGACGCACGACGGCCAACGGCGAGATCTTCGATCCGGGGCAGCTCACCGCCGCGCACCGCACGCTCCCGTTCGGCACGGTGCTCGACGTCACGAACCCGAAGACGAATCAGACGGTGCGCGTGCGTGTGAACGACCGCGGGCCGTACATCGGCGGGCGCGTCATCGATCTCTCGTATGCCGCGGCGCAGAAGATCGGACTGATCGAGCCGGGCATCGGGAACGTGCAGATCGCGGTCGTGCGGCTCGGGAGCGGCGAGCGGGAGCCGCCGGTGCCGTTCGAGGCCACCATCGCCGAGGCGCCGAGCGTCGTGCCGGTGGTGCCGCCGCCGAGTGACGCGCCGAAGGTGCCGATTCCGATTCCGGCCGCGCCGAGCGAGCCCGCGGTGGTCGACCGCGTGGAAGTGCAGACCGAGCGCGCGGGTGTGGTGACGCGCACGCAGGTGTCGGCCGACGGGCGCACGCTCGAGGAAGTGCCGGTGAGCTCCGAGACGGCGACACCGACCGCCGAGCGCTACGACGCGCGCCGCATCTCCGCGCGCGTCCCGCGAGTGACCAAGGGGCAGTTCATCGTGCAGGTAGGCGCGTTCTCGGTCGAGGCGAACGCGAAGGCGCTGCAGGAGCGGCTGGTCGCCATCGGCCAGAAGGCGTGGATCGACCGCCAGGATCTCTACCGCGTGCGCATCGGCCCGTACGCCTCGAGGGACCAGGCCGCGGCAACGCGCGCGGCCCTCGAGGCGCAGGGGATTTCGGCGCTGATTCTCAACGAATGACTATGGAGTGCGGCGACGCCAGTCGCCGCTCTCTATCGCCGCGACGCGAGTCGCGGCAGCTGGCGCTGCCGCAATGGAGAGCGGCGACTGGCGTCGCCGCACTCCAGATCAGATGAGCTCCGACTCGGCGAAGAAGAAGGCGATCTCGCCCTTCGCGTTCTCGTCCGAGTCCGAGCCGTGGATCGCGTTCTGCTCGATCGACTCGCCGAACTCCTTGCGGATCGTCCCCGCGTCGGCCTTGGTCGGATCGGTGGCGCCCATGAGCTTGCGCAGCTCGGCCACGGCGTTGTCGCGCTCGAGCGCGGCCACGTACACCGGCCCGGAGGTCATGTAGTCGACGAGGCTGCCGTAGAACGGACGCTCTTTGTGCACGGCGTAGAACGCCTGCGCCTGGCGCTGCGAGAGGCCAATCTTTTTCACGCCGAGGATGCGGAAGCCCTCGGACTCGATGCGGCTGATGATCTTCCCGAAGTTCCCTTTGCGGACACTGTCGGGCTTGATGATGGTGAAGGTGCGGTTCGACATAGGGCGCGGATCTTATTGCAAAAGCGCCTGCGCCGCAGTGCTTTCCTGAGCGGCCGCGGCCACCGTGAAATCGACCGGGAGATAGAGCGTGAAGGTCGAGCCGACGCCCGGCTTCGAGGTCACTTCGATCCGCCCGTGGTGCAGCTCGACGAAGTTCCGCGTGAGGGAGAGCCCGAGGCCGGTGCCTCCCTTGCGCGCGCGGCGCCCATCCTCGGTCTGGTAGAAGGCGACGAAGATCCGCTGCAGCTCGTCCGGCGGGATGCCGATGCCCTGGTCGGTGACGTCGATGCGCACGGTGTCGAGCGCGAGCGGCGACTCGGCCGCGCCGACGCGGTTGCAGGTGGTGCGCACGATGCTGTCGGGCGGGGAGAACTTCACCGCGTTCGAGAGCAGGTTGAAGAGGATCTGCTTGAGCCGTCCCTCGTCCAGGCGCACGTGCGGCAGCGCGGGGTCGACCTTCGACACGATCTGCACCCGCGCCTGCGCCGCCACGCCGCGCATCACGCGCTCCACCGCGGCGATGGTCTCGTTGAGGTCGAAGAGGTCGGCCCGCAGCTCCATCTTGCCGGCTTCGATCTTGGAGAGGTCGAGGATGTCGTTGATCAGCTCGAGGAGGTGGTTGCCGGCGGTGTGGATGTTCTCGAGGAAGCGGTGCAGCCGCGGCGAGAGGGAGCCGCGCGCGGCCTCGATCAGCACGCTCGAGAAGCCGATGATCGAGTTCAGCGGCGTGCGCAGCTCGTGCGACATGTTGGCCAGGAACTGGTTCTTCGAGCGGTCCGCGGCCATGAGGCGCAGGTTGGCCTCGCGCAGCTCGTTGGTGCGCTCGGTGACGCGCTGCTCGAGCGCGTAGGTGAGCCCTTCGAGGTCGCGGTAGAGATACGCGTTCTCGATGGCCACTGCGGCCTGGTTGGCGATCGCGGTCAGGAGAATGAGGTCGTCCGCGGTGAAGGCGTTCTTGCGCTTGCTCTCGACGGAGATGACGCCGACGACGCGGTTGCGCGCGATCATCGGCACGCCGAGCCACGACTCGGAGGCTTTCGTGTCCTCGACCGCCTTCACGCCGAAGCGGCGCTCCTCGGCGGTGCTGCCGAGGAGGAGCGGCTGGTGGTGCTGCACGACCCAGGAGTTGAGGCCCTCGCCGAGGGCGATGCGCTCCTTGGGGAGGATGACGCCGTCGCGCACGTCGAGCTCGAACGCCAGCTCGTTCGCCGACTCGTTGTGCAGGGCGATGCTGAACCACGAGCAGTCGATGACCGTGCGGCATTCGGTGTAGATGGCCATCAGCAGCTCGTCGGTGGTGCCGCGCAGGGAGATGGTCTTGCCGATGTTGGTCAGCGACGCGAGCCGCTGCAGGAGGTCGTGCGATTTCGAGCGCGTGAGGGCGAGCTTGCGGGCGATGAAGTTGCCGACCACGCCGGTGAACGCGAGCGCGACCACGCCGCCCCATCCCATCGAGCCGAAGGCGAGGGCGGTGACGACGGCGTACGGCAGCGCCACGACGGAGATGCCGCCGTCGATGAGATAGAGGCGGACGATCTTGTCGACCGGGAAGCCGTACGAGCGCTGCGGCCAGAACATCAGCAGCGAGTTCATGACGATCAGCGCCGCGCCGCCGGCAACGATGCGCGCCGCGTTGGCGGGCGTCGCCTCCAGCACCGGAAACGTGCCGCCGAGGGCCTCGTAGAGGCTCGCCGCGGCGACGACGGGAATGCCGTAGGTCCCGAAGAGTCCGAACGCTTTGACGTAGTCGGTGACCGGGTCCTGCCGCGCGATCTTGGCCGGACCGATCTGCTGGAGCGCGAGCACGCGCGTGCCGATCGAGACCGCCACGGCGATCCACGACGACAGCACGATCCCCAGCAGCGGGAACATGGCCATGTACGCGACGATGACCAGCGCGACCCAGGTGAGGTCGGTCAGCTCGAACTTGAGCAGGGCCAGGGTGGTGGCGAAGACGACGAAGATGGCGATGAGGATCGGCCCGTCGCCGCCGAGGGTGTGCAGGATGGCGCGCGTCTGGTCCGCGCGCAGCCAGGTGAGCCACGCCATGACCAGCAGCCCGGTCAGACCCTGAAGGAGAAAGACCGTGATGACGCGCCGCCGCGCGGCGTCGGGGTGGGCTGCGGGTGCCATGGGGTGTTGGAAATGATACGCCCGAACGAAACGTAGGGCGGGCTTCAGCCCGCCTCTCCCGTGGGCGGGGGGGCGACGGGCTGAAGCCCGTCCTACGTTACGAGCACTTCGTCGCGGTGGGTGCCCGTCACGTGAACGCCGTGTGCCACGATGCACCGCTCCAGCGTCCCTTCCACCACGCAGTCGTCCCAGACGATGCTGTCGCGCACGTCGCCGCGGATGACGCTGCGTGCGCCCACGACCGAGTTGGTCACGCGGCCCGAGGACGTCTCGTGCAGCAAAGAGTCACCGTCGACATGTGAGCCCGGAGGCGGAGCAAGCTCGCCCCGCGCCATGGCCGCGACCAGTCCCTGCGACGCGCCGAGATAGCGCTGAGGCGTGCCGACGTCGAACCAGAGGCCGTCGTCGACGATGCCGCCGATGGTCTCGCGGCCGCTGTCGAGCAGCGGCTGGTAGACGCGGTCGACGATCCCGAACTCTTCTTCCTCGGGCAGAGAGTCGAAGACCCGCGTGCTGATCAGGTGGGAGCCGGCGAACATGAGCGGCTCGCCGGTGCCGTGGCCGAAGCCGGTCACGCGGCCATTCTCGAAGTAGACCGGAGTGAAGCGATCGTGCGCGGGCGGGTGCCGCAGGGTGAGCGCGGCGATGCTGTTGCCGAGGGCGTCGCGCAGTGCGTCCCAGCGCGGGAACTGCACCGTGTCGCCGTTCACGAGAAAGAACGCCTCTTCGTGCTCGAGCAGCGGCCGTACGCGGCGGATCGCGCCGCCCGTGCCGAGGATCTCCTCTTCGTGCGAGAGCTCGATGCGCTCGTACGTGGCCTGCAGGTATCGCTGCAGCACCTCGGGGAGATGATGGAGGTTGACGATCAGGTCGCGTACGCCCGCCGCGTGGAACGACTCGATCGCCCACGCGATCAGCGGACGGTTGCACAGCGGCACCATCGGCTTGGGCAGCGTGTGCGTGATCGGGCGGAGCCGCGTGCCGAAGCCCGCGGCGAGGATCATCCCTTTCATGCGGAGGGCAACTGCTCCGGTGGAAACACCATATTTTCGGGCAAGTCCGCGCGCGTACGGCGGTGCTGCCGGTAGAGATCCGCGTACGTCTGCCGGATGCCCTGCTCGGGATTCATCCCCAGCTCCTCAGCCAGACTGCGGATCAGGTCGAGCTGTCCTTCGATCTCGAAGTAGTCGCCGATGGGGGTGCGGTCGAGAACTACTTCCACGTCGCGGACGCGCCAGACCTCGCGGAACTTCTGGTAGCGGAAGACCGGCTTGTAGCCGAGGGAGTCGAAGAGCTGGATGGCCAGCTCGAAGCTCTCCACGCCGGTCTGCACTTCCTCGCGCGTCTTCACATTGCCGTCGAAGGCGACGGGGCCCTTGAACGTGACGATGGCGTAGCGCCCGAACTTGCGCACGCGCAGCAGCGTGCCTTTCGTGCGCAGCTCGCCGCGGCGGTCGAGCACGATGTTGTCCTCGAAGGTCTCGGCATAGAGCCGCTGCGCGCCGATCTCGTGCAACTTGCGCACGAGCGCGTTGCGGTCCTTGAGGGCGAACTTGATCTCGATTTCCTGCGCCACTTAGCTCCTGAGGACTTCCACTCCCGGCAACGCCGCGCCCGAGATGAACTCCAGGCTCGCGCCGCCGCCGGTCGAAATGTGCGTGATTTTGTTCGCGAAGCCGGAGCTCTTCACCGCCTCCACCGACTCGCCCCCGCCAACCACGGTGACGGCGTCGGTGTTCGCCACGGCTTTGGCCATGGCCATCGTCCCCTTCGCGAATTCTTCCTTCTCGAAGACGCCCATCGGCCCGTTCCAGAAGACGAGCTTCGCGTCGCGCAGCTCCGCCTCGTACGTGGCAATCGTCTTCGGACCGATGTCGAACGCCTTCTCTTCATCGGTGTAGCCGTCCTCGACGTCGGCGTCCCAGTCGATCTCGGTCGGGTTCTCCAGCGAGTCGGCCACGACCAGATCGACGGGGAGGATGAGCTCCGCGCGCGCGTCGCTCTCCATGATCCGCTGCGCGACCTCGATCGACTCCCGGTCGACCAGCGACCCTCCCATCGGCACGCCGCGCGCGGCCAGGAACGTGTTGGCCATCCCGCCGCCGATGAGCACTTTGTCCGCGACCTTGATCAGTGCCTCGAGCGGCTCGATCTTCCCCGCGATCTTCGCGCCGCCCATCAGCGCCACGAACGGGCGCTCCTCGATGTCGGTGACCTTCTGCAGGAACTCCAGCTCTTTCGCGAGGAGGTAGCCGCCGGCGGTGTGGTCTTTCGGGAACGCGCGCGGCAGCGCGTCGATCGACGCGTGCGCGCGGTGCGAGGCGCCGAAGGCGTCGTTGACGTAAAAGTCGGCGAGCTTCTTCAGTTGCTCGGCGAAGGCGGGGTTGTTCTTCTCCTCGCCGTCGTGGAAGCGGAGATTCTCGAGGAGCAGCACGTCGCCGGCGCCGAGGGCCCTGGCCTTCTGCTCCGCCTCCTCGCCGACGCAGTCGTCGGCCCACTGCACGTTCGTGCCGAGGAGCTCGGCCAGCTTCTCGCGCACGGGCTTCAGCGAGTACTTCTCGTTGCGCGTCCCCTTGGGGCGGCCGAGATGCGAGGCGATGACGATGGCGGCGCCGCGTCCGCGGAGGAACTGCAGCGTCTGCAGCGTCTCCTCGATGCGTGTGGCGTCGCTGATGCGCGACCCCTCGAGCGGCACGTTGTAGTCGACGCGATAGAACACGCGCGCGCCTTGCGTGAGGGTGAGGTCTTCGGCTTTGCGGATCGTGATCATATGAAGCGAGCGATGAATGATGAACGATGAGCGATGAGCGTTCAGGTGAGCGGAGCGTTCATCGCTCATCTCTCATCGTTCATCGCTTTGTGCCTCACCGCGGCGCCAGCGCCTCCTTCTTCACGCGCGCTACGTGCGCAATCAAATCAAGGATGCGGTTGCTGTAGCCCCACTCGTTGTCGTACCACGCCAGGATCTTGTGCATCTGCGGGTTGACCGAGCGGGTGAAGGTGGTGTCGACGATCGACGAATTCGCGTTGTGGTTGAAGTCAATCGAGACGAGCTGGTCGTCCGAATAGGCCAGGATGCCTTTCAGCTCGCCGTCGGCGGCCTCGCGGATGGCGTCGTTGATCTCGTCGACGCTGGTGGCCTTCTCGGTCTGGAAGGTGAGGTCGACCAGCGAGACGTTCGGCGTCGGCACGCGCACGGAGATGCCGTCGAACTTCCCCTTCAGCTCGGGCAGCACGAGGCCGACGGCCTGCGCCGCGCCGGTGCTGGTCGGGATCATCGACAGCGCGGCGGCGCGCCCGCGGCGCAGGTCCTTGTGCGGCAGGTCGAGGATCTCCTGGTCGTTCGTGTACGAGTGAATGGTGGTCATGATGCCCATGGCGATGCCGAAGCGCTGGTGGAGCACTTTGGCCACGGGGGCGAGGCAGTTCGTCGTGCACGAGGCGTTGGAGATGATCTGGTGCTTCGAGGGATCGTACTGCTCTTCGTTGACCCCCATGCAGAAGGTGGCGTCCGCGTCCTTCGACGGCGCGGAGATGATGACGGTCTCGACGCTCTTCTTCAGGTGCCGCGACGCCTTGTCTTTCGTGGTGAAGCGCCCCGAGGACTCGACCACGATCTCGACGCCGAGCTGATCCCACGGGATCTCGCCCGGGTCGGGACTCGAGAAGACGCGCAGCTCCTTGCCGTCGATGGTGATGGCGTTCTCGGTATGGCGGACGTCGTTGCTGATGGTCTTGTGGACTGAGTCGTATTTGAGGAGGTAAGCGAGCGTTGCCGCGCCGGTGAGATCGTTCACGGCGACGAAGTCGATGTCGTACTTTTTCTCCAGGGCCGCGCGCACCACGTTGCGTCCGATGCGCCCGAATCCGTTTACTCCAACCTTGACCATGAGTTACAGCCTCCGAATGGGGCGTTAGTATATCGAGGTGATTCCGAGTGCGAAGTCCGTGCACGTCACGCCTCTGCAATGGGATGGGCACGTGTTGTCCCTCCTCGACCAGCGGTTGCTGCCGCGCGAGGAGAAGTGGATCGACTGCCGCACGCCGTCGGAGGTGGCCGAGGCCATCCGGACGATGGTGGTGCGCGGTGCCCCCGCGATCGGGGTGGCGGCGGCGTACGGGATGGCCATGGCGAACGATCTCGAATCCGCCGCAACGGAGCTGAAGGCAGCGCGCCCGACCGCGGTGAATCTCGCCTGGGCCGTGGACCGCATGCTGAATGTGGCGCGGGCTTCAGCCCGCGAGGGACGGGCTGAAGCCCGTCTCCACATGGTTTCCGAGGCCGAGGCCATCCATCGCGAGGACGTGGAGGCGAACATGCGCATGGGCCGCTACGGCGCCGCGCTCCTCGGCGAGCAGTCGACCGTGCTCACGCACTGCAACGCCGGCGCGCTGGCCACGGCCGGCTACGGCACGGCCCTCGGCGTGATCCGCGCCGCCATCGAAGGGGGCAAGCGTGTGGCCGTCTTCGCCGACGAGACGCGGCCGTACCTCCAGGGCGCGCGCCTCACCGCGTGGGAGCTGCAGCACGACAACATCGACGTCACGCTGATCACGGACAACATGTCCGGGCACTTTTTCCAGCAGGGGGCGTTCGACGCGGTGATCGTCGGCGCGGATCGCATCGCCGCGAACGGCGACACGGCGAACAAGATCGGCACGTACACGGTGGCCGTGCTCGCGCACGCGCACGGCGTGCCGTTCTACATCGCCGCGCCGCTGTCGACGATCGATCCGGCCTGCCCGAACGGCGCGGCCATCCCGATCGAGGAGCGCAGCGCGGACGAGGTGACGGAGATGTTCGGCACGCGCATGGCGCCCGTGGGGATCCATGTGCGGCATCCGGCATTCGACGTCACGCCGGCGCGGCTGATCACGGCGATCATCACCGATCGCGGCGTGCTGCGGCCGCCGTACGAGGAGGCGATACGCGCGCTCTTCACCGACTGATCTCCGCCCTCTGGCTCGGCAGCGCGTTCTTCCTGATGCTCGCCGCCTCGGCCGCCTTCCGGGCCGCACCGAACGCCACCGCCGCGGCCGACGTCGTCGGGGCCATGCTGGCGCGCTGGCACTACATCGCCCTGGCCGCGCCGCTGGCGCTCTTCGCGCTCACGCTGCGCCACGCGCGGCGCTTCGTGCTGATCGTGCTCTTCGCGGCGCTGATGCTCGCCGCGGCGCAGGCTTTCGTCGACCTGCGCATCCGCGCCATCCGCATGGCGTCGCCGGTGTCGATCTCGTCCCTCGACCGCAATCATCCCGTGCGCAAGCGCTTCGGCGCACTGCACGGCGTCTCCATGCTGTTGCTCCTGGTGCAGGCTTTGGCCGCGGCGGTGGTCGTCGCGGCAAGAGAGAGAGGAGAACCGATGTCCGATGAAGGTCGCGATGACCGTACCGTGTACAAAGTGGTGGTGAACGACGAGGAGCAGTATTCGATCTGGCCCGCCGACCGCGAGAACGCGCTGGGGTGGCGGGACGCCGGCTTCCAGGGGCTGAAGCAGGACTGCCTCGCCCACATCAAGGAGGTGTGGACCGACATGCGGCCGAAGAGCCTGCGCGACCGCATGGCCGACCCGAGCGGCGGCGGCCCGTAGCCGGCAGTGGACCGCCGCCGTCCCGGCGGCTGTTTGTGACGGCGTCCCGCCGTCACCCGGCGCGGGCGGGACGCCCGCCCAGACAGCCGGCGAGGACGCCGGCGGTCCGCTGCCTCAGCCCACCGCCTGCATGTTTCCGTCGATGTCCATCTCGTGCACCGGCATCCCCAGTCCGCCGAGGGGCTCGCGGATCTGCGAGGCATTGCCGACGATGACGATCAGCACGCGGTCGGGATCGAGGTACTTCTGCGCCACGCGCTCGACGTCTTCCTTGGTGACGGCGGCGATGTTCTCGCGGTAGCGGTCGAAGTAGTCCTCGCTGAGGCCGTACAGCTCCATGTCCACGAGGCGGCTGGCGACGTCGGACGCGGTCTGCACGCTGGCGGGGAAGACGCCGATGAGGTAGCTCTTGGTCTCGTCCAGCTCGCGCGGCTCGATGTCGCCGCTGCGGATGCGCCGCAGCTCGGACAGCATCTCCGACACGGACTCGCGCGTGACCTCGTTGCGCACCGGGGCGGCGACGACGAACGGGCCGGCGTTGCGGCGGAAGGCGAACTGCGAGCGTACGCCGTAGGTGTAGCCGTGGCGCTCGCGCAGGTTGAGGTTCAGGCGGGAGTTGAAGACGCCGCCGAAGATGGAGTTCATCACCGACAGCGGGAAGTAGTCCTCGCACGAGCGCGGCACGCCGAGGTGGCCGACGCGGATCTCCGACTGCACGGCCTGCGGGCGGTCGATGACGTAGATGCGGCTGGCGTCGATGGGACGCGGCGCGGGAGCGGGACGCGGCACCTCGGCGCCGCGCTGCCAGTCGCCGAGGGCGCGGGTCACGAGCTCGATCGCGCGCGCGGCGTCGACGTCGCCCGTGACGACGACGGAGCTGTTGTTCGGGATGTAGTGCTGGCCGTAGAAGCGGCGCACGTCGTCGATGGTGATGCGCGCCACCGATTCCGGGTTGCCGGACACGGAGTTGCCGTACGCGCCGGTGCCGTAGAGCAGGTTCGAGAAGCGCTTGCCCGCGATCGCGCCCGGCTCGTTGCGCTGCTGCAGCAGCTCGTTCAATCGTTCCGTACGGACGCGCTCCAACCCATCCTCCGGCAACGTGGGCCGCGCGGCGACGTCGGCGAAGATGGCCAGCGCCTCCTCGGACGTCCGCGCCAGCACGTCCAGCGAGACGTACGACGCGTCCCAGTCCGCGCCGGTGCCGAGGGCGCCGCCCAGGAGGCCGACGTCCTCGGCCAGGCGGATCGCGTCGCGATTGCCGGCTCCTTCGTCGAGCAGGTCCGCCGTCAGCGACGCCAGCCCCGCGGTCTGGGCGGTGTCGTGGTCGGCCCCGGAGCGCACCAGCGCAGAC
>Ga0196976_1000114_pt1 | contig 54027 bp, 49 predicted proteins | sample S3v_513CmetaG_FD_148644 | JGI IMG/M metagenome (GOLD analysis project Ga0196976, IMG submission 148644) | Soil microbial communities from Anza Borrego desert, Southern California, United States - S3+v_5-13C | ecosystem: Environmental > Terrestrial > Soil > Desert | place: USA: California... | reverse complement strand
GTGACCGTGGCCGCCACGTCCACCGCGCCGCAGCCGTTCGACACCCGCGCCCAGTAATGCGCCGTCCCGCTCGCCGGTGCGGCGACCTCGATGAAGTCGTTGACGGTCAGCAGCGTCGAGGTGTCGTGGAACGGGCCGGCGTACCAGTGGACCTGGTCGGCGTCGCGCGAGGTGATGGAGAGCGTGGCCCTGCCGTTCGGCACGACCGTGACGCTGGTCGTCTGGCGGTCGATGGTCGGCGTGCAGCCGGCGCCGGTCCCGCCGTTGGAGATGATCGGGACGTTGTTGAAGATGCCGAGGTATTTCGGCACGAGCGGCAGGACGCGCTCGTCCGCGTAGGCGGTCGCGCCGTTGTAGCCGATGAGGGCCTCGCGCATGGCCGCCGCAAAGTCCGCCGGCGTCTCGTAATCGGGGTTCACCGCGGTGGTGGCGTTCTTTCGCTTGAACTGGTAGCGCAGCTCGTCCGGACCGATGATCAGGCTGGCGCTGCCGCGCGAGAAGTTGGCCGCCGGCTCGTCGAAGAGCAGCGCCGGATTGACCCGGCGCGTGCCGTTGACCGTGGTCCCGTCCCAGACCGGATCGCCGTCGATCGTCGGGTGGTTCTCCGTGACGCTGTACCACGTGGTCTGCATCAGCCCGTAGCTCGAGGCGAGGTGCGGATTGGCCACCACCTTCCAGACATCGGGCTTCGGCGTCGGACGGGTCTTGTTCGTGGCCACGCTGCCGGCGCCCCGCGGCGCGACGGCCACGGAGCTCTGCGAGGGAGCGGGACAGGGCCAGCCTGTCCTGCCGTTCCTTCCCTCGCAGATCTCGCGGACGGTGATGTACTCCCCGGTGGCGTACGGGTCGATCACGCTGTCCTGGCCATTGCGCATGTAATGCAGGCGGTTCTTCGGCTTGAGGTCGTCGATGTCGCCGAAGCCGCAGCCGGCGTTGACGGAGGGGGGACAGAGATAGCGCCCGAGGGAGAAGCCGCCGGCGTCCCACTGCGGCGCGGGAAGCACGTAATTCGAATTCGGCCGCGTGGAATCGCGCCGGAACGGTGCGACGTGAAACGCGTCGGCTCTCGGCTCGTAACGCCACGCGCGCGGATTGAAGTTGCTCTCGTGGGAGGCGATGGCCTTGATGTATTGCGGCGGAATGCCGCGGTTGTGCGCCTGTCCCCAGATCCGCGCGTCCCAGGAGTTGTTGTTCCCGCTGCCGGGCGGGCCGAGGGACGACGGCTCGTTCGAGAAGACCGTGACGGTTACTGGCGGCACGGTCGGATCGGTGGGGGTGATGGTGAGCGGCGCCGAGCCGATGCGCAGCGACTGGAACAGGCGCGTGGCCGGGTTCCACGGCTTGTTGTAGATGAACATCGGGTACTCGGGGAAGAGCGTGTGATGGGCGAAGCCCGCGCCCCCCTGCACGTTCCCCGCGCCGAGCGCGAACGAGCTGGGCATGTCCTTCCAGGTGCCGTCGTTCGCGCGCTGCTTCAGCCGCACCGAGAAGACCCGTCCCAGCGGGATGCGGATCTTGGTGCTCGACGTGACCGGTACGGGCTCGGTCGTGTTCGGGGCGTCGGGGTTCTCGCCGAACCGCACCACCAGCCCCTGCTTCGACGGAATGTCGTAGCTCAGGCTGTCGATGACGAAGTCCCAGCAGTTGCTGGCCACGGCGCGATTGGAGAGATGAATGGTGCGCACGCCGTTGACCGGCCACTGATAGTTGGTCGGATTCGCGAATATCGGCGGATTGCAGTCGGGACAGCCGAGGTTGAACGACACGCTGCCGCCGAAGTTGTCCGTCCCCTGGATCCACGGGTACCACGAGCCGACTCCGACCAGGAACTTCACGTTGCTGGCCGGCTCGTCGAAGGTGATGGTCATCGTGGAGGACGCCGCGCCGTTGCAGTTGCTGTTCACGCGGTAGTACGTCCCGCCCAGGAACCAATACGGGTTGTGGGCTACGGCGCCGCCGGTGATGGTCACGCCGCCGGAGCGGACGGTGGTCACGCCGGGCGGGTAGCTGGCGAAGTTCTCGGTGTACTGCTCGCCCCGCGCGGTCAGCGCGAGCAGCAGCAGCGCCGCGGCGAGAGAAGCGATCCTCTGCATCTTCATGATGGTTCTCCCCTCTCTCATTTGCGGATGAAGGTGACCCAGAGGAACGTGCCCGGCTCGCTGCGCAGATGCGCGGTGAGGACGTTCGACTCGAGGAGGCGCACCGGTACGGAGATGGTCCGCTCGTTCTTCTTCAGCTCCGGCGGACCGACCACGGTCCGGCCGTTGACGCGCAGCTCGCCCGCCGTGACGGCGCCGAGCTTCGCCTGGTCGCCGTTCGTGACGCGCAGGATGTAGTCGCCCGGCGTGGCCTCGAAGGCACGCTCTTCGAGCACCGGCTCCCCCTCGCCGCGCTGGAACCAGGTGCTGTAGGCGAGCTTCGTCTCCGTCCTGGCGAACCTGCCGTCCGGCCCGAGCTTGTGCACGGCGTACAGCGTGTCGCTGTCCGGTTCCGCGTCTTCGAGGATCTCCAGCACGCCGTCGCCGTCGATGTCGAGGTACGTGGCGTTCGTGAGGTTCGTGGTCTCCCCGACCGTGCCGATGCGCGACGGTCCGAAGAGCACCAGCGCGCCGTTGCGGAACTTGTACAGCCAGGTCTCGCGCCAGAAGGCGATGGCGAGCTCGGGGACGCCGTCGTTCTCGACGTCGATCGCCTCGATGTACGGCTGCCCCTTCCCTCCCATCGTCGGGTCCGCGGCCTCGGCGGCGACCGCCGCCTGTGCCCCTTCTCCTTTGATCAGGCGAAACGCGCCGGCCGTGCCGTTCGTGTACGCCGCGGCGAGGTAATCCTCCCGTCCGCTGCGGTCGAGATCGACCCGGGCCACGGTGACCCGCCGCACGATCGGCGATTCCGGATCATGGTTCTCGATGAAAATCTGGTCGAGACGCTGCGGATAGAACCGCATCGCCAATTGCTCGTCGCTCTCCGCCGCGGCGGGCACGGCGGCAAGGATCACCAGGAATGCGAAGGCCACGGACAGACGAATCTCCGGCATGGCTCGGACCTCTCTTCTATTGTTATTTGCGGAAGATGACGAGCTGATGCTGGGGGATGTCTGGCGCCCAGTCAAGCGGCAAAGAGGGAAAGTCAGCGCACCGGAGGGCGCATCGTCAGGAGCGCGCCGTCGCTCGCGCGTAGCTCGACCACCACCGCTTCACGCAGACGCGTATGCGGGACTCGATCGAGCAGCACCACCCAGCGTTCCTCCGCGGCTCCCTCGTTCGCACGGGCGCGGGCGACGTGGACGACCTCGTACCCGCGGATGCCCCGCTCTCTGGCGATCGTCAGCGCGCGCTGCCCCGCCTCGATGGAGAGGATGCGTCCCTTCGGCCGCGACGGGTCTTCCATTCCGCGCAGGGCGAAAAAGAGGATGACGCAGAGGAGAAACCACGCCGGATAGAGCCACCGGAACACGTTGCTATGATACGGGCCGTGACGCGCAGCGAGATCGCAGAGCAGCTCATCGGCATCGTCCGGCAGGAGAAGAACGTCCCCGAGGATCTGCTGCGGCCGGAGACCCTGCTGGCCGAGGCCGGCATCGACTCGCTCGACTCCCTGACCATCCTCTTCGCCATCGAGGAGCAGTTCAAGATCTCCATCCCCGATCCGGAGGCGCGCGCGGTGCGCACGTTCGGCGACCTGATCGACATCATCGAGAAGCGAGCGATGAGTGCTGAACGATGAGCGATGAGTCCCGCCCGTCCGGCTCATCGTTCATCGCTTATCGTTCATCGCTCGGCTCTCGCGTCGTCATCACCGGAATCGGCATCGTCTCTCCCTTCGGCCGCGGAAAAGAGGCAGCGCTCGACGCGCTGCGCGGTGCGCGGAGCGGCATCCGCAGCCTCACCTCCATCGACACCACGACGCTCAACTGCCGCATCGGCGGCGAGGTGCCGGGAGAGCTGACCGGGTCTCGCGGCCATGACCGCTTCACCCGCTTCGCGTTACTGGCCGCGGAGGAGGCGGCGGCGCAGGCGGGCGACCTCGGCCTCGAGCCGGAGCGTGTCGGCGTCCTGATCGGCACGGGCCTCGGCGGCGCGGAGACGCTCGACGACAACTACCGCCGCATGTACGCCGAGGGGACGCGGCCGCACCCGCTGGGCATCCCGACGTCGATGTACAACGCCGCCGCCGCGGCCGTCTCGGCGAAGCTGCAGGCCAAGGGCGTGTCGTACGCGGTGGTGTCCGCGTGCGCGTCGAGCGCGCATGCGATCGGCCTCGCCGCGCAGGCCATCCGCACGGGACAGGCCGACGCGGTCTACGCGGGAGGGGCGGACGCGCCGCTCACCCCCGGCATCGTCAGGGCGTGGGAAGTGCTGCGCGTCCTGGCCGTCGACAACGAGCACCCGGAGGAGGCCTGCCGCCCCTTCAGCGCCGACCGCAAAGGGCTCGTGCTGGCCGAGGGATCGGCGGTGCTGGTGCTGGAGTCGCTGGAGCATGCCCAGCGCCGCGGCGCGGAGATCCTCGGCGAGATCCTCGGCTTCGGCGCGACGAGCGACGCCGGGCACGTCACCGATCCTTCCGCGGATGGCGCGGCGCGGGCGATGCGGCTCGCGCTGCAGGATGCGAAGCTGAACACCGTCGACTACATCAATGCCCACGGCACCGGCACGCGGGCGAACGACCCGACGGAGACGCAGGCCATCCGCGGCGTTTTCGCCGAGCCGCCGCCGGTCAGCTCCACGAAATCGCTGCACGGCCACGCCATGGGCGCCTCGGGCGCCATCGAGATCGCGGCCTCCCTCCTGGCGCTGGAGGACGGCTTCCTTCCCCCGACCGTCAACCTCACCGCGAGGGACCCGGCGTGCGACCTGGACTACGTCCCGAACGAGCCGCGTCCGGCGAGGGCAACCACGTTTCTTTCGAATTCGTTCGGATTCGGTGGCATGAACGCCGTCGTGGCAGTACGTTTGCTACGGCGAAGTTGAATTCGGTTCGGAGGCGTTGTGATCGTAGAGAAGAAACACCTGGACAACTTCACGATTCTGTACGTGGAAGGTCTGATCAAGCTCGGCGAGAGCGCCGAGTTCTTTTCCTCCGCGCTGGAGAACGTGCTCAAGAACGAGAGCACGAACGTCATCATCGACTTCACGAAGATCGACTACATCGACTCCACCGGCATCGGTGAGCTGGTCGGCTACCTCGGCAAGTTCACGAACCAGAACCGCAAGCTGATCCTGGTCAACCCGTCGGACCGGATCCAGAAGCTGCTCAAGCTGGCCAAGCTGGACGCGGTCTTCAGGATCTACAACACCGAGGAAGAAGCGATCACCTCGGAGAGCGGCGCGCCGGCGCGGGCCTGAGGCCATGGGCGCGGTGGCGGAGCTCGCGCGCATCCGCGAGCAACTGGAGCGGATCGACGCCCTCTGCAGGGATGCGCGTCTCTTCACCGTGAACGAGCGCGTCTCCGCCTGGTCGCCCGCCGAGCACGTGGACCATCTGCTGAAGGTCACCAAGTCGATCCTCGACCGGCTGCCGTCGGACGAGGCGGTGCCGCGCGGCATCAGCCTCCTCGGCCGGGCCGTGCTCGGGCTGCGCTGGATTCCGCGCGGCCGCGGCAGGACGCCGGAACGGCTGACCGGAAAACAATGCACCCCCGAGGAGCTGCGGGCGCGGCTGACGAGGGTCACGATGGCGGCGGAGGGGGTCGACACGGCCGCGGTCGACACCGCCCGCATCCCCAACGTCCCCCACCCGCGCTTCGGCGGCCTCACGCCCGCCCAGGCGCTCCGCTTCGTGACGGTCCACACCGAGCATCACCTCAAGATCGTCCGCGACATCCTGCGATGATATGGAGTGCGGCAGCGCCAGCTGCCGCTTTGGATGGCGGAGGCGCAAGCCTCCGCCGCCGCAGCTCGCGCTGCGGCCATCGAAAGCGGCAGCTGGCGCTGCCGCACTCCATATACACTCCCTCCCCGATGTCGCGTCCCCTCTCCCACGTTTACCGCGGCCCGTACCTCGAATCCGTGCACCGCGGCTCGATCGCGGTCGTCGACTCGCGCGGCACCCTGCTCGCCTTCGCCGGCGATCCGGGGCTGCGCACCTGCCTCCGTTCCGCGGCCAAGCCGTTCCAGGCCATCCCTCTGCTCGAGTACGGCGGGATCGAGGAGTTCGAGCTGACGCCGGAGGAGATCGCGCTCACCTGCGCCTCGCACGGCGGCGAGCCGCATCACGTCTCGACCGCCGCGGCGCTCCTGCGCAAGGGGGAGTTCGACGAAGAGGACCTCTTCTGCGCGCCGCACATCCCCTACGACGACAAAGCCGCGGCCGAGCTGCGCGGCGAGCCGCCGACGCCGCTGCACAACAACTGCTCGGGCAAGCACGCCGGGATGCTCCTGGCCACGCAGGTCATGGACGTCCCTTCCTCTGGTTACGCGGAGGCGGAGCATCCGCTGCAGGTCCTCATGCGCTCCACCCTGGCCGACTTTGCCGGCATCGCCGCGGACGAGGTCCCGATGGCCGTGGACGGCTGCGGCGTGCCGGCGTTCTTCCTCACCCTGCACCGGGCCGCGTTCGCTTACGCGCGCCTGATGGCCGGCTCGATCGAGCGCTACGCCGAGAGCGGCGCGCGGGTGATCGAGGCCATGACCGGCTTCCCGCACTACGTGGCCGGGAACTGGAGCATGACCACGCCGCTCATGGCCGCCTTCCGCGGCGAGCTGCTGGCCAAGGAAGGGGCGGAAGGCTTTTACGCCATGGCGCTCTCGCCCGACCTCTGCCGCGAATTGACCGGGAGGCTGCGGCTCGCCGATGATGTCGCGGTCGGCATCGCGCTGAAGATCGACGACGGCTCGATGGAACGCGGACGCAACCCGGTCATCCTCCGCCTCCTCGAGCTGCTCGGCATCGATCTCGACGCGCGGCCGGAACTGCAGCCCTTCCGCCACTGGCCGCTGCGCAACCACGCGGGAACGCCGGTCGGCGAGGTCCGGGCGGAATTCGAACTGGAGGTTTTATGACGAGAGATGAACGAGGAACGATGGGCGATGAACGGAGCAGACGGTGGAGGCTCATCGTTCATCGCTTATCGCTCATCGCTCTGCTCGCCTTGACGCTGGCCTCCTGTAAAACGGTGGGCGTCTCCATGACCGCCGGCGGGTACGCCGAGGTCTCGCCCACCGTGGCCAACGAAATGATCCTCGACTCGCGGCAGGTGGTCCTCCTCGATGTCCGCTCCAGCGAGGACTTTCGCGGGCCGCAGGGCTACATCGCCGGCGCGCTGAGCGCCCCGTTCCCCACCATCGAGCGGCAGCTCCCCGAGCTGCTGCCGTACCAGAACCAGACCGTGCTCGTCTATGGCGCCAACGACGTGGACGGTCCCGTGGCGGCCAAGCTCCTGACCGTGGCCGGCTTCCGGAACGTGGTCCACATCGCCGGCGGGCTCGAGGCGTGGATTGAACGCGGCTATCGGACGGTTAACGCCAACTGATGAAACGCGCCCTCTTCGCCGTCACGCTCCTCGCCGCCTCCGCCGCCGCTCACGCTCAGGCTCGCGTCGACCCCAACGCGGCCCTCAAGAACTACGTCGCCAAGGTCCTGCCGCGCTGCCCCGGCGGCACGCTCACGCTCGAGCCGATGGGGACCCAGGGGCCGGCCAACTTCACGCCCTATGTGGCCACCCTCCGTTCGACGGATCAGTATTGCGGCTCGCAGAAGTACGTCCTCTTCTCCCCGAAGTCGCAGCAGATCGTGGTCGGCACCGTCATCCCGCTGCCGAAAGACGGCCGCCCGACCAACGTGCGCGTGAACGAAGAGGCGACGCGCCTCATCGGGAAGCAGCTCACCTCCACCATCGCGCCGTTCCCGCTGCCGGACGGCCTGAAGGCCGTGACCATCACCCGGCAGACGCAGTGGGGACCGTTCGCCTACCACGGCTTCGTCGACGCCTCCGAGCAGTTCCTGATCGTCGGCTTCCGCGGCCTCCTCACCGCCGATCCCGCCAAGACGCTCCGTGACGCCATGAACGTGGCCGCCGGTGCACGCCGCGGCACCGCCGCGGCCAAGGCCGAGATCATCGAGATCTCCGACTTCCAGTGCCCCACCTGCGCCCGCGCGCACGAGAAGATCGAGCCGCTCCTCCAGAAGAACCTCTCGAAGGTGAACTACATCCGCCTCGACCTCCCGCTCTTCGAGCATCACGAGTGGGCCATCCCGGCCGCCCTCGGCGCCCGCGCGCTGCAGAAGATCGCGCCGAACAAGTACTGGGCGTACGTCGACTACATCTTCAAGAACCAGGAGCAGATCGGGAAGCTGAAGATCGACAACGTGATCCGGGAATGGATGGAAGACAACGACGTCGACTGGAACGCCGTGTCGAAGATCTACAACTCCAAGACCGAGCGCCAGGCCATCCTGGACCAGGTCAGCCGCGCCTTCGCGGTCGGAGTCGTGGCTACCCCGACGTTCATCGTCAACGGCCAGATCATGGGCTTCGGCCCCGACGGCACGTTCACCTTCGACGCCATCAGCAACGCCATCGGCGCCACCCCCGCCAAGCCCGCCGCCAAACCCTCGAAGTAATCTGGAGTGCGGTAGCGCCAGCTACCGCTCTCCATGCGGCAGCCGCAGCTGCCGCGGGCGGGCGGAGGCTGGCGCCTCCGCATAGAGAGCGGCAGCTGGCGCTGCCGCACTCCAAATCAGGCCGCGGATTCGAGATTCTCGCGAATGATTCGCGGGTGACGAGCCGCGATGCGCAGCAAGGCGATGGCCGGACCATCGGGCTGCCGGCGCCCCTGCTCCCAGTTGCGCAGCGTATGGACGCTGATGCCCATCGCCTGCGCGAACTGCGTCTGGGTCAGCCCGACGAACCGCCGCAGTGCAGAGATGTCTGCACCGGACTCGAACTGTCCGAGCATCAGGCGCTTTCGCACACGCGCGGGCATGGCCCTGGCCAATTGCTTCGCCGTCAATTCAGGCATTTCCGTCATGGTGTTCTTTCCAGGTAGAGGTTCTGCTCACGATTCGTTGCCCAGCGTGCGCTGATGATCCGAATGGTTTCCTCGTCTCGCTCGGTCCAAACGATCAGGACCAGCCCGCGTTGAATCGGTCCGATGGCAATGAAACGATCTTCGGTGACGGAATGTTCGTCGTCGAAAATCTCCAGGTAGTCGACGCCCGACCGGAACAGTTCGCTCGCTTCCTCGAAACTGACGCCGTGTTTTCGCAGGTTCGCAAGGTTCTTTGCTTCGATCGGGCGACTCAGTCAATGGCTTATCGTCTGGAGTGCGGTAGCGCCAGCTACCGCTTTCCATGCGGCAGCCGCAGCTGCCGCGGGCGGGCGGAGGCTGGCGCCTCCGCATAGAGAGCGGCAGCTGGCGCTGCCGCACTCCAGATCAGAAGCCGAAGGCTACTTTGGCGGCGTAGCTGCGTTCCTCTCCCTGGGTGGCTTCGACCACAATTTTCGGGATGAGGAGCGAGATCTTCAGGCCGACGGTGATGCGGTTGGAGGTCGACTCGTCCAGCAGCGTCGTCCCGGCCACCCGCCCTTCCGCATCGCTGCGGGCGATGCCGACGGCACCGTACGGGGTCAGGGGGCCGAAGCCTTTGGAGAGAAAGAGCTCCGCGCCGTACGTGTTGAGGTCGAAGTCGTCGACGCCCTGCAGCATGGCGTAGGAGCCGCGCAGGGCCAGCGTGGGGCGCACCACGCCGCCGCTGACGATCGGCACGTCGAGCGAGCCGCCGAGGACGGTGATGTCGCTGTCCGGCACCTTGGCGTACATCCCCGAGATCGTCACCAGCGACAGCCCCTTCGACGCCACGAGCCGCGGCACGACCACGTGATCGCCGTACGTAAAGTCCTCGTCCACGGCGTTCTGCCAGTACGCCGCGTCCGTCTCCACCGGGATGGCCGTCGCGGCCACGCCGATGTCGAAGCCGAGCAGGCCGCGGGCACGGGCCGGCTCGACGGGCGTCGCGTAGATCCCCTGCGCCACGAGACGCGAGAAGGTCTCGAACTGCTCCTGCGTGATGGTCGGGTCGAACTCGATGCCGCTCTGCCCGGACAGCGGCAGCGCGAAGGCGATCAGAAGAGCTGCGAGATGAAGTCGTTGCTTTGCAAAAAACCCGAGGGCGTGAACGCCACGCGATCGTCCCTCCGCACCAGCCACCCGTCCTGAAGTCCGCGCTCGATCCATGCCATGCCCTCCTTGCCGCGCAGTGCGACCAGGTCTTCATAGCACATGCCGGAGGTCTGGCGCAGTTGCAGGAAGATGGTCTCGTGCTGCGTCTCCGCGTCGCTCAGCGTCTCCTCGAAGTCGCGCGCGGCGGGGGCGAGCTCGATGTAGCGGCGGATGTCGCGTGTGTTGGCGAAGCGCCGCGCGCCGAGGAAGGAATGCGCGGCCATCCCGAAGCCGAGGTACTCCGCGCGGCGCCAGTAGCGGAGATTGTGGCGGCTCTCCTCGCCGGGGCGGGCGAAGTTGCTGATCTCGTACTGCCGCAGCCCCGCCTCCCCCAGCCGCTCGATCGTCTCGAGGTAGAGATCGGCCACCATGTCCTCCTCGGGGAGCGCCACGCGTCCGCGCGCATGCTGCACCTGCAGCGGCGTGCGCTCCTCCAGGTCGAGCATGTAGAGGGAGAGGTGTCCGGCGCCGAGCGCGACCGCGGTGTCGAGCGACTCCCGGTAGGTCGACGCCGTCTGTTGCGGCAGCCCGAGGATGAGATCGAGATTCGAGCGCGCGCCGCTGCGGACGATCGTCGTCACCGCCTCGATGGCGCGGGCGCGGTCGTGCACGCGCCCGATCGCGGCCAGCTCGTCATCGTGGAACGACTGCACGCCGACGGAGAGCCGGTTCACGCCCATCTCCCGCCACGCCCGCACCGACTCCTCGCTCACGTCCTCGGGATTCGCCTCCAGCGTGACCTCGGCCCCCGGCTCGATCCGCAGCGCCTCGACGATGCGCCGCAGATTCTTGATGGCCGTCCGCGACGGCGTCCCGCCGCCGAAGTAGACCGTATCGAAGGTCGCGGACGGCGCTGCGTGGATCTCCCGCACCACCGCCTCGGTGTACGCATCCTGCAGCGCCAGGTCCGTCGAGATCGCGAACGGGCAATACGTGCAGTGCGTCGAGCAGAACGGCAGGTGGACGTAAGCCCCGAGCGACATCGTGCCCGTATAATCGCTCGCAATGTCCGTCCCTTCCCCGGAACCGGCGCCGAAGCGGAGGCTGCGCCTCCTCTGGACGCTCCTCGGCGCGATGGTCCTCATCGCCCTGCTCCCCCTCATCGTCTCCCACTACTCGCTGATCCGCATCAACCGTGACTCGATGGAGACGCTCGAGAAAAAGTACCTGACCCGCTCCGCCGTGACCATCGCCACGGAGCTGCAGAACCTCCTCTCCAACAGCCGCCAGCAGCTCCTCAGCATCAGCGGCGGCCTCGGCGTGATGCGCAAGGCCCTCGGCCCCGGCACCGATCCGTTCACCTACGCCGCGCAGACGCAGTGGATCGCCGACTACCTCACGCCCGACGGCGACCTGATCGCCCTCCGCGCGCTGAACCCTCAGGCCCAGGGCGCGGAAGCCGTTCCCGCGGAGCTCGATGAAGCCGTGCTCAAAGAGATGGACATGGCCCGCGACGTGGCCCTCAAAGGCACCGACTACACCGGCCGCGTGCAGCACGTGAACGTGCTCAACCAGCCGGCCGTGGTCATGGCCGTCCCCGTGCGCGAGGGGCAGAACGTCCTCGGCGCCGTGGTCGGCCTGGTCACCCTGCGCCGCATCGTCGAGCGCCTCCGCGAGGAGGGAAAGGGCGACGTCACCGCCTTCATCGTCGACCGCGACGGCCGCGTGGTCATGCACAGCGAGCCGGCGGTGGAAGTGCAGCATCCCGACCTCTCCGTGCTGAGCATCGTCCGCGACTTCAAGAAAGCGCCCGTCCCGGTGCGCCTCACGGTCTCCTACGAGGACAAGGGAGTGAAGACGCTCGGCACGATCGCCCCCGCGCCGCCGAACCTCGGCGTGATCGTGCAGAAGCCGGAGCAGCGCGCCTTCGCCTCGGTGGACCGCATGGTGAAGGGGACGATGCAGTGGGTGGCCATCGCGCTGCTGCTGGCCATCATCGCGGCGGTGGTCTTCGCCTCGGGCATCGCCCGCCCGATCCGCCTGCTGGCCGAGCGCACGCGCGAGATCGCCCAGGGCAACTACCAGCACCGCGTCGAGCTGAAGACGCACAACGAGATCGGCGAGCTGGCCGAGAACTTCAACGCCATGTCCAGCTCGATCGAGAGCGCGGTGGCCCAGCTCCGCAAGGCCGCGCACGAGAACCACCTCCTCTTCCTCAACTCCGTGCGCATGCTGGCCGCGGCCATCGACGCCAAGGACCCGTACACGCGCGGCCACTCGGAGCGCGTGGCCCGCTACTCGATCGGCATCGGCAAGAACCTTGGGCTGCCGGACAAGGAGATGCGCGACCTGCGCATCAGCGCGCTGCTGCACGACGTCGGCAAGATCGGCATCGACGACCGCATCCTCCGCAAGCCGGGCGCGCTGAGCGAGGACGAGTTCGAGGTCATGAAACAGCACCCCGCCAAAGGCGCCGCCATCATGAGCGGTGTGGCGCAGCTCATCGACATCATCCCCGGGATGAAGTATCACCATGAGAAATGGAGCGGCGGCGGCTATCCCGACAACCTGGAAGGGGAGCAGATCCCGATGCAGGCCCGCATCGTGGCCATCGCCGACACGTTCGACGCCATGACCACCAACCGCCCGTACCAGAAGGCGATGGAGATCGGCTACGTGGTGGAGAAGATCAAGAGCTTCGCCGGGACGCGCTTCGACCCGCGGGTGGTGGATGCGTTCGTGAGCGCGGTCAAGCGCGGCGACATCCAGATCGAGGAACAAGTGCGAGGCGCGGCATAGTCACCCTGATCGCCTTTCTCATCGCCGCGACCGCGTCGTCGTCGGTCTGCGACCGCAGTGTGATGTACATCCTGCAGGGACGCTACGCCGACGCGCTGCAGCAGCTCGAGGGGGCACGCTCGTCGGGCGCCTCCCCCGCCGGCGTCGAGAACCTCCGCGGCCTGGCGCTGATGATGAGCGGCGACCTGCCGAAGGCGCTGGCGAGCTTCGACCGCGCGCTGGAGCTCGACGCCACGCTCTCGGAAGCGCGGCTGAATCGCGGCATCACCCTGCTCCGGTCGGGCGCGTACGCGAAAGCGTCGGCGGAGCTGGAGCGCGTGGCCGGCGACGAGCGCTCGGCCGTGCGCGCCGACGCCGCGTATCACAACGCCATCGCCCTCGACCGCCTCGGCCGGGCCGCCGACGCGGACGCGTGGCTCGACCGCGCGCTGAAGCTCGATCCGGAGCTCGACGCGGCACTGCTCTACGCGGGCCTGCTCCGCGAGCGCCGCGGCGACCTGCAGGGCGCCGGCCGCGCCTATCTCGAGTACCTGAAGCTGCACCCCGAGTCGACCGTGGCCCTGCTGCGCTTCGGCGTCTCGGCGCAGAAGGCGGGCAACATCGACGTGGCCAAGTCGTACCTGCGCCGGGTCATCGAGCTCGCTCCGCGGTCCGCGGAAGGGATCGAGGCCCGGAAGCACCTGGTGATGTGGGAGTAGCGACGCCGTGATCCGCCTGATCCTCGACGAGCTCCTGGTCACCACGCACGGCGCGCTGGCGGCCATCTTCCTCGACTGGGAAGGAGAGACCGTGGAGCTCGTGTGCGACCGCGATCTCAGCGACCACGGCCTGCGCATCCTCGGCGCCTACCAGGGCATCTTCCTCACCCGCCTCCGGACCATGTGCGCCAACGCCGGCGCCGGCCAGCCCCGCCGCTACAAGCTGCAGTTCGAGGAGATGTCGGTGATGAGCTACGACGTGAAGGACGGCTACTTCATCGTCCTCCTCGTCGACGGCTCGTTCAATGAGGGAATGGCCTGGCGCAGACTGGAACGGTGCCGGGAGCAGTTGCTCGCGGAGATGTGACTCCTGCCAGTGGACCGCCGGCGTCCCCGCCGGCTGTCTCCGCAGGCGTCCCGCCTGCGCTCCCGTGCGTGGCGGCGGGACGCCGCCACAGACAGCCGGCGGGGACGCCGGCGGTCCGCAATCGACTACGTCTCCAGCGCCTCCAGGCTCGACAGAATGTTCTCGATCCTGCCGCGGATCTCGCTCCGCTCGCGGCGCAGGCGGTCCTGTTCCTCTTCCAGCGTGTCCAGGCGCGTCGTGGCCTCGTCCGCGTCCTTGACTCGCGCCTCCAGCTCCTCCACGCGTGCGCGAAGCTGGTCGCGCTCGCGGCGCAGCTCCTGAATCGTGCCGACGGCCTTTTCCACCCGCTCGCTGAGCCGCGAGAGAATCTCCGCCTCTTCGGTTCCGTCGAGCGTCATCTGATCGTCTTCTCTGGTCTTCTTCATGCCGCGCGGATTCTAACGCGAAGCGTTTGGAGTGCGGCGGCGCTCAGCCGCCGCTTTCAAACGCCGCAGCGAAGCTGCGGCGCACTCCAGACTAAAACCGCACCCGCCCCAGCACGCCCTCGGCGGCCTCGTACGGATTGTTCTTCTTCCGCAGCACGTCCTCGAGCAGTTCCTCGTACTCCTCGCGGGGGATGGTGTCGCCGATGAGGCGTTCCATGAAGCGCTCCTTGAGCTGCGTCTCGATGCGGATGCGCACGCGGTCGCGGTTGCGGCGATCGAGCTCGCCCGAGGCGGCCAGGTAGTCGTAGTGCTTCACGACGGCCTCGTCCAGCTCCGCGATTCCCTGATTCTTCGAGGCCACCGTCTTCACGATCGGCGGCACCCAGTCGCCGTGCTCCTCGACCAGCGACATCATCATCGTCACCTCGGTGACGGTCTTGTCAGCGCCGGGGCGGTCGGCCTTGTTCACCACGAACACGTCGCCGATCTCCATGATCCCCGCCTTGATGGCCTGGATGTCGTCGCCCATGCCGGGCACCAGCACGACCAGGTTCGTCTGCACCGTACGCACGACCTCCACCTCGTCCTGCCCCACCCCCACCGTCTCCACGAGCACCACGTCGAAGCCCGCCGCGTCGAGGATATCCACGACGTCGTTCGTCGCCTTGGCCAGCCCGCCGAGAAAGCCGCGCGTGGCCATCGAGCGGATGAACACCCCGCGGTCCGTGTAGAGCTCCGCCATGCGGATGCGGTCGCCGAGGATCGCGCCGCCGGTGAAGGGCGACGTCGGATCGACGGCGATGATCCCCACCCGCTTCTCCTGCGCGCGGTAATGCTTCGCCAGCGCCGCCACGAGCGTCGACTTCCCCGCCCCCGGCGAGCCGGTGATGCCGATGATGCGCGCGCGTCCCGTCTGCGGATAGAGCTCCGCGAGCAGCGCCGCGGCGCGGCGGTCGTGCGACTCCACGAGCGAGATCGCCTGCGCCAGCGGGCGCGTCTTCCCGGCCAGGATGCCGGTCTTGATGGCTTCCAGGTTCACTTCGCGCCCAGCAGGTTCCTTGCGATCACCACGCGCTGGATCTCGCTCGTTCCTTCGCCGATCGTGCAGAGTTTCACGTCGCGGTAGTACTTCTCGGCCGGGAACTCCTTGATGAAGCCGTAGCCGCCGAAGATCTGCACGCCTTTCTCCGTGGCCCGCACCGCCACCTCGGACGCGTACAGCTTGGCCATGGCCGAGAACTGCGTCACGCGCTCGCCCGCGTCCTTGACCGTCGCGGCGCGGTGGCAGAGCAGGCGCGCGGCCTCGATCTCCGTGGCCATGTCGGCCAGCATGAACTGGATGGCCTGGAAGTTCGAGATCGGCTGGCCGAAGGCCTGGCGCTGCTTCGAGTAATCGCGGGCGGCCTCGTACGCGCCGCGGGCGATGCCCACCGAGAGCGCGCCGATGGAGATGCGCCCGCCGTCCAGGACCTTCATCGCGTCGATGAACCCGTAGCCGAGCTGGCCGAGGCGGTTCGCGTCGGGGACGCGGCAATCCTCCATCACCAGCTCCGCCGTGTCGGAGACGCGCATGCCGAGCTTGTTCTCCTTCTTCCCAGGACGGATCCCCTTGCGGTCCATCTCGATGGCGAAGGCGGTGATGCCGTGCTTCTGGTCGCTGCGGTCCGTGACCGCCAGGACCACGCTGATGTCGGCGTACGTCGCGTTGGTGATGAAGTTCTTGGTGCCGTTCAGCACCCACTCGTTCCCGTCCTTGACGGCCACGGTGCGCATCCCCGAGGCGTCGCTGCCGGAGCCGGGCTCGGTCAGCCCCCAGGCGCCGATCCACTCGCCGCTGGTCAGCTTCGGCAGCCACTGCTTCTTCTGCTCGTCGTTGCCGGCGATGTAGATGTGGCCGGTGCCGAGGGAGTTGTGCGCGGCCACGCTGAGGGCGAAGCCGCTGTCGACGACCCCCAGCTCCTCGATGACGTTGACGTAGTCGACGTACGACAGTCCGGCGCCGCCGTACTCCTCGGGGATGGTCACGCCGAGCATGCCCAGCTCGCCGGCGCGCTTGAACGTATCGACGGGAAAGTGCTGTGCTTCGTCCCATTCCGCGAGGTGCGGCTTGATCTCGCTCTCGGCGAAATCGCGCACCATCTGCTGAATCTGCAACTGCTCGTCGGTAAGGCGGAAATCCATGGAAATTCGCTCCTGAAGGCTCACTAACGTAGGGCGGGCTTCAGCCCGCCCCTCCGGCGGAGGCGGGCTGAAGCCCGCCCTACGTGTCGTCCGCGGTAGGCCGGGGCGGATCATAGCGTGCTACCCTCGGCCGAGTCCAAACCACTTCAGGAGCCCCCGTGCGCCACCGCCTTTCGCTCGCTGTCGCGATCGTCCTGTCCGCGCTGCCGCTGTTCGCCCTCGACCCCGCCAGCGCCCGCGCCGAGTACGACCGCCTGCAGAAGTGGCAGTTCGCGGCGCCGGTCGCGCTCTCGGCGCCGGTTGCGTTCACCCGCGACACCGCCACCTGGACGCTGACCTCCGGCACGGTGCGCCTCATGGAGCCGCTGGCCGACGGCACCGTTACCGGCCTGGTGTTCGAAGGACAGGGCACGTTCAAGCTGACCATCCCCGACCGCTACGAGCTGGCCCAGCTCCGCCGCTTCGCGAAGCGGCCGCTGGAAGGGATCGACCAGCCGTTCACGCAGCTCGTCCTGCGCACGACCGACGCGAAGATCGCGAAGCTCTTCCCCGCCGCCGGCAGCGCGTACTCGAGCGACTCCCTCGCCTCGAAGCGCCACGAGTCGTGGCTCGTCGACACGTTCGAGGACGCCGACGCGCGCATCGTCGCCGCGCTGCTCAATCCCGGCGCGGAGCAGTTCCTGGCCGACATGCGCACCGCCGACTTCGACTGGCTCCGCTACGACGTCGACACCGTGCGCACCGAGGAGATCGCGCTCCTGCGCCACGACGCGAGAGGCGCCGAAGTGTGGGTCAGTCTCGACCGGCCGGGCGGCTCCGCCGTGGCCGCGCTCGAGCACATCGACGTGAAGGCCGACCTCACGAAGTACTCCGCGCGCGGCGAGGTGGGCAACCAGCGCCAGCGCGCCATCAACGGCAAATACGTGATCGAGGAAACGTTCACCGGCCTGGCCGACGTCACCCACGCGCTGACCCTCGGCCTCATGGCCACGGCCAAAGAAGTGAAGGCGTTCGCCGAGGGAGGCGCGCCGCTGACGCTCATGCGCGACCACATCGGCAAGCGCTCGGCGATGGTCGACAACGCCCTGCACGACGACGAGCTGTTCGTCGTCCTCGACCAGCCGCTGAAGCGCGGCGAGAAGCAGCGCATCCGTTTCGAGTACGAGCTCGAGACCGCGAACTACGCGCCGGGACGGAGCTGGTATCCGACCATCCCCGAGGGCTTCGAGCAGAAGCACACCGGCCGCCTCGCCTACACCGTGCGCTCGAAGAACGAGCTGCGCTCGATGGGGCGCATGGAGAGTAAAACCGACGCCGGCCCGCACGAGACCAGCGTGTGGGTGGTCGACCGCCCGGCAAAGATGATCACCTTCTCGACCGCCACGCGTTTCGAGGAAGTGCAGGTCAATCCCGGCGGCATCCCGCCCGTCACCTCCTTCGGCCCCGACGTCCAGTTCACCAACACGTCCAAGCTGCGCAACGTGGCCGCGGACGTCGCCAACAGCATGCAGTACTTCCAGAATCTCCTCGGGTCGAAGGTGGCGGCCGAGCAGTTCTACGTCACCAGCATCGCCTCGGGCCACGGGCAGGCCTTCGACGGCTTCCTGCACATGTCCGAGTCCACCTTCACCACCGAGCATCCCGGCGCGACGGAGCTCTTCCGCGCCCACGAGGTGGCGCACGCGTGGTGGGGACACAAGGTCGGCTGGAAGACGTATCGCGACCAGTGGATCAGCGAGGCCTTCGCCGAGTACTGCGCCATGATGTTCGTGCGCGACTTCGTCAAGGGCGGCGACAAGTACTTCGCGGAGATGCTCCGCTCGTACGAGGGGATCGTCAAAGGCAACATGCTCGGCGGCTTCTCGAAGTTCAACCGCCCCTGGCTCATCGAGCGCAGTGCCGCCGACCGCGCCCGCCTCGGCCCGATCGGCCACGGCTACCGTGCCTCGACGGTGGAGATCCCGACCGGCTATCTCATCCAGACGTATTACAAGGGCCCGCTGGTGCTGCACATGCTGCGCATGCTCCTGGGCATGCGCCTCGGCAGCGACGAGGCGTTCATCAACTCGATGCGCGAGTTCCTGGCCGAGTACGACGGCAAGAGCGCCAGCACCGAGGACCTGCGGCGCGTGTTCGAGCGCAACGTGCAGACCGACCTGGGGTGGTTCTTCGACTCCTGGATCTACCGCGCCGAGATCCCGTCGTACACGTGGAAATCCAGCGTCAAGCCGGACGGGGACGAGTTCGTGGTGACGATCGACCTGGAGCGCCGCGACGTGCCCGAGGACTTCGTGGCCGTCATCCCCGTGCGCATCGAGATCGAGGGGGCCAAAGCCGGCCTCGTCTTCATCCCGAATAAGCAGAGCCGCCAGACCGTTACGTACAGAGTCCCGGCCCGTCCGAAAAACATCGTCTTCGCGCCGGATTCGTCGCTGCTCGCATTCGTGAAGCGCAATTAGAATCGCCCGAAACTATGAAGGTCCGCATCGCACTGTTCGCCCTGCTTCTCCCCACGCTCGCCTACGCGCGGGCGCCGCAGAACACGGTCCCACGGCCCGCGGCGACGCCCCCGCTGACCGGCTTCCGCGGCGAGTTCGTCGCCAACCTCGACGAGGTGCAGGCCAAGCTCATGGATCTGGCCCAGAGCACCCCCGCCGACAAGTACTCGTGGCGCCCGGCGAAAGACGTCCGCTCGATCAGCGAGGTCTACATGCACATCGCCGGGTCGAACTACTTCCTGGCGTCGTACCTCGGCACCCCCGTGCCGGCCACCTCCGACCTCGAGAAGAGCGTGACGCGAAAAGAGGAGGTCATCGCCGAGCTGCGCAGGTCGTTCGACCATCTCCGCACCGCGGCGGCGAAGACGACCGACCTCGAGAAGCAGGTCAAGCTCTTCAACAACAACATCTCGCATCGCGGCGTGATGCTGACCATCCTGACCCACATCCACGAGCACCTCGGGCAGTCGATCGCCTACGCCCGCACGAACGGCGTCACGCCGCCCTGGAGCCGTCAATGATCACACGACGCACCGCCCTGCAGCTCGGCGCCCTGGCCACCGCGGCCGCCGCGCTCCCGTTTCGCGCCGCCGACGCCAAACTGAACACCCGCAAGATCCCCTCGTCGGGCGAGCCGCTGCCGCTGGTCGGCATCGGCACCGCGCGGCGCTTCGACGTCGCCACTCCCGAGGAGCGCGAGCCGCTGATGGCCGTCCTGCAGGAGCTGCCGCGCCTCGGCGGGAAGCTCGTCGACACGGCGCCGTCGTACGGCGTCGCGGAAGTGGTGGTCGGCGAGCTCGTGGCGAAGATCGGCAACCACAACGACCTTTTCATCGCCACCAAAGTCGGCGCGGGACGCGGCGGCGTCGAGGCGGGCGTCGCGGAGATGAATCAGTCGCTCGAGCGCCTGAAGAAGATCGACCTGATGCAGATCCACAACCTGGCCGGCGTCGACGTGATGCTCCCCGTGCTGCGCAAGTGGAAAGAGGAGGGGCGCATCCGCTACACCGGCGTCTCCACGTCCAACGCGCGGCAGTACGAGGCGCTGGAGACGCTGATGAAGAACGAGCCGCTCGACTTCATCCAGATCGACTACGCCATCGACAACCGCGCCGCCGAGGAGCGCATCCTCCCGCTGGCCGCCGACCGGAAGATCGCCGTGCTCACCAACCTGCCGTTCGGCCGCGGCCGCGTGCTGAATGCGTTCAAGGGAAAGCCGGTTCCGGAGTGGGCGCAGGAGCTGGGCATCACGACGTGGGCGCAGTTCGCGCTGAAGTGGGTCGTCTCCCACCCCGCCGTGACCTCGGCCATCCCCGGCACGGCCAAGCTCGAGTACCTGCGCGACAACCTCGGCGCCGCCCGCGGTCCGCTGCCGGATGCGGCCACGCGGAAGAAGATGGTAGAGCTGCTGGCCTCGGCGTGACAACGTAGGACGGGCTTCAGCCCGTCGCTCTCGTGATGCATGGGCGGGCTGAAGCCCGCCCTACGTTTGGCGCAGGTACTCCGGAAGCGCGGCCGTTACGCCTGCATCCGCGATCGGCTCGCCCGCCGTCAATTTCAGCGGTACCACCCCCGCCCAGATCGGCAGCGCGTAGTCTTCCTCGTCGTCCACCGGCCCGCCGGTGCGGATCTTGGCCGAGGCTTCCTCCAGCGGCAGCGCCAGCACGAGCGTCTGTTTCAGCTCGATCTCGTTCGGCTGGCGGATGTCGCGCGAGCGCCCTTTCATCACGTGCTCGACGAGGCCCTCCAGCGCGCTGATTTTCTCGTCGCCCGTGACTTCCCGCGCTTTCCCGAACGCGACCACGGAGCGGTAGTTCATCGAGTGATGGAACGCGCTGCGCGCCAGCACGAGCCCATCGAGCAGCGTGACGGTCACGCACGCCTCGACGCCCCCCTTCAGCGAGCGCAGCATGCGGCTGGCGGCCGAGCCGTGCACGTACAGCGTGTCGCCTTCGCGCCAGTGGATGGTCGGAATGACCACCGGGGCTCCGTCGACGACGAAGCCGACGTGGCAGACCAGCGCCTCGTCGAGGATGGCGTGAATGGTCTCGCGGTCGTAGTTCCCGCGCTTCGGCAGGCGGCGCACTTTCGTGCGGTCGGTCATCTCCAGGACGGTCATGGCGTGATCCTTTCGTGCGGCAGCAGCCACCAGGCGTTGGGCAGGTTCGTGAAGCCGACGTGCCCGTAGTAGTTCGCGGCCGCGGGCGCGGCCAGGAGGAGCAGCTTGGCCTGCGGCGCGGCCTCCTGCGTGCGGCGCATCAGCTCCTTCCCGATCCCCTGCCGCTGATGCGAGACGCGCACGGCCAGGTCGGCCAGATAGGTGGTCCAGACCCAGTCGGTGATCGAGCGCGAGACGCCGACGAGGAGGTCGCCGTCCCAGGCGGTGATGACCAGGTTGGCGTGGCGGAACATGGTGGCCATCCGCTCGCGGTCGTCCACGGGACGGCGCTCGCCGAGCGTGGAGGCCACATAGAGCTCGATGGCCTGGTCGAGATCGAGATCGGGGGTGAGCTTGTATTCGATCATTTTGTTCTAGTACAATCAGTCCTGCGTGTTGGTACAAAATTACTTGAGCGGGGAGAGCTCCGTCAAGATCGCCGGTTCCATCGAGTCGGCCGTGGCCGCGGGGAGGCTGGCCTCGGGCGAGCTGCTCCCGACCGTGCGCGCGCTGGCCGGCCACCTGCGCGTCAGCCCGGCCACCGTGGCCGCGGCGTACCGCGTGCTGCGCGAGCGCGGGATCGTCGTCGCCGACGGGCGGCGCGGGACGCGCGTCCGCCCCGCCGCACCGATCGCCGCGCCGCGGGCGGTCCCGCTGGCGGCGCACGTCGTCGACCTCGCCTCCGGCAATCCCGATCCGGCGCTGCTGCCGCGCTTCCCCCTCCTCCCTCTCGAGCAGCGCCTCTACGGCGACGAGCTGAACGACCCGCGCCTGATCGAGCTGGCGCGCGAGCAGTTCCGCGCCGACCGCATCGACGCGGCGCACGTCTCGGTCGTCGGCGGCGCGCTGGACGGGATCGAGCGCGTGCTGCGCGAGCATCTCCGCGCCGGCGATCGCGTGGCCGTCGAAGATCCCTGTTTCACGGGCATCCTCGACCTCCTCAACGCACTCTCACTCACCGCCGTCCCGATCCCGATGGACGACGAGGGGCTGCTCCCCGCGGAGCTGCGCCGCGCCGCCCGCTCCGTGCAGGCGGCGATCGTCACCCCGCGCGCGCAGAATCCCACCGGCGCCGCGTTCTCTCCCCGGCGCGCGCGCGAGCTGCGAGCGTTGCTCTCCTCGCGTCCCGAGCTCCTGGTCATCGAGGACGATCACGCCGGCGCCGTGGCCGGCGCGCCCTACCTCTCGCTGATCGACAAGAACCGCGAGCGCTGGGCCGTCGTGCGCTCGGTCTCCAAGTCCCTCGGCCCCGACCTGCGCGTGGCCCTCCTGGCCGCCGACGCCCAGACGCACGCCCGCGTCGAAGGCCGCCAGACCCTCGGCGTGCGCTGGGTCAGCCACATCCTCCAGCAGCTCGTCGTCGCGCTCTGGCGCGACCGCGCCCCCGCCCGCGCCGGCCGCATCTACACCGACCGCCGCGACGCCCTCCTCCGCGAGCTCGCCGCCCGCGGCATCCCCGCCCACGGCGCCTCCGGCCTCAACGTCTGGATCCCCGTCCCCGAGGAGATCGCCACCGTGCAGGCCCTCCTCCACGCCGGCTGGGCCGTCAAAGCCGGAGAGCGCTACCGCATCGCCTCCTCGCCGGCGATCCGCGTCACCACCGCCGCCCTGGAGCCGCGCAACGCTCGCCGCTTCGCGGACGAGCTCGCACGGGTGCTCGGCAGCCGAGGTAACATTTCTGCATGACGAAAGTGGTCGCGGCCGAAGAGGTGGAGCTGGGCGAGATCCTCGAAGACGTGAAGACGAATGACGAAATCGTCATCATGCAGGATGGTCGCGCCGTCGCCCGCGTCGTGCCGATCGTGGTGCCGAAGGTACGGATGACGCTCGAAGAGTTGCGCAAATCGGGGCGCATCCTCGGCGACATCATGGAATCGGAGTGGGATGAGCGTTGATCGTCGCTGACACCCACGCGCTCCTCTGGTGGGTGCTCTCGCGTCACCTGTTGTCCGCGGCAGCACGGGAAGTCCTCGACAGCAGGATCATCTGCATCACAGGAGTCACGATCTACGAGATCGCCTGGCTGGCGCAGCGTGGACGCGTCGATCTTCAGCCCGATGTCGTGACGTGGCTCCAAAACGTGATCGTGCTTCCGAAGATCACGCTCCTCCCGCTCACGATGGACGTGGCGCTTGCTGCCGCGACACTTCTCGAACCCGTGCGCGACCCCATCGATCGCATCATCGTCGCCACCGCACTTCTCCAAGGCGTCCCATTGGTCACGAAAGACCACAAGATCATTGCGGCCGGCGTCGTGCCTACGATCTGGTGACCTCAGCTTCGACCTCCCGCCTCCCCCCCACGTGAGGGACGGGCTGAAGCCCGTCCTACGTTCAGCGTGTGTCGCGCGGGAAGGGCGCTCGACGTAGGGCGGGCTTCAGCCCGCCGGCACCGGGCGGGCTGAAGCCCGCCGCTCCACTTCCTTCGAGAACATCCCCGGCGTGTATGCCGTGATGGTCCCGGTGAACGCCGAGGCGGCCACGGTGAGGGGCGACGCGAGCCAGAGCTTGCCGGGGCCGGAGCGGCCTTTGTAGTTGCGGTTGATGGCGCTGACGGTGACCTGGTCGCCGGTGTCGGAGACGCCGGGGCCGCAGCCGATGCAGGCGCCGCAGCCGGGGTTGAGGACGGTGGCGCCGGCGCGCTCGAAGGTGTCGAGGAGGCCGTTCTCGCGGGCGAACTTCTCGACCGCCTGCGAGCCGAACTGGATGTAGAACTTCACCCCGTCCGCGACGCGCAGTCCCGCGTCGACGGCTTCCTTCGCCACCTGGTGGTAGAAGAGAAAGTCGTCGATCTTGCCGGCGGTGCAGGAGCCGGCGTAGGCGATGTCGATCTTCACGTCATTCAGAGAGTCAATCAGGGCGCCGTTCGTCGGGTCCGAGGGGATGCCGTGGTCGGGATCGCCCGGGTGCGCGACCATGGGAGCGATCGTGGAGAGGTCGATCGCGTGCACGCCGCCGGCGTACACGGCATCCGGGTCGGGCGACACCGCGCGGGCGCGCAGCGAGGCGACGTCCACCCCGGGGCGCATCGCGGCGATCCACTCGAACGTCTTCTCGTCCGCCTCCACGATGGCCGTGCGCGCGGAGCATTCCGTGGCCATGTTCGCCAGCGTGGCCCGCTCGTCGAGCGAGAGCGTGCGCAGTCCGGGGCCGGTGAACTCCATGATCCGGTCGAGCGTGAGCTGCGGCTTCGCGTACTCGAGGAGGATGTACAGCATCACGTCCTTGGCCGTGACGTTCGGCTGCAGCTCGCCGGTCAGCTCGAAGCGGATCGACTCCGACACTTCCACGGTGGTGAAGCCGGAGTGCACCAGGTTCGCGTACTCCGTCGCCCCGACGCCCCACGCCAGCGCGTTGTTCACGCCGCCCATGCAGGTGTGGCTGTCCGTGGCCTGGATGAAGTCGCCCGGATCGATGATGAGCTCGCGCGCCACCTCGTGGCAGATGCCGGGGGAGACGTTGTCCTTCGCCGAGAAGTCGCGGCACGACGTGTGGCGCTGATACTCGCGCTGCAGGTCGCGCAGCGTCTGGATCTTCGGCAGGAACGGCCGCATCTTCGTCACCTCGTCGGCGTAGATGAGGTGATCCTCGAAGACGGCAAACTTCTGCGGATTGGTGATCTCGTAATCGGGGCCGTACTCCTGCTCGAGGAAGTAGTGCACCTGCGCGGTGGTGAACTCGTGCGTGTAGCCGCCGTCGACGTCGACGACCACCGCGTCGCCCGGCTTCACGTAGCGGTCGCTCTCGGGAATGCCGCGCATGTGGCGGGCCAGGATCTTCTCCCCCATCGTCATCGGTCGCGGCGCGTTGTGCGGGATCGGCAGCTGCACGTCGCCGCGCGCCACCGCCTTCGAGAAGGGGAACAGCCCGCCCCACTGGATGATCAGTTGCGTGATCGGGTCGTAGCCTTCGCAGAAGTCCGCGAGCGGCACGCCCTCCCCTGCCTGCAGGCGCACGAGCATGTCGTGATCGCCCATCAGCAGCCCCTGGTTGATGTTGTTGCCGGCGTGGATCGGCGCGAACGAGACCGCGATGGCGATGCGGATCCCGCTGAAGACCTCGCACTGCGTGGCCGTCTCGCGCGAGCTGCCGACGCCCTTGCGGTAGCCGGAGACGATCACCTCGAAATTGCCGTTGCGGAGCGCGTCCGCGGGAAACAGCCGCTCGCCGTTGACGATCAGGCCGGCGTACGCGTTGCGGGCGATGTCTTCCGGCTTGTAGTCGAAGCAGACCCAGGCGGGGGTCATGGCGTCGGTGTTGATGTCGTCGAGAAGGTCCTCCACGCGGAGGTCCTTCATCTGCAGGTCGAGCTCGCCGGAGAGTTGCTTGCGGATGAGCTCGGGATCTTTGGTGAGGAAGAGGACGCGCTTGCCGGGGGTGAGCGTCACGGTCTGCGGTGGTTTCATCTTCTGTAGTTAACCTCGCTCGCGCTTCATGCCTTTCCGCGCCCGGATCACGAAATGGATGGGGCAGCCGGGCAGGCCGAGCGTATCGCGGAACTGGTTCTCGAGATAACGGCGATACGAGAAATGCAATGGCTCGTCCACGTTCGAGAAGAGCGCGAAGGTGGGGGGGCCGCTCTTGAGCTGGGTCACGTAATAGAAGCGGCGCGGCTTGCCGCGCACGGTCGGCGGGTTGTGCGCGGTGACGGCGCGCTCGAGGATGGCGTTCAGCTCCGAGGTGCGGAACTTGCGGCGGTAGCCCTCCACGATGCGGTCGATCTGCGGGAAGATCTTCTCCACGTTGCGCCCGGTCTTGGCGGAGATGAACAGCAGCGGCGCGTACGCGAGGAACTTCAGCCGGAAGCGCAGTTGCTCCTCGAACTTCTTGTAATCGTCCGGCCCGTGCTGCTCGGCGTCCCACTTGTTGATGAGGATGATGGCCGCCTTCCCCTCGTCCTCGGCATATCCCGCCACGGTGGCGTCCTGGCCCGTCACCCCCTCGGTGGCGTCGATGAGCGTCAGCGCGATCTCGCAGCGCTCGATGGCGCGGCGCGCCGACATGACGGCCAGCTTCTCCGCCTCGTCGGTCGTCTTCCCCTTCCGGCGGATCCCCGCCGTGTCGATGATCACGTACGGCTTGCCGTTGCGCGTGATCTCCGAGTCGATGGCGTCGCGCGTCGTCCCCGAGATCGGCGAGACCACGGCGCGCTCTTCCTGCGTGAGGCGGTTCAGCAGCGACGACTTGCCGACGTTCGGCCGGCCGATGATGGCCACCCGGATCGGCGCGTCGGCGTCCTCCTCCTCGTCCTGCACCGACTCCTGCGGGACGATCTCCCCGATGGCGTCGATGACGTCGTCGACGCCCGGGCCGTGCTCGGCAGACATGGGGAAGACGCGCTCGAAGCCGAGCTCCCAGAACTCGTTGACCGCTTCCTCCGCGTCCTTGCGGTCGGTCTTGTTGACGATGAGCACCGTCTTCGACGCCTCGGGGCGCAGGTCCTGGGCGATCTCGCGGTCTTCGGCGACGAGCCCCGCCGCGCCGTCGACGACGAAGAGGATGAAGTCGGCGTCGCGGAGCGCGCGCTGCGCCTGCTCCTTGATCTCATCGGCGAACGCGGACATCGGCGACTCGCCGTATTCGAGCCCCCCCGTGTCGGTGAGCTCGTAGCGGCGGCCGTCGTCCATGGTCACGACGTCGGAGAGGCGGTCGCGGGTCATCCCCGGCATGTCGTGGATGAGCGCGCGGCGGCGCCCGGAGAGACGGTTGAAGAGCGTCGACTTGCCGACGTTCGGCCGGCCGACGATGACGACTTTTTTCAGGGTCCGCGCAGACATGCGGGCGCATCTTACCCGGGACACGGCGTGTCACGCCTGGGACACGGCGTGTCACGCCCGGTCCACGGGCGTGGACTGCCCGCGACACGTCGTGTCATGCCCGCGACATGTCGTGTCATGCCTGGTCCACGGGCGTGGACTGCCTGCGACACGTCGTGTCACCCCCGGTCCACGGGCGTGCACTGCCTGCGACACGTCGTGCTCCGGCCGGTTCACGTCGTGCTCCGCCTGTGACACGTCGTGTCACCCCCGGTCCACGGACGTGCACCGCCTGCGACACGTCGTGCTCCGGCCGGTTCACGTCGTGTCACTTGAGTGCACACGTATCAGATTTGCAAGTACGCGAAGGCGTACGCCAGCACGGCGCCCACGGCCGTGTTGAAAAAGTTGAGCACGCCGTTGGGGACCGGGACGGCCTGTTTCCGATTCCAGCTGCCGGCGATGGATTCGATGTACGACCCGAGAAAGGCCGCGGCGGTGATGAAGAAGATCGCGCCGAGATTGACCTGCATCAGGCCGTAGTGCAGGGAGAGGACGCCCGCGGCAGCCACGATCGCCCCGCCGAGGAGGCCGGCCAGCGTCCCTTCCACCGAGATCGCCCCCTCGGTGCCGACCGGCACGCGGCGCAGGGTGAGCGGGAGGAAGGCGCGTTTGCCGAGCAGTTGTCCGATCTCCGAGGCCGTCGTGTCGGCGGCGGCGGTGGCGAGGGAGGCGATGCCCATGAAGTAGGCGACGGCCATCCACTCCAGCGGCGACTCCTCGATGCGGCTCAGGCGCGAGACCGCGACCGCGCAGATCGCCGCGACCCCGACATTGGAGAAGGCGTGGCTGAAGCCGCGGCGGCCGCCGCTCTCCTGCGCCATTCCGAGATGCGCCTTGCGCGCGTAGCCGAGCTTCGTCGTGGCCGTGCCGAGGATGAAGAACGCCAGGAGGGCCACGTACATCGGCCAGCCGGCGCCGAGGATCAGGATCGCGCCGAGAAACCAGCCGCCGATCGCGCCGGACACGCTCACGCTGCGGGCAAACCAGCCGGCGATCGCCAGCAGGCCGTTGACGATCAGCCACGGCACCGACGACGGCCAGACGCTGTACGCCGAGATCACCTCGATCCCGCCGATCACGCAGGCCACCGCGGCGGCGAAGGGAACGGTGACGTTGTCGTCGACGCCGAGGGGGAGCGACTCGGCGATGGCCACGGCCACCGCGGCCAGCAGCACGACGCCGGGCTGGCGGTAATCCATGAAATAGGCGACGGCCAGTCCACCGGCGAGACTGCCGAGGAAACAGGCGATGAAGCCGCCCCAGCTCTTGTCGCGGTTCCACGGCAGAGGCGCGAGGCGGATCGACTTGCCCGCCAGCGTGGCGATGCCGTCGCCGAAAGCGAGCATCGCCCAGCCGATGGCGGCGTACACGAGTCGCTCGCGAAAGACGAGCACGAGCAGCAGCACCATGACCGGATAGAGGAGGATGCCGGCGTCGAAGCCGCGCTCGTGGCGGGCCACGCTGCGCCCCACGAGGCGGTGCAGCAGCAGCCCGTTGCCGGCGATGGCCACGACGCAAACGCCCGCGGCCACGTACCACGGCAGCCATTTCAACCCGAAGGCGGCCAGGCCGAATGCGATGTGAAGACCCTTGCGCAGGGTTTCGTTTGTGGTGTGAGGCATACGACGAGCGATGAACGATGAACGATGAGCGATGAACGTGCAAGGCCCGGTTGCTGGTTGCTGGTTGCTGGTTCAAGGCGGTGCAGCGCAAGGAACCAGCAACCAGCAACCAGCAACAGACGGCTACAATGCGCCCGCCTTATGACCGAGCCGTCCAAACCGCTGCTGAGCGTCATCGTCCCCTGCTACAACGAGCGGGCGACGGTGGCGGAGCTGTTGCGCCGCGTGCGCGAAGTGCCCATCGACAAAGAGATCATCGTCGTCGACGACCAGTCGAAGGACGGCTCGCGCGACATCGTGGCCAGGCTGGCGCAGGAGTGGCCGGAGATCCGCCAGATCATCCAGCCGGTGAACCAGGGGAAGGGTGCGGCCATCCGCCGCGGCATCGAGGAGGCGCGCGGCGACATCGTCCTGATCCAGGACGCCGACCTCGAATACGACCCCGAGGACTATCCGAAGCTCGTCCAGCCGATCCTCGACGGGCACGCCGACGCCGTCTTCGGCTCGCGCTTCGAAGGCTACCCGCGGCGCGTGATGCTCTTCTGGCACCGCCTCGGGAACACGTTCCTCACCTTCCTGTCCAACGCCACCACCAACCTCGATCTCACGGACATGGAGACCTGCTACAAAGTCTTCCGCCGCGAGGTCATCCAGTCGATCAAGCTGCAGTCGAACCGCTTCGGCATCGAGCCGGAGATCACGGCCAAGCTGGCCAAGCGCGGCTACCGCATCTTCGAGGTGCCGATCGCGTACTACGGCCGCGATTACTGGGAAGGGAAGAAGATCAACTGGAAGGACGGCTTCTCCGCCCTCTGGACGATCCTCAGGTACGGCCTCTTCCACGATCCGGCCAGCGAGCCGCGCACGTTCACGCAGGTACGGCGGCGCTCGCGCCTCACGCGCTACAACCGCTGGGTGTGGGACCGCATCAGGGACTACGTCGGCCAGCGCGTGCTGGAGATCGGCGGCGGCAGCGGCGCGATGACGCGCTTCTTCTACGGCCGCGAGCTGGTGGTGGCCACCGATCGCGAGACGGCCTACGTCGACCGCCTGCGCAACGCCTTCCGCCGCCGCCCCGGCATCGTGGTCGAGCGCGCCGACCTCGAGTCGGACGACGTGCTGCAGCTCGCGCACTACAACTTCGACACCGTCACGGCCATCAACGTCCTCGAGCACACCACCGACGACGTGGCCGCGCTGCGCCGCGCGCACCAGCTCCTCCCCTCCGGCGGACGGGTAATCGTCTTCGTCCCGGCCGGCAAATCGCTCTACGGTTCCATCGACGAGGGGATCGGCCACCAGCGGCGCTACGAGAGAGCGGAGCTGGTCGAAAAGCTGCAGCAGGCGGGCTTCGAGGTGGAGCACGTGAGCTTTCAGAATCGCATCGCCAGGATGGCCTGGTGGCTGAACGCGAAGGTCCTCGGGCGCAAGGCGCTGCCGAGCGGCCAGTCGCGCGTTTTCGACCGTTTCGTGCCGCTGTTCCGGGCCATGGAAGGCGACAACCCCTCCAGCGGGCTGAGTCTCGTCGCCGTGGGCAAGAAAAAATGACGCGCGCCGCGGTCATCCTCGCCGGCGGCGCGGGCACGCGCCTGCGCCCGCTCAGCTCCGACGAGAACCCGAAGCAGTTCCTGAAGCTGTTCGACGGGCTGTCCCTCATCCAGCTCACCTGGAACCGCCTGCGGCGCATCCTGCCGCCCGAGGCCATCTACGTGTCGACGAACGTCCAGTACGCCGGCAAGTCGCGCGAGCACCTCCCGGAGATGCCCGCGGAGAATGTGCTCACCGAGCCCGCGCGCCGCAACACCGCGCCGGCCATCGCGCTCTGCACGTTCGCGCTGGAAGAGCGCCTGGGGCCGTGCACGGTGTCGTTCCTCGCCTCCGATCACTACATCGGCAACGAGCCGGAGTTCGTGCGCGTGCTCTCGCGGGCCTGCGACTACGCGGAGTCGCACGACACGCTGATGACCATCGGCATCGAGCCCGACGAGCCGAACACCGGCTACGGCTACCTCCGCCTGGGCGAGCCTCTGGAGGATGAAGTCGTGCGCGTGGAGCAGTTCGTCGAGAAGCCCGACCTCGCGCGCGCCGAGGAGTACCTCGCGGCGGGCAACTACGTCTGGAACGCGGGCATGTTCGTCTGGCGGACGTCGGTCTTCCGGCGGGAGTTGGAGGCGGCCGCGCCGGAGATTGCCGGCGTCTCGCTCTCGACCTATGAAGAGATGCCGTCGATCTCGATCGACTACGCGCTGATGGAGAAGGCGCCGCGCGTGGCCACCATCCGCGGGGATTTTGAGTGGTCGGATGTGGGGTCGTTCGAAGCGCTACGAAAAGTGGGCGTCAACGTCTGATCTGGAGTGCGGCAGCGCCAGCTGCCGCTTTCAATGCGGAGGCGCCAGCCTCCGCCCGCCCGCGGCAGCTGCGGCTGCCGCGTTGAGAGCGGCAGCTAGCGCTGCCGCACTCCAAACAACCGTGTCGCATTTTCCCAGAGGATTTTGCGCTCGACAGTCTCCCCGAGACCGAGGGAACGAAAATCCTCCACGTTCTTCCGCATCGACACCACGCCCGGCGACGGCCAGTCCGTCCCCCACAGCACCTTGTCGGCGATGTCCGCCACGCGCGGGAGGAACCGCAAGAGCGCCTTCGGCGGAATCCCCGACACGTCCAGGTTCACATTGGGGTGCCGCCGCGCCAGGAAGAACGCCGTCTCGCCGTACAGCGGCCGTCCCGCGTGGGCGAGGATGATGTTCAGCTTCGGGAAGTCGACGGCCACGTCGTCGATCGGCATCGGGTCGGCGAAGACGTTGCGCGCTCTCGGGAAGATGGACGTCCCGGTGTGGAACATCACCGGCACGCCGCGGGCCTCGCATTCGCTGTAGATCTCGGAGAGCTGCCACAGCTCGCCGCGGTACGCGTTCGGCGTGAAGAGCTGGTGCGGCGGGTGGATCTTGATCATCCCGATGCCGAGGTCCAGCACGCGGCGGATCTCGTCACGGACGTTCATCTCGTGCAGCGGGTTCACCGAGCCGACCGGGATCAGGCGGTCGCGGTGGTCTTTCGTGAAATGGGCGATCCAGTCGTTGACCTCGCGGCGGAAGCCCATCACGTCCGGCGAGACGTAGTTGATGCAGCAGGCGCGGTCGACGCCCTGCTCGTCGAGGTGGCGCAGCACGTTCTCCGGCGAGGCGAGGATCTCCTTCGCGTCCGCGTGCGCGGCGTCGTCGATCAGCGCCAGCGCCTCCGGCTTGACCATGTGCCACGGCTGGACGTGGATGTGGACGTCGAAGATCACGCCAGCATCACCAGCCGCATGCAGACCGCCGTGCTCGGGCAGGCGTCCTGGAACTCGCGGGACGACAGGAGCTGCGGATGCACCTCGTCGCGATCGATCGGCTTGAACCCGCGCTTCCTGAAGTACTCCTCGGCGGTGGTGGTCAGCAGGTAGAACTCGCGCAGCCCGCGCGAGGCCAGCCGGTCGAGGAGCTGGCGGACGAGCCGCCGTCCGATGCCGTGACTGCGGTATTCGGGATCGACCGCCACCGACCGGAGGAGCGCCGCGAACTGATACGCCTCCGCGCCGCAGCAGCCGACCATGCGGTCGCCGTCGCGGGCGATGAGGAATGTCTTCCAGTGCTCGTCAACCCCCGCGGTGGGAAGGTCGTTCGCGACGAGGAGCGCCTTGATCCCGTCGAGATCCTCGGCGCGCGCGGGAGTGATGGTGATGTCGCCCAAGCGGGCGCGATCATAACGTAGACGCGGACCGCCGGCGTCCCGCCGGCTGTCTGTGGCGGCGTCCCGCCGCCACGTGCGGGCGAGACGCCCGCACAGACAGCCGGCGAGGACGCCGGCGGTCCGCTGTGTTTCTGTCAGTGCCGTCCCTCGGAACTGCCGGTGCTCCCGACCTCGCCCGTGCTGCCGCGGTCGTTCTTCCTGCTGCCCGAGGAGCCGAGCTCGTTCGATGAGCCCGCATCGCTGGGAAACTCCGACTCACCGATGTTCTGGCCGAACTCGGCGGTCGTGTCGCTGTGATGCTGGCGGCCCTTCTCTTCCTCGACCTGACGATTGATCTGGCCGGCCTCGGTGGGGGTATCTCGCTGGCTGACGCGATCCCTTTCGCGATTTTCCATGAAGTCTCCTTTCGCTTCAGGAAAGTGCAACCGAGGTGCCTCGGAATCATCAGCGCAAGGCGAACGTGACCGTGACGTGGTAGCTCAGCTCCTGCGTCCCCGATTCGACCGGTACGTCGCCGCCGACCCGCGCTTCCATGGCCATGGCGCGCTGCATCGGCATCGGTTGCGGCGGCTGCTGGTGCTGGGTCCCCTCGGAGATCATCAGCGCGGTGCCGAGCGTCCGGCCGGCGGCCTGCGCCAGCAGCGCCGCCTTGGCGCGGGCATCCTCGAACGCGGCGCGCATCCCCTGCTCGCGTCCGCGCGCGGGGTCCGAGACCTCGAAGTTGATGCCGGAGGAGTGATTCACCCCCGCGCCGACGGCCACGCCGAGGAAGCGTCCGGCGTCGCCGACCTTCTCGCTGCGCACGGTGACGGTGTTCGACACCTGATACCCGAGGATGCGCGGCAGGCGTCCCTCCTGATAGTCCTGCTGCGGATAGATCGTGAACTGCGACGTCTGGATGTCCTTGTCCTGCGCCCCCGCCTTCTTCAGCGCGGCGATGACCGCGGCCACGCGGCGGTTGTTCTCGGCCACGGCGTCTTCCACGGTGGGGCCGACGGTCTGCACGCCGACGTTGAAGACGAAGCGGTCGGGCTTCACGTTCGAGCGGCCCGTGCCGAGGACCGTCACCGTATCGACGATCTGCGGCGGCGGGGCTTGCTGCGCGACGGCGACGGTCGCGGCGAGGAGCAGGAACGTGGCGGAGAGAAATCTTTTCATGTGACCTCCTGGTTGAGGGCGGCACCAATGGCAGATCCCAACGACAAAGTCCCGGGACAGGCAGCGGGCCGCTATTACGTGGATTCGCAGTGCATCGACTGCGACCTCTGCCGCGAGACGTCGCCAGCAAATTTCACGCGCAATGAAGAGCAGGCGTTCTCGTACGTCTACAAGCAGCCCGAGACTCCCGAGGAAGAGATGCTGTCGAAGGATGCGATGGACAACTGTCCGGTCGAAGCCATCGGCAACGACGGTTAATGCAGCTTCTTGTCGACCGACACCTGTTCGTGCCAGTCATCGGCCAGTAAGACCTCGATCAGCTCCTGCAACTCCTCCATGTGGAAGGGTTTGGTGAGCGCGGCGGTCATGTTGTTGCCCTTGGTGATGGTGAGGATGTCGCCCTTTCCCGAGGCCACGACCACCGGGGTCTGTTTCCCCTGCTGCACGTACCAGGCGATCCACTCCTCGCCGCTCATGCCGGGGAGGTTGAGGTCGAGGAGGATGAGCTTCGTGTCGGGATTGGCGGCCAGCAGGTTCATCCCCTCCACGGCGCCGGTGGCGGAGAGCACGTCGTACCCCCGCTTCTGCAGGTAGGACTTGTAGAGGGAGAGCACCTCGGGGTCGTCTTCGATCGCCAGGATCTTGCTGTTCGGGTGGCCCTTACTGTTGGTGGTGGTGCGAGCTTCCTGCATCGATGTGGTCTCCTCCCGCCGGACTCTTGCGAATCCCGTGCAAACTGCTGAGTCACCCGTTCCGAGGGATAATCCGCCGCGCTTGGGCAGCGTACTGTGGCTCGGAAGCGGCCTCGCCGCGTGGATTCTTGCGAGGATCATTCCGCTCCGGCGCCGCCCGAGGGGGTGGGGCGAGCTGGCCGCGGCCCTGGTCATCGCCCTGCTGCTCGGCGTCCTCGCCACCGCCCTCGACTTTGGAGGGTGGAACGAGCCGGACTGGCGGGCGGGGGCGTTTGCGTTTTTCGGGGCGGTGGCGGGGGTGGGCGTGGTGCGCGCGGGGTCGAAATTGAAAATTGAGAATTGAAAATTGAAAATTGGCGCGAGGCGCGCCCACATGCTTCCTGATCTCGAGGACGATCCCCGCTTCCACGCCGCGCTGGCTTTTTTTGCGAGTGAAGACTGGCTGGAGGCGAGCGATCTGTTCGAGGAGCTCTTCTTCGAGGCCGTACGCGACGAGGTGCCGCTCGTGCGCGCGCTGCTGCAGGTGAGCACCGGGATGCATCACCTCTCCCGCGGCCAGCGCCGCGCGGCGCGGGAACGGCTGGAGGAGGGGTTGCGGGTGATCGAGACGGTGACGAATGCGCGGGGGGTGGATCTGGAGGCGTTGCGGGCGATCGTGCGGGCAGCGGGAGTAGGAATTGAAAATTGAAAATTGAAAATTGAAAAACGGCGGGGCCCGTGCCTCGCGCCCAATTTTCAATTCTCAATTTTCAATTTTCAATTCAGACTCGCGCCGTGGTCCGCGCCTCCGTCATCATCCTCCTGCTCGTCCTCAACCTCCTGCTCTGGGGCTCGCTGGTCTTCCTCGGCGGGATCGTCAAGCTGTTGACCTTCCGGGAGGCGCGGCGGAGAGTGATCCTCGGCCTGACCTGGTTCGGCGAGCGCTGGGTGCAGTGCAACGACTGGATCTTCGACACCTTCCTCGACACCGAGTGGCGCTTCCAGGGCTTCGACGACCTCCGCCGCGATGCGCACTACCTGGTCATCAGCAACCACATCTCCTGGATCGACATCCTGGCCGTCTTCCGCGCCCTGCACGGCCACGCGCCGTTCCTGCGCTTCTTCCTCAAGCACACGCTGATCTGGTTCCCCATCCTCGGCCAGGCCTGCTGGGCGATGGAGTTCCCTTTCATGCGCCGCTATTCGCCGGAGTACCTCAAGCAACATCCGGAAAAGCGGGGCCGCGACCTCGAGACCACGCGCAGGGCCTGCCGCCGCTATCGCCACCTCCCCGTCTCCGTCCTCAACTACGTCGAGGGGACGCGCTTCACCCGGGAGAAGCACGAGGACCAGCAGTCGCCCTATCGCCACCTCCTCCGCCCGCGCATCGGCGGCATCGGCTTCGTCATCGCCTCCCTCGGCGAGCAGCTCGACTCGATGGTCGACGTGACCATCGTCTACCCCCACCGCGACGTCACCATCTGGGACTTCGTCACCAACCGCGTGCCGTGGATCACCCTGCACGCGCGGCGACTGGACATTCCGCCCGAGCACGTCACGTCCGCCATTACCGAGCGCGGCCCTGCGCGCGAGGCGTTCAAAGCGTGGGTCGAGAAAATCTGGCAGGAGAAGGACGAGGAGATCAGCCGGATTCTCATAGAATCGCGTTCATGACCCGGATCGCGGATGCCGCAGGTGCGCGCTACCGCGCTCTCTTCGAGACCACTCCCGACGGCATCATGGTCGTGGACGACGCGGGAACCTACGTCGACCTCAATCAGGCCATGTGCGCGATGCTCGGCGGCACGTACGAGGAGCTGATCGGCCGCCACTTCCGCGACTTCATGCCGCCGGACCGGCTCGAGGAAGCGTTCGCCGCCTTTGCCGCGCTGCAGAGCGAAGGGGCGCTGGCGGTCGAGTTCCCGATCCGCCGCACCGACGGCCGCATCCTCAATCTCGAGTGGCGCTCGCGCTCGAACTTCCTTCCCGGCCTCCACTTCTGCATCGCCCGCGACCTCTCCCCGCGCGAAGAGGCGCAGCGCGCGCTGCGCGAGAGCGAGGAGCGCTACCGCGCCTTCGTCGCCAACAGCAGCGAGGCCATCTGGCGCATCGAGCTGGAGGAGCCGGTGCCGACCGCCCTCGAGCCCGACGAGCAGATCGACCGCTATTACCGCTACGGCTATCTCGCGGAGTGCAATGAAGTCATGGCCGCGATGTACGGCTTCTCCACCAGCGCGGAGATCGTCGGCGCGCGCCTCGGCGACCTGGTCGTACGCGAAGACCCGAACAACATCGAGTACCTCCGCGCCTTCATCGCCAGCGGCTACCGTCTCCTCGACGCCGAGTCGCATGAGGTGGACCGCGAGGGAAACGAGAAGCATTTCGTCAACAATCTGATCGGCGTCGTCGAGAACGGCGCGGTCCTGCGCGCCTGGGGCACGCAGCGCGACATCACCGGGCAGCGCACGACCGAGCGCGAGCGCGCCGCGCTCGTGGAGCGCCTCGAGTTTCTCGCCGACGTCACCGCCGTCCTCGGTTCGTCGCTCGATTACGAGGAGACGCTGGCCTCGGTGGCCGCCGCGGCCGTGCCGCGCTTCGCCGACTGGTGCTTCGTCGACATCGTCGACGCGGCCGGCCATGTCGAGCGCGTGGCCGTGCAGCACAGCGACCCGAGGCAGGTCGAGCTCTGCATCGGGATGGAGCGCCGCTACCCGACGCCTCCCGAGACACCGGTCGGCCCGCCGCACACGATCCGCACCGGCGTCACGCAGTCGTACGACATCGACTCCGCCCTGCTGGCCGCGCACGCGAAGGGCGAGGAGCATCGCCGGCTGCTCGAGGCGCTGCACTTCCACGCCGGCCTGGTCGTGCCGCTCGCCGCGCGCGGGCGTACCCTCGGCGCGCTCGCCTTCGCGCTGTCGGAGTCGGAGCGCAAGTTCACTGAGGAGGACGTGCGGCTGGCGGAAGACCTCGGGCGCCGCGCCGGCCTGGCCCTCGACAACGCGCGGCTGTACGGCGAGCTGGAACGCGCCAACCGCGCCAAGGACGAGTTCCTGGCCATGCTCTCCCACGAGCTGCGCACCCCCATGACGGCCACCCTCGGCTGGGGCACGATGCTGCAGGGCGGTCTCGATGCCGCCGGCACGCGCACCGCCGCCGACGCCATCGTGCAGGCCACGCGCGCGCAGGCGCACCTCATCGACGACCTGCTCGACATCTCCCGCATCGTCTCCGGCAAGATGCAGCTCGCCGTCCGCCCGATCCTCCTGGCCGACGCCATCGACGCCGCCATCGAGACGGTGCGCCCCGCCGCGGAGGCGAAGCAGATCGCGATGGAGATTCATCGCGACGCCGGCATCCGCCTGCACGGCGATCCCGCGCGCCTGCAGCAGGTCTTCTGGAACCTGCTCTCGAACGCGGTGAAGTTCACGCCGCGCGGCGGAAGGGTGTCGATCTCCGTGACGTCCGACGCCGACTCGGCGCGCGTGGTGGTGCACGACAACGGCGAAGGGATCGACGCCGAGCTGCTCCCCTACATCTTCGACCGCTTCCGCCAGGGGGAGAGCGGGGCGAGCCGCAAGTTCGGCGGCCTCGGCCTCGGACTCTCCATCGCCCGCAATCTCGTCGAGCTGCACGGAGGCACACTCACCGCCGCCAGCGCGGGCCGCGGCCAGGGTGCGGAGTTCACCGTGCTCCTGCCGATCGGCGCCTCCGAAGGCGACGTGGCCTCGGTGCGAGCGGTCGACTCCCCGCCGCAGCCGCTGCACGGCGTCTCGCTGCTCCTCGTGGAAGACGACCCGTCGACGCGGGCCATGCTGGAGATGGCCCTGCGCCGCTTCGGCGCCACGGTGACCGCGGCCGGCACGGCCGAGGAGGCGGTGGAGACGCTGCAGGGGACGCGCTTCGACGTCGTGGTCAGCGACATCGGCCTCCCCGGCCAGGACGGCTGCGCGCTGCTGCAGCGCATCCGCGCCGCGGGGGACCACACCCCGGCCATCGCCCTCACCGCCTACGCCAGCCCCACCGAGCGCGAGCGCGCCCTGGCGGCCGGCTTCCGTTCCTGGCTGGCCAAGCCGGTGGACCTGGAGAGGCTGGCCGCGGAGGTCCTCCGTACCATCGGTTGACGGTGCGTTGGTACATATGTACCATATCACCCATGTCCAACATCACCGTGGAGCGCATCCAGACCGGCATCCGCATGGAGAAGCGGCTGGTCAAGGTCCTCAAGGGGCTGGCCGAGTATCACGACATGACCCTCGGCGACCTGCTGGAGGGCATCGTCCTGCACGCGTTCGAGGGGAAGGCGCCGTTCAGCAAAGAGTCGCTGCAGAAGATCGCCGACCTCAAGAAGATCTACGGCCTGACGCTCGATGCCAGCTCCAGTCACCAACTGACGGAGGCAAAGAAAAGCCGTGCACGATCGTGAATTCGTCGAGGCCTTCGAGGCCTGCACCCTCCCGCCCGACCTCTTCTCCCACCGCGCCCACGTGCGCCTGGCCTGGCTCTACCTGCGCGAAGGCACGCTCCTCGAGACCCTGACCCGCTACAGCGAGGGCATCAAACGCTACGCCGCCAGCCTCGGCGCCGCCGGCAAGTACCACGAGACCATCACCTGGGCCTACCTCTTCCTCATCCACGAGCGCATGCAGCACGACCCCCACGTGACCTTCGAAGACTTTGCCGCCGCCAACGAAGACCTCTTCGGCCCCGTGCTCGAACGCTACTACTCCCGCGAGACGCTGAGCTCCGACCTGGCCCGCACGACGTTCGTCCTTCCCGCAACCTGATCAGGTGGACCGCCGGCGTCCCGCCGGCTGTCTGCGCAGGCGTCCCGCCTGCGCCCCCGGGGCGGCGGCGGGACGCCGCCGGAGACAGCCGGCGAGGACGCCGGCGGTCCGCTATCCTCCGCTCCACAGGCGCCGTCACGAACGTAGGGCGGGCTTCAGCCCGCCTCCCCCGGGGGAGGCGGGCTGAAGCCCGCCCTACATTTCGTGCGACGAACTACGAAAGATTTCGTTGACCGTACGAAACCTTTCGTATAGCCTCTCGTACAGTCAAACGGAGGCAATGGAATGGGCGACAAACCGACACCACGACCCACCGATGCCGAGCTCGCGATTCTTCGCGTGCTCTGGGAACGGGGACCGAGTACCGTCCGCGAAGTGCACGACGCGCTGAGCGCCACGCACGACAGCGGTTACACCACCGTCCTCAAGCTCATGCAGATCATGACCGACAAGGGCCTCGTCACCCGCGACGAGTCGCAGCGCGCGCACGTCTATTCTTCCCGTGAAGGGGAGCAGAAGACGCAGCGGCAGCTGCTCGGCGACCTGATGGACCGCGCCTTCGGCGGGTCGCCGGCAAAGCTGGTCATGCAGGCGCTGTCAGCCTCTCGCGCCTCGGCCGAGGAGCTCAACGCCATCCGCCAGTATCTCGACAAGATGGAGGAAGAGAAGGCATGAACGAGCTGCAGCTTCTCACCGGACCCGTCGCCCAGGCCATCGGCTGGGCCCTGCTGCACCTGCTCTGGCAGGCCACGATCGTGGCCGGCATCCTGGCAGCCGTGCTCTCGCTGATGTCGCGCCAGAGCGCCAACGCGCGCTACATCGTTTCCTGCGGCGCGCTGGCCCTGGTCTTCTCCATGTTCGTGGCCACCGCCGTGCGCGCCTACGATCCGGCCGCCGCGCCGGTCGCGGCGAGCGCCGCCACCACCGAAACGATCAAGATCTCCCTGACCGACATCCCGGTCCTGGTGGCGCAGACCGCGGCCGCCGGCCTGAAGGATCGCGCCCTGAGCGCATTCTCCTCGGCGCGCGGCATGTTGCCGTCCGTCGTCGGTCTCTGGCTCGCGGGCGTCGTGCTGCTGTCGGCGCGCCTGCTCGTGAGCTGGGTCCGCGCGCGGCGTCTGGTGCGCCGCGCCGCCCGCCCCGCGGCTCCCGAGCTGCAGCTCATGGCCATCCGCCTCTCCGACGCCCTCGGCCTGCGCGGCGCGGTGAAGCTGCTCCAGTCGGCGGCGGTCGAAGTGCCGTCCGTCATCGGCTCGCTCCGACCGGTCGTGCTCATCCCGGCCAGCGCCCTGACCGGCCTCACGCCCGAGCAGATCGAGATGGTGCTGGCGCACGAGCTCGCGCACATCCGCCGTCACGACTTCCTCGTCAACCTCCTGCAGGCGGTCGTCGAGACGCTGATGTTCTATCACCCGGCGGTCTGGTGGATGTCGCGCCGCGTGCGCATCGAGCGCGAGAACTGCTGCGACGACCTGGCCGTGGCCGTGTGCGGCAACCCGATCCAGTACGCGCGGGCGCTGACGCGGCTCGAAGAGCTGCGCGCCTCGACCATGACCGTGGTCGTGGCCGCGAACGGCGGCTCGCTCCTCGAGCGCATCCGCCGCATCGCCGCGGACCGCGCCGAGGGAACCGTCTCCACCGCGCGCTGGGCGGCGGCGCTGGCCCTGCTGGCGGTGCTCGTCATCGCCGTGGCCGTGCCCTCCCTCCCCGCCTTCGCGGACAGAAACGAAGAGAAGAAGAAGAGCGCCGCGAAGTCGCAGCCGGCATCGTCGAAGATCGACGTCGCCGAGGTCTCGCCGGAAGCGAGACTGGCCATCGTCGACATGGCTGACGACGATGACGATGACTACGACTACGACTACGGCATCGACGCTCCCGAGGCGCCGGAACCGCCGGAGCCGCCCGAGATCGCGCTGCACGGCCTCGCGCCACTGCCCCCCAATCCCGCCATCCCCGGCGTCCCGGCCCCCGCGCCGGCACCGCATGTCTACCCCGCCCCGTTCGCGCGTCCCGGACATCCCGCGCCGCCCGCACCGCCGGCGATGCTGGCCATGCTCGACCGCAATCGCGCCGACGACGAGCTCGAATACGAGTACGAATACGAGCACGGCGACGACAAGAAGAGCGACCGTCCCATCGGCGAGGGCGGCAAGCTCACCGTCGACGAGCTGATCTCGCTGCGCGCGGTCGGCGTCACGCCGGAGTACGTCAACACGATGCGCGAGCTCTTCCCGGGACTCACGCTGCGCGGCGTCACCAGCATGAAGGCCGTCGGCGTGTCCACGGAATTCATCCGCCAGATGCGCAGCGCCGGCTTCGAGGTGAAGACCGCCCGCGAGGCCACCAGCCTCGCCGCCGTCGGCGTCACCCCTGAGTACGTGCAGCAGATGCGCAGCGCCGGCTTCGACGTGAAGACGGCCAAGGAGGCGACCAGCCTCAAGGCCGTCGGCGTGACCCCTGAGTTCATCAGCGAGATGCGCGACGCCGGCTTCGCCGTCACGAGCGCGAAGGACGCCTCGGGACTGGCGGCGGTGGGCGTCACCTCCGCCTGGGTGCGCGGCATGAAGGCGGCCGGTGTGAACATCACCAGCGCCAGGGACGCGCAGAGCATGAAGGCGGTCGGCGTCACGCCGGAGTTCGTGCAGCGCCTGGCCAAGGCCGGCTACACGAACCTCACCGCCCGCGAGCTCGCGCGCATGGCCGCGGCCGGAATCGACGACGACTTCATCCGCGAGATGGAGCAGTACCGCAAGAAGAACTGACCTGAATGTAGGGCGGGCTTCGGCCCGCCACCCCGGGGGAGGCGGGCTGAAGCCCGCCCTACATTTCCACCCTTACAGGAGAACTGAATCATGAAGCGTATTGCCACGCTCACGCTGTTCGTCTGCCTGCTCGCGACCTCGGCCTTCGCACTCGACGGCGCCTGGACCGCCGCGCTCGACGAGAAGCGTCCCGGCTCCCTCTACCTGAACCTGACCCAGGGGCGGAGCCACAACATGGGATCCACCTTCCAGCTCGCGAGCTTCAGCGGGCTGACCGACGCGCAGATCCGCGCGTCGTCCACGACGCCGGTCAACTTCGAGATGCGCCGCGAGGCGGGCACGGTCAGTTTCGAGGGGACGTTCCGCAACGGCAAAGGCGCGGGACAGTTCACCTTCGCCCAGGACCGCAGCTACATCGACAAGGTCCGCGCCCTCGGCCTGGAGTTCGAGCTCGACAAGCCGCATCGCCGCCGCAACCGCACCGATGAGGAAGACCTCTTCTCCCTCGCGCTGCACGACGTCTCCACGGCCTTCATCAAGAGCATGATCGCCGAGGGGTACCGCGTGTCGCTCGAGAAATACCTCACCATGCGCATCTTCAACATCACGCCCGAGTACATCCGCGAGATGCGCTCGCTGGGCTTCAAGGAGATCGACGCCGAGGAGCTGGTGGCCACGAAGATCCACAAGGTCACGCCGCAGTTCGTGCGCGACATGCGCGCCGCGGGGTGGGACCTGTCGCTCGAGGAGCTGCAGTCGTCCGCGATCCACGGCGCCACGCCGGCCTTCGCGGAGGAGATGCGCAAGCTCGGCTACGGCAACCTCGATCACGACGACCTGGTGTCGTTCCGCATTCACCGCGTGACGCCGGAGTTCATCGAGGAGCTGCGCAAGCTCGGCTACGACAAGGTCAAGGCGGACGACCTGGTGGCCATGCGCATCCACCGCGTGACGCCGGAGTTCATCCGCGAGCTCGCGGCGGCAGGTTACGAGAACGTGCCGCCGCGGAAGCTCGTCGAGATGCGCATTCACAAGGTGGATGCGAACTACTTGAAGAAGATGCGGAACTGAAACGTAGGGCGGGCTTCAGCCCGCCTCCCCCCGGGGTGGCGGGCTGAAGCCCGCCCTACGTTTTTCTATTCCGTCTTGATCGCCGCCACGTAGCGGATCGCCTCCCCTTCCTTGCCCAGGCGGAACGGGTGGATGTCCACGTCGTCCTCGCGCATGACGATCACCACGCCGCGGCTGATCCCCATCGGTCCCGCGGCGAAGTAGCGCACGCCGACGTGGTAGGTGCCGCGCGCGGTACGCCGTGCGCGGACGACCTCGGGGCCGAGGCCCTGGGTGATGTCCTCGTAGAGCTGCAGGCCGGAGTCGCTCTCCTTGTTCGAGTAGTACACCTCTTCCCCGCTCGGGTCGACCACGTGCAGGTCGACGTCGTTGGCGTCGGTCTCCCACGCCAGGGTGATGCGCATGGCGTCGACGCGGTCGAGGTCGACCTCGTGCTCGCGGGCGCGCTGCTCGATGTCGCGGCGCATGTCCGGCTCCTTCTTCAGCCAGGCGCGATAGACGTAGCCGAGCTCCTCGCGCACGACGCGCTTCACGCCGCCGTACCAGCCGGGGAAGTCCTGGCGCGTGGCCGTCTCCAGCACGCGCGCGGCCTCTTCGATCCGCCCGTCGCGCCACAGCAGCAGCGCGAGGTGGCGATAGGCGTTGGCGCGGTCGGGACGCAGTTCCAGCGCGCGGCGCAGCGGCGCCTCGGCCAGGGAGGCGCGATGCGTGCGCAGGAGCAGCAGTCCGGCGCGCTGCAGCAGCTCCGGCTTGTTCGGCGCCACCTCGATCAGCGAGGCGAACGCGCGCGCGGCCTCGGTCTCACGGCCGAGCTCCGTGCCGGCCACGCCGAGCACCTCGTAGACCTGCGGGTTCTCCGGATCGTACGGCTGCCAGCGCAGCGCGAGCGCGCGCAGGTCGGACCATTCGCCGAGGGCGGCCAGCGTCTCGCTGAGCTGGTTGTACAGCTCGCGGTCGTGCGGGCTCTCGCGGAGCTGCCGTTCGAGCTTCGCCACGTCATCGCGTGACGGAGTCCTGCGGCGCGTCCAGTCCACCGTGGCGCGCTTCCGGCTCTGCGGCTCCGGCGGCGCCGGCCGCCGCGCCGCGGCCCCGACGCGCATCGGCGCGGGAACCTCGACGGGTGCGGGAGCCGCGTCGGTGGAAACGATGCCTCCCGGGACGCCGCCCACCACTCCTCCGGCCACACCGCCGAGGACACCGCCGACGACACCGCCTTCCACGCCGCCCTCGACATCGCTCTCCTCGGACACCGCGAGGTCCATCGCCATCTCCTCGGCCACGACATCCTGCGGCGCGGCGCTCTGCGCCACGACCGGCGCCGAGGCCACGGACGGCGGCACGGACTTTGGCATGTCGGCGCGCTCGCGGCGCTCGGGACGCGGCACCGCCACCGGCATCGGCGGCACCGGCCGGTCGGCCCACTGCTCGTTGCGGCGGTCGATGCGGCCGATGCCGCCCGCCTCGATGGTCAGGATCGCGGCCAGCGCGCGGCGGTCGAGGCCCCAGCGCTGGTACTCCCATTCATTCTCGAGCACGAGCATGGTCGTGCGCGGGATGACCACGCGCTGCGCGGTGCTGATGCGCACCTGCTCGGTGGCCAGCGCGCGGCGCACGGCCTCGGAGGGCTCGCTGGCCTCGCGCTGGGCGAGGTATTCGAGATAGGCGCGGTAGGCCTCGCGCTCGAGGAGCGGCGCGAAGGTCTTCGACTCCAGCGCCGAGGCGTTGCCGAGATTCGGCTCGCGGCCGGCCTTCAGCCTGCCGAGGACGATCACCTCGTCGCCGGGCTGCACGTCGTCGAAGTGCGACGGGTAGAGCCATTCCGCGCTGGCGTCGGCGATGTCCACCGTGCCGCCGAGGGGGCGGCGCAGATCCGCGGCGGCCTCGCGGGCGCGCGTGGCCAGCGACTCGCTGAACGGCACGCGCACGATGCGTCCGCGTCCGGCGGTGATCGCCTTGGCGGTGGCGTTGTCTTCGCGGCTGCCGAGGATCAGCGCGTGGATCGTGGCGCGGGACGGCAGCGTGTCGATCGCCGATTTCAGCTCGTGCGGCGCGACCGTGCCCACCGTCGGCACGAGATCGCTGGCCAGGATGATGCCGCGGGACGGCTCCTCGCGGAGCGTGCGCGTCACGTCGCGGACCAGCGCGCCGATGTCGGTGCCGCCGAGGAAGAGACGCTCGCGCAGCAGCGCCCCGGCGCGGCGGGAGAGCTCGGAGGCCGTGCCGCTCGCGAGCGGGACGATGTCCTGGTCGAACGCCACGAGCTGCACGCGCGTGCCGCCCGGGAACGCGCCCAGCAGCTCTTCGATGGAGCGGATGCGGTGCGGCGCGCCCTCGGCGCTGGAGGCGCTCGTGTCGACGTAGAGGGTCCAGTTGGCGGCTGGCGGCTGGCGGTTGGCGGGTTGGACGTTGGGGCGCATCGCGGCGAGATAGAAGTCGCCGGCGCGCAGGATGCGCGGGGCGCTCGCGTCTTCCGGCCAGGTCAGGATGATGTCCTTGTCGGGGGTCCAGTCCGTTTCCTCGAAGCTGGTGACCTGGGCGGTGCTGGTGGTCATCTTTCCGGCGCTGCCCTGCCCCGGGATCGGGGTGACGAAGGCCTTGAACGTCAACTTCTTGACCTTATCCAGGCCGCGCAGCGGGAGGGCGTACGTCCGGGCGCCGTTCTCCAGCGGGAGCAACTGCGTCCACGAGACCACCAGGTGCACCGGCGCCTTCGCCTCGATCGGGAAGATGCGCGCCGAGAAGCGGTTGCCCTGGTCCTGCTCGAGCAGGGCCGGGTCGCGCATCTGGTGCAGGTACGACTCGTACACCTGATTGGCGCGGAGACGCTCCACCACCTCCCCTTCCATCAGGTGGCCGTTCACGTCCTTGGCGAAGCGGCTGATGGCGGCGTTCTGCGGGAGCGTGCAGGTGAAGCGTCCCTCGATGCGGCGCTCCTGCGGATTGCGGAAGCGCAGCTCCATCTCCGTCAGCGACAGCATCCCGTGGATGGCCGTGCGCACGGAGAGCTCTTCGAGGATCAGCTCCTGCCCGTCGGGATCGGCGAAGGTGATGGGCGGGATGGGAGGCGCCGGCGCGGCCTCGCGGGGCTTCGGCGTGTCGACGAGCCGCGGCGTGGCGTCGAGCAGCGGCCGCGGCGGCGTCTTCGTTTCCTGCGGCGCGGCGCCGATGAGCAGCGCCAGGATCGTAGCGGCGAGGAGGGCAGCGGTGAGCGAGAGAGAGCGTGCTGAGGGCTGCATGCTCCCTTGGATGCAGGAAGGGCGGAAAAAGAAACTCCGCTCGTGAACGTAGGGCGGGCTTCAGCCCGCCGCCCCCGGGGGAGGCGGGATGAAGCCCGCCCTGCGTCAGAACGCGGCCAGCAGCGCGGCCACGTCGATGACGCCGTACCCCTGCCCGCGATCCCACCGTCCGTTGTAGTTCTGGGTCTTCTGGCGCAGTGCCGACATGATCTGATTGCCGGCCGGGACCGTTTTCAGGGGGCCCGTCTTCGCCTTCCGCGACAGGAGCAGGGCGATGGCGCCGGCCACGTGCGGCGCGGCCATGCTGGTGCCGCTGTCGGCGAGCACGTCGTTGTCCGTCCCCCCTTTGGCGGCCTTCACGTTCACCCCCGGCGCGCAGACGAGCGGCTTCTTCTGGTCGTCGCGCGTCGGACCGTACGAGGAGAAGCGGCCGACGCGGATGGGGTTGCAGGCGTCGACGGCGCCGACCGCGATCACGCTCGACGCGGTGCCGGGGATGCTGAGCGTCATCTCCTCGCTGATGTGATTGAGGAAGCGGGTCGGCGTGCCGCCGCGACGCTCGAGCCAGGCGTGAATGTGACAGTCTTCCTGCGTGGCCTTGCTGGTGATCTCCAGGCTCCATTCGCCGAGCGCTGCCGCTCCGCCGAGCACACTTCCGAGCTCGATCGCCAACAGGCTGTCGCCGTTGTCGACGTGGCGTTTGGTGAAGAGGAGACGATACGGTCCTCCCTCGGCGAACGTCCCGGCGGCCTCCGGCGCCGCGGTCCCCACCACCTGCGACCATTCTTTCTTCGGGTCGCCCAGCCGGAACTCGACCTCGGCCGCGCTGTTCCACCACAGCTCGATGCGCTCGGTGCGGTCCGCCCCTTCGACCCGCTCCCAGAGCAGCTCCTCGGCGGAGTTCGGGAGCAGGGTGACGTACGCGTGGCCGTTCTTCCCGCGCTCGTTCCCAGCCGACTTCACCACCACGCGGCCCGGCTTCGTGCCGGAGCCGGAGAAGGCGTCGAACGCCACTTCCAGCGACGACTTGCCGTCGTGCGCGCCGGCATTCATCCCCTGGCTGACGTTCACCACGACCGGCAGTTTGCGCTCGCGGGCGAATGCATCGATGAACGCCAGCGCCTCGATGTGGCTCGCCGAATAGCCGATCGGACCGCTCCCCGCCGAGATGACGATCAACAGCTTCGCGTCCGGCGCCACCCCTCCCGCGAAAGGACCGGACGCGCGTCCGGCGGCGATGCTGGCCACGTGCGTGCCGTGTCCCTTGTAGGGACGTCCCAGCCCGGCCGGGACCTTCCCGCTGTCCACGTACTTCGCGATCGCGGCTTCGTCGTGGAACGTGCCGTCGCTGAAGCCCGGGGGCGGAGGGCCGGTGGAGTCGCGCTGATCCCAGATGCCGAGGATGCGCGACTTTTCATCGGCATCGAGAAACGCCGCGTGCAGCACGTCGATGTCGTTGTCGATGACCGCGATCAGCGCCCGGTCCCCGGTCTCCTGATACTTGCCGGCTGCATCGGCGTACTCCGGCGCGACGCGGATGAACGGCAGCGAGCGGTCGCACTCGAGGGTCCCGGCGGGACGGCTCTCTTCGACGGAGATCACGACCGGATCGACGAGCAGCTCGCGCATGGAGGCGTCGGAGCCGCGCGCGGTGATGATCGTGCCGAGGCGCGTCTGCACGACGAGGTCGGGGATGTCGACCGGCGTCCAGAGCGGGTCGTTGACCCGGAGGACGAGCGGCCGGATCTCGGGAGCGGCAGCCGCGGGCGCTTCCTCCGCCAGGCCGAAGACGGCGAACGGCTCGTCGACCGCGGCCGGCACCGGCGCCGGCGCTCTCCCCGCGCGATAGCGCTCCACGGCGGCGCGCAGGCGCGCCAGGATCGCGGCCCCGCGGGCGTGCCGGCCCAACTGGAGTACCTGGTCGAACTGGCGGAAGGTGGAGGAGACCTCGAAGGCCTCCATCCCGGGATGATTGATGTAGGTCTCGAGCGCCGCGTCGGCCTCGTCGTAGCGCTCCAGCGCCAGCAGGGCCTCGACGCGCGAGGCGTAGTCCCACACGCCGAGGGGCTTGCTTTCCGCGTAGCGGTCGAGATGCTCCAGGACGCTCAGGGCAATCTCCTGTGCGCGTCCGGGGGGCGCGGCGTCGATGCCGTCGCGCTCCGCGCGGCGGATGCAGCTCGCCGCGTTCACGCCGTGCCAGAAGCGGTAGGGATCGCGCGAGTACACCGTGCCGTACGCGTCGATCGCCTCCCGGAGCAGTTCCGCCGCGGGCTGCTCCACGTAGCGTTGTTTGTACGTGCGGCCGATCAGCCCGTAGGCCTCGAAGATTTCCTCTTCGCTCGTCTCCCCGTCGTCGAGGATCGACTGCAGCACCTCCAGCGCGCGGTCGTACTCTTTCGTCTCGATCAGCGCCTGCGCGAACTGCCGCCGCACCTCGTCCTGTCGCGTCCCCGAGGCCAGGACGGCTTCTCCATAGCGGCGCATCAGCTCGAACTTGCGGTCCTGACGGAGCTTCTTCAGATCGCGGGCGGCCGCCTTCGGAGGATATGCATAGGGACGATTTCCGAGGTGCTCGACGATGGTCCGCACCAGTGCCTCCGCCCGGGCGTAGTCGTGCCGCCTGGTTGCGTCGCGGAGGGCGGCGCTGAAGATCTCTTCGTTCCACTCGATCCGCTCGGCCTCGTCCGGCGCCTCCTCCGCTTCGTCGTCCGGCGGCGGCAGCAGCGCGGCCAGCAGGCCGGGCGCCTCTCCCTCTTCCTCGATCGTGAAGTCGACCCGCGGGGCCGCCTTCAGTGCCTCCGGCAGCCGCGCCTCGTCGAGCGGTGCGATCTGCACCGCGATCAGCGGAACCCCGCTGTTCAGCGCGGCGGCGGTCTCCGCGGCCGCGGATTCGATCGAGGCGGGCGACAGCACCGCGAGAATCACCCTGCACCGCCCGATCGCCTCGGGACGCCGCCACACCCAGCGGTCGTACCCCTCGCTCGGCAGGAACCGCAACACGGACTGCTCGACGAACGGCCGATCTTCTTCGGCAAGGATCACGTAGGCAGCGGGCATCCCACGATTGTAGCGAAGCACAGCGGACCGCCGGCGTCCCGCCGGCTGTCTGTGGCGGCGTCCCGCCGCCACTGTGCGGGCGAGACGCCCGCACAGACAGCCGGCGAGGACGCCGGCGGTCCCCTCAATGCCGCGCTGCGCGACGGCGCACGCCGCGCGCGCTCGGTTGCCACCCCAATTCCACCACCTCGAAGTCGCTCGCCTTGAGCGCGCGGAACGCCGGATTCAGCACGTCATTGTCCCAGCGCGTGTCGTACGTCCCGCTCACGTACAGGTCCGAGCCGTTGTCCGCCACGATCAGGCCGTACGTCTTCATCGCCTGGAAGATCTTCCGCACCGGCTCGGGAAAGCGCGACAGATCCACACCCCCCTTCAGCCGCAGCCGCGCGCCCATCGGCAGCGCGCCGGCCGTGTCTCCCGCGCGATGCGAGGCGGGATACACATAGCCGTTCGTGCGGCGCACCGTCACGCGGAACGCGTGGCGGATCGGGTCGGGGCCGAACACCTCGTCGTAGCGCACCAGCCCGGGGAGGATCGCCAGCCCGGCCGCGTCCGCGCTCGTCCACCCTTCCGGGCGCCGCGCGTTCGAGTCGAGCGGGAAGATCGCGCCCGATCCCGCCTCCCACCGCGAGCCCGTCCAGCGCAGCGCGTACAGCTCGTAGAGGATGCGGCGGTCGCGGTCGACGATCAGCATGTGCCGGTCCCCTTCCGCGCGTGGGTCATTCCCGGCCAGCCCTCCCTCGATCCAGCGCTGCTGCGTCTTCGCTTCCTCGGGGATCGGATAGCCGCCCACGTCGCTCTCGTCGTCATAGTCGAACGTCACCGGCACCAGCGGCTGGCTGCCGGAGACCACGACGTACGGCATCCCGTAGATCGGCGCCTCGGCATCGCCGCTGTCGCCGCCGAAATCGGGATGCATCCCGCGGGAGGCGCCGATGGAATTGATGAACGCCGCGCTGTTCGCATCCACCGGCGCCGCGGAGATGTCCACATTCCACCAGTTCGTGGGAGGAAAGAGCGGCAAAGGGCCGGGAAGCTCCCCACCCCGCACCTGTCCGAACAGCGCAAAACTCCAACAGCAACCAGCCACCAGCAACCAGTAACGCCACATAACTAACAGTCTGCGGGTACCAACCGGTCCCGAGCGTGAGCCCGCTCACGTCCGTTCTTCCGTAACGAACGTACATTCCTCGCGGGTCTTCCCGTTTACAATCTCAGCCGGTCCGAAACAACCAGGTCTCTTTCCGGGAGAGTCATGAGCTCAGTGAATAGTGTGCGCGGCATCGCCGTGTGTGTGGTGCTGCTGTTTGCCGTAGCTGCATCCGGCGCGGTCTTCACCAGCCAGCAGTCCGGCGACTGGAACGATCCCGCCACGTGGGGCGGCAGCCTGCCGGTCTTCAGCGACGACGTCGTCATCACGTCCAATCACGTCGTCACCGTCAGCGACGCCCGCGTGATCAACACCGTCACGCTCGACAGCACCGCCGGCAACAAAATGCTGGTCGTGCAGACGGGCGGCACACTCCTCATCGAGCGGGCCCTCCCGCCGGCGCTCATCCTCAACGCCCCCTCCCCCGGCTCCACCAACATCGTCCGCATCGACGGCGGTACCCTGGAGACCTCCAACGCCGGCGTGAGCATCACCGGCGGCACGACTGCCTCGAAGCTCGAATTCACCTCCCTCGGCGGCGTCGCCAAATTCGCGGGCGACGTCACCTTCGCCGGCACGGCCGCCAACGCCATCATCGACTTCGGCAACAACGCCGGCACCGTCAAAATCGGCAAAAACCTCGGCAACGGCGGCACGTTCGCCAACATCAACTCCTCCACCGTCGAAATCAGCGGCACCGGCGCGCAGACCATCAATGGCTACACCTTCCATCACTTCACCGTGAACAAGGGCGGCGGCACGGCCACGCTCAACAGCGCCATCGCCGTCAACGGCGACTTCACGCTCACCGCGGGCATCCTCGACGACGGCGGCTACCAGATCGCGCTCAACCCCGGCAGCACCTCGACCGTCAGCGTCGGCGCGCTCGGCGTCCTGAAGCTCGGCAGCGCCGGCACCGCCACCGGCTTCCCCGCGCCGTACAGCAGCGCGACCCTCAGCCCCGGCAGCGCCGTCATCTACCAGGCCGGCGTCAACCAGACCATCCTCACCGACGTCATTTACGACCGCCTCTATCTCTCCACCCTCGGCGCGACCGTCACCAAAAGCCTCTCCGGCGCCCTGCTGCAGGTCAACGGAGAGCTGAACATCGCCAAGAACGGCGCCAACAACGTCACCCTCGCCGTCGGCGCCAACACCCTCGACGCCGGCGCCGACATCAGCGGCGACGGCACCGTCAGCGTCACCACCGGCGCCGTGTCAATCGGCGGCAACTGGGGCAGCGCCGGCACGCTCAGCGCCGGCGCCGGCAGCACCATCACCTACGACGGCGGCGGCGCGCAGCAGGTCCTCGGCACGACCTACCACAATCTCGTCATCAACAAGCCCGGCAACGCGGCGTCGCTGAGCGGCAACACCACCGTCAACGGCGCGCTGGACATCCTCTCGTCCGGCACCCTGACCGCGCTCACGCACACCCTGACGCTCCTCGGCGACGTCACCTCCAACAGCCTCCTCGACGCCAGCAGCGGCACCATCCGCTTCACCGGCAGCTCCGCGCAGATCTTCAGCCAGCCCTTCTCCAGCTTCACCGCGCTCAACCTCGAGCTGAACAACGCCGCGGGCCTCAACCTCTCCACCCTCGGCACGACCGTCAACGGCACGCTCACGCTCGCCAACGGCGTCCTCGCCGCCAGCAGCCCGTCGTTCTTCATCGACGTCCTGGCCACCGTGACCCGCACCAATGGCTGGATCGCCGGCCCGGTTACGATGGGGATGAACCCCACGCCCGCACGCCGCTTCCACCTCGGCACCACCACCACCTACGCGCCGGTCGACGTCGACTCCGGCAGCGCCGGCACGCTCACCATCAGCGCGGTGAACGGCAACCATCTCAGCGCCACCGGCACCAACCTCTGCGCTCCCTACTGGGAGATCGCCTCCCCCTCCAGCGCCACGCCGCTCGACTCGATTCAGTTCTCCTACGACGAAGGGCAGTGCGCCGGCACCGAGAACAAGTTCCACCTGGCCCGCTACAACGCCGGCTGGACGCAATTCGGCGACATGGTCAACGACACCACCAACGTGGCCACGCTGACCAACCTCGCCTCCTACCTCGGCGACTACGTCATCGGCCAGCGCGGCTCGCTGGGCGCCGCCGGCGTCCTGGCCATCACCAGCGTGAACAGCGGCAGCGACCCGAGCGTGAACACGGCCTTCGACGTCGCCGTGCAGTCGCGCCACGACAACGGCAGCGCCGCCTTCGTCACCGCCAACACCACCGTCAACCTGGCCGTGCTCACCGGCACGGGCAACCTCGGCGGCACCACCAGCGGCACCATCAACGCCGGCACGAACAGCGTCACCATCAGCGGCGTCGTCTACGACACGCAGGAGAGCGGCGTCGTGCTGCGCGCGGCCGGTACGGCCGGCGATCCGGTCGACTTCGGCGACAGCGCGGCCTTCAACGTCCTCGCCCCGCCGAACAGCATCAGCGTCACCAGCATCAACGACAGCGGCCCGGGGACGCTGCGCCAGGCCCTCCTCGACGCCAACTCCGCCGCGTGCAGCAGCCCCTGCACGATCAACTTCTCCACCACCGGAACCATCAACCTCTCCACGCCACTGCCCGCCATCACCGCCAGCGACGTCACCATCGACGGCTTCACCGCGACCGGCGCGTCGCCGAACACCAACTCCTTCGGCCAGCCGTCCAACGCCACCCTCACCGTGGCCATCGACGGCGGCGGCACGGTCAGCACCGGCATCGACATCCAGGCCGCCTTCGTCAACGTCAAGGGGCTGGCCATCAAGAACTTTGCGAACAGCGGCGTCGTCTTCAGCGGCACCACCACCAGCTCCACCGTGGCCGGCTGCTACATCGGCACCGACCTCACCGGCACGATCTCCCAGCCGAGTCCCACCGGCGTGCACTTCTTCGGCGCCAGCAACGCCGTACTGGGCGGCTTCACCGCGGCCGCGCGCAACGTCATCAGCGGCAACAGCGCCTGGGGCGTCATCGTCGACTCCGCCGCCAGCAACATCGGCCTGTACGGCAACTACATCGGTACGAAGGCCGACCTCTCCGGAGCGCTCGCCAACAACACCGGCGTGAAGATCTTCAGCGGCACGACCAGCGTCGCCGTCGGCGGCGCCAGCGCCGGCAACGTCATCGCCGGCAACCTCCTCTCCGGTCTCGTACTGGAGGCGGGCAGCGTCTCCGTCAAAGGCAACTACATTGGCCTCGGCGGCGCGAGCGGCATCGCCATCCCCAACGCCACCGGCATCCAGATCGACTCCGGCTCGAACGCCAACGTCATCGGCGGCGCGTCCCCCTCCGAGATCAACTACATCGGCGGCAACAGCCAGAACGGCATCCTGCTCAACAGCGACGACAACGTCATCGACAACAACGTCATCGGCCTCGCGCCGGACGGCGTCACCGCCCGCGGCAACGGCGGCCACGGCATCCGCCTCGAGAACAACGCCGCGCGCAACCTCCTCGGCACCTCCTTCGGCAACAAGATCGTCTACAACACCGGCGACGGCGTGAGCATCTTCACCACCGGCACCGGCATCGGCAACGCCGTGCGCAAGAGCAAGATCGTGGCGAACGGCAGCCTGGCCATCGACCTCGGCGACGACGGCCCCACCGGCAACGACCCCACCGACATCGACGTCGGCCCGAACAACAAGCAGAACCACCCCACCCTCACCGAGGCCAAATACAACGCCGGCAACATCAACGTGAAACTCACGCTCAATTCGAGCGCCGGCGTCAACGC
>Ga0196976_1000113_pt1 | contig 54480 bp, 45 predicted proteins | sample S3v_513CmetaG_FD_148644 | JGI IMG/M metagenome (GOLD analysis project Ga0196976, IMG submission 148644) | Soil microbial communities from Anza Borrego desert, Southern California, United States - S3+v_5-13C | ecosystem: Environmental > Terrestrial > Soil > Desert | place: USA: California... | reverse complement strand
TTGCGAGCGGCGGGCGCTCGGCGGCCGGCGGCAGCGGCAGGCGGTGCAGCGCCGCCAGCGCCCGGGCGATGGCCGGCATGTCGGCGGGCAGGCGGGGCGGGCGGCCGATCACCTCGCCGACCAGCAGCGCGCCCATGGGCAGGCCGGGGCCGGGCTCCAGCATGGCGACCAGTTCCGGCGTGTGTCCGCTGGCCGCGGCGCGGGCGAAGGCCGTCGCCTGATAGGCGAGGTTGGCGGCGGGGTCGAGCCCGACCTGGCTCCAGCGCGGGATGCGCGCCACCACACCACGGCCTTTCAGGCGCACGTGGTCGTGCGCCACGCCCTTCAGCGGCAGCGGTTCGAGATCCGCCGCGCTCAGGCCGGAGAAGGCGGGGAGGTGGGTGAGGGTGGCGAGGAGGGCGGGGAGGTCCACCCCATTACGTCCGATGCTCGTTCAGGCGCGGCATCAGCTCGACGAGGTTGCAGGGGCGATGGCGGTTGTCGAGCTGGGCCTGCAGGATGCCGTCCCAGGCGTCGCGGCAGGCGCTGGGGGAGCCGGGCAGGGCGAAGATGTAGGTGCCGTTGGCCACACCGCCGGTCGCCCGGCTCTGGATCGTCGAGGTGCCGACCTTCTCGTAGCTCAGCCAGCGGAACAGCTCGCCGAAGCCGGGGATGGTCTTCTCGAACAGGCCTTCCACCGCTTCGGGCGTCACGTCGCGGCCCGTCACGCCGGTGCCGCCGGTGGTCAGCACCACGTCGATCTGCGGGTCGGCGATCCACGCCTGCACCTGGGCGCGGATGGAAGCCACGTCGTCCTTCACGATGGCGCGCGCGGCCAGCCGGTGTCCGGCGCCCTCCAACCGCTCGATCAGCGCCGCACCCGAGCGGTCGTCCTCGACCGAGCGGGTGTCGGACACCGTCATGACGGCGATGTTGACGGGGAGGAAGGGGCGGGTCTCGTCAATCTTCGGCATGCTGGGCCACCTGCGTCGGTCGGGCGTCAACCGGCATATAGACCGGCCAACGGCCCGCCGCAACGGCGTCCAGCGAGGTCGTTTCCTGGCCCAGGCGCAGGCGGTAGATCCAGAAGTTGGCGAGCACCTTCTCGACGTAGTCGCGCGTCTCCCAGAACGGCAGGCTTTCGATGAACAGCAGCGGGTCGTCCACGTCCTCCATCTCGCGCCGCCATTTCAGCAGGTTGCCGGGGCCGGCGTTGTAGGCGGCGGCGAAGAGGAAGAGGTTGTTGCCGACCTCCGGCATGCCCAGCAGCTCGGCCAGGTAGCGCTGGGCCAGCTCCATGTTGGTGGCCGGTTCGAACAGGGCGTTGCGCGCCGTGTCCTTCTCGTCGATGTCGGCGTTGCGCTCGCGCACGTGGCTGGCGGTGGCCGGCATGATCTGCATGAGGCCGAGCGCGCCGGCCGGGCTGACCAGACGCCGGTCGAAGCGCGATTCCTGACGCATCACCGCGAACATCAACGCGCGGTCCACGCTGAAGCCGCCGCGCGGCGCCCAGTGCGGCAGCGGGAACAGGGCGGCATCGTAGGGGGCGCCGTCCGGCCCGGTCACCGCGTTGCCGACGCGCAAGGCCAGCTCCGGCAGGCCGGAGCGGTCGGCGAGGATGACCAGCGCCTCCTCCATCCGGCCGTTGCCGCGCGGATGGGTGCGCAGCAGCTCCTCCTCCGCCATGTCCTTCTGGCCGGCCTGGAGCAGCGCTATGGCGCGCGCCCCGCCCGGACGTTCGGCGAGTGCGGCGAGGTGGGCGCCGGTCAGCTCCGGCAACTGCCAGCGCAGGTCGCCCAGCGTACCCAGCGCCCGGCTGGCGACGAGGCCGTAGAAGGTGTGCGGGTAGCGGGCGGCGGCGGTGAGATAGGCGCGTGCCTGCTCCCCCCGGCCCTTCAGGATGTGGGCGCGCGCCGCCCAGAAGGCGGCGGCGGTGAAGCGCCAGGGCGAGCGCGGCGAGGCGGCCACCATGGCGTCGAAGTGGCGGGACGCGCGGTCGACCTGCTTCAGCCGCCACGCCGCCAGCCCGGCGATCCAGTGCGCCTCGTCCACCACCTCGCCCGAGCGCGCGGCGCTGGCCGAGGCGAGCGCCAGGGCCTGCGTCACCTCCCCGGCGTAGTAGAGCGCCCCGGCGATGCGGGCGCGCGTGGCGTCGTACTGCACGGAGTCCAGCGCGCGCGAGAATTCGTCGTCGTTCAGGAGCGCCAGGGCGGCGCCGGGCTTGCCGGCGCGCAGCAGGTCCTCCACCCGGCCGGCGGCGGCCACGTCGGCGCGCTTGCGCGTGCTGGTGCGGCTGCGCGGCGCGATGGCGAGCGTCTCCTCGCCCTCGATGGTGAATTCGTCGCCAACGGGCTGGGGCCGGGAGCCGGCCATGCGCTCCAGCGAGCCGGTCAGCCGCTCACCCTCGGCGCGCGGCGCCTTGGGCGGGCGTTGGCCGGCGGGGGCGCGGCGTTCGGCCAGCTGGAAGATGCGTTCGGCGCCCGGCAGGTCGCCGTGCTTGCGCAGCCACGCCGACAATTCCTCGAAGCTGGCCTTGCGGTCGGGGTGCAGGTAGCGCTGGCGCAGCACGTGGCCGAGCAGGCGCTTGTCGCCCAGCTGGCGGATTTCCCAGTCCGCCGCCTCCCACTCGCCGCGTTCCTGCAAACCGAAGATTCGGCGGTAGCGGTGGGCGTCGTCCTCCGACAGCTGGACGGCGCGCGCGTCCGCGTCCTCCGACAGCAGCAAAGGCTGTTCGGGGAAATCAAAACCCAGCGGTATCACCGGACGCCCGTCCGGACCGTGGATCACGAGGGCGGCCTGAGCGTTCGGATAGGAGCCGCTCAGGTCGGGTGCGACGGCGATCGCCAGCGTCGCACACACGGCCGCCAGGAGTTTTGAGCGCAGCATGGTTGTCCCCTTTGCTGCGTTGCAACAATTCCCGAGCATTTGACCGAAATAGACTCGCACGCGGCGAATCGCAAGCCCCGGATTCGTCCGTCAAGCCAACGTTCGGGGGAAATCGTATATCGTTCAGTGATTTGCCCGGCGAAGAAATTTCGCTTTAGTCCAGGTGGCTGAGCCTTTGGCGCAAGGTCAGAAGATCGCGCCACGCCTCCCTTTTGGAGATGGGATTGCGCAGGAGATACGCCGGGTGGAGCATGGGCAGAACCGGCACCGGCTTTGCCAGACCTTGCGTGCTGTACTCGAACCACTGGCCGCGCAGGCGCGTGATGCCTTCGCTGCGGTCGAGAATCGTCTTGGCGGACGTGCCGCCCAGCGGCACCAGGAAGTCCGGCGCGACCAGTGCCACGTGGCGTTCCAGGAAGGGCAGGCAGGCGGCGATCTCCGCCTGTGTCGGGCTGCGGTTGCCGGGCGGGCGCCACGGCAGAATATTGGTGATGTAGACGCTGGTGCGGTCCAGGCCGATGTGGGCCAGCATGCGGTCGAGCAGCTTGCCGCTGACGCCGACGAAGGGCTTGCCCTGGCGGTCCTCGTCCTCGCCCGGCGCCTCGCCGACCAGCATGATGCGGGCCTTGGGGTTGCCGTCGGCGAACACGGTGTTGGTGGCGGTCAGCTTCAGCGCGCAGCCGTCGAAGGCGCGCACCGCCGCCTCCAGCGCCTCCAGCGAGTCCGCCTCGCGGGCTCGGGCGCGGGCCGAGGCGCCGGCCTCGCTGGCGCCCAGCGGCAGGCCGGGTTCGGCCGGGGCGCGGGCGGTGGCCGGACGCGCGGCCGGGGCAGGGCCGGCGGGGGTGCCGGCGCGCGGCGCCGCACCGGCCGGGCGTGACGGCAGCGGCCGGGCCGCCAGGGTGCCCCAGTCGGTGGGGAGGTCGGCGATGGCCTCGTCGCAGCCGATTTCCACATGCCAGCGCAACGCCGACAGGATGTCGCTCAGGTCACTCATGGTTTGACCTTAGCACGGGACCTGTGTTCATACATGGGCTTAGCTACACCCACCTTTGGGCGCGCCGACGCCCCCGCCGAGCGCAGCGGCGGTACAACATTCGGGAGGCCAGGGAACATGGAGCGCGAACCGCGCGAGGTGATGGAATACGACGTGGTCGTCGTGGGCGCCGGCCCGTCGGGGCTGTCGGCCGCCATCCGCCTGAAGCAGCTGGCCGCGGAGAGCGGCAAGGAGCTGTCGGTGTGCGTCATCGAGAAGGGCTCCGAGGTGGGCGCCCACCTGCTCTCCGGCGCCGTCTTCGAGCCGCACGCGCTGGCCGAGCTGATCCCCGACTGGCAGGACAAGGGCGCCCCGCTCACCACGCCGGCCAGGGACGACCGCTTCCTCTTCCTCACGCCGACCCGGGCCATCCGCCTGCCCACCCCGCCGCAGATGCACAATCACGGCAACTTCATCATCAGCCTCGGCAATCTCGGCAAGTGGCTCGCAAGCCAGGCCGAGGAGCTGGGCGTCGAGATCTACCCGGGCTTCGCCGCCGCCGAGGTGCTGTACGACGACAGCGGTGCGGTCAAGGGGGTCGCCACCGGCGACATGGGCATCGGCAAGGACGGCCAGCCGACCGGCAACTACACCCCCGGCATGGAGCTGCACGCCCGCCAGACCCTCTTCGCCGAGGGCTGCCGCGGCTCGCTCACCAAGACGCTGATGGCGCGCTTCAACCTGCGCGACGGCGTCGAGCCGCAGACCTACGGCCTCGGCATCAAGGAGCTGTGGGAGATCGACCCGGCCAAGTCGCAGCCCGGCCTGATCGAGCACACCATCGGCTGGCCGATGGACCCCAAGACCTACGGCGGCTCCTTCCTGTATCACATGGAAGGCAACCTCGTTTCCGTGGGCTTCGTGGTCGGGCTGGACTACGCCAACCCGCACCTCAGCCCGTTCGAGGAGTTCCAGCGCTACAAGACGCACCCCGCCATCCGCCCGACCTTCGAGGGTGGGCGGCGCATCGCCTACGGCGCGCGTGCGCTGTCGGAGGGCGGCTTCCAGTCGATCCCGAAGCTGACCTTCCCGGGCGGCGTTCTGGTGGGCGACGCGGCGGGCTTCCTGAACGTGCCGAAGATCAAGGGCAACCACACCGCCATGAAGTCGGGCATGGTGGCGGCCGAGGCGGTGTTCGCGCACCTGACCACGGACGCGCCGGGGCGCGAGGTGACGGAGTATCCGGAGAAGCTGAAGCAGTCGTGGCTGTGGGCGGAGCTGCACGCGGTGCGCAACATCCGTCCGGGCTTCCAGAAGGGGCTGTGGGCGGGTTTGGCCAACGCGGCGTTCGAGACGGCGACCAAGGGCAAGTCGCCGTGGACCTTGCACCACAAACATGCCGACCACGCGACGCTGAAGAAGGCGTCGGAGGCGCCGAAGATCGCCTACCCGAAGCCGGACGGCAAGGTGAGCTTCGACCGGCTCTCCTCGGTGTACCTGTCGAACACCAACCATGAAGAGGACCAGCCGGCGCACCTGAAGCTGGCGGATGCGGAGACGCCGATCCGGGTGAACCTGGCCCTGTACGACGCGCCGGAGACGCGCTACTGCCCGGCCGGGGTGTACGAGATCGTGCGCAACGAGGACGGGACGAACCCGCGCTTGCAGATCAACGCGCAGAACTGCGTGCACTGCAAGACCTGCGACATCAAGGACCCGACGCAGAACATCAACTGGGTGGTGCCGGAAGGCGGCGGCGGGCCGAACTATCCGGGCATGTGACGCGGGTTCACGTTGGGTTTTCGCTGGCGCTCAACCCAACCTACGGGTGCTTCGTAGGTTGGGTTGAGGAGCAGCCGAAAACCCAACGTTACTCCGCCGCCTTGGCGGTGAACGTGCGCGGCGGCTGGCATCCGGTGCGGGCCATCTCGTCGTGGATCCAGCGGTAGGTGCGCTCCAGGCCGTCTTCCAGGCGGACGTCGGGGGCCCAGCCCAGCACCTGGGAGATCAACGTGTTGTCGCTGTTGCGGCCGCGCACGCCCTTGGGCGCGTCCAGCTTGTAGCGGCGCTTCAGCGTGATGCCGGCGATGTCCTCGACGATGTCGACGAGCTGGTTGATGGTCACCAGCTGGTCGCTGCCCAGGTTCAGCGGGTCGGCGTAGTCGCCGGTCATGATGCGCAGCGTGCCGTACAGGCAGTCGTCGATGTACATGAAGCTGCGCGTCTGCTCGCCGTCGCCCCAGATCTCGATCTCGTGGATGCCGCTCCGCTTGGCCTGGATGACCTTGCGGCAGATGGCGGCCGGTGCCTTCTCACGCCCGCCGTCGTAGGTGCCGTTGGGGCCGTAGACGTTGTGGTAGCGCACGACGCGCGTGATCAGCCCGAAATCCTCGCTGAAGTGGCGGCACATCCGCTCGCTGAACAGCTTCTCCCAGCCGTAGCCGTCCTCCGGCATGGCGGGGTAGGCGTCGCTTTCCCGGAGCGGCTGCACCTCGGCGCTGGTCTGCTTGTCGGCGGCGTAGACGCAGGCGGAGGAGGAGAACAGGAAGCGCGTAGCCCCCTGGTCGCGGGCGGCCAGCAGCATGTTGGTGTTGATCAGCACCGACAGCATGCACTCGGCCTTGTGCGTCTCGATGAAGCCCATGCCGCCCATGTCGCAGGCGAGGTTGAAGACGTGGTCGGCGCCGGCCGCCATCTCCTGGCAATGTTCGCGCAGGCGCAGGTCGCGCTGGTGGTTCTCGACCTGCGGGAAGAACTGGTACCACTCGTCGGCGTCCTTGATGTCCACCGCGCGGATGCGGGTGTAGCCCTGCGACAGCAGGTGCCCGACGAGGTGGCCGCCGATGAAGCCGCCGGCTCCGGTGATGAGGATGGTGTCGCCGAGGTTCATGATTCTTACCCGATGGTCGGCCCGACGCGCGGAGCCTGTGGTGCTGCAAGGTTTGCCTGTGTCAGATCGACGGCCGGGCGGGCCGGTTCGTCGGGGAGGGAGTAGTGCAGGACGCCGGTGAGCTGGCCCAGAACCCGCGCCACGAAGGCCGGGTTGTTGGTGGCGTAGCGCTTCCAAAGGCGGCGCGGCTCCGACAGCATGCGGAACAGCCATTCGAAGCCGCTGCGCTGGATGAAGCGCGGCGCCTGCCGCTTGACGCCCGCGTGGAAGTCGAAGGCGGCGCCCACGCCGACCAGGACCGGGGCGCGCAGCAGGGGGCGGTGCGCGGCCATCCAGCGCTCCTGCTTGGGCGTGCTGAGGCCGACCCAGACGATGTCGGCGCTGCTGTCGTCGATGGCGCGCACGACGGCGGCGTCCTCCTCGGCGGTCAGCGGGCGGAAGGGCGGGGAGTGGGTGCCGACGATGCGGCAGTCGGGGAAGCGCGCCTCCAGGTTGGCGCGCAGCTTGGCCAGCGTGTCCTCCGACGAGCCGTAGAGGAAGTGGCGGTGGCCGCGCCGCACCGAACGCTCGAACGCGGCCAGCATCAGGTCGGGGCCGTAGACGCGGTCGGCGTGGCGGCGGCGCGCCAGCTTCAGCAGCCAGACCAGCGGCATGCCGTCGGGCGTGACCATGCCGGCGGCGTTGTGGATGGCGCGGATGTCCGGGTCGTGCTGGCTTTCCATCACGCCGTGCACGCCGGTGACGCAGACGTAGGCGCGCTGGTCCGCGTCGATCCAGCGGTCGATGGTGTCGAGCGCGTCGCCCATGTTGATGGCGCTGACCCCGACGCCGAGGACGTTGATGCGGTCGGGCCTGTGCATGGACGGAAACGCCTCCGGTTAAGTGTTCGCCGCTCGCCGCATGGTGGACGGGGCTTGAACATGTTCGCGAATATGGCGCGGCAATTCTGCAGCCGTCAAGGCAATGGACTATGCAGGAGGTCAGAGGCACCGGTGGCGGTCGCGAAAGGTGCGCGCCCTCCGCCGGAGTGGAGTGTCCTCCCCATGCTTTCCCGGCGGACGGGTCTTGAACCTCTTCGGTTCCGCTCCTTGCGGCGGCGCCGCCGACAAGGTGCGAGGTCGCGGATATTAGCCGTATGCCGTTGCCGGTCGGCGATGTCTTTTTGGTGACGACGAGGGCCTATTTTCCGGCATGCATGCGAGGCCGGCGCGCGGGCAACAAAAAAGCCCCTCTCCCGCCGTGGGAGAGGGGCTTTTTCTTCCCGGCGGCGCTTACGCCGAGAATTCCTTTTCGTGCAGCCAGGCGGTGTGGCGGGGCGGCTTCTTGGTGACGGCCCATTCGTCGATCATGTCGTGGGCGACGTCCTTCATGCGCTTCATCTGCTCCGGCGTCGTCGTCCAGGCGGCGCATTCCAGGCGGTGGCCGCTGGGGTCGAAGAAGTAGATGGACTTGAAGATCTCGTGGTTGGTCGGGCCGACGACCGACAGGCCGGCCTTCTCCGCCCGTTCCTTGATCGCCAGCAGGGTGTCGACGTCCGCCACCTGGAAGGCGATGTGCTGCGTCCAGTCCGGGGTGTTGGGGTCGCGGCCCATGGGCGGCTTGGTCGGCAGTTCGAAAAAGGCGAGGATGTTGCCGGCCCCGGCGTCCAGGAAGATGTGCATGTAGGGGTCCGGCTCCTTGGTGGAGGGGACCTGATCCTCGGCGATGGCGCCGATCAGGTCCATGTCCAGGACGTCCTTGTAGAACTGCACCGTCTCCTTGGCGTCCTTGCAGCGGTACGCCACGTGGTGGATCTGCTGGACCAGCATGGGTCGTTCACTCCCTTCAGGTTTTTCGACGGCGCGCTCGACGCCGTGTGCTCTGGGGGATTAATAGTTTCATTTGAAACCATTGTCAATGCGGTTTGTTTTGGGGCGGTTTGTTCTGGGGCGGTTTGTTTGGCCGGCGCGGGTGGGTGGCGCGGCCGGCGGATGCAACCGGATGCAACGGGATGCAACGGATTTGGCGGTGTGTTGCATTGGTGCACCCCGTTCAATTTCCGGGCGGGCGGGGCGGGGAGGTGCGGGCGCAATGGTCCCATGATCGCGCCCATCATCGCCCTCGTTAGGAATATTGTCAATGCGAGCGGCTGCGGTTGCGATTCGCGGCGCCAACGATGCGTGACCTTTACTGGTGCGATCAGAACTGTTATAGGACATTACAGTTATGGCGCTTCAAGACGCCCGGCGCGGGGCGGCCTCCGGACCGGTTCCGCGCACGAGACATCCGCACACGCATCCAGGAGGAAACGCATGACCTCGACCGCTTCCGCCCTTCGCCGCGGCTGGCGCCGCGCACTTCCGGCCGCCCTTTCGGCCGCCCTTTCGGCCGCCCTTTCGGCCGCCCTTTCGGCCGCCTTTCCGGCCGCCGTTGCGGCCGTGCTGCTGCCCGGCGCGGCGCTGGCCGACATCACCGTCGGCCTCATCGTGCCGGCCACCGGCTCCACGGCGGCGCTGGGTATTCCGGCCAAGAACACCGCGGCGCTGTTCCCCGACGAGATCGGGGGCGAGAAGCTGCGCCTGATCGTCGTCGACGACGCGTCCGACCCGACGACGGCGACGACGCAGGCCCGCCGCCTGGTGACGGAAGAGAAGGTGGACGTGATCCTCGGTTCGGTCATGACCGGGGCGGCCATCGCTGTGGCCGGCGTGGCGAACGAGACGGGCGTGCCGCAGCTGGCCCTGTCGCCCATCGACCTGCCGGCGGGCAAGGACGCCTGGACCTTCCGCATGCCGCAGAACGTCACGCTGATGGCGAAGGCGGTGGTCGAGCACATGCGCGCCAAGAACGTCAAGACGCTGGGCTTCATCGGCTTTTCCGACGCCTGGGGCGACTTCTGGCTGCGCGACCTGAAGGCGCTGGCCGAGCCGGCGGGCCTGAAGCTGGTGGCGGAGGAGCGCTATGCGCGCGCCGACACGTCGGTGACCGGGCAGGTGCTGAAGCTGCTGGCGGCGCGGCCGGACGCGGTGCTGGTCGGCGCGTCGGGCACCGCGGCGGCGCTGCCGAACATCGCGCTGCGCGAGCGTGGGTACAAGGGCCAGATCTACCAGACGCACGGGGCGGTGACGCACGACTTCATCCGCATCGGCGGCGCCTCGGTGGAGGGGACGATCCTGGCGTCGGGGCCGGTGATCGTGGCCGACCAGCTGCCGGAATCGAGCCCGGTGCGCGCCCCGGCGCTGGCCTATGTGACCAAGTACGAGGAGAAGTACGGCGCCAACACCCGCACCCAGTTCGGCGCCCACACCTGGGACGCCGTCCAGGTGCTGAACCGCGCCGTGCCGGCCGCCCTGAAGACGGCGAAGCCCGGCACGAAGGAGTTCCGCGCGGCGCTGCGCGACGCGCTGGAGAACGAGAAGGAAATCGCCGCCACCCAGGGCGTCTACAACTTCACCAAGGACGACCACTTCGGGCTGGACCAGCGCGGCTACGTGCTGCTGAGCATCGAAGGGGGCAAGTGGAAGCTGGTGAAGTGACGTGCTGATGTTCCCTCCCTCGCCCTTGGCGGGGGAGGGAAGGGGCCCACGAAGTGGGAAGGGTGGGGGCAGCGGCCTTTGTGGCGGGCGGTGACGCCGGTCACGGATTCTCGGGCAGGCCGTTGCCCCCACCCTCCCAAGCTTCGCTTGGGTCCCTCCCTCCCCCTGCGGAGCAGGGGGAGGGCTAGGAACGAATGCCCTCCCGGAGGAAACGTTGGACGCGACCATCGCCCTGTTCCTGGCGCAGGACGGCGTGACGAACGGCGCCATCTACGCGCTGCTCGCGCTGTCGCTGGTGCTGGTCTTCACCATCACGCGCGTGATCTTCATCCCGCAAGGCGAGTTCGTCGCCTATGGCGCGCTGACGCTGGCGGCGTTCGAGCGCGGCGCCTTCCCGCTGACCGCCGTGCTGGCCGTGCTGCTGGGGCTGGCGGCCTTCGCCGCCGATCTGGCGCGCGAGCCGGCGGCGCGCACACCCCGGCGCATCGCCGTCGGCTTGGCGGCGGACGTCGGCTTTCCGATGGCGCTGCTGCTGGCGGCGTGGCACGTGGCGCCGCTGAAGCTGGGGCCGGCGGTGGAGGTGCCGCTGACGCTGGCGATGATCGCGGCGCTGGGGCCGTTCCTGTACCGGCTGGTGTTCCGGCCACTGGCGGAGGCGTCGGTGCTGGTGCTGCTGATCGCGGCGGTGGGCGTGCATCTGGCGCTGGTCGGGCTGGGGCTGGTGTTCTTCGGGGCGGAGGGGTTCCGCACGCAGCCGCTGACCTCGGCCATGTTCGAGGTGGGGCCGGCGCTGGTGACGGGGCAAAGCCTGTGGGTGCTGGGCACGGCGGGCGGGTTGATCGCGGCGCTGTGGGCCTTCTTCGAGCACACGCTGACCGGCAAGGCGCTGCGCGCCACGGCGGTGAACCGGCTGGGCGCGCGGCTGGTGGGCATCCCCACGGCGTCGGCCGGGCGGATCGCGTTCGCGCTGGCGGCGCTGATCGGGGCGCTGTCGGGCGTGCTGATCGCGCCGGTGACGACGGTGTTCTACGACACCGGGTTCCTGACCGGGCTGAAGGGCTTCGTCGCCGCCATCATCGGCGGGCTGGTCAGCTATCCGCTGGGCGCCGCCGCGGCGATCCTGGTGGGGCTGGTGGAGGCCTTCGCGTCCTTCTTCGCCAGCACGTTCAAGGAGGTGATCGTCTTCACGATCATCATCCCGGTGCTGCTCTGGCGGTCGCTCCGCACCGTGCACGTGGAGGACGAGGAATGACGCCGTCGCGCATTCTCGCCCTCGCGATCCTGGCGGTCGGGGCGGTGCTGCCGCTCATACCGGGGACGCCGGAGTTCTGGATCACGCTTCTCAACTACATCGGGCTGTCGTCGCTGGTGGTGATGGGGCTGGTGGTGGTCACCGGCGTGGGCGGCATGACGTCGTTCGGGCAGGCGGCCTTCTGCGGGTTCGGCGCGTACACGACCGCCGTGCTGTCCACGACCTATGGCATCTCGCCGTGGCTGACGCTGGTGGCGGCGCTAGCGCTGACCGGGGCGGCGGCGTTCGTGCTGGGGCTGATGACGGTGCGGCTGTCCGGCCATTACCTGCCGTTGGGCACCATGGCCTGGGCGATCAGCCTGTTCTACCTGTTCGGCAACCTGGACCAGCTGGGCCGGCACGACGGCATCTCCGGCATTCCGCCGCTGAGCGTGGGCGGCTACGCCTTCTACGACGGGCGGGCGGTGTACTACGTGATCTGGGGCTTCGTGCTGGCCGCCGCCGTGGCGACCTTCCACCTGCTGGACAGCCGCGTCGGGCGGGCCATCCGCGCGCTGCGCGGGGGCGTGACGGCGGCGGAGGCGTTCGGCGTGGACACGGGGCGGGCGAAGCTGGTCGCCTTCGTCTACGCGGCACTGCTGGCGGCGGTGTCCGGGTGGCTGTTCGCGCACGTGCAGCGGGCGGTGAACCCGACGCCCTTCGGCCTGAACGCCAGCATCGAGTACCTGTTCATGGCCGTGGTCGGCGGGGCGGGGCACGTGTGGGGGGCGGTGCTGGGGGCGGGCCTCGTCACCCTGCTGAAGGACCAGCTGCAGGCCCTGCTGCCGCGCCTGATCGGCGGCAACGGGAATTACGAGGCGATCGTCTTCGGCGCGGCGCTGGTGCTGCTGCTGCAATACGCGCGGGACGGGCTGTGGCCGGCGCTGACGCGCTTCCTGCCGGAGCGCGCGCCGAAGCCCGTGCGGGCGGACGCCGAGGAACTGCCGCGCCGGCCGTTCCCGGAACCGGGTCGGCCGCTGCTGGACGTGGACGCGCTGCAGAAGACCTTCGGTGGCCTCGTGGCGGTGCGCGACATCGGATTCTCGATCCGGGCCGGGGAGATCATCGGGCTGATCGGGCCGAACGGGGCGGGGAAGAGCACGACCTTCAACCTCGTCACCGGCGTGCTGCGCCCGTCGGGCGGCGACATCCGGTTGCTGGGCGAGCGCATCGGCGGCCTGCCGTCGCGCGCCATCGCGCGGCGCGGCGTGGCGCGCACCTTCCAGCACGTGAAACTGCTGCCCACCATGAGCGTGCTGGACAACGTCATGCTGGGCGCGCACCTGCGCGGCCGGGCGGGGGTGGCGCAGGCGGTGCTGCGCCTGGACCGCGCGGAGGAGGACCGGCTGCGCGCCGAGGCCGTGCGGCAGCTGGAGCGCTGCGGCCTGGGCGACAGCCTGCACCGGCCGGCGGGCACGCTGGCGCTGGGGCAGAGCCGCATCGTGGAGATCGCGCGCGCACTCTGCCTGGACCCCATGCTGCTGCTGCTGGACGAGCCGGCGGCGGGACTGCGCCACGCGGAGAAGCAGGCGCTGGGCGACCTGCTGCGCCGCCTGCGCGACGAGGGCACCACGGTGCTGCTGGTCGAGCACGACATGGACTTCGTCATGGGGCTGGTCGACCGGCTGGTGGTCATGGAGTTCGGCGCCAAGATCGCCGAGGGGCTGCCGGCGCAGATCCGCAGCAACCCGGCCGTGCTGGAAGCCTATCTCGGGGGGATCGAATGACGGGACCGGTATTCGCGCTGCGCGACGTCAGCGTCGCCTACGGCAAGATCGAGGCGGTGCGCCGGGTGTCGCTGGAGATCGCGGCGGGCAGCATCGTCACGGTGATCGGCGCCAACGGGGCCGGCAAGACGACGCTGCTGAACGCCGCCATGGGCATCCTGCCGTGCACGGGGGAGATCCTGTTCGAGGGCCGCTCGCTGCGTACGGAATCCATCGAGGAGCGGGTGGCGGACGGCATCAGCCTGGTGGCCGAGAAGCGCGAGCTGTTCGCCACCATGCCGGTGGAGGACAACCTGCGCCTGGGCGCCTACACCCGCCCGCGCGGCGAGCGGACGAAGGATGCGCTGGAGCAGGTCTACACCCTGTTCCCGCGCCTGAAGGAACGGCGCCGTCAGGCGGCCGGCACCCTGTCGGGCGGCGAGCGGCAGATGCTGGCCATGGGCCGCGCGCTGATGGCCAAGCCCAAGGTACTGATGCTGGACGAACCCAGCCTGGGCCTCGCCCCGCGCATCGTGAAGGAGATCCTGCATCTGGTGGCCGAGCTGCGCACCACCGGCGTGGCGATCCTGCTGGTCGAGCAGAACGCCCGCGCGGCGCTGCGCATCGCCGACTATGGCTACGTCATGGAGACGGGGGCGGTGACGCTGCACGGGCCGGCGGCGACGCTGGCGAACGACCCGCGCGTCATCGAAAGCTACCTGGGTTTCGCCGAGTGCGCCGCTTGACGGTGTGGTGAGATCTGTTATGGTTCATAACAATTATGCGCACGTGATAGAAGGGAGTTCCGATGCGCCTGGGCGAAAAAATTATGGCGGGTGAGAGAATTCTGGAAGGCGTCCTGCCGTCCTCGCTGCGCGCGGAGATGCGCGAGGCGGTCGCCGTCCTGACCCTGTCGCGGCCGGAGAAGCGCAACGCGCTGAACGACGAAACCATCCTGGGCATTGAGGCGTTCTTCCTGTCCCTGCCGGCCGAGGCCAAGGCGGTGGTGATCGCGGCGGAGGGGGAGAACTTCTCGGCCGGGCTGGACCTGTCGGAGATCACCGAGCGGTCGACGGTGGAGGGCGTGTCGCACTCCATGATGTGGCACCGCGCGTTCGAGCGGATCGAGTTCGGGCGGGTGCCGGTGGTGGCGGTGCTGAAGGGCGCGGTGGTCGGCGGCGGGCTGGAACTGGCCTGCGCCGCGCACATCCGCGTGGCGGAGCGCAGCGCCTATTATGCCCTGCCGGAGGGGCAGCGCGGCATCTTCGTGGGCGGGGGTGCGTCGGTGCGGGTGCCGCGGCTGATCGGGGCGGCGCGCATGGCCGACATGATGCTGACGGGGCGCGTGCACGACGCCGAGGCCGGCTACGCGCTGGGTCTGTCGCAGTACCTGGTGGAGCCGGGCGAGGGCTTCACCAAGGCGCTGGATCTGGGGGCGCGCATCGCGTCCAACGCGCCGATCACCAACTTCGCGGTCATCCACGCGCTGCCGCGCATCGCCGAGGCCGACCCGCGCCAGGGCTTCATGATGGAGGCGCTGATGGCCGCCGTCGCCCAGGGCAGCGACGACGCCAAGGAACGCCTGCGCGCCTTCCTGGAAAAGCGCGCCAAGAAGGTCACCGAGTTCTGAAGAACAGCCGCCGAACGGGGGAACAACGCCCCGCGGCGGACCAACGACCACGCCGATAGGCCGGGGGAAAGCCCCCGGCGCGTTCTCGGGAGGAACGCCATGATAGAGTTGATGCGCGAGGTCCGTCTCGGCGAGGCGGACGTTACGGTCGTGCGCCGTCCGGACGGCAGCATGCTGGTGCGCGCCGAGGGCGCGCTGGAACCCTATCCCGACAAGCTGACCCTGTGCCTGGAACGCTGGGCGGCCGAGGCGCCGGACCGCGTGTTCCTGATGCAGCGGGCAGCGGACGGCGGCTGGCGCGAGGTGACTTATGCCCAGGCGCTGGACACGGTGCGGCGGCTGGCGCAGGCGCTGATCGACCGGGGGCTGACGCGGGAGCGCGGGGTCGCCATCCTGTCGGGCAACGACGTGGAGCACGCGCTGCTTGGGCTGGCGGCGCAGTACGCGGGCGTGCCCTACGCGCCGGTGTCGACGGCGTACTCGCTGGTCAGCACCGACTTCGGCAAGCTGCGCCACGTGCTGGGCCTCGCCACGCCGGGGCTGGTCTTCGCCGCCGACGGGGAGCGCTACGGGCCGGCGCTGCGCGCGGCGGTGCCGGAGGGGGTGGAGGTGGTGCTGACGCGCGGGCCGGGCGGCTTGGCGTTCGCCGATCTGGCGGCGACGGAGCCGACGGCGGCGGTGGACGCGGCGCACGCGGCCGTGGGGCCGGACACGGTGGCGAAGCTGCTGTTCACCTCGGGCTCCACCGGCATGCCGAAGGGGGTGATCAACACCCAGCGCATGCTGTGCGCCAACCAGCAGATGCTGCGGCAGGTCTTCGCCTTCCTGGCCGACGAGCCGCCGGTGCTGGTGGACTGGCTGCCGTGGAACCACACCTTCGGCGGCAACCACAACTTCAACATGGTGCTGTACAACGGCGGCACCTACGTTATCGACGAGGGGCGGCCGGTGGCCGACGGCGTGCTGCCGACGGTCGCCAACCTGCGCGAGATCGCCCCCACCATGTACCTGAACGTGCCCAAGGGGTACGAGGCGCTGGTGCCGCACCTGCGCGCCGAGCCGGAGCTGCGCAAGCGCTTCTTCAGCCGGCTGAAGGCGCTGTTCTACGCCGGGGCCGGGCTGTCGCCCTTCATCTGGGACAGCCTGGAGGAGCTGGCGGTGGAGGCGTGCGGGCAGCGGGTGGTGTTCGTCACCAGCCTGGGCTCCACCGAGACCGCGCCGGCCGCGCTGATCTGCAACCGCCGGGTGGAGCAGCCGGGCGTGGTCGGCATCCCGGCACCGGGCGTGGAGGTGAAGCTGGTGCCCACCGCCGAGAAGCTGGAGCTGCGCCTGCGCGGGCCGAACATCATGCCCGGCTACTGGCGCCAGGACGAGCTGACGGCCAAGGCCTTCGACGAGGAGGGCTTCTACAGGATGGGCGACGCGCTGCGCTTCGTCGATCCGGAGAAGCCGGAACTGGGCTTCCTGTTCGACGGGCGGATTTCCGAGGACTTCAAGCTGGCGACCGGCACGTGGGTCAGTGTCAGCACGCTGCGGGGGGCGGTGCTGCGGCACTTCGCACCACTGGTCAGCGACGTGGTGATCGCCGGGCACGACCGCGACGACGTGGCGATGCTGATCGTGCCGGACGTGCCGGCCTGCCGCGACTTCTGCCCGGACTTCGCCCGCACCCTGCCGGACGCCGAGGTGCTGCGCCGGCCGGAGGTGCGGGAACGCTTCCAGGCGCTGCTGGACGAGTTCGCGCGCATGGGCACCGGCAGCTCCAACCGCGTGGAGCGCGCCGTCGTGCTGGAGGACCGGCCGTCGCTGGACGCCGGGGAGATCACCGACAAGGGCTCGCTGAACCAGCGCGCCGTCCTGACCCGCCGCGCGGCGCTGGTGGAGGCGCTGTACGCGGCCACGCCGGGGCCGGAGGTTCTGGTGGCGAAGCGATAATCAAGGAGAGCGACATGGACATTCGGGGACACGCGGCCGTCGTCACGGGCGGCGGATCGGGGTTGGGGGCGGCGACGGCGCGGCGGCTGGCTGCGGCCGGGGCCAGGGTGGCGGTGCTGGACGTCAACATGGACGCGGCACAGGGCGTGGCGAGCGAGGTCGGCGGCATCGCCGTGCGCTGCGACGTCAGCGACGCCGACGCGGCGGCCGCGGCGCTGGCCGAGGCGCGGGCGGCGCACGGGGCGGCGCGGCTGCTGGTCAACTGCGCGGGCATCGGTGTCGCCAAGCGCATCCTGGGGCGCGAGGGGCCGCAGGCGCTGGGCGACTTTGAGCGGGTGATCCGCGTCAACCTGGTGGGCAGCTTCAACATGCTGCGCCTCGCGGTGGCGGACATGAGCACGCTGGAGCCGCTGGAGGACGGGGAGCGGGGGCTGGTCGTCTCCACCGCGTCGGTCGCGGCGTACGAGGGGCAGGTCGGGCAGGCGGCCTATTCGGCGTCGAAGGCGGGCATCGTCGGGCTGACGCTGCCGGCGGCGCGCGAGCTGGCGCAGTTCGGCATCCGCGTCATGGCGATCGCACCGGGGCTGTTCTTCACGCCGATGATGCAGGGCTTGCCGGAAGAGGTGCAGGCGAGCCTGGGCGCCTCCGTCCCCTTCCCCCGGCGCCTGGGCAAGCCGGAGGAGTTCGCCGACCTCGTCCTGACCTGCGCGGAGAACCGCGCGCTCAACGGCGAGGTGATCCGGCTCGACGGGGCTTTGCGGCTTCCGCCGCGCTGATGGCGGTCGGGGTTTTGGCCGGGGCCTTGGCGGCGGTGGCCTTGGGGGCGCGGGGGCGCGCCGCCCGGGGCTTCGCCGCCGGGGCCTCGGGCGCGTCGGGGTCGTCGGCCATGGACGGGTCGCCCAGGTCGGTCAGGCGCGGCAGCAGGTCGAGCAGCCAGACGCGGCCGTCCGGGCCGATGCGGTCGCGCACGCGCTGCTCGTGCTCCCGCCACAGGGCGTTCAGCTGCTCCATCAGCGTCACACCCTTGGCGGTGAGGTGCAACGCGTGGGAGCGGCGGTCGGTCGCCGCCGGCTTGCGCTTCACCAGCCCGCGCGCCTCCAGCCCGTCCAGCAGCGGCACGAAGTTGGTGCGCTTGATGCTGAGCGCCGTGCTGACCTGCGACTGCTTCAGGCCCGGATTGCGCTCGATCACCGAGAGCACGGAGAACTGCGCCGGGCGGATGTCGGCGGCGGCGAAGGTGCGGATGAAGTCGTGGAAGACCGCCATCTGCGCCCGCTTCAGCAGGAAGCCCATCGACTCCCCGATCAACCCGAGGTCGACCGCGCCGTCGGTTTCGGGGGCCGGGGTCGAGGCGGGCGCCGAGGGCGCCTTCCGGCGCGGGGCGCGCGGCCGCTTCGGGGGAACGTCGGTCATGATGCTGCTGCTCGGGTTGGGCAAACGCATTGGAATGGCCTGGATTCTAGCAGACGGGCGGTGCATATGGTATCGCTATTAATGTTATGATGCATTACAATCATGAAAAGGGCATCGGGAGGAAGCGGCATGACGTACAGGGCACCGTTGGGTGAGATCCTTTTCACGCTGGAACACGTGGCGGGGCTGGGCGTCGCGGTGCGCGACGGGCTGTTCGGCGGCCTGGACGACGACCTCGTGCGCGCCCTGCTGGACCAGGCCGGGTCCTTCGCCGAAGGGGTGCTTGCGCCGCTGAACCGCACGGGCGACGTGGAGGGCGTGCGGTTCGCGGACGGCGCCGTGCGCACGCCCACGGGATTCCGCGACGCCTACCGGCGGTGGGCGGATGCCGGCTGGAACGGCGTGGCGCTGCCGGAGGAATGGGGCGGCGCCGGCCTGCCGGTGATGCTGAACACCGCTGTCATGGAGATGCACACCGCCGCCTGCATGGCCTTCGGCATGGGGCCGGTGCTGACGCAGGGGGCGTCCGACGCGCTGATCGCGCACGCGAGCGAGGCGTTGAAGGCGCGCTGGCTGCCCAAGCTGGTGTCGGGCGAATGGACCGCCACCATGAACCTGACGGAGCCGCAGGCGGGATCCGACCTGGGCCTGCTGCGCACGCGCGCGGTGCCGGCGGGGGACGGGACGTACCGCATCACGGGGCAGAAGATCTTCATCACCTGTGGCGAGCACGACCTGTCCGACAACATCGTCCACCTCGTGCTGGCACGTTTGCCGGACGCGCCGGCCGGTACCAAGGGGATCAGCCTGTTCCTGGTGCCCAAGCGGCTGCTCGACGAGGACGGCTCGCCCGGCGCGCTGAACGACGTGCGCTGCGCCGGGGTGGAGCACAAGCTGGGCCTGCACGGCAGCCCGACCTGCACCATGGTGTTCGGCGAAGACGGCTCCCTTGGGGGCGGGGCGGTCGGCTGGCTGGTGGGGGAGGAGAACCGGGGGCTGGCGTGCATGTTCACCATGATGAACCGCGCGCGGCTGGCCACGGGGCTGCAGGGCGTGTCGATCGGCGACCGCGCCTACCAGCAGGCGCTGGCCTTCGCGCAGGAGCGCCGGCAGGGACGCGCGCCGGGGGCGGCGGGCACCAGCCCCATCGTCGATCACCCGGACGTGCGGCGCATGCTGCTGACCATGCGCGCGCTGACGGCGGCCGGGCGCGCCATCGCCTACACCACCGCCGAGGCCATCGACCGGGCCGAGCGCGGCGGCGACGCGGCGGCGCAGGAGCGGGCGGACCTGCTGACGCCGGTCACCAAGGCGTTCTGCACGGACGCCGGCATCGAGGTGGCGTCGCTGGGCATCCAGGTGCACGGCGGCATGGGCTTCGTCGAGGAGACGGGGGCGGCGCAGCTGCTGCGCGACGTGCGCATCACCTCGATCTACGAAGGGACCAACGGCATCCAGGCCATCGACCTCGTGACGCGCAAGCTGCCGCGCAAGGGGGGCGAGCCGGTGCGGGCGATGCTGGCCGGCTGGCGCGCCATCGTGGCCGATGTTGCGGCCGATGTGGCGGCGGCGGACGCGTCGGCGTTCGGCGCCATGGCGCCACGCCTGACGGAAGCGCTGGACGCGGTGGAGCGGGCGACGGGCTGGCTGCTGGCGGGAGGGCGCGACGTCGAGGAGACGCTGGCCGCCGCCACGCCCTACATGCGGCTGTTCGGCCTGACGGCGGGCGGCGTGCTGCTCGCCAAGGGGGCGGTGGCGGCGCTGGGGCTGCTGCGGGCGGGGCAGGACGACCCGGCGCTGCGCGGGCGCATCGCGACGGCGCGATTCTACGCCGAGGATCTTCTCACCGCCGCGCCGGGCCTTGCCCAGACGACGATGGAGGGCGGCGCCACGCTGCGCGCGGGCGTGGATGCCTTTGCCTAGAAAGCCCCTCCCCCCTGGCGGGGGAGGGGTTGGGGAGAGGGGGAAACGCCGGCTAATGCCGGGGCCCGGCTCTCTTCCGGCTTCGCCGTAACGACCCTCTCCCCAACCCCTCTCCCGTAAAGGGAGAGGGGCTAGACCGCTGCTTGAACGACTTTCTGCACACCGGAGACAGCACGATGAACGTCGACGAACTGGTCGCCATCGACATCCACACCCACGCCGAGAAGTCCTGCCGCGCGCCCCTGGTGGAGGAGGCGCTGGCGATGGAGGAGGCGAAGGCCAAGTACTTCAAGAACGACCTGGGCCAGCCGGGCATCCCGGAAATCGCCGAGTACTACCGCCAGCGCAAGATGGCCGCGGTGATCTTCCCGGTGGACGCCGAGTGCTGCACCGGCCTGCCGCGGGTGCCGAACGACGAGGTGGCGGAGCTGGTGGCGCAGAACCGCGACGTGATGATCCCCTTCGCCAGCATCGACCCGGCGCGCGGCAAGCTGGGCATCCGCGAGGCGCGGCGGCTGATCGAGGAGTACGGGGTGCGGGGCTTCAAGTTCCACCCGACCATGCAGGGCTTCTTCCCCAACGACCGCATGGCCTATCCGCTGTACGAGGTGATCGCCGAATACAAGCTGCCGGCGCTGTTCCACACCGGGCAGACGGGCATCGGCGCGGGCATGCCGGGCGGGGCGGGGCTGCGGCTGAAGTATTCGAACCCCATGCACCTGGACGACGTGGCGGCGGACTTCCCCGACATGCCGATCATCCTGGCGCACCCCTCCTTCCCCTGGCAGGAGGAGGCGTTGGCTGTGGCGACGCACAAGCCGAACGTCTACATCGACCTGTCCGGCTGGTCGCCCAAGTACTTCCCGCAGATCCTGGTGCAGTACGCCAACACGCTGCTGAAGCACAAGGTGCTGTTCGGTTCGGACTTCCCGCTGATCACGCCGGACCGCTGGATCGCCGACTTCGACAAGCTGCCGATCAAGGAGGACGTGCGGCCGCTGATCCTGAAGGAGAACGCGGCGCGGCTGCTGGGGTTGAAGGGGGCGGTTTGAGAGGGCGCTTCATCGGCGACGTTTTGCCCCCTCCCTAACCCTCCCCCGCAAGGCTGTGGAGGGGACTGCCGCCGTTTCGGCACAAGACCCTCCACCGCGAAGCGGGGGAGGGTGGCCGAGCGCAAGCGGAGGCCGGGAGGGGGCCGCGTGGCGGACGCTCATCCATTGTGCTACGCTCCCCACCGCAGCACGGGGAGGATGGCGTGACGTTCGAGCTTTGGATGATCTACGCGGTGGCGGCGGTTGGCCTGTCGTTGACGCCGGGGCCGAACGGGCTGTTGTCGCTGACGCACGGCGTGCGCTTCGGTGCGGCGCGAACGGTGTTCACCGTGCTGGGCGGGGTGTGCGGCTTCCTGGTGCTGGTCGCGGCGTCGCTGGCCGGGCTGGGGGCGCTGCTGGCGGCGTCGGAGGCGGCGTTCACCATCGCCAAGTGGGTCGGGGCCGCGTACCTCGTGTACCTGGGCGTGCGGCTGTGGAAGGCGCCGGCGCCGGCGGTGAGCACGGCGGGTGCCGATGGCACGGTGCGCGATGCCGGGGCGGGCCGGCTGTTCACGCAGGGCTTCCTGGTGGCGGCGACGAACCCGAAGGCGCTGATCTTCTTCGCGGCGTTCCTGCCACAGTTCATGGTGCCGGGCGTGTCGTTCTGGGTGCAGTTCGCCGTGCTGGGCGGCACCTTCGCAGCGGTCGAGTTCGTTTACGAGCTGGTGCTGGCCGGCATGGCGCAGCGCATAGCACCCTGGCTGTCGCGGCACGGGCGCTGGTTCAACCGGATCACCGGATCGATGTTCGTGGGCATCGGCGGCGTGCTGGCGGGCGCCAGCCGGTAGCGGATGCAACCAGGACGGCGGTTGCGCGTTGTCGGGGGAAGAGGAAACGAAACCCCCGATCGAGGACCGCCATGAAGGCCTTTCTATCCGCCGTCGTGTTCGTGCTGATCCTGGCCGTGGTGGCCGGGGTGGCGCTGGACCGCGTCTTCAGCGAGCAAGCCGACGACGCCTTCGCCACGTCGAGCGCGCGCGTGGGCGAAGGCGGCGCCATCGAGACCCGGAAGTTCTCCGGGCAGTGACGGCGCCGCCGCCCCTCACTCCACTGCTTCCTACTCCGCCGCGCGCGGGCCGGTGCGGCGGGTGGCGTCGTTGGCGCGGGCTTTCTTCAGCTGCTGTTCGTACCAGCGGCGGTGGTGGTCCTTGGCCCAGTTCTCGTCCACCTGGCCGGAGCCCATGGCGTCGAAGGCGCCTTCCATGCCGAGCGAGCCGATGTAGATGTGCGCCAGGATGATGGCGATCATCAGCGCGGCCAGGACGGCGTGCACCACGTGCAGGATCTGCATGCCGCCGATGCCGGTGACGGCGAAGGGCGTCATCAGGAGGAAGCCGGTCACCGCCAGCGCGCCGCCGCCCAGGATCACCGCCCAGAAGATGCCCTTCTGCCCGGCGTTGAAGCGCCCGCATTCCGGATGCTCGCCGGACTTGGACAGCAGGCCGCCCATGGACTTCAGCCAGACGAGGTCGGCGCGTTCCGGGATGTTGTCGCGGATCCACAGCACCAGCATCAGCAGCACGCCGATGACGAAGGGTAGGCTGAAGAAGTTGTGGACGATCTTGCTGCCCTCGGCCAGCGTCGAGAAGGCCTGGTGCCCGAACAGCGGGATCAGCAGCGGCCGGCCGAAGGTTACGGCGAGACCGGTCAGCGCCAGCACGATGAAGCTGGTGGCCGTGGTCCAGTGCGCGAAGCGGTCGATCCAGCCGAAGCGCGGCACGGTGCGGCCCGACCGCCCGTGGTCGATGCGGATCGTCCCGCGCACGAGGTAGAAGAGCGCCAGCAACGCCACCATGCCGACGATGAGGATGCCGGCGACGATGCGCAGCCAGAAGGTGCGGAATTCCCGCCACTCGCGCCCCTCCGGCTGGACCAGCACGCCGAGTTTGGCGTCGGGGATGCTGACGCGGCCAACGATCTGGTCCTGCGCGGGGTTGTACAGCTCGACCTGGTCCTTGGAGGTGGGGGAGTTCTGGCCCGGCTGCTGGTAGAGCTGGGCCTGGGAGACGGCCGGCCCAATCAACGGCAGGGCCAGCAGCAGGGCGGCGGCGAGCAGCAGGCGGTGGAGCGTCTTCATGGTGTGTCCTCCTCGGCTCAGCTGCCGCCGGTGCCGGTCTGGCCGGGGGCGAACGGGCTGCCGCGGTCGCCGCGGCCGTAGGCGGTGGCCCAGCCCCAGGCGCCGGAGCCGTAGCCGCGGCGCACCGTGCGCTCCTTGTAGATGTCGGCCAGCACGTCGCCGTCGCCGGCCATCAGCGCGCGGGTCGAGCACATCTCGGCGCACAGCGGCAGCTTGCCTTCGGACAGGCGGTTCTTGCCGTACTTCTGGAACTCCTCCGGCGTGCCGTCGGCCTCCGGGCCGCCGGCGCAGAAGGTGCACTTGTCCATCTTGCCGCGCCCGCCGTAGTTGGTGGCCTGCGGGAACTGCGGCGCCCCGAAGGGGCAGGCGTAGAAGCAGTAGCCGCAGCCGATGCACAGGTCCTTGGAATGCAGCACCACGCCGTCCGACGTCTGGTAGAAGCAGTCGACCGGGCAAACGGCGGCGCAGGGTGGGTCGTTGCAGTGCATGCAGGCCATGGAGATGGAGCGTTCGCCCGGATTGCCGTCGTTCAGCGTGACGACGCGGCGGCGGTTGATGCCCCAGGGGACCTCGTGCTCGTTCTTGCAGGCGGTGACGCAGGCGTTGCATTCGATGCAGCGCTCGGCGTCGCACAGGAACTTCATGCGTGCCATCTTGCGTCCTCCTGTCACGCCGGCTCGACGCGGCAGAGCGTGACCTTGGTTTCCTGCATGAACGTCACCGGGTCGTAGCCGTAGGTGGTCACGGCGTTCACCGGCTCGCCCAGCACGATGGGATCGGTGCCGGGCGGGTAGTTCTTGCGCTGGCTTTCGCCCTGCCAGTAGCCGGAGAAGTGGAAGGGCATGAACACGGTGCCGGGGCCGACGCGGTTGGTGACCAGCGCGCGGACCTTGGCCTTGGAGTTGCCCTCCGGCCCGTAGACCCAGACCCAGGCGTTGTCGCGGATGCCCAGACGTTCGGCGTCGCGCGTGTTGATCTCGGCGAACATGCTCTGCTGCAGCTCGGCCAGCCAGCGGTTGGAGCGGGTCTCCTCGCCGCCGCCCTCGTACTCGACCAGACGGCCCGAGGTGAGGACGAAGGGGAACTTGGCGGCGATGTCCTTCTCGATGGCGGCCGTCTGCACCGCGCGGTTGAGGTGCGGCAGGCGGAAGTCGCGGCGGTCCTGGATCGCCGGGTACTGGGAGACGAGGTCCTTGCGCGGCGTGTAGATCGGCTCGCGGTGGATCGGCACGGGGTCCGGCAGGTTCCAGGCCAGGGCGCGCGCCTTGGCGTTGCCGTAGGGCAGGCAGCCGTGCTTGAGCGCCACGCGGATGATGCCCATGGACAGGTCGGTCTGCCAGCTGACCTCGTCCACCTTGGCGCCGCCGATGGCCTGGATGACGCGCGTCTCGTCCGGCGTCAGGTCCTTGTCCCAGCCCAGCTTCTTCAGCACGGCCATGGTGAACTCGGGATACCCGTCCTGGATCTCCGCACCCACGGAGGAGGAGCCCTCGGCCAGCAGCGAGACGCCCTCGCGCTCCACGCCGAAGCGGGCGCGGAAGGTGCCGCCGCCGTCCATCACGTGCTTGGAGGTGTCGTAGAGGACGGCGGAGCCGGGGTGCTTCAGCTCCGGATGGCCCCAGCACGGCCAGGGCAGGCCGTAGTAGTCGCCGGCGCACGGCCCCTTGTCAGCGCGCATGGTGATCTTGTCGAAGTCGGCCTGGTGCTTCATGTGCAGCTTCAGGCGTTCGGGCGACTGGCCGGTGGCGCCGATGGACAGGCAACTGCGGTTGATCTCGCGCAGGATGTCCTCCGGCACGGGGCGGGTGCCCTCCACCGTGATGTGCTTGAACATCTCCTTCTCGAAGCCCAGCTTGCGGGCCAGGAGGTACATGATCTCGTAGTCGTCCTTGGATTCGAAGATCGGCTTCACGATCCGCTCGCCCCACTGCATGGAGCGGTTGGAGCAGGTGCGCGAGCCGTCCGTCTCGAACTGGGTGCAGGCGGGCAGGATGTAGCTGCCGTTCTTGCGGTTGCTGATCGCGGCGAAGGTGGTGGGGTGCGGGTCGGCGATGACCAGCAGGTCCAGCTTCTCCAGCCCCTTCACCATGTCGGGCATGCGGGTCACGGTGTTGCCGCCGTGGCCGAAGCAGACCATGGCGCGCAGCAGGTCGGGCTGCTCCACGTCCTTCTTGTCGGACAGCACCGCGTCGAACCAGCGGGTGGTGGGGATGCCTTTGGCCTCCATCAGCTCCTTGGAGGCGAAGCGGGACTTCATCCACTCGTAATCCACGTCCCAGGCGCGGCAAAAGTGCTTCCACGCCCCCTCCGCCAGCCCGTAGTAGCCGGGCAGGGTGGAGACGTCGAGGCCGAAGTCGGTCGCCCCCTGCACGTTGCAGTGGCCGCGATAGATGTTGGCCCCGCCGCCCTCCACGCCGATGTTGCCGAGTGCGAGCTGCAGGATGGAGAAGGCGCGCACGTTGGCGGTGCCCACCGTCTTCTGCGTCGCCCCCATGCACCAGATCAGCGTGCTGGGGCGGTTCTTGGCGAACTGTTCGGCGACGCGCTTCAGTTGCTCGCCGGGGACGCCGGAGACGCGCTCCACCTCCTGCGGGGTCCACTTCTTCACCTCGGCGCGGACCTGGTCGAAGCCGTAGACGCGCTTGGCGATGTAGTCCTTGTCCTCCCACCCGTTTTCCAGGATGTGCCAGAGGATGCCCCAGACCACCGGGATGTCGGTGCCCGGCCGTATGCGGACGTACTCCGTGGCGTGGGCGGCGGTGCGGGTGAAGCGCGGGTCGATGACGATGAAGGGGGCGCGGTTCTTCTCCTTCCCGCGCAGCATGTGCTGCATCGACACCGGGTGCGCCTCGGCCGGGTTGCCGCCGATGATGAGCAGCGCCTTGGAGTTCTGGATGTCGTTGTAGCTGTTGGTCATGGCGCCGTAGCCCCACGTGTTCGCGACACCGGCGACCGTGGTGGAATGGCAGATGCGCGCCTGATGGTCGACGTTGTTGGTGCCCCAGAACGCTGCCAGCTTGCGGTAGAGATACGACCCTTCGTTGGAGAACTTGGCGGAGCCCAGCCAGAAGACCGAATCAGGGCCGGATTTCTGGCGGATCTCCATCAGCTTGTTTCCGATCTCGTCGATCGCCTGATCCCAGCTGATGCGCTTCCACTCGCCGCTTTCCAGCTTCAGCGGGTACTTCACGCGCCGCTCGCCGGTGGTGAGTTCGCGCACCGAGGCCCCCTTGGCGCAGTGGGTGCCCTGGCTGATCGGGCTCTCCCACCCCGGTTCCTGCCCGGTCCACACGCCGTTCTGGATCTCGGCGATCACCGTGCAGCCGACGGAGCAGTGGGTGCAGATGTTCTTGCGCGTCACCGTCTCCACGCCCGGCATGGGGCCGGCGGCCTCCGCCTTGCGGATCATGGTGGCGGGGAGTGCCCCCAGCGCCGCCATGCCGCCGGCCGCGAGGCCGGAGCGCTGGAGGAAGGAACGGCGGCTGACGCCGTCGCCGGTGGTGAGCGTGCGGGCCAGCGAGCCGCGGGACGCCTGGGTGGACGTGCGCGGGGTGGAGCTGCGTTTGATCAACATGGGCGGACCCTCCAGCGCCTTACAGCCGGTTCAGGGCGTAGAAGCGCTTCACGTGCTCGGTCTCCTGGTAGCGCTGCTTGACCTGTTCCTGCGGGGATTCGGCGGCGTCGGCTGCGCCGGGCACGGCGGTTGCGGCTGCGGCGGCGCCGATGGTGCCCAGGCCGAGGCCCTTCAGCAGGTCGCGGCGTTCGATGCCGCTCCTGGCGATTCCGGCTTTGTCGTCGTTGCGGCTCATGACTCCAGGCCCTCCCGCGCCACCATGGCGAATGCGTCGGTTTCAATGTCCGTGAACAGCCGGCCGATGGCGCCGACCGGCCGGTACAGGCGCGCCGCGCCGGCGTGCTCCAGGTCCGAGAAGAAGTGCCGGGCCCAGGGAGCCAGATGGCGCTCGAAGAACCGCTTCTGCCGCTCCAGGTCGGGCACGCCCAGCGTGCCGCCGATCAGCGCCGCCATCACCTCGCACAAGGTGGCGACGTGGTCCTCCGGCTCGGCCACGCCGGGGGCGGGCTCGACGCCGAGTTCGCGCAGGTCCTGGCGCACGCGCGCCAGCGGGCGGTCGTTCAGGGCGCCGGTGAGGTAGTAGGAGGCGTAGGGGACCAGCTCGCCGCGCACGACGCCGATGAACAGCGCGTTGTACTCGCGCTCGGCCTCATCCTCGGATGTGCAGCGGGCGGCGGCGGCCAGGGCGTCCAGCGCCTGTCCGACCGGCGTGGCGTCGCCATGCAGGCCGGCGGCGGCGTCCAGCAGGGTGCTGGACGGCGGGCGTGCCAGGAACTGCGCCAGCAGCGTGTACGCCTGCGCGCGCAGGCGGTCGGCGTCGTCCGTCTCCACCGGTGCGGTCAGAGCCGCCATGATCCCTCCCCGGGCGTCCCGGACGTCATGTGTTCTGCGCCCGTTCCATATTTTGTCCTTAGAACAGCCCTAAGCGTCGGAAGTGCCGTTTCGTTCCCGATCGGGTGAAAATTCTTCTGTTTCCGTGGGTTCGGCCGCCTCTACGGGGTCGGCTGCCTTTGTGGGGTCGGCTGCGGCGACGGGCGGTTCCGACTCATTCGCGGGGGGCGGGTCGGGGGTGTCGCGGAACACCGCCTCGACCAGCTTGCGCACGTCGTCGGTGGGCAGAAGCTGGCCGTAGCCCGGGGCGTTGAAGTCCCAGTCGTATTCGCCGAAACCGCGGAATTCCGCGATCTTCGGGTCGCTGACCCAGGCCTTGCGCAAGGCCAGCCGCTTCACCTCCTCCGGCACGCCGGCCGCGAGGAAGCGGGTGTAGTCGCTGTCGGCGCCCAGGCTGTCGATGGGCGGCAGGGGGGGCGGGTCTTCCGGTTGTCCCGGCTGTTCCGGCTCTTGCGGCGCGGGTGTGGCGGCGGGTTCCTCTTCGAGGATCGCTTCCCGCTTGCGGCGGGACCAGCGGGCGAGGAAGCCTTCGGGATCAGTCGCGTCGGGTTTAGCCATCGTCGCCCTCCAGGTGCGGCGCGCGGCGGCGGGCCAGGGCCTCCGGGTCGGCGCGATCGCGCTGGCGCTTGTGGAAGGGGCGCTCGACGTGGTGCCGCGCCACGAAGTCCCGTATCCAGGCGGCGACGGGGGCGGGCAGGGGCAGCGCCTCGATCAGGTCGTCGCCGGAATCGGAATGGGCGTCGATCTCGCCGGTGTCGACGGTGGCGCCCAGCAGGCGCAGGCCCGGCGCCTCGCCGGTGCGGCGCAGGACGACGTAGAGGGCGGGCTGCGGGCCTTCCAGGTTGTGCTTGTAGTTGTCGGTCTCGCTGCGGAACAGCTCCACCTCCACCGTGCCGGCGAGGTAGCGGGTCCAGCCGTCGCCCTCCTCCAGCACGGTCCAGGGCGGCAGGGGCGGCGCGCCGGGCAGGGCGGCGACGGCCGTCCAGCGCTCCGGCTGCCAGGGGTGGTCGATGCGCCGGCGCTCCACCACCACGCCGACGCTCATGCGTTCCGTGGTGTCCATGGCGAAACAACGCGTTCGGGGAGACTTGGTGCCCTCGGCTGTTGTTCAAGGACCGAATACCCTGTCCGGAAGGAGCCTTCCCGTGCGCGCCATCCTGCCGTTGACCCTCGCCGCGCTGGTTTGGGCGGCCCCCGCCCTTGCCCAGGAGACGCAGAAGCAGGGACTGACGAACGACCCGAACGTCCAGCGGAGCCAGCAGCCGGAGCCCACGCCGCAGGGCACCCGCACGCCGGGCAACGAGACCAGCGCTGCCACCCAGACCAGCGAGCTGCAGGACGCACTGGCCGCCGTCCGCCGCGCCCCGCCCGACCTGCAGGGCACCCCGGTGCCGCGCCCGAACCCGATGGCCAGCGAGCCGGACGACCCGAAGGAGCCGTCCCGCTCCGCCAACCCGTCGGACCTCAGCAGCCAGGAAGTGAAGTAAGCGCGGGCATGGCGATTCCGCGGCGGCCGTCCATATCGCTACGGGGAGCGCCGTAGGTTGGGTTTTCGCTGGCGCTAGAAAGAAACAAGGGGCAGGTGCTCCTCATAGCCCCTCCCCCTTGACGGGGGAGGGGTCGGGGAGAGGGTGGTTACGCCCGGCAGGGCGGAAGAGAGTCATGTTCCGCCTGCCGGCGGCTATCCCCCTCTCCCCAACCCCTCTCCCGCGAGGGGATAGGGGCTTTGTCCTAGTTTCATCCCACCGCGGGTCGGTGCGCCAGCGCCGGTGGGAACTCAACCCAACCTACGGTCCACGGGTGTGCAGGGAGGACGCCATGCGGAAGAGAACCCTCATCATCACCGCCGGCCTGGGCGTTGCGCTGGCCCTGCCGGCGGCGGCGCACCACGGCTGGAGTTCCTACGACGCCGGCAACGTCGTCGTGGTGGAGTCCCCCGTGCTGTCGTCCAGCTACGAGAACCCGCACGGCGAGGTGCAGGTCGAGGGGAAGGGCAAGCGCTGGACCGTCGTGCTGGCGCCGCCGTCGCGCATGGAGCGGCGCGGCCTGCCGCGCGAGGACATCGCGGTGGGCAAGGTGGTGCGCGTCGAGGGCTATCCCAGCCGCGTGCACGACGGCGAAATGCGCGCCGAACGCATCATCGTCAACGGCCGGACCATAGAGCTGCGCTGATGGAGCCGCGCTGATGGAGCATGGCGCGGCGCCCGGCCTGGCGCCCGAATGGGCCGTGGCGCTGGAGGCGTCGGGCCTGGGCGAGGCGATGCGGCATTCCACGTGGCTGTACCCCACGGCCAACCTGCTGCACCTGCTGGGGCTGGTGCTGCTGGTGGGGTCGATGGTGGCGCTGGACCTGCGGCTGCTGGGCGTGGCGGCGGCGGTGCCGGCGGCGGCGCTGTCGCGTTTCCTGACGCCGGTGGCGGCGGGCGGGCTGGTGCTGCTGCTGGGCAGCGGCTTCGCCATGTTCGCGGCGGACGCCGGGCCGCTGGCCGGCAACAGGCTGCTGCAAGCCAAATGGGCGCTGATCGCGCTGGGCATCGCCAACGCGCTGCTGTTCCGGTGGCTGTGGCGGGAGCGGCTGGCGGGCTGGGACGACGCCGCGCCGGTCGCCGGGCGGGCGCAGGCGGCGCTGTCGCTGGCGATCTGGTTCGCCGCCGCCACCGCCGGGCGGTTGATCGCCTACTATTGACTTCGCGGATCCGGCGCGGGCGTGGAACGATCCGCGGTTCGGGCGTGTTCCCATGCCATACCCCCATATCGTCGGAGATGCGGGAGTCAGGCATGCAGATCATGATTGTCGAAGACGACGCCGTCGCGGCGCTGTCGTTTGAAACGATCCTTCGCTTCCACGGCCACGAGATAATCGGCCCGTTTTCCTGCCCATCCGACGTCTTCAAGGCCCTGCAGGGGGGCATTCCGGACCTGGTGCTGATGAACATCGACCTGAAGGGGAACGCTTCGGGCCTGGATTGCGCGCGCGTGCTGTTCAAGCGCTACGGCATTCCCGTGGTGTTCATCAGCGGGGATGCCGACAAGGCGCAGCTGGGGCGCGACGTGGCGCTGGGCTACATGCCCAAGCCCATGTCGGAGAACACGATGCTGAGCGGCATGCACGCCATCGAGGAGCTGATGCAGGGCCGCACGCCCAAGCACATCCCGGCGGGGCTGGAGGTGTTCCAGCACCCCTAAGGGGGCGGCGCCTTACGCCCGCAGCCTCTCCATCATCGGCAGGCCGGCCTTGTAGACCTCCACATGGTTGGTGCGGTCGGCGGCGGCCTCGATATCGGCCGCGGGGTTGCCGCGCACCAGCAGCAGGTCAGCCATCAGGCCCTCCGCGATCGTGCCGATGCGGTGGTCGAGGCCCATCAGGTCCGCCCCCTGGCTGGTGCCGGCGACCAGCGCCTCCGTCGGCGTCATGCCCCAATCCACCATGTAGGCCAGCTCGCGCGCGTTGGCGCCGTGGGTGTTGAAGGGCGTGCCGGCGTCGGTGCCCAGCGCGATGCGGCCGCCGGCCTTCTGGTACATGCGGAAGGACGCCTGGTGCCGCTCGGCGACGCTGCGCGCCTTGTCGACGACGTAGGCGGGGATGCCCTGGTCGGCGTGATCCAGGATGTTCTTCACGGCGGCGATGGTGGGGACCAGGAAGGTGCCGGCCGCCAGCATCTCCTCCAGGCATCGCTCGTCCATGAAGATGCCGTGCTCGATGCTGTCGATGCCCGCGCGCACGGCGTTGAGGATGCCCTGGGTGCCCTGGGCGTGGCTGGCGGTCTTGCGGCGGAAGCGCTTGGCCTCGTGCACGCCCGCATTCATCTCCTCGGCGGTGTAGTGGGCGTCCTGCGGGTCGACGCCGGGGGTCATGACGCCGCCGGTCGCCATCAGCTTCACGAGGTCGCAGCCGGCGTGCACCTGCTCGCGCACCGCCTTGACCACATCGTCCACGCCGTCGGCGACGCGGGCGATGTGGTTGCCGTGGCCGCCGGTCATGCAGATCATCCGGCCCGCCGCGCGGATGGTGGCGCCGGGGAAGACGCCCATTTCGATGGCGTCGCGCACGGCGAATTCCAGATGGTCCTTGCCGCCGCAGTCGCGCACCGCCACCACGCCGCTGCGCAGGCTGATCTGGGCGTTCGCCAGGATGGTGAGGACGAGCTGGGCCGGCGACATCTTCTGCATGGTGCCGCGCGGGTCGGGGCTGCCGGTGTAGCAGAGGTGGATGTGGCAATCGATCAGGCCGGGCATCAGCGTGCAGCCGGAGGTGTCGACGACCGGACCGGTCCAGCCGGCGAACTCCGCCAGCGGCGCCACGCGCCTGATCCGGGCGCCGTCCAGCAGCACGGCATGGTTTTCCAGCAGCGCGCCGCGCCCGTCGAAGACCAGTCCCCCGCGGAACAGCATGTCGAATTCTCCTGTGTGGCCCGTCAGCCGGCCGCCCGGTCCTCTTCCACGTCCAGGCCCTTGTGGGTCAGGCCGGAATAGCTGGGCATCAGCGACAACAGCTCGCGCGTGTAGGGGTGTTGCGGGGCGCTGAACAGCGTCTCCGTCTCCGCCACCTCCAGCAGCGCGCCGTTCCGCATGACGCCGACGCGGTCGCACATCTGGCGGATCACCGGCAGGTCGTGGCTGATGAACAGCATGGTCAGCCGCAACTCCGCCTGCAGGTCCTTGAGCAGGTTGAGGATCTGCGCCTGGATGGAGACGTCGAGCGCCGAGGTCGGCTCGTCGCAGATCAGGAAGCGCGGGCGGGTGGCAAGGGCGCGTGCGATGCAGATGCGCTGGCGCTGGCCGCCGGAGAACTCGTGCGGGTACTTCTCGGCCGCCTTCGCCCCCAGGCCGACGTGGTCCAGCAGGTCGCGGACGATCCTCTCCACCTCCGCCCGGCTGCCGGCCAGCTTGTGGAAGCGGATCGGCTCGGCCACGATGTCCAGCACGCGCATGCGCGGGTTCAGCGACGAGTACGGGTCCTGGAAGACCATCTGGATCTGCCGGCGGAACGGGTTCAGGTCGCGGTCGCGCTTCAGCGCCGTCAGGTCGGTGCCGTCGAACAGGATCTGCCCGGACGAGGGGCGGTAGAGGCCGGTGACCAGCCGCGTCACGGTGGACTTGCCGCTGCCGCTCTCGCCCACCAGCCCGAAGGTCTCGCCCTCGGCGATGGTGAAGCCGACGTCCTTCACCGCGTCCAGGTAACGGCGGTTGCGCGGCAGCCACGCGGTGTTGAGCGGGAAGCGGATGCCGAGCCCGCGCACCTCCAACAGCGGCCCGTCGTGCGCGCGCTTGAAGTCGCGCGACTTGCCCAGCCAGTGCTCCTTCAGGCTGATGGCCGGCGGCTTGGTGGCGATGCCCTCGATGTAGTCGACGTAGGGGAAGCGGTGTAGCCGCACGTCCGGGCGCGGCACGGCGCCGATCAGCGCGCGGGTGTAGGGGTGGTCGGGGTCGCCGAGGATCTTGGCCGTCGGCCCTTCCTCCACCACCCGGCCGCGGTACATGACGGCGACGCGGTCGGTGATCTCGGCGATCACGCCCATGTCGTGGGTGATGATGATCATGCCGACCTTGCGGTCGCGGCACAGGCGGCGCAGCAGTTCCAGGATCTGCGCCTGGATGGAGACGTCGAGGGCGGTGGTCGGCTCGTCCGCCACCACCACCTCGGGCTCGGCGCACAGCGCCAGCGCGATGACGACGCGCTGGCGCATGCCGCCGGAGAACTGGTGCGGGTAGTGCTTGAGGCGCAGCTCCGGCTCCGGGATGCCCACCTGGCGCAGCAGGTCGGCGGCGCGGCGGCGGGCGGCGGCGGCGTCCACGTGCAGGTGAAGCTGGATCGTCTCGACGAGCTGCTGCTCCACCGTCTGCAGCGGGTCGAGCGAGGTGAGGGGATCCTGGAAGATCATGCCGATGCGCCGGCCGCGCATCTTGCGCTTCTCCGCCTCGTCCAGGTCGTCGATGCGCTGGCCCTTCAGGCGGATGGCACCGGCGCCGACGCGGCCGGGCGGCTCCAAGAGGCCGATGACGGCGTTGCCGATGGTGGACTTGCCGGCACCGGATTCACCGACCACGCCAAGGATCTCGCCGGGGCCGACGCTGAGCGTGACACCGTTCACCGCCACGTGGGTGCCCCGGCGGCTGGGGAATTCGACCGTCAGGTTCTCGACGTCGAGGAGCGCCATGCCCTCACCTTATCTCAGCTTGGGATTGAGGGCGTCGCGCAGCCAGTCGCCCAGCAGGTTGACCGACAGCACCAGCAGGACCAGCACGATGCCGGGGAAGATCGAGATCCACCATTGCCCGGAGAACAAGTAGTCGTTGCCGATGCGGATGAGCGTGCCGAGCGACGGCGTGGTCGGCGGCACGCCGACGCCGAGGAAGCTCAAGGTCGCCTCGGTGATGATGGCCAGCGCCAGGTTGATGGTGGCGATGACCAGCACCGGCCCCAGCACGTTCGGCAGGATGTGGCGGCGCAGGATGGCGGCCGGGCCGATGCCGATGATGCGGGCGGCCTGCACGTATTCCTTGCGGCTCTCCACCATGGTGGCGCCGCGCACGGTGCGCGCGTACTGCACCCAGTTGGAGATGCCGATGGCGAAGACCAGCACGTAGACCGCCATGTTCTCCTGCGCCTCGCGCGGCAGCACGCCGCGCGCGACGCCGTCCACCAGCAAAGCGATGAGGATGGCCGGGAAGGAGAGCTGCACGTCGGCCACGCGCATGATGGCCGCGTCGAGCCGGCCGCCGGCATAGCCGCTGACCAGCCCCAGCGACACGCCGATCAGCACCGCCAGCAGGACCGAGGCGAAGCCCACCAGCAGCGAAATCCGCGCGCCATACAGGATGGCCGACAGGATGTCGCGCCCCTGGTCGTCGGTGCCCAGCGGGAAGGGCGCCTCGCCGCCCGCCATCCACACGGGGGGCAAATTGGCGCTCATGATGTCCAGCGAGGCGAGGTCGAAGGGGTTGTGCGGCGCGATCAGCGGGGCCGACAGCGCGCCCGCGATCAGGATGAGCGTCAGCAGCGCCGAGACCATCGCCGTGGGGGAGCGCTTGAAGCTGTGCCAGACGTCGCTGTCGTCCAGCGATTGCCAGAAGGCTTTCACGGCCGTCATGCCCCGGCCCTCCGCACGCGCAGGCGGGGATCGACCGCGAAGTACAGCAGGTCGACCGCGAGGTTGATGACCACGAAGAAGAAGGAGACGAGGCACAGGTAGGCTGCCATGACCGGGATATCCACCGTGTGGATGGCCTGGATGAACAGCAGGCCCATGCCCGGCCACTGGAACACGCTTTCCGTGATGATGGCGAAGGCGATGATGGAGCCCAGCTGCAGCCCGGTGATGGTGATGACCGGCACCAGCGTGTTCTTCAGCGCGTGGCGGAAGTGGATGAAGCGGTTCGGCAGGCCGCGGGCGTGGCAGAACTTGACGAAGTCGGTGCGCAGCACCTCCAGCATCTCGGACCGCACGAGGCGCATGATCAGCGTCATCTGGAACAGCGCCAGGGTGATCGCCGGCAGGATCAGCGACTGCAGGCCGGACTTGGTGAGCAGCCCGGTGGTCCAGCCGCCCAGGTTCACCACCTCGCCCCGCCCGAAGGTCGGCAGCCAGCGCAGGATGACGCCGAACAGCAGGATCAAAAGGATGCCGATCAGGAAGGTCGGCAGCGACACCCCCACCAGCGACAGCGACATGAAGGCGCGCGACAGCACCCCCCTTGGCCGCAAGGCGGTGTAGACGCCCATGGGGATGCCCAGCACCAGCGCCAGCAGCATGGAGACGATGGACAGCTCCAGCGTCGCCGGCAGCCGTTCGGCCAGCAGCTCGCTGACCGGGCGGCGGTGGCGGTAGGAGATGCCGAACTCGCCCGTCGCGGCGTTGCCGACGAAGCGCGCGTACTGCACCAGGAACGGGTCGTTGAGGCCGAGCCGCTCGCGCAGCTCCTCGCGCTGCTGGAGCGTGGTGTCCTGGCCGGTCATGGCGTTGACGGGATCGCCGACGTAGCGGAACAGCGCGAACGCGATCAGAGCCACGGCGAGGATCACCAGCACCGATTGCAGCAGGCGGTGGAGGATGAAGGTGAGCATGCGGCCTCGTCTTCAACCCCTCTCCCGTCCCGGGAGAGGGAGGGGCCCGCCCGAAGGGCGGGAGGGTGAGGGTAAAACCAAGGATCCTTGCCTTTACCCTCACCCGGCCGCCTGCGGCGGCCACCCTCTCCCGGGGCGGGAGAGGGTTGGTCCTTACGGCATCACGGCCGAGCGCAGGTCGAGCACGTCGTCGGCGCGCTGCACGACCTTCACGCCGTCCTTGACGCCCCACGACATCGGCTGCGCGTGCAGCGGCAGGTAGCCGAAGTCGGCGCGCACGATGGCCCAGGCCTCCTTGATCATGGCGTTGCGCTTGGCCTGATCGGTCTCGGCGCCGACCTTGGCGGTCAGCTCGTCCACCTTCGGGTTGCAGTAGCCGCCCAGGTTGAACAGGCCGGACTGCGTCTCCTTGTTGCGGCAGCCGGCGAGGTTGAGGAGCGAGTTGTGGCTGTCGATGGAACTCGGCGTCCAGCCCAGCATGTAGAAGCTGGTGTCGTAGCCGGCCTGGGCCAGCACCTTGCCGAAGTACTTGCCCTTGGTCTGCGCCAGCAGGTTCACCTTGATGCCGACGCGGGCCAGCATGCCGGCCACCGCCTGGCAGACCTTCTCGTCGTTGACGTAGCGGTCGTTGGGGCAGTCCATCGTCACTTCAAAGCCGTTGGGGTAGCCGGCCTCGGCCAGCAGCTTCTTCGACTTCTCGGGGTCGTACTTGTACGGCTCGCCGAAGGCCTTGTCGTAGCCGTTGATCTCCGGCGCGATCAGGGAGCCCAGCGGCACGGCGGAGCCGCGCATGATCTGCTTGTTGATGGCGTCGAGGTTGACGGCGGACACCACCGCCTCGCGCACGCGCTTGTCCTTGAAGGGGTTCTTGCCCTTGATGTTGGAGTACTTCAGCTCGTCGCGGTCCTGGTCCATGCCGACGAAGATGGCGCGCGCCTCGGCCCCCGTGAGCGGGCTGACGCCCGGCGCCTGGTCCAGGCGGTCCCAGTCCTGCACGGGCACGGGCTGGATGACGTCCAGCTCACCCGACAGCAGGGCCGCCACGCGGGTGGCGGGCTGCGCCACGGGGGTGAACATCACCTCGTCCACGTTGGTCTTGATGCCCTTGTCCCAGTAGTCGGGGAAGCGCTTCAGGACCGTCTTGGTGTCTGGCTGCCGCTCGGTCAGGACGAAGGGGCCGGTGCCGTTGGCGTGCAGGTTGGCGTGGTTGCCCTGGTTGGAGCCCTTGACGTTGGTCGCCTCGGTCGTGTTGTTCTGCTTCGACCACTCCTCGTCCATGATGTAGAGGAAGACCCATTCGCGCGGCAGGATCGGGTTGGGGGTGGGGGTGATGACCTCCACCGTGTGGTCGTCGATCTTGCGGACCTCCTTGGCCTTGGCGCTGTAGCCCTTCATGTCGGACCCTTCGGTCGCCGCGCGCTTCCAGGAGAAGATCACGTCCTCGGCGGTGAAGGGGTTGCCGTTGTGGAACTTGACGCCCTTGCGCAGGTGGAAGACCCACTTGGTCGGCTCCGGGTTTTCCCACTTCTCGGCCAGCATGGGGGCGAGCTGCAGCTTCTCGTCGTAGCCGACCAGCGGTTCGTAGATGTTGCCCTGGAAGCCCAGCGTGAACGTCTCGTTCAGGCCGTGCGGGTCCATGGTCGTCGCGTCGCCCTGGTAGGACCAGCGCAGCGTCTTGGCCGACGCCGGGGATGCCAGGAGGGGAGCCGCGAGGGCGGCGGCGGCCACGGAATGGAGAAGGAGCGACCCGATCTTCATGTTTCCCTGACTCCCTGTTTGGGCCCTGGTGGGCCTTCGTTGATTTGGAAGCGCTCGCTCACGCCGCGAGGCGCCGCGTGAGGTCGCGCAGGAAGCGCTCGCACGCGGTGACCTGGGCGATGTCGATGTACTCGTTGGGCTGGTGCGCCTGGTCGATGGAGCCGGGGCCGCACATCACGGTGGACAGCCCGGCCTCCTGGAACTGGCCGGCCTCGGCGCCGTAGGAGACGACGCCGGTGTCGTTGCGCCCGGTCAGCGCGTGGCAGAGCTGCGCCGCCGCCCCGGCCGGTTCCGGCGCCAGTCCCGGCGCGCCGGCCAGCACGTCGGTGTGGATGTCGCAGGCCGGGGAGACGCGCCGCATTTCCGCCCGCAGCCTATCCGAAAACTCCTGGAAGCGGTCGTGATAGCCCTTCCAGTCGTCGCCGGGGACCGGGCGGATGTCCCACATGAACTCGCAATGGCGCGCGGTGATGTTCTGCGCCGTGCCGCCCTGGATGATGCCGACGTTCATCGTGGTGCAGGGCGGGTCGAAGGGGGAGGAGGGATCGGCGCCGGCCGCCGCCTGCACGCCCATGTCGGCGATGAAGTTGACCAGCCGCGCCGCCGTCATCACCGCGCTGACGCCGCGGTCCATGTGGGCGGAGTGGACCTCGTGCCCGGTCACCGTGGTGCGCAGCACGTAGCAGCCCTTGTGCGCCACCACCACGCGCATGGAGGTCGGCTCGCCGACGATGACGGCGCCGGGGCGCGGCAGTTCGGCGGCGATGCGCCGGATCATCGCCGGGGCGCCCAGGCAGCCGATCTCCTCGTCATAGGACAGCGCCAGATGCACCGGCCGCTTCAGCCCGGCAGCCAGCATTTCCGGCACCAGGGCCAGGGCGATGGCGGAGAAGCTCTTCATGTCGGCGGTGCCGCGGCCGTACAGGCGGCCGTCGCGCTCGACCAGGGTGAAGGGATCGGTGTCCCAGGCCTGCCCGTCCACCGGCACCACGTCGGTGTGGCCGGACAGGACGACGCCGCCCTCCGCCATCGGGCCGATGGTGGCGAACAGGTTCGCCTTGCTGCCGTCGGCGTTGGGGACGATGCGCCCCTCGACGCCGTGCCCGGCCAGATAGTCCCTCACCCAGTCGATGAGGGCCATGTTGGAGCGCCGCGACACCGTGTCGAATCCCACGAGCCGGGCGATCACGTCCCGTGACGCCTTGTCCAACCCGATATCCCTGTCCCTGTCGCCGGCCCCGTTCTTCTGAGAGGGCTCGTGCGGTCTTATCCGTTGATAAAACAATGGGGTGGGCCGCCCGCTGGTGTCAAATGGCAATTCGTCAGGGTGTGGCGCCGGGCCTGGATTCAGCGCTCTGGATTCAGGACTCGCGCAACGCCAGCCACAGGCCGGCGGCCAGCACGGCGATGGCGGCGGCGAGGCTCCAGGTCACCGGCTCGCCCAGCAGGGTGGCGCCGAGTGCCGCGGCGGTGACCGGGCTGAGGCCCAGGAAGACCGTCACCCGCGTCGGCGACGCGTGGCGCAGCGCCCAGAGCCACAGGAAATAGCCGGCCCCGCTGCTGGCGCCGATGAAGGCCACCACCGCCCAGCCGGTGCCGGTGAAGCGGGGTACTGTGGTGAAGAAGCCCTCGCCGGCCGCCAGCACGGCCAGCCCGCCGACCGAGGCGAGCATGGCGAAGGCGCTGACCGGCAGCGTCTCGTACTTGCGCAGGTACGGGCGGTAGAGGACGCTGCACAGCGCCCCGCTGAAGGCGGCGGCCAGGACGGCGGCCGTGCCCAGCCATTCGGCCGGATCCGAACTGGCCGCCAACGCCTTTTCGCCCACCGCCAGGGCGACGCCGGCCACGGTGAGGGCGACTCCGGCAGTGCGGCGCACGGACAGCGCCTCCCGCCCCAGCGCGGCGGCCAGCAGCATGGTCATCAGCGGGAAGGTGGCGAACAGCAGCGCCACCCGCGCCGACGGCACCGTCAGCAACGCCACGTTCAGCAGCGCGATCACCACGCCGAACTGCACGGTGCCCAAGAACGCGATGGGCAGCAGGTCGCGCCGGTCGATGCGCGGCACGCCCGTGGCGGCCACCGCCGGCAGCAGGCACAGGAAGCCGATGGCGTAGCGCAGCAGCGCCAGCGACGCCGGGCCGGTCTGGTCCAGCACGAAGCGGCTGGCGACGATGGCGGCGCCCACCTGCACGCCCACCGCGGCGGCGGCGAGCACCGCCAGCGGCGGCGCCGCGCTCACAGGTCGCGTTCCCAGGTCTCGCCGATCAGGTCCTTGCCGAAGTGGTCGTGCGGCTCCGACGCCACCAGCTGGAAGCCGGCCTTCTCGTAGATCCGCCGGGCAGGAAGCAGGATGCTGTTGGTCCACAGCGTCATGCGGCGGTAGCCGGCCTGCCTGGCGAAGCGCAGGCATTCGTCCACCAGCCGCGCGCCGATGCCGTGGCCGCGCGCCGAGGGTTCGACGATCAGCAGGCGCAGCTTGGCGATCTCGTCCGTCTTGCGCACCACGAAGACGCAGCCGACGTTCTGCCCGTCCATCTCGGCGATCCAGCAGCGCTCCCGCGCCGGGTCGTAGGTGCGCAGGAACTCCGCCGCCACGTCGGCGACCAGCGCCTCGAAATCGGCGCCCCAGCCGTAGTCCTCGGCGTACAACACGCCGTGCCGCTGGATCACCCAGCCGATGTCGCCCGGCCGCGGCGGGCGCAGGATGTAGGGCGCGCGGCGCGGCGGCGGGTCGCCCATCAGCTCCTCGATGGTGCGCATCGCGGCGACGAGGCGGTCCTGGTCGGCCGTGCCCAGGCGGGCGAGCATGGCGCCGATCTCCTGCCGGGAGCGGGCGTTGAGGTCGGCGAAGGCCTCCCAGCCCTCCGCCGTCAGCGACAGGATGTTCTGCCGCGCGTCGGCCTCCGACGGCTGCCGGGTGATCAGCCCGCGCTGCTCGAACCCGCGCAGGATGCGGCTGAGATAGCCGGGGTCGAGGCCCAGTTCCTCGCTCAACTCGTTCGCGGTGGTGCGCTCGTGATGCGCCAGTTCGTAGACCACGCGCGCCTCGGCGAGCGAGAAGGGGCTGCCCAGCAGCCCTTCGTGCAGCACGCCGACCGTGCGCGTGTAGAACCGGCTGAAGCGGCGCACCGCCTCGATCCTTTGCAGAGACTCCTGATCCGACATGACCGCCGACCTCCCAACCGGACGAAAGTTGGTTGCTATCGTCAATCAGTTGTTTGACGCTGTCAAGTATGTGTGCGGCGGCCGTGATCAACCGCCGCGCGCGGCGTCATGCCAGGCCGAGCACCACGAGCAACGCGCGGTCGACGGCCTTCATCGTATCGTCGTCGATCCGGCCGATCACCTGCCGCACCCGATCGGTTCGGATCGCGGCAACCTTGTCGACCATCACCTCGGACGGCCGGTCGAGCCCGTTCCCGGCGGTCGGCGGCACCGGGATGCGAAAGGTGTTGCCGCCGGTCAGATGACCGGATTCCAGGAGGCAGACGAGCACGCTGGCGTGCGTCGGATTGAGCAGGTCGGACTGGACGACGAGGTTAGGCCGGACTTTCCCGAAATCACCCTTGGCGGCGGCGAGGACGATGTCGCCGCGCTTCACGCCGGATCCTCATCGTCCATGGCGTCCTCGATCCAATCCAGCGCCGCGCGTTCGGAGGGCAGGTCGCGAACCGCGAGGGAGTCCCGCCGGACGCGTTCGGCAAAGCCCGCCGCGCGGGTATCCGGCACCCATACCGTCTTCGGGCGCAGGCCCTGGGCCCGCAGGCGGGTGCGGTAATTCTGCACGTTGCGACGGATGTTGCCGGGCGTGGCCATGGCGCACCTCCTGTAACCGGTTATAGGCGTCATGGCCGAAGGGTGCAAGGCCATGCGCCAAGGCAATCGGTTGAAGGGCCTGGGATTGCTGTGTAGCCCCTCTCCCCTCGCGGGAGAGGGGTTGGGGAGAGGGGGAGAGCCGCCTCTCGCGCTGGCCTTCAGCCAGCGCTGACGGCGTCAGGCGGATGCCTCTGGCATACGCTGAGAGCCGGCAGGCGGAACATGACTCCCTTCCGGCCATCCGGCCGTAATCCCCCTCTCCCCAACCCCTCCCCCGCCAGGGGGGAGGGGCTCTTAAGCGTTTGCCCTGGCCCGCGGCTCTTGACATGCTCCCTCCAACTCTGGCCATGAAAGGGCCGTGCACGAACGGAGGCGGGCGGCGATGCGGGCGGTGGTCTGCGAGGAGTTCGGCGAGCCGGCGGCGGTGCTGCGGCTGCGCGACGCGGAGGCGCCGCGGCCCGGCCCCGGCGAGGTGCTGGTGCGCGCCGTGGCGCGTTCCATCAACCCCTCCGACCTGCTCACCGTTCGCGGCGTCTACGCGCGCCACACCCGGCTGCCGCTGGTGCCGGGGTTCGAGGCGGTCGGTACCGTCGTGGCGGTGGGCGACGGCGTGCCGGCCGGCATGGTCGGGCGCCGGGTGCTGCCGCTGAAGGGGGCGGGCACGTGGCAGGAGGTCGTGACCGCGCCGGCCGCGTGGGCGGTCGAGGTGCCGGACGCCGTGCCCGACGCGGTGGCGACGCAGCTGTACATCAACCCGATCTCCGTCCTGCGCATGCTGACCGTGGAGCTGGACCTGCAGCCCGGCGACGTGGTGGTGGCCAACGCCGCCGGCTCGGCCTGCGGGCGGATCGCCGCGCAACTGGCGCGCGAACTGGGGCTGCGGCTGCTGGCGGTGACGCACAGCGACGCCTACACCGACGAACTGACGGCGCTGGGTGCGGCGGCCGTGGTGAACGGTGCCCGCGAGGACGTGTCCGCCGCCGTGCGGCGGCTGACCGGCGGGCGCGGCGCGCGGGCGGCGCTGGACGCCATCGGCGGCGCGGCCGGCGAGGCGCTGGTGGAACTGATCGAGCCGGGCGGCACGCTGGTGTCCTATGGCCTGCTGTCGGGGGCGCTGCTGCCCGTCGACCTGCCGGCCGCCCGGGCGCGCGGCGTCGCGGTGCGCAGCTTCTGGCTGCGGCCGTGGACGGAACGCTGCACGCCCACTGAGTGGCATGCGGCCTTCGGCGCGATCATCGAGCGCGTCGTCGCCGGCACGCTTGCGCTGCCGGCCGGGGGCGCGTACGACCTCGCCGAGGTGGCGGATGCCGTGCGCGCTGCCGAGGCGTCCGGCCGGAGCGGCAAGATCGTGCTGACCGGCTGATCCTTTTCCACTGGAGAGCATCGTTCCATGCTGAGCACCCGCGACCTCGTCCACTGCGCCCTGTTCGCCGCCGTCACCGCGGCGCTGGGATTGCTGCCGCCGATCCCGCTCGGCTTCATCCCGGTGCCGATCACGGCGCAGACGCTGGGCGTCATGCTGGCCGGCGCGCTGCTGGGGGCGAAGCGCGGCGGGCTGGCGCTGGTGCTGTTCGTGCTGCTGGTGGCGGCCGGCCTGCCGCTGCTGGCCGGCGGGCGCGGCGGCATGGGCGCTATCCTGGGGCCGACCGGCGGCTTCGCGCTCGGCTTCATTCCCGGCGCCTTCGTCGTCGGCCTGCTGACGGAGCGACTGCACGGCCGCGGCGGCGTGCTGGGCCAGTTCGCCGCCTGCATGCTGGGCGGCATCGGCGTGATCTACGCCTGCGGCATCCCGTGGCTGTCGGTGGTGGCCGGCATGCCGATCGAGAAGGCGGCCATGGCCTCCATGGCGTTCGTGCCGGGCGACCTGATCAAGGCCGGCATCGCCGCCTTCGTCGCCGCCACGGTGCGCCGCGCCTACCCGGCCATCGCGGTGCGCGGATGACCGGCCCGGCGCCGCTCGCCGCCCCCTTCGTGGCGGCGGCGCTGGCGCGCCCGGACAAGCTTGCGCTTCACGTCGGCGCGAAGGCCTTGAGCTACGGCGCGCTGCTCGGCGCGGCGCGGCGCGTGGCGGCGGGTGTGGCGGCGCTGTCCGGCGAAGCGCCGCCGCGCGTTGCCGTCCAGATGGACAACCGGGCGGAGTTCCTGGAGATCGTTCTGGGCACGGTGCTGGGCGGCGGCATCGTGGCGCTGCTCGACCCGAAATGGAGTGCGGCGCAGCGGCAGGCGGCGCTGGATCTCGTCCGGCCCGCCGTTCTGTTCGACGATCCCGGCGCCTACCGCGCGTGGCGCGACGCTCAGCCGGCCGATCGACCGTTCGCCGAAGTCGCCCCGGCGACGCCGTTCCTGATCGGCTTCACCTCCGGCACCACGGGGCGGCCGAAGGCCTTCATCCGCTCGCAAGCCTCCTGGGTGGCGACGCTGGACGCCAGCCGCGTGGAGTTCGCCATCGGGGTGGGCGACGGCATCCTGGTGCCGGGGCCGCTGGTGCACGGGCTTGGCCTGTACGCGGCGGTCGAGGGGCTGGCGGCGGGGGCCACGGTGCACGTGCTGCCCCGCTTCGACGCCGGTGCGGCGCTGGAGACGCTGGACGCGCACGGCCTGACCACGCTGGTCGCCGTGCCGACCATGCTGGTGGCGCTGCTGGAGGAGGCCGGGCGGCGCGGCGTTCGGCTGCCGTCCGTGCGCCGCGTCATCGCGTCGGGCGCCAAGCTGGCCCCGGTGGTGCACGAGCGGCTGGCCTCCGCCTTTCCGGAAGCCGGGGTGTTCGAGTACTACGGCGCCTCCGAACTCAGCTTCGTCAGCGTGGCGCCGTCGCGGGACGGCGTGCCGTTCGACAGCGTCGGCCGCGCCTTCCACGGCGTCGAGGTGCAGGTCCGCACCGCCGACGGCCGCCCCGCGCCGCGCGGCGAGGCCGGCACGGTGTGGGTGCGCAGCGCCATGCTGAGCGACGGCTACATCGGCCCGGCGGACGGCGTGGGTTTCCGCGAGGAGGGCGGCTGGGCCACCGTCGGCGACCAGGGCTGGATCGACGAACACGGCTGGCTGCGGCTGATCGGCCGGGAAGGCGACATGCTGATCTCCGGCGGCCTCAACGTCTACCCGGCGGAGGTGGAGGCGGTGCTGCGCGAACACCCGCTGGTCGCGGAAGCCGTGGTGCTGGGCCTGCCCGACGCCTATTGGGGCGACGCCGTCACCGCCGTGCTGTGGTGGCGCGGGGCGGAGCGGGCGACGCTGGCCGAACTGCGGGCGTGGTGCCACGCCCGGCTGGAGGGCTACAAATGCCCGCGCCGGGCCTTCACCGCGCGCGACGTGCCGCTGACCGGCAGCGGCAAGATCGCCCGCGCGCAGGTGCGCGCCTGGGCCCTGACCGGCAGCGCCGCCCTGGAGGAGATCGCATGAGCCGTGAGCGCGCCGTCATCGTCGCCGCACGCCGCACGCCCGTGGGGCGCATCGGCGGCGTCCTGCGCGCGTTGAGCGTGGAGCAGCTCGCCGCCCCGGTGATCCGCGCCGTGCTGGCCGACGCCGGGCTGGAGCCGGGGGAGGTGGACGACGTCATCCTCGGCAACGCGGTCGGGCCGGGCGGCAACGTGGCGCGGCTGTCGGCGCTGACGGCGGGGCTGCCGGTGCATGTGCCGGGCGTGACGGTGGACCGCCAGTGCGGTTCCGGCCTGGAAGCGATCAACCAGGCCGCGCGGCTGATCGAGGCCGGGGCGGGGGAGGTCTATCTGGCCGGCGGCGTCGAGAGCACCAGCACCGCCCCCTGGCGTATCGCCAAGCCCGCCAGCGTCTACCGCACGCCGCGCTTCTACGACCGCGCCCGCATGGCGCCCGACGATGTTGGCGACCCGGAAATGGGTGTCGCGGCGGAGAACGTGGCGCGGGCGTACGGCATCACGCGCGAGCGGCAGGACCTGTATGCCCTGAACAGCCACCGCAAGGCGGTGGCGGCGCAGGCAGCATGCCGCTTCGCGCGGGAGATCGTGCCGCTGGACCTGCCCGGCGGCGGCGTGGCGGAGCGCGACGAGTGCCCGCGCGCCGACACCTCGCTGGAAAAGCTCGGCAGGCTGAAGGCGGTGTTCGTGGAGGGCGGCACGGTCACCGCCGGCAACGCCTGCCCGGTCAACGACGGTGCGGCCGTCGTCGCCGTGGTGTCGGAGCGGCGGTTCCGCCGGCTCGGGCTGGCGGGTGGGTTGGTTGTGGTGGATTCCACGGCGGCCGGTGTCGACCCAGCGCTGCTGGGCACCGGCCCGGTGCCGGCGGTGCGCCGCCTGCTGGACCGCAACCCGGGCCTGCGCCTGGACGACGTCGACGTCGTCGAGTTCAACGAGGCGTTCGCCGCGCAGGTGCTGGCCTGCCTCGACACGCTGGGCATTGCCGGGGAAAAGGTGAGCGTCGGCGGCGGGGCGCTGGCGCTGGGCCATCCCTACGGCGCCTCGGGGGCGATCCTGGTCACCCGCCTGTTCAGCGAAATGACCGGTCCGGCCGCCGTCGCCCGACGCGGTCTGGCCACGCTGGGCATCGGCGGCGGCCTGGGCCTTGCGACGCTGGTCGAGCGGATCTGAGCGCCCTGAGCGCCTACGACCCCGATGGCCCCAGCAGCAGGATGTCGGTGGCGCTGAGCGTGCGGACGTTCAGCGTGGCGATGGTCACCGCCGCCCCGGCCCCGCTGCCGTCCGCGTCGAACGACAGCACGCCGGTGCGCGTGTTGAAGACGAAGCGGTCGTCGGCGTCCAGCGGGTTGTCGAGCGCGAAGTGCGCCGACGACAGCGTGCCCGTCGTCATGTGGCCGAAGCTGGGGCTATAGAAGGCCAGCTTGTCCAACCCCGTCTCGAAGTCGAGGATGGTGTCGCCCATCTCGTCGAAGCGCACGTAGGCGAAGACGTCGGCGCCGGCACCGCCCTCCATGGTGTCGATGCCGAGGTTGCCGTAGAGGACGTCGTTGCCCTCGCCGCCCAGCAGGTGGTCGCCGTCCTGGCCACCGAACAGCGTGTCGTCGCCGAACTGGCCGTACAGCGTGTCGCGGCCGCGGTTGCCGTACAGCATGTCGCCGGCCATGTTGCCGTAGAGGTGGTCCTGGTCCTGGCCGCCGAAGACGGTGTCGGATTCCTGGCCGCCGAACAGCGTGTCGTCGTCGTGGTTGCCGTACAGCACGTCGGCGCCGATCTGGCCGTACAGCACGTCGGTCCCGTACTGGCCCCACAGCAGGTCGCCGTCCTGGCCGCCGAACACGACGTCCAGGTCCTGGCCGCCGAACACGGTGTCGGCGCCCTGGTTGCCGTAGACCACGTCGTTCTGCTGGTTGCCGTAGAAGACGTCGCCGCCCACACCGCCCCACAGCGTGTCCGCGCCGGAGCCGCCGGTGACAGTGTCGTTGCCGGCGTCGCCGTACAGCACGTCGGCACCCGCGCGCGAGCCGATGAAATCGTCGCCGCCGCCGCCGTACAGCGTGTCGTCGTCCTCGCCCAGCACCATGACCTGCGCGGCGTCGTCGCCCACGGCGGTCTGCGAGCCGGCCCCGCCGCTGACCCAGGCCGCGCCGAACACGGCGATGAAGTTGACGTTGTTGATCTGCACGTTGGTCTGCGCCGGCACGCTCTGTGCGTCGAGCACCACGGCCTGGTACAGCGAACCGGTCTGCGCCGGGGCGTTGAGCACGATGGGCCCGTTCAGCGTCACGCCCGGCACCGATTCCAGCGTCACCGTGCGGACGAACACCGGCGCCGTCGTCGAGAGCGTGTTGAGGAAGGTGCCGGCGGTGCTGGTCATCTCCGTCCGCGTGGCGGTGGCGGCGGGTGCCGTGGTGCGCGCCTCGATGGAGGCGATCAGCGCCTGCTGGGTCTGCGTGCCGGTGGTGGCGTCCAGGTCGCCGACGGAGGACAGGCCGGCACCCGTCGGCAGGCTGGCCAGCAGCACCGGCGTGTTGCCGGAATCGCGCACGATCGGGATGTCGGCCAGCACGCGGTTGGGCGTGGCCGGATCGTCGACGCGGGTGGGCTGCACCGCCGAGATGGAGGTGGTGCTGGTGTTGTCGCCCGTGGTCGCGAAGACGATCTCGGTTCCGACCATCATGCCGTCGATGCGCGAATAGGTGCGCACCACGCGGTTGCCGGAGGCGGACGTGGACGTCGTCGTCTCCACCACCTCCACCGGGACGGTGGGCAGCGCGGCCGTCGGCGCCGGCAGGTCCTGCACGGTGATGGTCGGCGTCAGTTGCACGAGGCCGGTCGTCGTGGTGGGCGTGGTGGGCGTGGTCACCACCGGCGTGGGCGTGCCGCCGCCCCCGCCGCCGCCGCCGCCATTGTCGCCGGAGGTCTGCGGCGCCGCGCTGGTGGCGAAGTTGAACGTGGTGGCGTCGGCGATGCCGGCGAAGGCGTTGCCGGCCACGTCGGCCAGCGCCGTGCCCGACACCTGCACGTAGTAGCCGGTGGAGTAGGCGAGGTCGGCGAAGGGATTGAGCGTGACCGTGCCGCCGGTCACCGTGGCCGTGCCGCCGGCGCTGCCGGTTCCCGCCGACAGGTCGAAGGTCTCCACCACCACGCCGCCGGTGCGGTAGAGCGTCGCCGTCGGCGTGGTGGTGCCGGCCCGCACGTCCTCGGCGAAGGTCAGCACCAGGTTGGCGCCCACCGCCGCGGCGGTGGTGTCGTCGGCCGGCGTCGTGGAGGACACCGTCGGGGCGCCCGTGTCGATGGTCACCGTCAGCGCCGCCGAGGCGGTGGAGGTGTTGCCGGCGGCGTCCGTCGCCCTGGCGGTCAGCGTGTGGGCGCCGTCGGCCAGCGACGCGCCCGACGTGATGGTCCAGGCGCCGGTGGTGCCGTCGGCCGTCGCCGTGCCGATCGCCGTAGCGCCGCCGTCGTACAGCACGACGGTGCTGCCGGCCTCGGCCGTGCCGGTGAGGGTGGGGGCGGTGGTGCGGGTGCGGTCGTCGGTGCTCAGGGCGCCGGTGTCGCTCGCGGCCGTCAGATCCGGCGTGCCGGGGGCCGTCGGCGCCGTCGCGTCGATGGTGACGGTGAACGCGGTCGAGGCGGCGGAGACGTTGCCGGTGGTGTCGGTCGCCCGCGCGGTCAGCGTGTGCGCGCCGTCGGCCAGCGACGACGTGGCGGTGACGGTCCAGGCGCCAAGCCCGTTGGCGGTGGCGGTACCCACCGCGGTGGCGCCTTCATAAAGGACGACGGTGCTGTTGGCGGGAGCCGAGCCGCTGATCGCCGGGCCGCTGAGCTTCGTCCTGTTGTCGTTGGTCGTGCCGGTGTCGGAGGCGGTGGTCAAGCCCAGGGCGCTGGGCGCCGCCGGCCCGGCGTCGATGGTCAGCGTCAGGCTGCCCGACGCGCCGGAGGTGTTGCCGGCCGCGTCGGCGGCCTTGGCCGTCAGCGTGTGGGCGCCCACCGACAGCGTGGAGGACGTGATCGTCCAGTTGCCCGAGCCATTGGCGGTCGCGGTGCCCACGGCGGTGGTCCCGCCGTCGTACAGCACGACGACGCTGTTCGCCTCGGCCGTGCCGGACAGGGCGGGGGTATCGGCGGTGGTGCGGTTGTCGCCCGCCGTGCCGGTGTCGGAGGCGGTGGTGAGCGCCGGTGCCGACGGGTTGCCGGGTGCGGTCGCGTCGATGGTGACCGTCAGCGCCGGGGAGGAATGGCCCGAGGTGTTGCCGGCGGCGTCCGTCGCGGTGGCGGTCAGCGTGTGGGCGCCGTCGGCCATGGAGGCGCCCGCGGTGATCGTCCACTGGCCGGAGCCGTTGGCCGTCGCCGTGCCGACCGCCGTCGTGCCGCCGTCGTAGAGGATGACGACGCTGTTGGCTTCGGCCGTGCCGGACAGGGCCGGGGTGGTCGCCTTGGTGCGGTTGTCGCCCGCCGTGCCGGTGTCCGACGCGGTGGTCAGCCCCTGGACGGCCGGCGCGTTCGGCGCCGTGGCGTCGATGGTGACGGTGTAGGAGGACGAGGCCGACGAGGTGTTGCCGTAGGCGTCCGTGGCCTTGGCGGTGAGCGTGTGCGCGCCGTCGCTGAGCGAGGAGGTGGAGGTCACCGTCCAGGCGCCGGAGCCGTTGGCGGTGGCGGTGCCGACCGCCGTGCCGCCCTCGTACAGCACGACCGTGCTGTTGGCCGGGGCCGAACCCTCGATGGCCGGGCCGCTGAGCTTGGTCTTGTGGTCGCCGGTGGTGCCGGTGTCCGAGGCGGTGGTCAGGCCAAGGGCGCTGGGCGCCGACGGGGCCGTGTCGATGGTCAGGACGAAGTTGCCCGACGCGCCGGAAGTGTTGCCGGCCGTGTCCGTCGCCTTGGCGGTCAGCGTGTGCGCGCCGGTGGAGAGCGACGAGGAGGTGATCGTCCAGTTGCCCAAACCGTCCGCCGTGACGGTGCCGAGGGGCGTCGTGCCGCCGTCGTACAGCACCACCACGCTGCCCGCCTCCGCCGTGCCCTGCACGGCGGGCGTGGCGGCGGTGGTGTGGCCGTCGCTTGCCGTGCCGGTGTCGGAGGCGGTGGCGAGCGCCGGGGTGGCCGGCGCGTTCGGCGCCGTGGTGTCGATGGTGACGGCGAAGGCGGAGGAGGCGTCCGACGTGTTGCCGGCGGCGTCGGTGGCCTTGGCGGTCAGCGTGAAGCTGCCGGCGCCCAGCGTGGCGGTGGCGCCGTGGTCCAGCGTCCAGTTGCCGGAGCCGTTGGCCGTCACCGTGCCGATGGCGCCGCCGTCCTTGTAAAGGACGACGGTGCTGTTCACCTCGGCCGTGCCGGTGATGGTCAGCGTCGTGTCGCTGGTGATGCCGTCGGTGCCGGAGCGGCCGGTGTCGCCGCTGATGGCCGACACCGCCGGGGCGTTCGGCGCCACCCGGTCCACGGTGTAGGTCTGGCCGCCGGTGTAGCCGCCGCCGATGGCGAGGTTCGCCCCGTCGACGATGCCGGTGCCGCTGGCGTTGAGGTCGAGGCGCAGCGTGCCGGCGCCCGTCACGCCGGTGACGGTGACCGTGTAGACCGAGCCGCTGACCGCGCTGACCGTGCCCACCGTGCCGGTGGCGGTGCCGGTCTGGGTGACCGTGAAGTCGGCGGCGTCGACGTTGCTCACCGGCTCGCTGAACGTCACCGTGTAGGAGACGCTCGCGGCGTTGGTCAGCGTGCCGGCCGCACCCGTCCGCTCGATCGTCGACACCGAGGGGGCGGTGGTGTCGGCGGCGCTGGCGACGGTGAAGGTGAAGCCGGACGTGCCGCTGATGCCGGCGTAGGCGTTGCCGGCCGCGTCGGTCAGCGCCGTGCCGTCCACCAGCAGGTAATAGCTGGCGCCGGCCGTCAGGTTGCTGTCCGGGTTGATGGTGACCTGGGTGCCGGAGACGGTGACCTGCGCGCTGACGGTGCTGTCGTCGCTGGCCTTTTTCAGCGTGACGCTGCCGCCGCCCGACCGCATGGCCTCGGCGAAGGTCAGCACCACGTCGGCGTTCGTCGTGACGTTGGTGCCGCCGTTGGTGGGCGTGCTCGACGACAGGGTCGGCGCGGTGGTGTCCACCGTGACCGTCAGGCCGGCGGAAGCGGTGGAGGTGTTGCCGTAGGCGTCCGTGGCCTTGGCGGTGAGCGTGTGCGCGCCGTCGCCGAGCGAGGAGGTGGAGGTCACCGTCCAGGCGCCGGAACCGTTGGCGGTGGCGGTGCCCACCGCCGTGGCGCCGTCGTACAGCACGACCGTGCTGTTGGCCGGGGCGGAGCCTTCGATGGCCGGGCCGCTGAGCTTGGTCTTGTCGTCGCTGGTGGCGCCGGTGTCGGAGGCGGTGGTGAGGCCAAGGGCGCTGGGCGCCGACGGGGCGGCGTCGATGGTCAGCGTGAGGGAGCCCGAGGCGGTGGAGGTGTTGCCGGCGGCGTCCGTCGCCTTGGCGGTGAGCGTGTGGCCGCCGGTCGAGAGCGACGAGGACGTGATCGTCCAGTTGCCCGAGCCGTCCGCCGTGGCGGTGCCGACCGCCGTGGTGCCGCCGTCGTAGAGGACGACGGTGCTGCTCGCCTCGGCCGTGCCTTGCACGGCGGGTGTGCCGGCGGTGGTGCGGTCGTCGCCCGCCGTGCCGCTGTCGGAGCCGCCGGTGAGCGCCGGTGCCGAGGGGGCGCCGGGTGCAGTGGCGTCGATGGTCACGGTCAGCGCGGTCGAGGCGTCGGACGTCGAGCCGCTGGAGGTCGCCTTGGCGGTCAGGGTGTGGGCGCCGTCGGCCAGCGACGCGCCCGACGTGATGGTCCAGGCGCCGGTGGTGGCGTTCGCGGTGGCGGTGCCGATGGCCGTGGTGCCGCCGTCGTACAGCACCACCGTCGCCCCGGCTACGGCGGTGCCGCTGATGGCGGGCGCGGTCGCCTTCGTCTTGCGGTCGCCCTGGGTGCCGGTGTCCGACGCCGTGGTCAGGTCCAGCCCGGTGGGGGCGGCGGTCGCGGCGGCCGAGGTGCCGCTGGTGAAGTTCAGCGTCGTGGTGGCGCTGATGCCGGCGTAGGCGTTGCCGGCGAGGTCGGTGATGGCGCCGCTGTCGATCAGGATGTAGTGGCCGGTGGAGGCCGTGAGGTCCGCCATCGGGTCGATCGTCACCTGGGTGCCGGAGAAGGTCACCCGCGTGCTGGTCGCCGGGTTGAAGGATTCCACCAGCGTGCCGCCCGCCGTGTAGAGGCGGATGGTGCCGTTGCCGGCCTGCACCGTTTCGCTGAAGGCCAGCGTGATGTTGGCGTTGAGCGCCACGCCCGTCGCCTCGTCCGTGGGCGAGGAGGAGCCGAGTGTGAGCGTCGGCGCCGTGCCGTCGGCGGTGGCGGAGGCGCTGGTGGTGAAGGACAGCGTGCTGCTGCCGGTGAACCCGGCGAACGCGTTGCCAGAGCTGTCGGTGACGGCGCCGCTGGCGACCTCCACGTAGTAGGCGGTGTTCGTCGCGAGGTTCGACGTCGGGTTGATGATGAGCTGGGTGCCGGAGTAGGTCAGCTGCGTGGTGTCGGTCGCCTGGATGGTCGCGACCACCGAGTTGTCCGACACCTTCTTGATGAGGATGGTGCCGCTGCTGCCGGCCTGCACCACCTCGGAGAAGGTGAGGGTGATGTTGGCGTTCACCGGAATGCCGGTGGCGCCGGTCGACGGCGCCTTGCCGCTGAGCGTCGGGGCCGTGGTGTCGGTGGGCAGCAGCGCCGCCGCGGTGAGCACCGGGGAGTAGGCGCCCAGCTGCGTGTAGGGGGTGCTGCTGCTGGCTTCCGACTTGTTGATGCCGCCGATGTCGCCGTTGATGCTGTTGAGCTGCGTCATCGTGACGACGACGTAGCGCAGGGCGGAATCCTTGGTGATGCCGTAGATCGGGCTGGTGCGGCCGTTGGCGGCGGTGGCGAGCAGGGACGCCACGTCGGCGAACGGCACCTTGAAGCTGACGAAGGTGTCGCCTTCGGAATCGCCGAAATTCGTGGCGCTGCCGGTCGTCGCCCAGTCGGGATCGGTGGTCGAGCCGACCGCGTTGAAGCTGTAGTTGACGCCTGCCGTCGAGGTGTAGGTGTAGCTGGTGCTGGTGATGCTGGTGGTGCTGGGCGAGTTGTTGGCGCCGGTGCCGGGATCCCACAGCGACACGCCGCGGCCGGTCTTGCCGTCGTAGCTGACGAAGGCGTCGATCTTGCCGTCGAGGTTGGCGTCGATGCCGACCAGCGCCACCGCGCCGAACGCCGTGCCGCCGCCATCGGAGATGCGGAAGCGGAAGGCCAGCTCGTCGTCGCCGGTGGCGGCCGTGCCCTTGTCGTCGAAGCTGGTGTAGAGGACTGCGTGGTTGGCGTCGCCGACGAGGTCGAGGCTGGCGGCGCCGGCCTGCGGGTCGTTGGCGATGTCGAACTTGGCGCCCTGCAGAACCGCCGTCCAGCCGGTGTTGCCGCCCAGGCTGATGGTGGCAAGCGTGTGGCCGTAGGCGGCGAGGCGGGTCGGGTCGCCGAACACCGGCGCGGTCACGCGCCCGGCATGGGCGGCGAGGTCCCAGGTGCCGCCGGCCGCCGTGCCGCCGGTGGCGCCGAAGGAGGCGGCGACGTTGGCGCCGGTCAGCGCCGCCAGCGCGCGCAGGAACGCGGCACCGGCATCGCCCTGCGCCACGTGGCAGCCGTACACCAGCAGGTCGCCGCCGTCGGCCAGCGCCGCGCCGATGCGGCGCAGCGCGCCGGCCGCGTCGAGCAGGCGTTCGGTGTCGACCGGCCGGTCGCCCAGCGCGAGGCTGCCCGGCTCGCCGTGCGACAGGACGTGGATGGCGGCGAGGCCGCCGTGACCGGCCAGGGCCTCGGCCATCTGCGACAGGCCGTCCCGGCCGGCGGCGACGCGCAGCACCGCGCAGCCCGGGCGCGCGGCGGCGGCCAGGAAGCCGACGTCGGCGACGCGTTCGTCGATGAAAATCAGTTCCCGGAGGGCATCGGGCGGTGCGCCGAAGGCCGACAGATTGGAAGAAAGTTCCACGGCGTCCGAAACACTCATATCGCCCTCAAGTACTTTTCAGAAATGTTCACTACAGCGCGCGGGTTTTGCAGAGCCGTGTTGCCGAACATCCACCAACTGCCAGTAGCGACGCATAAACTTGCACCACTTTACTCGCAGATGATCAGCAATGACTCTGCACAATAAGTTTTATCTAAACTTTTTAAGAAATGCCAGCACGATACAACCGCTTGCGGTGCTCCGTTTGTGACAATCGGCGACGGAATGCTGCAATTTGCGTCGTACGGAAGCGACGCCGAGGGCATAGAGCACAACCGGAAACGCGAGTGGAGCGCCCCTTCATCAAGTTGCGGTATAAAAACGCCGCGCACAGGTTGATGGAGAGGGGGCGTTGGAAGACGACCGGTGGTCGGACGATCAGCGGGCCGGCGTTGCGAAGGTCAGCAACTGCTCGGCTACGTTGTGAATGGCGCTCCCCCATTCACCGGGGCTCGGCTGGCGGAACAGGCGCAGCGTGGGGTACCAGGGGGAGTCGTCGCGGCCGGTCAGCCAGCGCCAGCAGCCGTCGAAGCGGGACAGCACCCACACTGGCTTGCCGAGCGCGCCGGCCAGATGCGCCACCGACGTGTCGACCGTGATCACCAGGTCGAGGTTCATGATCAGCGCGGCGGTGTCCGCGAAGTCGCCCACG
>Ga0196976_1000112_pt1 | contig 54516 bp, 37 predicted proteins | sample S3v_513CmetaG_FD_148644 | JGI IMG/M metagenome (GOLD analysis project Ga0196976, IMG submission 148644) | Soil microbial communities from Anza Borrego desert, Southern California, United States - S3+v_5-13C | ecosystem: Environmental > Terrestrial > Soil > Desert | place: USA: California... | reverse complement strand
GCCGCCATCGCCGCCGCCGCCACCGCCGCCGCCGCCTCCACCGCCGCCGCTGCCGTCACCGTCTCCATCCCCATCGCCGTCGTCGTCCTCGTCGGGCGGAGGCTGGGGCGGCACGTAGCTGCACGACTCCGAGGTGATCGGCAGCCCCTCGCACACCTCGCCCTTGTTCTCGATTCCGACCACGTTCCGGTACCGCCGGTTGGACGGCTGGCACGGCCCCCACTCGCTGTAGCGCCACATGCAGGCGGGCGTCGGCTCCGGCCCCGGGCAGACGCTCTCGCTCCGCGCGATGTCGTCCGGCCGGATGTCGACGAGGATCGTCGTGGTCTGGTCGTGCGCCAGCGTGATCGTGCCCGCCGCGATCGCACGGATGAGCACGTACCGGGTGCCGTCGGGCGCGACGCAGGTGAGCCCGGCGCGGGCGCGCCGCTCCTGCCCGCGGTGGAACACGCTCGCCTCGCGGACGAAGACGTTCACCTCCGCGACGGAGCCTTCCCGCTCGGTCTGAAACCCGGCGAGCGGCGTCGTGCCGGTGCTGGTGAAGTCGATCCGGCTCGTCAGCTCCGCGGAGAAGTAGAGCTCGGTCCCGTCGAAGCACGGGCCGCCGTCCTCTGGATCGGCCCGGCTCGAGAACCGGAGCGCGACGCCCACGACGGCGACGTCGAGCGTCGTGAGCTCCGTGGAGGTCCCCGTCCGCCGCCACGAGATCGCGGCGCGGCTCGGGCCGGCGGGTGCCGGCGGCGGCGTGCTCGCGGGCTCCGCGACGGGAGGAGTGTCCGCTCCCCCGCCGCCGCCACCGCCTCCCCCGCCGCCGCCGCCGCCGCCACCGCCTCCCCCACCGCCCCCTCCACCACCGCCTCCCCCTCCTCCGATGCTGTTGCCGCACGCAGTCAGCGCTGCCACTACGAACGCCAGTGCAAGGCGTCTCATGGTTCCCTCTTCGCGCTTGGTGCCGGCCGTGGAGGGCCCCGACGGCCCGGCCGTTCGCCCGGCACCGGAATGCGGGAAACCTGCGGCTCGGCTCCACGCACGGCAACGAGCGGGCGTGGGCGGACCGGACACGCGGGCGCTCGCCCTGCCTCGCGGGTCGGGTACGATGGCGATCCCCGTGTCCACTCGATCTTCTCGGGCCGCCGCCGCCTTCCTCCTCCGGCCGCACGCCGCCGACATCCTGCGCCTCGTCTGGCGGGAGCGCGGCATCTCCCGCGCCGAGCTCTCCCGGCGCACGGCGCTGGCACGCTCCACGGTCTCGCAGACGGTGCAGGCGCTCCAGCAGGGCGGGCTCGTCGGCGAGGAGGGCGTCGGGCCGTCGCGCGGCGGCCGCCGGCCCACGCTCCTCCGGTTCGAGGACGACGCCTTCGGCCTCGTCGGCGTCGACCTCGGGCACGCCCACGTGGCCGTCGCGCTCACCAACCTGCGCGGCCGGATGCTCGCCTGGGAGGACCGCCGGCACCCGGTCCGCAGCGATCCGGCCGGTGCCCGCGCGCTCGTGTGCGAGCTTGTCGACGCCTGCCTCGACCGCTGGCATCAGCCGCGGGAACGGCTCGTCGGCGTGGGCGTCGCCGTCCCGAGCCCGGTCGAGAGCGGGAGCTCGCGGCCGCTCTCGCGCGTGGCGCTCCCGGCCTGGGACGGGACGCCCGGCCTGGAGATCCTGACCGAGCGTCTGGGCGTACCGGTGCTGCTCGACAACGACGCCAACCTCGGCGCGCTGGCGGAGCACTGGTGGGGCGCGGGCCGCGACGTGAAGGACCTCACCTACGTGCTCCTCGGCAACGGCGTCGGCGCCGGCTCCCTCGTCGACGGCAAGCTCTACCGCGGCGGCACGGGCGTCGCCGGCGAGCTCGGGCACCTCCCGGTCGATCCCGCCGGACCTCCCTGCGCGTGCGGGCTCCGCGGCTGCCTCACCACGCTCGCCGACGTGCCGGCGATGCTGGCCCGCGCCGAGGCGCTCCTCGCGGAGCAGCCCTCGTCCGCGCTCGCGGCGCGCCCGCTGTCGGTCGCGTCGATCGACGAGGCGGCGCGCGCCGGCGACGCCGTCGCGGTGCGGGTGGTCGAGGAGACCGCCCGGTGGCTCGCGCTCGGCGTGACCGGGCTCCTCAACCTGCTCAACCCGTCGCTCGTGATCCTCGGCGGCGGCATGGCCCGGCTCGGCGAGACGCTGCTCACGCCGTTGCGCCGCTTCGTCCACGAGCACGCGTACGTCTCGAGCGCCGCCGACGCACGGATCGTGGTGAGCCCGCTCGCGGAGCGCGCCATCGCCCTGGGCGCGGCCACGCTCGTGCTCCACCGGGCGCTGGCCGATCTCACGCTCTTCCCGACGGTGCGAAGCCCGGGCTGACCCGGCAGGGACCTCGCGCGCGCACGTGCCCGCGCGGGCCTCGCGCGCGGAATGATCGGGCGCGGCGGCATCGGCCACGTGAGGGCGGCGGCGCGCGCGAAGCCGCGCTTTGCGCTGCGAGGCAGGCGCGTCCGCGCGGGACCGCCCGGGGGCTTTGTTCACGCGCGGCGCCTTCATTTCCCGGCCGCCTGCTTGCGGCGCGCGCGGGCGTTCGGCAACGTCTCGGCGTCGTCACCCGTGGTCTTACCAGAGGAGCCCTCATGTCCCGAATGCTCGCGTTGCGCGTCCTTGCGTGCACGGCGCTGGCCGCCTCGATCGCCGTCCCACGCGCCTCTCTCGCCCAGACCCTCCTCTCGCAGGGCAAGCCCGCCGTGGCCTCGTCTGCCGAAGGCGCGTTCGCGGCCGCGAACGCGGTGGACGGCAACGCCGGGACGCGCTGGGGGAGCGCCTTCAGCGACCCGCAATGGATCCAGGTGGACCTCGGCGCCACCGCCACCATCACCCGCGTCGTCCTGAGCTGGGAGGCGGCGTACGGCCGGAGCTACCAGCTCCAGGTCTCCGCTGACGGGACGGCCTGGACCACCATCTACTCGACCACCACGGGGGACGGCGGCACCGACGACGTCACCGTCTCGGGCTCGGGCCGGTACGTCCGCATGTACGGGACCGCCCGCGCGACGGCCTGGGGCTACTCGCTCTGGGAGCTCCAGGTGTACGGCACCACCGCCCCGACGTCTTCGCTGCTCTCGCAGGGCAAGCCGGCCACCGCCTCGTGCAGCGAGGCGGGCTACACCCCCGCCGCCGCCTTCGACGGCAACAGCGGGACCCGCTGGAGCAGCTGCTTCAGCGACCCGCAGTGGATCCGCGTCGACCTCGGCGCCACCGCCACCATCAGCCGGGTCGTCCTGCGCTGGGAGGCGGCCTACGGCCGGAGCTACCAGCTCCAGACCTCCGCCGACGGGACGGCCTGGACCACGATCTACTCGACCACCACCGGCGACGGCGGCGTCGACGACCTCACCGTCTCCGGCTCCGGCCGCTACGTCCGCATGAACGGGACGGCGCGCGCCACCGGGTACGGGTACTCCCTGTGGGAGTTCCAGGTGTACGGGACCGGCGGCGGCACGACGACCTGCTCCACCGCGCCCGGCACCCCCGCCGCCCCGACCGCCTCCGCCGTCACGAGCAGCAGCGTCACCCTCTCCTGGACGGTGCCCGCGGCCGGCGCGAACTGCACCATCACCGGCTATCGCGTCTACCAGAACGCGGTCCAGGTCGCCGCGCCCGCCGGGACCAGCGCCGCCATCGGCGGCCTCGCGGCGAGCACCCAGTACCGGTTCTCCGTCGCCGCCGTGAACGGGTTCGGCGTGGGCGCGCGGAGCCCCGAGACGCTCGTCACGACCACAGGGACGAGCTACCCCACCGACCCCGCCAATCCGAACTTCGGCCCGAACGTGCGGGTGTTCGACACCTCGATGTCGACCGCGACCATCCAGAGCCAGATCAACTCCATCTACGCCACCCAGCAGAACAACCAGTTCGGGCCCGCCCGCAACGCGATCCTGTTCAAGCCCGGCACCTACCCCGTGGACGTCCCGGTCGGCTTCTACACGCACGTGATGGGGCTCGGGGCGCGGCCCGACGACGTCAACATCACCGCCCAGGTCCACTCCGATCCGGTCCTGGCGAACAACAACGCCACCCAGAACTTCTGGCGCGCGGTCGAGAACTTCTCGGTCACGCCGCCCGGCGCCGGCATGGAGTGGGCCGTCTCGCAGGCGGTCCCCTTCCGCCGCATGCACGTCCGCGGGAACAACCTCTACCTCCACCGCTACGGCGGCTGGGCGAGCGGCGGCTGGATCTCCGACTCCGTCGTCGACTACGACGTGAACAGCGGCTCGCAGCAGCAGTGGATCTCGCGCAACGCGCAGTGGGGGAGCTGGACCGGGAACGTCTGGAACATGGTGTTCGTCGGCATCCCGAACAACCTGCCGGGCGGCACCTGGCCCACGGCGCGCAACACCATCGTGAACCCCACGCCGGTGATCGCCGAGAAGCCGTTCCTCTGGCTCAACGGCTCGAACTACGAGGTGTACGTCCCCGCGCTCCGGACCAACCTGAACGGCATCACCTGGGGCACCGGCCAGACGCCGGGCACCTCGCGCTCGCTCCGCGAGTTCTACCTCGCGCGGCCGGGTGACTCCGCCGCTACCATCAACGCGCAGCTCGCCGCGGGCTGGAACGTGCTCTTCACGCCCGGCGTCTACGATCTGAGCCAGCCGATCCAGGTGAACCGCGCCGGCGCCATCGTGATGGGCATGGGGTTCGCCACCCTGCGCCCGACCGCCGGCACCGCCGCGCTCACCGTGGCCGACGTGGACGGCGTCCGGATCTCCCACCTCTTCGTCGACGCCGGCGCCACCAACTCCCCCGTGCTCGTCCAGGTCGGCCCCCCCGGCAGCACCGCCAGCCACGCCGCCAACCCGACCATCCTCCACGACGTCTTCGTCCGCGTCGGCGGGGCCGGCGTCGGCAACGCCACGGTCAGCATGGAGATCAACAGCAACCACGTCATCATCGATCACACGTGGCTCTGGCGCGCCGACCACGGCACCGGCTGGGGCTGGACCGTCAACCGGGCCCGGAACGGCCTGGTGGTGAACGGCCAGAACGTCACGGCGTACGGCCTGTTCGTGGAGCATTATCAGGAATACCAGGTCGTCTGGAACGGCAACGGCGGCCGGACGTACTTCTACCAGTCCGAGATCCCCTACGACGTCCCCGACCAGAACTCCTGGCGCAGCGCCGCGGGCGTGAACGGCTGGGCCTCGTACAAGGTGGCGAACGGCGTCACGAGCCACGAGGCCTGGGGGCTCGGCATCTACGCCGTGTTCACGTACCCGAACGTCTACCTGTCGCGGGCGATCGAGGTCCCGATCAACGCCGGCGTCCGGTTCCACCACATGGCGACGCAGAACCTGACCGCGAACGGCGGGATCCAACGGGTGATCAACGACACCGGCCCGGCGACGCCGCCCGGGATCGCCGTGCAGCCGTGGCCGGAGGTGGCGGAGTACCCGTAGCGGGCGGATCGACCTGACGCGTGTGATCGCAGGGCCCCGCGGCGGCATCGCCCGGGGCCCTGTCGTTTCAGTCGCGGGACGGTGCCCAGTCCTCCACGGCGACGAACACCTCCGACTCGGGCGTCTTCTCGAACACGCTCCCGCAAGGCGCGTCCAAGAACGGGATGATGCTCGGGTCGTAGTTCGCGATGGTGTTCACGTCATAGACGCCATGATTCTCGGCGTTCGACATGTACGCGTCGTCCTCGAAACCGGAGAGGAAGCGCCATCCGCTGTCGACGTCGTTGTCCGGCTCCTCCCTGTACATGAAGCGCACCGGGAATCCGTCGACCGTGATCTTGTTCGAGGCGATGCACCCCCCACGCCCCGTGGCGAGCGGTCGGATCTCCTCTTTGCTCAACTTGAACCGTCGTGTCATCGCGCTGTCCCTCTCGGCAGCAACGGTCTCGATCGTACCCACGCCGGCCAGGGCGCCAGGAGCGCCATGTCTTCCGGGACGAGATCGTGGATCAGCAGGTCTTCCCACCTGAGCTTCACGATCGCACTCCCTGGTCCTCAGGTCCTCGCGCGACGGACCGCGCATTCACGCGGCCATGCTACCCTGCCGGGTGGGCAGCCATCCACGTAGGTGAGCGATGCTGTTGGCGAGGAAAGCGAAACTCGGGGCGCAGCTCAGCGTCTGCCTCGCGCGCTCGTCGGAGGAGGCACGCTTCCCGCCTGCGCCCGTCTCGGCCACGCACGGCTCGCTGCCCATGCGGCGGCCGGCTGCCACCGCGCCGGGGTCCTGTACGCGAACCAGTACGCCTCCGGCGGCTCGTTCCTCGCCGGGCTCGAAGGCGAGATCACGCCGGGCACGGGCGCCGAGCTGATCGTGAGGATCGGCGTTCCCCCGATGCCCGGCGAGCTCGACACCGAGCGCGCGCTGCTCGGGGCCGTGATCGCGGGCATCGAGAAGGCTTCGCCAGAGCACCGCCCCGCCGGAACGCTGGAGCTGACGCGCTTCTTCATCCACCCGGCGGACTTCATACTGCACCGGTGGACGGTCGCAGTATCCATGCTGTGCCGGCTCCTTCGCGCGGAGATGACGACACTCCTGGACCGGAGCGCCACGGACGCGGAGCTCTGGGCTGCGTTCGAGCGATCGCTGCCGGAGACGTGAGGCGGCGAGCTCGAGCGAATCCCGACCGCGCGACGCTCGGTCCGACCGGACCACCTATCGCGACCCCTTGAACTCGCCCCTCTCGTCCCGAGATGCCAGTGCACGGCGGGCACCCGGGACGTGTCGACGATCTGTCCGACGAGGGGCGAAGTCGCGTCGATGACGAGCACGACGAAGAACCGCCGCCCCAGCGCCAGCTCCAGGAAACTCCGCTCCTGGAGTATCGCGAGGACGCCCAGGAACCCGTCCGGTTCCTCGCGCCAGGCCGCTTCCGCCTTGTGCACCTCGAACACGAGCGCGTTCGAACCCACCCGTCGGAGAGCCTCCCTCCGGTGGACGCGGCGCGAGCATGCACGCATCTGCCCTCGAGCGGTCCCGCGCCCACTCGGGCGCAAACCGACTCGCATCCGCTCCAGCTTGGATCCAATTGTCAGACCGTCATGCGATGACTTGCTCGTGACCACCGCGCGCCCAGCGAGCCCGGCCTCCGTCCCCGCGTGGTGCGCCCGCTACGCGCCGCCGCCGAAGGTCGAGTTCCCGCGCCTCGACGGGTTCGAGCTCGTGCCGGTGCTCCGGGGCGGCGAGAAGGAGGCCGACGACACGGAGCTCGGGCTCGTGATGGCGGCGCGGGTCCAGGCGGCGACGGAGCTCGCGATCGCCGAAGGGCTCGCGGCGCTGCGCGTCGGGAATCGGCTCGTACGCGCGCGAGGTGCTCGACATTGCGCCGCGCACGGCGCTCAATCTCATTCACCTTGCGCGGGAGCTCCGCACGCGGCCGCTGGTGCGCACGGCGCTCCGCAAGGGCGAGGTCACGATGCGGGCGGCCCAGGCGGTCCTGCCGGTCGCCCGGGGCGAGGACGAGGCGGGGTGGGTGGAGCGGGCGAGGCACGAGACGGTCCGGGCACTCGAGGCGGCGGTGAAGGCGGCGCGGTACGACTCCGGCGAGGAGGAGTGGGGCCGGTTCACCGTCGGCTGCACGCCGGAGGACCGCAAGGCCTTCGACGACGCGCTGGAGCGCGCGGGGCAGGAGCTCCCGGGTTCGAAGACCTTCGAGCGGCTGGAGGCGATGGCGCAGGAGTTCCTGGCTCATTCCCTGCGGGGATGGACGACGCTCGCAGCGAGCGCGCGACGGTGCGCGAGAGCTTCCGCAGCCGCGACGAGCGCGAGGCGCCCGTCGCGACCCGCAAGGCAGAGCTGGAAGCGGAGACGGACCGCTGGGCGATGCTCCTGGCGATCCCGCCGTGGATCGCCCCGGAGTCGAGCTTCGAGGAGCTCGGCTCGGCGGCCGAGATCGACGCGGCGATCCGGGCGCTGGCGCGCCACCGCGACGGCTGGGACGAGTACGTCGGCTGGACGGCCGAGATGATCCGCCGGAGCGGGATGCACCTCATCCTCGGGTTCGCGTCGTTCCGGCATTACGTCGAGGAGCGCCTCGGCATGCCGGGGCGCGCGGTCGAACAGCGCGCGGCGCTCGAGGAGCGGATCTGGGGGAGCCCTGCCCTCCGCGCGGCCCGCGCGTCCGGGCTCTCGTATGAGCGGTTGCGAGCGCTGGCGCACCTCCCCGAGGCCGAGATCCGTGCGTGGACTCCCCGTGCACGTCTCATGACGGTCATCGCGCTGCGCCGGGAGCTGGAAGCGGCCGAGGCGCGGCAGATGCGTGCACGCGGGAAGCTGGCTGCGTCCGTGCCGAGGAGCGTCGCGACCCCGCTCGCCGCCGCGATCTCGACCGTGCGCCGGCTCGTGGGGGCGCCCATCCCCGCGGGCCGGTGCCTCGGGGTCGTCGCGTGACACTTCCTCGAGGTCTGGGGGCCACCGGAGAAGGCCAGGAGCCGTTCCCAGAAGGTGAGATTGCGTGACGAAGGGCATTGCCAGGTGCCCGGGTGCAGCCACCGCGCGTCCCACGCACATCACATCGTCTACCGCTCGCACGGCGGCGGCGAGGAGCTCGAGAACGGGGTCGCGGTCTGTGCATTCCACCATCACCGGTGCATCCACGAGGGATTCCTCGTCGTTGCGCGGCACCGCGCCGGGCGGGCTGAAGTGGTTCCTGAACGGAAGGGAGTGGGATGGGAGGCCGGAGTGATGCCAGCCTTGTCGGGGTCCTCCGTCACCGCTCGTGCTTCGACAAGCTCAGCACGAGCGGACAAGCACAGCCCGCTCGCCCTGAGCCTGTGTCGAAGGGCGAGCGGCAACTGACGGAGGTCCTCAACTCATCTCTGCCCGCAGCGCGACGGCGGAAGGCAGGTGCCCACCGGCCGTCGCGCGCGGAATCGAATCACGGCTGGATCCGGAACCGCTGGTGGGAGACCCCGCTGCACGTCGACTGGATGACGTCGGCGCCATTGGCGGTGCTCCCCCCGGAGACGTGCAGACACAGGTTGGTGCCGCTCTGCGGCCGCAGCTCGTACACGCCGGTGGAGACGGTCCGGATGAGCCAGCGCTGGCCCGCGGTGCCGCTGCAGGTGGACTGGATCACGTCGGCGCCGGAGCTCGCGGAGCCGTTCTGCACGGCGAGGCACCTCGTCGTGGCGTGCGCCGGACGCAGCTCGTAGACCCCGCTCCCCTGGTGCGTGAGCTGCCAGCGCTGGTTCGTGCCGCCGTGGCAGGTCCACTGGATCACGTCCGCGCCGCTGGCGGTCGACGCACCGTACACGTCCACGCACCGGGGCGAGCTGGTGGTGGGGATGTGCGTCGGCAGGAGGCGGTAGGTGCCGTTCGCGATCGGCCCCGCGCCGGTCCCGCTCGTGTACGTGGCCGTGTAGGTCGTGGCCGTGGCCGGGACCACGATCTCGTGCGTGGCCGCGCCGCCGTCCGACCAGGAGCCGAAGGTGTACTGCGTCCCGTTCGACGTCTGCGGAGAGGGCGCGCCGATCGACCGGATCACCCCGACCACGTTGGGGATCGTCGCCGGCGTGGTGACCGGCGTCCCGTCGAGGAGGAGCTGCAGGCCGGCGGGGTTGGTCTGCAACGTCACGTTCGCGACCCGCGGGACGACGTCGCGCGTGACGGTGTGCGTCAGCCCGGAGGAGTCCCGCACGGTCAGGCGGAATCGGTAGAACACGTTGGTCGCCACCTCGCCCCGGTTCGGGATGGTCACGGAGCCGCTCGTGATGCCGCTCGTCGGCCCGTAGAACGGGTGCGTGTGCGTGTCGTGGTGGAACACGACCTCCCAGGTGAACGCGCTCGCCGGCAGCGTGCCGTCCTGGGGATCGGTGCCCGTCCCCGAGAAGCTCACGGTCGTCCCCGCCGCGTAGGTCGCGCCCGCCGCCGGCGTCGTGATGCTCGCGGTGGGCGCGCTGCCGCCCACGGTGAGCGTCGCGGCGTTGCTGATCGCCGTCCCCGCGGCGTTGGTCACCACGACGCGGAACGTGGCGCCGTTGTCCGCGGACGTGGCCGTGAACGACAGGGTCGGGCTCGTCGCGCCGGCGATGTTGGTCGTCCCGCGCTGCCACTGGTAGCTGAGCGGCGGGGTGCCCGTCGCGGAGACGGTGAACGTCGCCTGCTGCCCCGCGGCGACCGTGACGCTCGCCGGGTGCTGCGTGATCGCGGGCGCCTCTGCCTGCTGGCCGTAGCGCACCCGGCGGACCTGGCCCGCCGGCGAGCCGCCCCGCTGCAGATACCAGAGCGCGCCATCGTCCGTGACCTTCAGGTCGACGGGGGCCGCGAGCCCGGTCGCGAAGCCCGCGGCGGTCTCCGCGGCCGGGTCGAACACGCGGATCCAGTTGCTGCAGTAGTCGGCGAAGAAGTACTTGCCGGCGTACGTGCCCGGGAACTGCATCGTGGCCGGGTCGTAGAACGCGCCGCCCGTGATCGCGCACCCCGTCGTCGCCCCCGAGCCGTGCTGGTAGGCGAAGAGCGGCGCGCGGATGCCGGCCTGCGTCGTCGGGCCCTCCGTGGTGGGCCAGCCGTAGTTCGAGCCAGCGATCCCGTCGTTGATCTCCTCCCAGGTCACCTCGCCCACGTCGTTGATGAACATCCGGCCCGTGCCCGGCTGGAACGCGAACGTGAACGGGTTGCGCAGGCCGATGGCCCAGATGGCGTCGTTCACGCCGCTGGCCTGGGCGACGAACGGGTTGTCGGCCGGGATCGTGCCGTCCGCGTTGATGCGCAGCATCTTGCCGAGCAGGTTCTCGAGCGTCTGCGCGTTGGCGCGGTTCGCGTTCTCGCCCACGGCGATGTAGAGCTTGCCGTCCGGTCCGAAGTGCATCGCGCCGCCGTTGTGGTTGGTGGCGCTGCTCAGCGTGTTCAGCTCGAGCAGGATGGTCTCGCTGCCCGCCTGGGCGACGTCCGGGTTGGTCGCGCTCGCGGTGAAGCGGCTCACCCTGTTGTGGATCGTCGGGGTCGTCGCCGTGTAGTACACGTACACGTACCGGTTGGTGGCGAAGCCCGGATCGAACGCGACGCCGAGCAGGCCGCGCTCGCCGACGGAGCTCACGGTGACCGTCAGGAACGGCGTCGGCAGGAGCTGGCGCGGGCTGCCGCTGGTGATCACGCGCAGCTGGCCATTCTGCTGGGCCACGAACAGCCGACCGTCGGGCGCGAAGGCCATCGCGGTCGGGCTCGGGATGCCCGACGCGACCAGCTCGTCGATGAATCCGGTGGGGACGGCGGCAGCGGTCGCCTCGCCCTGCTCCGGTACGTCGCCGACGCCGCAGCCGACGGAGACGAGGAACGCTCCGGCGGCGAGCGCGGCGGTGATCCGTGAACGAGCTCCTGGCATCGAACCTTCCCTTCGTGGACGGGCCCCGTGGGCACCTCGTACCGGTCGTGCAGCGGTGCCCATCTGCTATGCACCTCGCACTCGGAGTGCAAGCGACCGTCATGGGCTCTTCGACCCGCGCCGGGGATCGCGTCGAACGGCATCCGGGCGGGCTCCGTGCGGGTCGGAGCGAAGGGGAGCGAGCTCTTCAGGGTCTTCTGAATCGATTCCGGCTCGCTACGAGCTCAGCCCCCGCGCTCGGTCCCCGGCGCCGGGAGCTAGAACACCGCGGGCACCCGGGAACTCTCGACGGTCTGCCCGATGAGGGGCGACGTCCGCTCGAGGACGAGGACGACGAAGAACCGGCGACCCAGCGCCAGCTCCCACAAGCTTCGCTCCTGCGCGATCGCGAGGACTCCCAGGAACCAGTCCGGCTCCGCCCGCCACGCCGCTTCCGCCTGGTGCACCTCGAGCACGAGCGCGTCCGAGCGCCACTCGTCCGAGAGGAAGCCGTCGCGGAGCGCGTCGAGGTTTCGTGAGTCCGGAGAGAGGGGATACCCGAACTGCTCTTCCCACCGGAGACGCCGTCCGAGGTGGGCGACCGCCGGGCCGACCCCGTCCTCGAAGCTCCACCGCTCGACGACGTAGCCCTCGCGCTGGAGCCACGCGCGGCACTCGTCGGCGCGGGCCGCATCGATCACGCCGATCCCGCGCCCGTTCCCGAGCGCGTGTACGTCGAACCGCGTCCAGTCGAGCTTCTCGAATGCGGCCACGTTTCGCCTCCTGCGCGCGCCCCACCCTGGCCCGTCCACACCCCGCCGTCAACGACCTCCTCCTCCTCGCTCGTGGTCACGTCGGCTCGGGACGAGCTTTCGACTCTCCGGGAAGACGACCCTGGTCGGGCGGTGTTTCACGTACGAGGGAGCCCAGGGCGAGCGGGCCTTCCGAGGTCCCGGCCCTCCTCTTGCACTCCCCTCCTCCGCCTGCGCCGCCCAGGCGATGATCGACCCTTGTGTCCCGCTGGACGCGACCCGCGTGTCCGTCCGGGCACGGAGGTGCCCACCGCGATGGCCCACGACCCGCTGCGCGACCCTCCCCCGCTCCCGCCCATCCGCCCGGGGAAGCCCGTCCCGCGCACCGCGCTCCTCGTGAACCCCTTCTACGCGAAGGACCCGTGGTCGAGCGCGGCGAAGCACGTCCTCACGCCGACGCTCGCGCTCACCACGGTCGCGGGTGCGACGCCGCCGGGCTGGACGGTGCGCTACTGGGACGAGAACCTGCTGCAGGGGCCACCCCCCCTCGACCCGGTGCCCGAGGTCGTCGGCATCACCGTCCACCTCACCTTCGCCGCCCGCGCGTACGCGCTCGCCGCCTGGTTCCGCGCGCACGGCTGCACGGTCGTGCTCGGCGGCCTGCACGCGCGGTCCTGCGCGGACGAGGTCGCGGCGCACGCCGACGTGCTCGCGATCGGCGACGGCACCCAGACCTGGCCGTCCATCCTGCGCGACGTCGAGGCCGGCGCCCTGCGGCCGCGCTACGAGGCGCCGATGACCGGCCACGCCTGCGCGCCGCCGCCGGACCGCTCCATCCTCCCGGCGTGGGGCTTCCTCACGACCGCGAGCCTCATCGCCACGCAGGGCTGCTCGCACCGGTGCGACTTCTGCTGGCTCCAGACCGGCTCGCCACGGGTCCCGTACCAGGAGCGCCCGCCGTCCGAGGTCGCGGCCGAGCTCGCCGCCTCGGGTGAGCCGTACGGCGTCTTCATCGACAACAACCTCGGCGCGAGCAAGCGGTACCTGCGCGACCTCTGCCGCGCCCTCGCGCCGCTCCGGAAGATCTGGAGCGCCGCGATCACGATCGACGTCACCGACGATCCGGCGCTCGTCCGGGAGATGGCGCTCGCGGGCTGCACCGGCGTTTTCGTCGGGTTCGAGACCCTGACCGACGAGAACCTGCGCGCGGCCGGGAAGCGGAGCCCGCGCGCGGACGATTACGCCCGCCGCGTGGAGCTCCTGCACCGCCACGGCATCCAGGTGAACGGCAGCTTCGTCCTCGGCTTCGACGGCGACGGCCCGGACGTGTTCGAGCGGACGGCCCGCTGGATCGAGGAGGTGCGGCTCGAGAGCGCCACCTTCCACGTCCTCACGCCCTACCCCGGCACGCCGCTCTTCGCGCGGCTCGAGCGCGAGGGGCGGCTCCTGCACCGCGACTGGTCGCGCTACGACACCGCGCACTGCGTCTTCCGTCCGGCGCAGCTCACGCCCGAGGAGCTCGAGGCGGGCCGCGCGTGGCTCTACGAGCGGCTGTACTCCCTCCGCTCGATCTGGGCGCGCCGCCCGCGGGAGGCCGCGGCGGTGCCGGCCTACCTCGCGATGGCGATCCTCTACAAGCGGTGCAACGGGCTCTGGCGCCACCTCGTCCGCCGGCGGCTCACGCACGCCGTCTGGGCGCCGCTCGTCGAGCTCACGCGACGCCGGCACCTCCGGTTCCGGCGCCGCCTCGCGCGGTCCTCAGCGGTCGCGCCCCTCGAACACCCGCCGCAGCAGCAGCACGCCGACGGCGGCCGGCGCGCCGAGCCAGAGGAGCTTCCGCGTGCGGCGACCCCATGACTCTACGCGGTCGCCGAACAGGAGCAGCATCCAGTGCGTGGTGGCGTGGTCCGGGAGGCGGTACGCCAGCCGCTTGATCAGCCCCGACGCGCCGCGGAGCGGGACCGCCGTGCTGTAGACGGGCGGCATCGTCTTGCCCGGCCGGCCGTGCGTCGGCGTGTTGGGCTTCGCGGTCATGCGCGCGAGCTGCGGCCTCGAGTTGGGCCACGGCTCCGGCGGGCGCTCCTTCGGGTACCCGGGACGGCGGCTCAGGTCCTGATCCACGGGCGGGAACGGCCGGCCGGAGGGGAGCGGCGCCTGGGTGGTCGTCGCCTGGGTCATGTCCGGGTCCATGGACATCGTTCGCTCCTAGTGAATCGTCGTGCCGTGGGGGAGGATGGCGACCTTGATGCAGCCGTCCTTCTTCTGCGCGAACATGTGGTAGGCGTCCGGCGCGTCCTCGAGCCCCACGCGGTGGGTGAACACGGCGTCGGCGTCGATGCGGCCGGCGCGGATGTGCTCGATGAGGCGCGGCAGGTAGCGCTTCACCGGGCACTGCCCGGTCCGGATCGTCTGCTGCTTGTTCATCGCGGTGCCGAAGTCGAACGCGGCGTACGGCGGGCCGTAGACCCCGACGATCGACAGCGTCCCGCCCTTGCGCGTGCCGTGCACGCACCAGTTGAACGCGACGGTCGAGCCGGCCTGCATCTTCCCGTACACGCCGATGGCCCGCTGCGCGGCCGAGCCCGCCGCCTCGCAGCCGACCGCGTCGATCGAGGCGTCCGCGCCGCGCCCCTCGGTCATGCCCTTGATGGTCGAGATGATGTCCACCTCGCGGAAGTTCAGGGTCTCGACGCCCGCCCACCGCCGGGCGAAGTCGAGCCGGTAGTCGACGTGGTCGACCGCGATCACCCGGCCGGCGCCCATGAGCCAGGCGGAGCGCATCGCGAAGAGGCCCACCGGCCCGGCGCCGTACACGACCACGGTCTCGCCGCCGCGCAGGTCGCACATCTCCGCGCCGTAATAGCCGGTGGCGAGCGCGTCGGTGAGCGGGAGGGCCTGGAGATCGGTCAGGTCCTCGGGGATCCGCTCCGCGTCCACGGCCACGAACGGGGCGCGCACGTACTCCGCCTGGCCGCCCTCGTAGCCGCCGGTGAGGTGGCCGTAGCCGTAGACGCCGCACGCCGCGTCGCTCGCCGGGTTGGTGTTCTCGCAGCTCGAGGTCATGCCCCGCTGGCAGAAGAAGCAGGTGCCGCAGAAGATCGGGAACGGGAGGAGCACCCGGTCGCCGACCGAGAGGCCGGTCGCCTCCGGCCCGAGCTCCTCGACCACGCCGACGATCTCGTGGCCGAAGGTGGTGCCGATGCGCGTGTCGGGGACGAGCCCGTGGAGCAGGTGCAGGTCCGAGCCGCAGATCGCCGCCGCGGTCACGCGGACGATGCCGTCCTGCGGGTGCTCGATCCGAGGGTCGCGCTTGGTCCGCACCTTGACCCGGTACGGCCCGTCGTACGTGAGGGCTCTCATGGCGCGAAGGTGATCACGCCCCCCGCGGCTCCGCTCGCCCGGGCGCTCCCCGGTCGCCGGCCGTGTTGCCCGCATGACCACTCGCCGCGCCGCCGCGGGCCGCTATGTTGAGGGCATGATCACGCGACGCCTCGGGAACTCGGACCTGGAGATCACCGCGCTCGGCTTCGGGAGCTGGGCGACGGGCGGCGGCGGCTGGGAGTACGGCTGGGGGCCCCAGGACGACGCCGAGTCCGTCGCGGCCATCCACCGCGCCCTCGACCGCGGCATGAACTGGATCGACACCGCCGCGGCGTACGGGCTCGGCCACGCCGAGGAGGTGGTCGCGAAGGCGCTGCGCGGGCGGCCGGAGAAGCCGTACGTCTTCACGAAGTGCGAGAAGGTGTGGGGCCCGGACGGCAAGATCCGCGACTCGCTGAAGGCCGACTCGATCCGGCGCGAGTGCGAGGCGAGCCTGCGGCGCCTCGCGATCGAGCGGATCGACCTCTACCAGATCCACTGGCCCGATCCGGACCCGGACATCGAGGAGGGGTGGGAGACGCTCGCGCGCCTGCGCGACGAGGGCAAGGTCCGCTGGATCGGCGTCTCCAACTTCGACGTCGGGCAGATGGAGCGCGCCCGCAGGATCGCGCCCATCACCTCCCTCCAGCCGCCCTACTCCGCGATCCACCGCGAGGTCGAGGCGGAGGAGCTCCCGTACTGCGCGCGACACGGCATCGGGGTCATCGCCTACTCGCCGATGCAGGCCGGCCTCCTCACCGGGGCGATGACGCGCGAGCGGGTGAAGGCCTTCCCCGAGAACGACTGGCGGAGCCGGTCCGCCGACTTCCGCGAGCCGCGGCTCTCGCGGAACCTCGCGCTCCAGGACCTGTTCGTGCAGCTCGGGAAGCGGCACGGCCACTCCGCCGCGGTGGTGGCGCTCGCCTGGGTGCTGCGCCGGCCGGAGGTCACCGGCGCGATCGTGGGCGCGCGCCGGCCCTCGCAGGTGGACGGGTTCGCCGCGGCGCTCGAGTTCCGGCTGTCGCAGGAGGAGCTGCGGGACATCGACGGGTTCCTCGCGAAGAACCCGTAGCGCCTCTTCACCCGCGGGCACGTTCACTTGATCGACCAGGTCCTCTCCAGAGGCGCCACTGCAGCACGGCGATCGCGTCCACGGCCAGGCCCAGAATCGAGATCACCCCCACGACACCTTCCGTCCAGAGATCCGGACCTTCTCCCCACTCGGCGAACACCCCCTTCGCGACGAGGATGATGGCGATCGTACCTACGACCGCGCCGAGGCCGAGCATGAGGACACCCGCAGCGTACGCGCGACCTCGGAGCAGGATCATTGCGCTCCCAACGACCACCAGAACCGGACCGGACAGCCAGGGAAGCCATGCTGCAGCCAACCTTGCAGCGGAGGGCACGGTCGCGAACGGAATGCCTCCCAGCGCGGTCATGAGCGACCACACATACCAGAGACCGATGATGCCCAAGGTCAACGAGAAGGCTGCCGACACCGAGCTCTTGCGTTGCGGGCGCATCTTGATCACTTCAGGGTCGTGTCCGTGTGGATCTGCGTGGTTCTCTGCAGGTCGATGATGAAGCGGGCGTCGTTCTTCGACGCCTCCTGCAACGGGAGGTGGTTGGTCTTGCCTCCCTCCACGATCACATTCGCCTCGAACGACGGGCTACCTGAAAGGCTCCCGTTGACGCACATGTGACGCGCCTCCTTGTCCAACGATATGCCGACGTCCATGCGGATTCCCTTGCCGATCTCGACGAACGGATTCTTCATCTCGCCGGACACATGAATCCTCGTGTTTCCGTTCGAGTCATGCCAGGCGATGACGCTTGGCGGCTGCGGCCCCGTGGACGTCCGGACCTCCTCGGTGAGCAGATTGACGCTTCGACCGATCCGGGTTTCCTGGCTGAGCAGCGGCTGACCTTTGCTCAATACAGGATCCGTCTCGACCCGGACCGTCACCGCCACCCGCGATCTCGCATTCGTCTCTTCGCTGAACCCGCGGTTATCCCCGCCGTATGGTCCGACCATGTCCTTGGGGATGAACGCCCGCAGCTGGATCGAGACCTCCTCGTTTCCGCTTGGATCCACGTACTTGTACGGATTGTTCAGCACATACGAATAGCGATTCAAACCCGCGGGCCTACTGACATCCCCGGGATACGGATCGGCGCTGACAAAGCGTCCCATCTGCGGCCAGTACATCCGCGCCCCGTAGTCGTGGAACCCGGTCCCCGGGTCGTAGACCCGGCCGTTGTACTGCCTGTCACCCTGCTCCCCGCTCGCCTGCCACTGCTCCCCGAACGGCTGGTACTCGAGCCTCGCCACGGCGCCGGTTGCCATGTCGCTCCGAGCCAGCACGGAGCCGAGCGCATCGGTGTGGTAGCGCTCGCGTTCGCTGCACGGCGGCACCGCACCTGCGCTGAGACACCCCGCGGCAGCGATCAGTCTGTTCCCGAGATAGACATAGTCGCGAAGCCGCTCTCCGCCGCGCGTCGTCTCCGCGATGACGCGGCCGTCGACGTCGTAATGGTACACCGTCGTCCCGCTCGCTTCCGCCTTCATCACCCGACGACCCAGACCGTCATAGAAGTACGTCGCCCCGTCGGACGACGACGCCAGCCGGGAGGCTGCATCCCATGTGAAGGTCATCGGCCGGAGGATCTCGGAGCCGGAGGTGCTCTCGAGCCGATTCGACGCGCCGTACGAGTAGGCCTGGGTCGATGCAACCGGCTGGTCCGCCGACTTGAGGGTTCGGTTCCCGAGGACGTCGTAGTCGTAGACGACAGTCCCCCATCGTGCGGGCGCGATGACGGTGATCAGCCGGTTCAGGGCATCGTAGCCGTCTCGGCAGGTCCCCGTCGCAGTCGAGCACATCCGAAGCGCGCTACCCGGCACGGCGGCGTTGTTGAACGTGGTCACGTTGTCGACGCCATCGTACGTGTAGCTCAGCTCGAGGATGCCGGCGGTCGTGAGCGTCTTCAGCCGCGCGCGGTCATCATAGGCCAGCGTCGTGGAGGGTCCGGACGCGAAGGTGATCGCTACGGGCCGCCCAGACGCGTGGTACCTCACGTCGGAGACGATGCTGGCTCCGTTCAGCCGTACCGCTCGGACGCGACCAGCGTCGTCGCAGGTCTGCTCGACGACCGATCCCGTCGGATACTCGATCCTGGTGAGGCATCCGTGGACGTCGTACGTGTAGCTCGTCGCGTACGGGACACCCCCGAACGTCCAGGTCTGCGACCGAAGTCGATCCAGCTCGTCGTAGGACGTGAAGGCATAGGTTCCACCGTTAGCGCTGGACACGGTGGCCACGTTGTTGCTGCCGGCCTGATAGGTGCGGGCGACGTTGTCAGCGGTCCCTGCCGAGAAGGCGATCCCACGCAGACGGCCGAGCGGATCCGTGTAGTCGTACGTCCGCGTGATTCCTCGAGCGTCCCTGCGCGTCCGGACCTGCCCGATCGCATTCGGCGTGTAGCGCACGGACACCGAGTCCGCGGAGATGATCCCGAGCTCTGGAGCGAGCTCACCCGTCATGAAGCGCGTCTGCGTCGTGTCGTACGTGTAAGTCCGGTTCCCCCTCGCGTCGGGTGCCGTGACGGACTTCAGGTCGCCCGCGGTCGTGTGCGAGTACCTCCAGACGTTCCCGGCAGCATCCCTGAGGTACGTCAACTGCGCTTCCTCAGGGCTTCCGAACGCGTCGTAGCAGCGCGTCGTGGTGAGGCTGTCAGGGTTCCTCTGCTCCGTTGTGGTGACGCAGTTGCCTGTCGAGTAGGTGAAGGAGACGGTGCTGCGATCCGCTCCCGAACACGTGGAGGACGCGCCCACGCAGCCCTTGGTGATGCCGGTGAGCCGCCCGAGGAGATCGTATTCGTTCCTCGTTCCCACCTCGCTCGAGGAGTACGGGTACGACTCGAACCACTTGCGTCCCAGCGCGTCGTAGCGTGCGCTGGTGTGAACGCCGACGGAGTCGGCGGTACCGATCTGGCGACCCAACCCGTCGAACGACGTCGTCACCACGTAGGATCCCCTCGTCGTCACGACGTTCACGCCATTGGTGGTCGTCTGGTCGTGAACGATGGTCGTCCTGTCGTTGCCACCTGGCGGCGTGACCAGCGTGAGGCGACCGATGCCGTCATACGTGTAGCGGGTTGTGTTGCCCCTCCCGTCCGTGAGGCTGAGCACCCAGCCTTCCCATGTCGCGGTGCGGGTGTATCGATACGCACCATTGAAGTTGATGACGCGCGGGGTGCCGTATCCATAGTGATACTCACTGAACGCCAGGGTCTGATTGAGCGCGTTGGTGACAGCTCTCAGGTTCCCCCTGCCCTCGGGATCAGCCAGGTGGTACGCGTACGTCGTCCGGACCCCGGCGAGCGTGTGCGAGTCCTTCGCGTGGTCCGGCCCATTGTACGTCGTCGACTCGTTCACGCAGTCCGACGCGATGCACGCCCTCCGTGTGAGAACCAGCCCCTTCACGACGTTCAGGGTCCGACCGCTGTCGTCCGACGGAGCCGCGAAGTACGTCAGCGTCGTCGTACGAGTCTTGGTCCCCCCGTTCCCGGCCGGTCCCGTCTCCGTCACGGTCCGAGGCTGGCCATACGCATCCCAGTTCGAGTAGGTGGTCGTGAACGTCCCCGTGTCTCTCTGGATCCGTGTCTGCTCGAGGAGCGGCTCGTACACGGCACTGTCCACCCTCGCGAGGGAGCCGGCGCAGAGCATGTACGCAGGAGCAGCGTAGAGCGAGCTCGAGACCGCGGCGCTCGGCCGCCAGGTATAGGTCTCGATCTCGGCGTCGCCGGCCCGAGAGACACTCTGCGTGAGTCCCACCCGCCATACGTCACCCGGGCCCACCGCGCCGAACCCGTACATCGAGTACACGTCCGAGGTACTCCCGCCGCGACCGTCTGGACGCAAGACGGTCGTTTCGTTCATGCCCGACGATCCGGAGAGGTACGAGTACGTCCAGGTCCCTTGCTCGAGCCCGGGGCCCGCCACGGTACGCGATTGAACCACGGCGAAGGGGATGCCGGCGCCGACTCCAGGCCAGAAGCTCGCGGTGCCGTACGTGTACGAGACCGTACCTCCATTGGGATACTCGATGGACCGCAGCGCCCACTGGTTCGTCCGGGCAGAGCCGGTCGTGAAGTACTGATACGTGAATGGCAGCCCGTCCGGCGGGGTCACCGAGGTCAGAAGCGATCGCCCTCCGACGATGTTCGGAAGGTCGGTGAACCCGTACGTGTAGACGTGGGTTCCGGCCGTGATCGTAGCGAGGTGTTTCACCCCCTGCGACATCGTGTACTGGAAGGTGATCTCCCGCCCGTACGTATCCGTGATCCGGGACATCGAGCCGTTGTTGTCGGGCTCGTACACGATGGTGATCGCGTTGCCGAAGCGATCGACGATCCGCGATACGGGCAGCCCCAACGTGGAGTCGCCAAAGTAGATGAAGCTGCCATTGCTGGGGAACTCGTAGCGGATCCCGTCTGGCGACCAGACGCACGTCCCTGCCCCACCGCCGCCGAGATATGTGCAGTCCTTCTCCATCCGCCAGCGATCCCTGGAGACGAAGTGCGTACTCGTGCCGGTCGCCCTGTAGAAGAGACGAGCGGATCCGTCCGGCAGCTCGAGGACTGGATAGTCCCCTGAGCACGGGCTCGTGAGCGCCCCGGTCGCATGCGGGTTCCGGAGTCGCCCCATGTGGAACGACCAGCCCCACCCCAGCATCGGGGGCTCGACGTTCCCGAGGAACGGCGAGTTCATCACATCCGTTCGGCCCCAGAGCTTGCTCGAGTACGTGCGAACGAGCTTCAGGTCCAGACCCGCCTTTCCAGGAAGGACGAGGTCCGTCTGGACGATTCGAAGCGTCCCGGTGAACGGGTCCACCGTCTCGTCCCCGATCCCTTGCAGGAACGTCTTGTGCGCGGGCTCGTCGTAACGGAAGAGGTCCATGAGCTCGAACTCCGCGCTCTGCGCACGGATGCTGACGGGCGCAAGCGCATACAGCACCACCGCGAGCGCCGGGGCCCCCGCGGTGAGCCGAGTCGCAGCTCGAGTTCGACCTGCATCGTTGCGGCTCATGAATGGCTCCTGTGCCGTTGCAGACTGCATGGAAGTCGGGGCAGGATGCGCTCAGTACAGCACTTTGAGTGCGTATCCGTCCGCCTCGTTCGAGTACGCGGTGTTCCCGCCGGCAGCCGTGTACGCACGAACTCGGTAGAAGTACGTCACGTACGGCACGCTCGTCAGGTCCGTGTAGGTCGCCGTGGCGGCGCCCACGGTGGCTATCTGGGCGTAGGAGCCGGTCTCTCCTGTCTTCCGCTCGATCTTGACGCCGGTGGCTCCGGGCGCATTGTTCGTCCAGTTCAGCAGCAACCCGCCGGTCACGGTGAAGATGGAGTCCACCGTCAGCCCCGATGGCGCGACACTCGCAGGCTGCGTTCCGCTCGCCTCGTTGGAGTACGGCGAGTACGCCCCCGCCGTGAGATACGATCGAACGCGATAGAAGTACGTCACGCCGGGCTGGACCGTCTGGTCCGTGTACGTCGCGAGCGTTCCCAAGACCGACGCGATCTCCGCGTACGTCCCCGTCGCCCCCGCCCTCCGCTCGATCCTGTTCCCGCTGATCCCGGTCGCGCTGTTCACCCACGCCAGCTTCAGCGCGAGCCCGCTCGCGCTCACGGCGAGCCCGGTCGGCGCCACGCTCGCCGGCTGCGCCCCGCTCGCCTCGTTCGAGTACGGCGAGTACGCCCCGGCCGTCAGGAACGCTCGAACCCGGTAAGAGTACGTCACGCCCGGCTGCACCGTCTGATCCGTGTACGTCGCCAGCGTTCCAGTCACCGACGCAATCTGCGCGTAGGTCCCCGTCGCCCCCGCCCTCCGCTCGATCCTGTTCCCGCTGATCCCCGTCGCGCGGTTCACCCAGGCCAGCCTCAGCGCGAGCCCGCTCGCGCTCACGGCCAGCCCGGTCGGCGCCACGCCCGCCGGCTGCGCCCCGCTCACCTCGTTCGAGTACGGCGAGTACGCCCCGGCCGTCAGGAACGCTCGAACCCGGTAGAAGTACGTCACGCCGGGCTGGACCGTCTGGTCCGTGTACGTCGCCAGCGTTCCGGTCACCGACGCGATCTCCGCGTACGTCCCCGTCGACCCCACCCTCCGCTCGATCTTGTTCCCGCTGATCCCCGTCGCGCTGTTCACCCAGGCCAGCCTCAGCGCGAGCCCGCTCGCGCTCACGGCCAGCCCGGTCGGCGCCACGCTCGCCGGCTGCGCCCCGCTCGCCTCGTTCGAATACGGTGTGAATCCGCCCGCCGTCAGGGACGTGCGAACCCGGTAGGAGTACGTCACGCCCGGCTGCACCGTCTGATCCGTGTACGTCGCCAACGTTCCAGTCACCGACGCGATCTGCGCGTAGGTCCCCGTCGCCCCCGCCTTCCGCTCGATCCTGTTCCCGCTGATCCCCGTCGCGCGGTTCACCCATGTGAGCTGCAGGGCGATACCGCTCGCGCGAACTGCGAGCCCCGCTGGTGCGGTGGGGCTCTGAGAACTCGAGGTCGTTACGCTCGCCTGATTGGAGTACGGCGAGTCCCCGCCGACACCATTGGCGAGCACCCTGTAATGGTAGATCGTATTGGGCGCGAGCCCCGTGTCGCTGTACCCGCTCACGTTTGCGCCCACTCGGGCGAACGCCACGAACGCCCCCGAGGTCTCGGCTCTTCGCTCCAGGGTGAATCCCGTCTCATTGTCGGAAGCATCCACCCACGAAAGGTCAACCTGATTCGCGAACACGGTGACCGCCGAGAGAAGCCCTGGAGCGGCCGGAGCCCCCGGCGGCGAGGTCGTTGCGCTCGCTTCGTTCGAGTAGGCCGAAGCGCCACCGTCGCCACGGGCCCGCACGCGATAGAAGTACGTGGTGCCCGCTTCCAAACCGGAATCTGCGTAGACGGTCACGTTGGCGCCCACACTTGCGATGGACACGTAGGCGCCCGAAGTGGTCGCACTCCTCTCGACGACGAAGGCCCTCTCGTTGTTGGAGGTATCCGTCCACGAGAGCCGGATGGTGTCGATCCCGGTCGCGGCGGCAGCGAGGCCCGTCGGAGCAGAGGGCGGCACGACGCTCGTGTCGACGATGGCGATCAGGTTCCCGGCACCGTCGTACTCGAACACGTATCGCTTGCTCGTCTGAGCGAACGTCTGGTCAGGCTGGAGTGCGATGAGCGCGGAGAGGCACAGCGCTGCCTTCATGAACGGGGACATGTTGGCACGCGATCCTTTCGCGACTCGCTCGTGCGTTCGCTGGGAGTGCTCCCAGCGGCAGCGCCGATCCGGCCGGCTTGCTTGAACGTGCGCCACGCTACAGGAGCGGGCGGCGACACCGTGAGCGCCGGCTTGCTTCCGCTCCAACCGGGACGGGAGACAGCCGAGGACGAGAACGCTCCTCGGCGGCGCGACGACGCGCGAGCGGGTGACCCCCAGAAGGACTTGCGGAGCCGCTCTGGAGTTCCGCGCTCCACTGCTCTCGCGGGACCCTCGAGGCGTACGACGGCAATCGACTCCCCGGCCGCCAGCGTCCGCTGCGCTTGAAGGCGAGCGGACGCTATCGGGCTCGGGCTCGGGCTCGGGCTCGGGCTCGGGCTCGGGAATCTACCCCTCGAACAGCCTCGCCCCGCGCGACCGGATCACGTCCCGGTAGAAGAACGCCGAGTCCTTCGGGATCCGCTCCTGCGTCTCGAAGTCGACGTAGAAGAGGCCGAAGCGGTGCTTGTACCCGTAGCCCCACTCGAAGTTGTCCATGAACGACCACTGGAAGTAGCCGGCGATCCGGACGCCGTCCTGGATCGCGCGGTGGACCTCCAGCAGGTGCCGCTGCAGGTAATCGATCCGGGACGGATCGTGCACCTTGCCGTCGAGCGACGGCCAGTCGCGGACCGCGATCCCGTTCTCGGTGATGTAGATCGGCAGCCCGTACCGCTCATGCAGGAAGCGCGGCGTCCAGTACGCGATCCCGGGGACGACGTCCCAGTCGAACGCGGTGATGGGGTTCCCCACGGGGAACGGCACCACCTCCGGCGCGCCGTCCTTCCCCGCGCGCACGGGGAGGCCGAAGTACATGTTGATGCCGATGAAGTCGGTCGGCTGGGCGATGGTCGCGAGATCCGCCTCGAACCCGCGCGGCAGCGCCTTCGCCCAGTCGCGCAGCATGTCGTCCGGGTAGCGCCCGCGGAGCATCGGATCGAACCAGCTCGTGATGCTCCACGGGTTCTCGCCCGAGGCCTGGAGCGCCAGCGTCCGCGTGGCCTCCACGTCGGCGGGCTGCTGCGTCGCGGGGACGAGGTGCTGCACGACGAGCGCGCTCCCGACGCGCGCGCGCGGGACGGCGGCGCGGATCGCCTGCACGCCCAGCCCGTGCGCCCGGAGGACGTGGTGCATCGCGTGCAGGTAGTCGCCGTACGCGAGCTTGAGCCCGGGCGCGTGGCGGCCGTCGAGGTGGCCCACGGCGGTGAACACCTGCGGCTCGTTGAACGTCATCCACCCTGCCACCCGGTCGCCGAGCCGGCGAGCCACGATCCCCGCGTAGTCCGCGAACCACTCTCCGATCTCGCGGTTGAGCCACCCCCCGCGCCGCTGGAGCGCGAGCGGCAGGTCCCAGTGATAGAGCGTGAGCCACGGGGCGATGCCGGCGCGGAGGAGCTCGTCCACGAGCCGGTCGTAGAACTCGAGCCCCTTCTCGTTGACGGCGCCCGTGCCCTCGGGCAGCACGCGCGGCCACGAGACGCTGAACCGGTACGCCTGGAGGTCGATGCTCTTCATGAGCGCGACGTCCGCGGCGGCGCGGTGGTAGTGGTCGCACGCGATCGCGCCCGACTGGCCGCGCCAGATGGCGCCGGGCCGCGCGCAGAAGTCGTCCCAGATCGATGGGCCCTTGCCGTCCTCGAGGGCGGCGCCCTCCACCTGGTAGGCGGCCGTGGCGGCCCCCCACACGAAGTCCGAGGGGAACGCCTTGGAGTCGGTCATCGGCCGATCCTACCAGGAGGAGGCCCGCCCCGCCGCTTCGCGACGCGCGGGCTCGCGGCACGCCGCTACACGCCGGGCTGGTTGGGGTGGATCTCGCCCCGCCAGGCGCCCGTCTCGGTCCCGCGCTCCTCGATGAACTTCTTGAACCGCTCGAGGTCGCCCTCGACGCGCCGGGAGAGGAACCCGAGCGCGTCGCCGACCTTCTCGACGAACCCCTCGGGCTCGTACTCGAGCGCCAGCGTCACGTTGGTCCGCTCCGCGTCGATCGGGGTAAAGGTGACGACGCCCCGGTTCACCGATCCCTGCGTGTGTCGCCACGCGATCTGCTGATCGGGCACCTGGTGGACGATCTCCGCCTCCCACTCCTCGCGCTTCCCGGCGACCTTCGCGCACCAGCGCAGGTGCTTGTCGTCGAGCTGCTGGACCTCCTCGACGCCCTCCATGAAGCGCGGGAACTCCTCGAACTGCGTCCACTGGTCGTAGACCACCCGCAGCGGGCGATTCACGTCGATGCTCTTCTCGATCCGCTCCATGTCGCCTCCCCGGCCAGCCGGCGCGGTATGCGCTCGGCGTCCACCCCGGCATCCTCGAACGGGACGCCCGGGCCCTCCGGCCTCGATGGAACGGTTGCCACGGCGCAGCGGGCGGGCAGGGTCGCGGGTGTCGCGTGATCGCGAAGGGTCCGGGGAAGAGGGCGTCGGCTCCGTCCGCAGGCCGGGAGCGCAGCCCACGGGCAGGAGCCGTTCCGGCGGGCGTGTAGCTTGCGGGGGGAGGCAGGCGGAGCAGGTTGTCGGGAGCACAGGAAGGACCGCCCGGGAACGTCCTCGCGGAGTGTCCGCGGCGCTCGGGGTGTGTCCGCGAGCAGGGGGTAACCGAGCATGGCATACGAGAGGCAAAGGATGCGCTTGTGGAGCGTCGGCGCCGGGCTGGCCCTGGCCGTCGCGCTCGTCGCGGGCGCCTGCGACAACGACGACAACGGTGGCGGCGGCGGCGGGCCGACCGGCGGTGAAGCGGGCAGCATGACCGACGCGCAGCTCGTCGGCATCCTCCAGACGGTGAACACCGGGGAGATCCAGCAGGCTCAGCTGGCGCAGGAGCAGGCGACCAACCCGCTCGTGCAGTCGTACGCGGACATGATGTTGGCCGATCACACGTTCTCGAATCAGACGCTGGCGCTCTCCGGCGTGACGCCGGAGGCCACGACCGAGAGCCAGCAGCTCGAGGCGATGGCGGCCCAGACCCTCACCACGCTCGAAGGCCTGAGCGGCGAGGACCTCGACCGGGCGTACATCCAGAGCCAGGTCGACGGGCACCGCGCGGTGCTGCAGATCCTCGAGGACGAGGTCGGCGACGTGGAGATCCCGACGGGCGCGGACGGCGCCACTGGCCCCACGGGCGCCACCGGGCCCACGGGCGGCACGGGCACCGGTGACGGCGGCACGGGTACGGGCGGCACGGGCACCGGCGGCTCGACCGGCCCCACCGGCGCGACCGGCGGCACGGGCACCACGACGGGGCTCAACCTGACGGTCCGTCAACAGGCGGCGGTGGCGCGCGCGACCGTCCAGAACCACCTGGCGCACGCGCTCCACCTCCAGAGCCTCGTCGGCGCGCCGACCGGTCCGACAGGCCCGACCGGTCCGACGGGCCCGACGGGCGGCACGGGCACGGACGACGGCGGCACCGGCACCGGCGGCACGACCGGCGACACCGGCGGGACCGACGACGGGATGACGACGGGCGGGCTCTAGCCCAACCGTTCGCGGTGGTGCGAACGAGAGGGTCGCCGGGCCGCTCCGCCTCCGCGGGGCACCCGGCGGCCCTCGTGCGTTCCGGCGCGACGGTGTCCAGGCTCTCTCGGGTGACCGAGCTCATCGGCTGGCTCAGCTCCGCGATCCTCCTCCTCACGCTCTTCTGGCAGGTGCGCAAGCAGTGGCGGGAGGGCCGCAGCGAAGGCGTCTCGCGCTGGCTCTTCGTCGGCCAGATCGCGGCCTCGACGGGCTTCACGATCTACAGCTGGCTCGTGGGCAACTGGGTGTTCGTGGTCACGAACGCGCTCATCCTCGTGGACGCGGTGGTCGGAGCGTGGCTCGTCTTCCACCAGCGCCGCCGCGCCGCGCGCGGCGGGGTGCACGCGGTCCGGACGCGCGAGCAGCCGGCCTGAGCCTCCGGCGCGCTCCGCCGTGGTCGGGCGCGCGCCCACATCGGCGATGCCCGCGCGCAGCACGACCGGGCGTCGCCTCGCGGCGGCCCCGGACGCGGGGTACGATGGCCCCATGCCCCAGCACCTCGAGCCGTTCCTCTCCCTGTGCCTCGCGCTCGCGGCCGGCCTCCTCATCGGGCTCGAGCGCGAGCGCGCCGCGCCCAAGGACCCGCGCGCCGACTCGTTCCAGGGCGGCATCCGCACGCACCCCATCGTCGCCCTCGTGGGCGGCGTGGCGACGCTGTCGGCACGGCAGCTCGGCTTCGCGCCGCTGGTGCTGGCGTTCCTCGCGATCGTGGTGCTCCTCGCCGTCAACTACGCGGGCGACGTGCTCCGGAACGGACACCGCGGCATCACCTCCGAGTCCGCCTTCCTCCTCTCCTTCCTGCTCGGCGTGCTCGCGACGACCCGCGGCGTCATCGAGCCGCTCGGGAGCCGCGCGCTCGTCGTGGCCGGGACGGCCGTCGTCGCCACGTTCCTGCTGTCGGTCAAGCACACGCTCCACCCCTTCGTGCGCCGGGCGAGCGGCGAGGACGTCGCCGCGACCCTCAAGTTCCTCGTCGTGGCGGTGGTCGTTCTGCCGCTCCTCCCCGACCGCGCGTACGGACCGTACGCCGTGCTCAACCCGTACAAGCTCGGGGTCCTCGTCGTGCTCATCTCGGCGATCTCGTTCCTGGGCTACGCCACGATCAGGCTGCTGGACCCGGAGCGTGGGCTGGGGGTCACCGGCCTCGTCGGTGGCCTCGTCTCGTCCACCGCCGTGACCCTCGCGATGTCGGCGCGCGTGCGCGAGCGCCCGGAGCTCGCGGAGCCCGGCGCGCTGGGCGTGATGCTGGCCTCGACCGTCATGTTCCTCCGGGTCATGATCGTGGTCGCCGTCGTCTACCCGGCCCTGCTCGGCAGGCTCGTCTACCCGATGGTCCTCGGCGCCGCGGGAGGGCTCGTCGCGTCCTGGCTCCTGTGGCGGCGCTCGCGGCGGCAGGCCGTCCCGCCCTCCGGGATCCAGCTCGAGAACCCCTTCGAGCTCGGCCGCGCCGTCTCGTTCGCGCTCCTCTTCGGCGCGGCGCTCCTCGGCACGAAGGCGGCCTCGGTCCACCTGGGCTCCGCCGGCACGCTCGTCGCCGCGGTGCTCGCCGGCGCGACCGACGCGGACGCCGTGGCGCTCTCGATCGCCGACCTGGCGCAGGGCGGGGGCGTCACGGTCGCCTTCGCGGCCGTGGCCGTGTTCATCGGCGTGGCGTCCAACACGGTGGCGAAGGGGCTCCTCGCGCTGTTCACGGGGGGTGCGCGGTTCGGCAGGCTCGTCCTCGGCGCCCAGCTGCTCGTGCTCGCCGTCGGCGCCCTCGGGGCCGCGCTGGCGTACGCCCTCTGACGGCGCACCGGCGCGCCCGCTAGCCGGGCGCGTAGAGCGCCGCGACCACCCCCCCGAACACGACGTGCGCGACGAGGGTCGCCGCCGGCGTCCCGACGCCGTAGTGCAGGGCGAGGAAGCCGGGCGGCTCGAGGGGCGCGTCCTCCGTGGGCCCCGCGGTCGTGCTCGCCATCCGCGGGTGGATCCCCGGCAGGGCGGGCAGCACCACCGCGAGCACGAAGAGCCCGTGGACCAGCCCCGTGGCAGCCCCAATCCACCACGCGAAGATCCCCCCAGCGTGGAAGAGGCCCACGTGGGCGAGCGAGAAGATCCACCCGTTCACGAGGTGGAAGACGATCCCCAGGACGCGCGCCCGATCGCGATCGGGGACGAGCATCGTGCCGAGCAGGTACGGGATGCTCATGCGGGTGAGGCCGGCCCCCTGCGTCCCGGCGAGCACGAGGGTGAGGATCACGGTCCCGGCGAACCCCGCCGCGAGCCAGCTCCACGCGTTCACGCGCGCGCCTCGCCTTCTCGCGCCGGCTGCGCGGCCCCCCGCCCGGCCTCGGCTCGCGCGCGACGCCCGATCGAGAGCGCCGCGTCCAGCAGCCCCACGTGCGTGAACGCCTGCGGGAAGTTCCCGAGCGCCTCGCCCGTCCGCGGCTCGATCTCCTCCGCGAACAGCCCGAGGTCGTTGGCGTGCGCGCACGTCGCCTCGAACGTGCGGCGCGCTTCGTCGAGCGTCCCGCCGCCGCGCGCGAGGTACTCCGCCGCCCAGAACGAGCACGCGCCGAACGCGCCCTCCCCGGCCGCGAGGCTCGGCTCGTACCGGTAGAGCAGCCCTGGGCCGGCCCCGAGCCGCAGCCGGATCCGGCGCCAGGTCGAGCGCATGCGGGGCGACGCCGCGTCCGCGAACCCGTACCAGGGGAGGAGCAGGAGCGCCGCGTCCACGCGCTCGCCCCCGAGCTCCGCGACCCAGCTCTGGAGGCGCTCGCTCCAGCCCTCGCGCTCGACGCGCGCGCGGATCGCGCGCCGATGCTCCTCGAGCTCCGCGACCCGGAGCCCTCGCAGCTTGCCGGCGGCGTGGAGCGCGAGGAGCCGATCGAGGGCGGTCCAGGCGAGCACGAGCGAGTGCGTCCGGAGCCGCGGCGCCTCGCGCGGCTCCCAGATGCCGCTGTCCGGCTCCTGCCAGTGCGCGCACACGAACCGGCCGAGATCGCGGAGGAGCTTCTGCGTCTCGCCATCGAGCGCCCCGTCCGGCCCGACGAGGCGCGCCACGGAGTCGACCACCTCGCCGTACGCGTCGAGCTGGTGCTGGTCGGCGGCCGCGTTGCCGGTGCGGACCGGCCGCGCCCCGCCGTGGCCGGCGAGGTGCGGGAGCGCGCGCTCGGGCGGCGGCGCGCGCCCGTAGACGTCGTAGAGGACGCGGATCCGCGGCCGCGTGAGCCGGGTCGCGTGGAGGAGCCAGGCGACGAACCGGGTCGCCTCGACGTCGCAGCCGAGCTCCTGGAGCGCGCGCACGGTCAGCGAGGCGTCTCGGGGCCAGCAGTACCGGTAGTCCCAGTTGAGATCGCCGCCCGGCCGCTCCGGGAGCGACGTCGTCGGCGCGGCGACGATGGCGCCCGACGGCGCGAAGGCGAGCAGCTTCAGCACGAGCGCGCTCCGCACGACCGCCGGCCGGTACGGGACGTCCTCCGGGACGTGCGCCACCCACCGGCGCCAGGTGGCCACCGCGCGGCGGAGCTCGCCGTGGACCCGCGGCCCGAGCGGCGGCAGCGAGGCGGGCGCCTCGCGATCGTGGGCGAACGAGACCTGGAGCTCCTCGCCGGCGCGGAGCCGCGCGCGCGCGTGGACCTCCCCGCCCGCGGCGAGCGCCAGCGGCGCGGTCGCACGCAGCGTGTACAGGCCGTCGGTTCGCTCGAGCCGCACGCCGAGGCGCCCGGCGTCGTGGAGCCGCGCCCGCCGCTCCCCGAACCCGAGGCCGAGCTGGGCCGTGAGCTCCACGTCGACCTCGCCCTCCTCGCACGTGGCGACGCGGAGGAGCTCGTGCTCCGGCGCGAGGCCGCGCCCCCGCTCCTGCGGGAGCGCCATCCAGTCGGTGAGCCGGAGGACCCCGCCCGGCGCCGAGAACCGCGTCTCGAGCACGTGCGTGTCGTCGAGGTACCGGCGCGTGGCGCGCGCGGGGCCCGAGGGTCCCACGCGGAGGCCGCCGCCGCGGTCCGGATCGAGGATGGCCGCGAACAGCGCCGGGCTGGCGAACGTGGGCCAGCACAGCCAGTCGACCGTGCCGTCGGCGGCCACGAGGGCCGCCGAGCGCCCGTCGCCGAGGACGGCGTGGCTGGCGATGGAGTGTGCGCGCACGGCGAACCCGATCCCGCTCGCAGCGTCGGAGTCTCCCCGCCTCGAACGGTAACCACCGTCACCCCGCGCCGGCCGTCCAGGCGAGGAGGAGCTGCGCGGCGTAGTACGGCGGGAGCCCCACCAGGTGGTTCGCGAAGCCGGGCGCGACGAAGCGGTCGCGGGCCACGGCGAGGTCCGAGAGGTAGAAGAGCGCCGCGCCGAGCTGGACGCGACGATCCGGCACCCCGAGCGCCAGGACGAGCATGGCGGTGATCGCGATCGCGTAGGCGAGCACCGGCACGCGCAGCGCGCCGAGGTGCGGCCAGAGCCAGCGGACGACGAGGACGCCGGCGGCGGAGAGCGCGACGATCGCGAGGGGTGGCGGCCGGGAGCGGGGCGCGAAGGCGACGGCGTACGCGACGTGCGCGGCGAGGAAGAGGCCCACCCCGGCCAGGAAGACCGGCTTCGCGCGGCCGAGCAGGCACAGGTCGCCGGCCGCCGAGAGCGCGAGGCCGAGGAGGACGAGGAGGCCGTAGCGGTCCGGCGTGGCGCGCAGCGCCGCGAGGAGCAGGAACGCGGCCGAGGCGAGCGCCTTGCCCAGGGCGCGCGGCAGCCGGTGGCCGCGCGCGTCCGCCCAGAGGTGCACGGCGAGCGCGGCGGCGGTGAACGACACGGTGGCGGGGAGCGTCGCGTTCACGGGCCGATCTCGATCACGGCGCCGCCTGGAGCGCCACGGGCGCGTTGGGGCGGGGATGGTAGGCTCCCCACATGAGCCCGACCATCCCCGCCCTGATCTTCCCGGCCATCTCGCTCCTCTTCATCGCGTACACGACCCGGTTCCTCGGGCTCACCACCGTGGCGCGCGGCATGCTGCGCGAGCACCTCGCCGACCCGCAGCCGCACTGGGAGGTGCAGCTCGTCAACATCCGCCACCGGCTCCACCTCATCCGCCGCATGCAGCTCCTCGGGCTCGCCTCGATCATCCTGGCCGCGCTCGCGATGGGGGCCATCGTGAACGGGTTCGCGCTCGCGGCCCAGATCGCGTTCGTGGCCTCGCTCGCCTGCTTCGTGGGCTCGCTCGGGATCGCGGTCCACGAGATCAAGCTCTCGATCGACGCGATCGAGGTGGAGTTCCGGCGGGCGAAGGTCCCGCTCGCGTGATCCATATCCCGTGAACGAGCCCGAGCCCCAGCCCGAGAGGAGACCGGCACGGCACGGGTGCCCGCGCTCCCCCGCCGCGTTGGGCCGGGCGCCGGACCGTGCTACATCCGCTCCCCTTGATCCGCCTCGACGCCATCGCGAAGCAGCACGGGAACCAGATCCTCTTCCTCGAGGCCTCCGCCACGCTCCAGCGCGGCGAGAAGGTCGGGCTCGTCGGCCCCAACGGCGCGGGCAAGTCGACGCTCTTCCGGCTCATCACCCGCGAGGAGCAGCCGGACGAGGGCCAGGTCTCGATCGACCGCGGCGTCACCATCGGCCACTTCAGCCAGGAGGTCGGCGAGATGAGCGGCCGCTCCGCGGTCGCGGAGACGATGGACGGCGCGGGGCCGGTCTCCGCCGTGGCGGCGGAGCTGGCGGAGCTCGAGCACGCCCTCGCCGACCCGGCGCGCGCGGACGAGCTGGAGGCGCTCGTCGAGCGGTTCGGCGCCGTGCAGGCCCGGTTCGACGAGCTGGGCGGGTACGGCCTCGAGGCGCGCGCCCGGGAGATCCTCGCGGGCCTCGGCTTCACGCCGGCGATGATGGACGGCGACGTCGGCGCGCTCTCCGGCGGGTGGAAGATGCGGGTCGCGCTGGCGCGCATCCTCCTCATGCGCCCGGACGTGCTCCTCCTCGACGAGCCCACCAACCACCTCGACCTCGAGTCGATCCTCTGGCTCGAGGCCTTCCTGCGCGACTCCCCGGGCGCGGTGCTCATGACCTCGCACGATCGCGCGTTCATGAACCGCGTGGTGAAGCGGATCCTGGAGATCGACGCGGGCGAGCTCACCAGCTACTCCGGCGACTACGAGTTCTACGAGCGCGAGCGGGCCATCGCCGAGCAGCACCAGCAGGCTCAGTTCGAGCGGCAGCAGGCGATGCTCAAGAAGGAGCTCGCCTTCATCGAGCGGTTCAAGGCCCGGGCCTCGCACGCCGCCCAGGTGCAGTCGCGGGTGAAGAAGCTCGACAAGATCGAGAAGGTCGAGCCGCCGAAGACGCGCAAGACGGTGGTGTTCGAGTTCCGCGCCGCCCCCCGCTCCGGCGAGGACGTGGTGAAGCTCTCCGGGGTCCGCAAGGCGTACGGCGACCGCCCGGTCCACGACGGCCTCGACTTCCTGGTCCGGCGCGGCGAGCGGTGGTGCGTGCTCGGCGCGAACGGCGCGGGGAAGACGACGCTCCTCAAGCTGGTCGCGGGCGCGTCGCAGCCGGACGCCGGCGCGGTGGCGCTCGGGCCGAGCGTCAAGATGGGCTACTTTGCGCAGCACGCGATGGAGCTGCTCGACCCGGCCAAGTCGGTCTGGGACACGCTCCAGGACGCGTTCCCGCGGGCGTCGGTGGGCTCGCTCCGGACGCTCGCGGGGTGCTTCGGCTTCTCGGGCGACGCGATCGAGAAGCCCTGCCGCGTCCTCTCGGGCGGCGAGCGCGCGCGGCTCGTCCTCGCGACGCTGCTCTACGACCCGCCCAACTTCCTCGTCCTCGACGAGCCCACCAACCACCTCGACCTCGCGACCAAGGAGATGCTCATCACCGCGCTCTCCGCGTACGAGGGGGCGATGCTCTTCGTCTCGCACGACCGGCGGTTCCTGGGGGCGCTCTCGAACCGCGTGCTCGAGCTCGGGCCCGACGGACCGGTGCCGTACGGCGGCGGGTACCACGAGTACGTCGCGCGCACCGGCCGCGAGGCCCCGGGGATGCGCGCTGCGCCGGGCGCGGCGCTGCGCTGAGCCGCGGGGAAGCTCGCCCCACGCACCGGTTGGGGTCTCACGGTTACGCGCCTCCGCCCGCCGCATCGAACGCGGCGGAGGAGTCAACCATGATCATCGGGCGGTGGGGCGCGCTCGCGGCGTGGGCCGCCGTGACGCTGGGCGCAGCAGGGTGCGAGGAGGGAGCAGCGGTCGTGGCGGCCCCGGTGGCCGCCGCGCCGCAGGAGACCAGCCAGGCGACAGGCGGGAAGAAGGCGAACGAGGTGCGTATCGACCGCGAGACCGGCCGGCGCATCTTCCGGTTCGACACGTTCGGCGACGAGGCGTTCTGGGGCGGCGCGCTCAAGCTCCACGACGCGATCCAGGGGAGCGGGCACGGCGGCGTCGGTCCGGGGGTCTCGCCGCGGACGGCGCTCTCCGTCGGGCTGAAGGTGGACGCGGAGGCGCTGGACCGGCGCACGCTCGACGCGATCCGCGCCGGGCAGGTGGATCTCGACTCGCCGGACACGACGCTCGCGCTCCTGCAGCAGAACGCCGTCGTGGGGATCCGCGCGTTCCCCGACGGCCGCGGCAACCTGCGCTCGGTGGGGATCACCTGCGCGCTCTGCCACTCGACCGTGGACGACTCCCTCGCCCCCGGCATCGGGCGGCGGCTCGACGGCTGGGCCAACCAGGACCTGAACGTCGGCGCGATCGTCGCGCTCTCCCCCGATCTCTCGCCGTTCACCCAGGTGCTCGGCGTCGACGAGGCGACCGTCCGCCAGGTGCTCGCGAGCTGGGGACCAGGTCGCTTCGACGCCCAGCTCATCCTCGACGGCAAGGCGTTCCGGCCCGACGGGAAGACGGCGGCGACGCTCATCCCGCCCGCGTTCGGGCTGGCGGGCGTGAACCTCCACACCTCGACGGGCTGGGGCTCCGTCCCGTACTGGAACGCGCTCGTCGCGGTGCTCGAGATGCACGGCCAGGGCAACTTCACCGATTCGCGCCTCGACGACGCGACGCGCTTCCCCGTCGCCGCGCGGAACGGCTTCGGCCGCGTGCGCGTCGAGGAGGACCTGGTCACCTCGAAGCTCCCCGCACTCCACGCGTACCAGCTCTCGCTCGCCCCGCCGCGCGCGCGCCCCGGGAGCTTCGACGCCGGCGCCGCCGAGCGCGGGCAGGCGCTCTTCGCCGGCCGCGGCCAGTGCGCGACCTGCCACGTCCCGCCGCTCTTCACCGATCCCGGCTGGAACCTCCACTCCGCGGAGGAGATCGGGATCGACGACTTCCAGGCCCAGCGGTCGCCGGACGGGGGCTACCGGACCGCCCCGCTGCGCGGGCTGGCGTCGCACGCGAAGCGCGGCTTCTACCACGACGGGCGGTTCGAGACGTTGCGCGACGTCGTCGATCACTACGACGGGCACCTCGGGCTCGGGCTGAACGACACGGAGAAGAATGAGCTGGTGGAGTACCTGAAGTCGCTGTGAGGGAGGTCGCGGGAGGAAGCGGCGCGGGCGTCCGGAGGCGGGCGCTCGCGCCTCCTCGCTGCGCGGGAGTGGACAGGCCAGGGCATCTCCGCGAAGGTGGGCTGCGTGGAGCGCAGCCAGCCGACGCGAGGCCCAGCCGACGTGCGCCGCGGCGATCCGGAGCCGTTCGTCCTGCGGCGCCCGGAAGGTCGACCGCTGCCGATCGTCGCGAGCTTGCCGCACAGCGGCGTGCGCGTGCCGGCCTCGATCGCCGAACGTTTCACGCCCGCGCACCGCGCCTGGCTCCGCAACACCGACTGGCACCTGCCCGAGCTCCACGAGTTCCTGCCGCAGGTCGGGGTGACCACGATCGCCGCTACCCACAGCCGATACGTGGTCGACCTCAACCGCGATCCCGCCGGCCCGCTGTACGGAGACTTCCATCGCGCGGTCATCGCCAGGACGACGGCCCCTCGGTGAGCCGATCTACCTGGAGCCCGACGCCCCGAGGGACCACGCCGCCCTGGTGGCCGCCTATCATGCGCCCTACCACGCTGCGCTGCGACGCGCGCTGGACGAGACCCTCGCGACGTTCGGCAAGGTCCTCCTCCTCGATCTCCACAGCTTCATGGGGCCGACCGAGCACGACGTCTGCATCGGGGACTGCCGCGGCACCTCGTGCCTCCCCTCGACCGTGGGCGGCTTCGAGCGGGCGCTGCAGGACCATGGCTTCGACGTGTCGCGGAACGACCCCTTCCCGGGCGGCTTCATCACCCGGCACGGAAGCCCGCCGCGCCGCGAAGCCCTGCAGCTCGAGCTGCGGTACCCCACCTACCTCGACTGCTCGCACATCGACGAGCCTGGCCGACCGGGTCTGGATCCGGAACGGATCGCGGCGGCGCAGCGCAGGCTCCGGCCGGCGCTGGAGGAGGCGTTCGCGGCGTACGCGTCGCCTTGAGCCGGGTATTGCTCCGGAATGCGCGCTCGCGCGAGTGCACGCATCTGCTCCGGCACACCGGATGCCGTGACTCCGCAATCCCTCGACCCGAGACGAGCGAGTCGAGGGCGGCAACGATCGCCGGGTCGCGACGAGCGGCGCGCCTCGAGCCCCGCCCCTCGGAACCGTCCCACGCGGCACTTCTCCCCCGCCCCTTCCGCGGGCTCGAGGCGTTCCACGAGGACGCAAAGGAGCGCAGCGAACGCCGCCACCGGTGCCCCGCTCGGCCATGGACAGGCCAGGGCGAGCGGGTCCCGTCGGTGCCGCGCGCGATCAGGGAGGCGCGAGGATGGTCGGCGCCGTCTGGAAGTACTGGTGGATCGCGGCCACCGCCTCGTTGAACCGGATCGGATCGCTCGTGATGAACGGCCGCGCGATCTCCTGGACCCGAGCCCGGTGGTTGGTCCAGTAGGCGGCGTACGCCAGCGGCTGGCGATCCGGGTAATTGCGATCGTAGTCCCGGCGGTACTGCTGCTCCGTCATCCCGAAGTGCGTGATGAGGTCGAGCAGCGCGAACGGGTACATGCTCGAGGTGAGCCGCCCGCCGGTCCGCGCCGTACGACCGGCGGCGGTGCCGGCGAACGCCTCCATCTGCAGCGCGAGGCGGTTGACGGCGTACGTCGGGAACCGCTTCCGCCGATCGAAGGCCATCGCCGCGGCGCTCGCCTCGACCATCGTCAGCGCCTCGTCCCGGTTGCCGTTGACGTGCTTCCAGAAGTAGCCGTTCAGCGCCATCGACGTCGACTCCGAGAACAGGAGGTACCACCCGGGCAGGTCGCGCCAGCGGTAGTACCGCCAGGCGTAGCGGCCCGTGCGATCCTCGGCGCGGGCGAGCTCGGTGAGCGGCCGCTCCTCCTCGCGGTGCGGCGCGTTCCAGACCTCCGCGGTGCCGGCGAGGACCGACCGGCTCTCGATGAGGTAGCGGTGGTTCGTGCGGGAGAAGAACCGCCCCAGGTCGTCGAGCCCCGCGGGATCGTCGTGGCTCATCCCGAAGAACGTCCCGAGGCCCTCCTCGAACGGGTTCTCCTGCTCGCCCGCGATCTCGGAGATGTAGTGCGAGCCGTCGCCGCCGTAGACGATGCTGATCGAGCCCCAGCGCGTCTTCTCGCCGACGAACACGGTGTGCAGCGTCTCGTGGAGGATGACGCTCTCCCAGCGGCGCCAGCCGCCGGACCCGGTGGCGAACTGGTTGGCCACGAGCTCGCCGAGCCGGATCACGCCGCGGAAGCGATCGCCGGAGGCCGGCGCGACCGACGCGGCGGGCCAGACGGCGATGAGCGACCCGACGCGCGACGTGGCGAAGATGCCCGTCTGGCCTGCGGCGAGGCCGGTCCGGTCGTCCGTCAGCAGGACGAGGTTGTCGGTCCGCCCGCCGTTGATCCGGAGCACCCGATCGACGCGGGCCCGGAGCGGCTGGCCGGGCTGGAGCACGTTGAACGTGCGGACCAGGTTGGGCGGCGCGGCGGCCAGCATGGCCGCCTGGTTCGCCGCGGTGACGACCACGCCGGAGTAGCCGCCCGCCATGACCTGCGCGGGCGCGCCGGGGAACGTGGACTGGATGGTGGCCGTGGGGGCGACGTAGACGAACGTCACCGTCTGGGCGTGGGCCTGGGCGGCGGCCAGCGCGGCCACCGCGACGGCCAGCGCGCGGGCGCGGAGAACGACGGAGATCGAAGTGCGGATCATGGCTCGGGTCCTCACGGGCTCGTCGGGGGTTCGTCCACGAACAGGATCGCGTCCTGGCCGGCGCGACGCCCGGTGGAGGCGGTGCGGTTGCCCGCGAGCCGCCAGGTGATCTCGTAGTCGTACGACCAGGAGTCGGCGGGGAGCAGGAAGTCGATCCGGTCCGAGAGCTGCCCGCGCGCCGGGTTGAGCGTCACCTGCTTCACCTGCTCCCGGGCGCCGAGGCGGTACCAGAGCTTCACGGTGACCGCGCGGGCGCCCGCAGCGGCGAGCGCGCCCGGGTCGCCCTGGAGCTCGACGGTCCGGCGCTGGAAGGGCGGGCTCAGGTTGAGCTGCCCCTGGGTGAGCGTCCGCGGCGGGGTCGTGACCTCGTGGCCGCCGAAGAAGCTCCAGGTGGTCGAGACGTCGTACTCGAGCCACCGCCGCCGGTCGTTGTCGCCCTTCCAGCCGTAGAGCAGCTTGAAGGCGTTCCCCTCGGAGTTGAAGCTCCTCCGGTCGATCTTGACCTCGTCGTCGGTGACCGCGCCCCCGGCGTGCTTCTTCCGGAGGTGGACGCTCACGAAGTTCACGAACTGGCCGAAGTCCTGGGCGTTGAAGCCGTCCACCGAGACCGGGATCTCGCGCTGCACGTACAGGGCGTCCTCGAGGTTCACCTCGCGGAAGTGCGTCCGGTCGTTCTTCAGCTCCCGCAGGTCGCCGATGTTCTCGTCGAAGCGGAGCGTGAGGTTGTCGGCGTTGAACTTGTTGAGGTCGATCCGGAAGGTCCCGCGCTGGCGCACCGTCCGCATCTCGAACGCCGCCACCACCGCGAACGACGGCGCGGCCTGCTCCTCGCGCCGCCGCGGGCGCTCCGGATCGGGATCGCCCGCGAGCCGCGAGGCCGCCGCCTGGCTCCGCTCGGCGGGCGGCGTCACCCGGCTCCGGCCCGTGACCGGCGTGGGCGGCGACTCGTCGGAGCTCGTGCCCCCTCCCCCGGCCCCCGCGGTGCGCGAGTCGGGCGGGCCAGCGGTCGCCCCGCCCGCGCCGGCCGTGGTCGTGGTCCCGCCGCCGGCCGCCGCGCGCTCCCGCCGCCGCGCCTCGGCCCGCTCCTCCTCCTCGCGGTTCTCGCGGCGGATCCGCTCGTTGTCGGCGCGGGTCTCCTCCCGCGCGCGCTGGAGCTGCTGCGTCGCGCGGTCGAGCATGCTCGGCTGGTTGCCGGTCGCACCCTCCAGCGCGCCGAGCGAGGGCGTCCCGGTGCCGCCGACCGGCGCGAACATCATGTCCGTCAGCTTCTGGTAGGCGACGTTGAGCAGGTTCTCGATCTTCTCGTCCGCCCCGACCTGCGTGACCTTGATGGCGCCGCTCCGCGTGAGGTCGTCGAACGCGCCCCGGATCTCGCCGGAGAGGTAGCTCGAGGCGACGCCGACCGAGAACGCGCGGTGCTCGTAGATCTGGTCGAAGTTGGCCTCGATGACGCCCTTCATCGGCGAGCGGAAGCCCGCCATGTCCATCTCGAACGTGAAGCTGACGTCCGGGGTGGGCGTGTTGAACGACTCCCAGAGGATCTTCGCGCCCTGCTTCGTGAGCAGGATCGAGACCGCCGCCTTCTCGCCGTCGAGGATCGGCGCCTTGCCGAGCCCGAGGACCTTCTGCGAGAGGCCGGTGGTGGGGTCGGCGACCGCGGCGACGAGGCCGAAGCGGCCGGAGCGGTAGACGACCGGGCCCTGGATCCGCGCGCCGGGCCGCACCCGCTGGAGCTCCTGCTGCGCGGTGCGGAGCTGCTCCGGCGTGACGCCCAGCTCGACCACGGCGTGGACGATCCCGCCGCCCTCGCCCTCGCGCGCCTCCGGCTGGTCGGCGCCGCTGCGCGTGTTCTGGACCCAGCGCAGGAACGAGAACTGCGGCCGGCCGTTCGGGCCGGTGGCGAGGCGAGGCTTGTCCGAGACGTAGTAGTAGACGTTCGCGTCGTTGAGGTCCGGGAACACGGTCAGCTCACCGGCGCGGACCGGCCGGTCGAGCAGGATCTGCTGGGCGGCCGCGGCGCCCGGCACCGCGGCGAGCGCCACCGCGAGGCCGAGCCCCGCGGCCGCGGCGAGGGAACGCAGAAGGCGATTCATGGCAGGCCTCCGAGGACGTCCTTGAACTTGTCGAGGATCTTCTCGCTGGCGGTCGTCTCCAGCGTCTTCGCCGCCTCCTTCGCCGCCGTGAGGAGCGGCCCGTCGGTCACGAGGTCGGGCGGGATGGTGACGTAGACGTAGTTGTCGCCGACCTGGACGCTCCACGGCAGCGCGAGCTTGCCCAGCGTCTGATGGTTGAGGACGACGCGGTACGCGTAGCCCTTCGAGCCGCGGTCGACGAACAGCTTCCGCGAGACGATCGGCTCGTTCTTCGCCGGGGAGAGCTGGAGGTTCTCCTCCGCCTCGGCGCCGAACTTCGGGTAGCGGATCTGGACGGTCGCGCGGGTGATGCCGCTCGCCCGCATCCGCTCGAGGTCGGCCTCGGCCTCGACGACGCGCGGCACGATGGGCGGCGCCAGCGTGACGCCCTCCCACGTCCCCTTGGTCCAGGCCGGCTGGGCCGGCCAGTCCTTCCCGCCCTTGAGGCTCCACCGCGCCTGGTACTCGTACTCGTCCGGCGCCGTGTCCTCGCCCCGCGCGTAGGTGACGGAGGCGCTGATCCCCTTCTTCTGGACGTGCGCGGCGTCGATCGTGAGCCGGTCCTCGAACGCCGGCCCGGTGCTCCGGCGCTTGCGCACGTTCACGGTCACGAAGTTGACCGACTCGTCGAAGATCTCCTTCGCGTCGAGGTCGAGGATGAAGTTGATGTCGCGGTGATCGAAGAACGGGTTGGAGACGTTGACCGAGCCGACGCACTTCGGGTTGTCGCGGACCGCGTCGTACCAGCTCGCCACGTTTCCGACGAGCTGCAGCGGCCACTTCACCGACGTCCGGTAGTTGAGGTCGAACCGCTGCGTCTTCCGGGAGAAGCTCCGCTTGAAGGACGACTGGTTCCACCGGTAGCTCGTGCCGTGGCGGATGTCGGGCGACTTGTCCTTCTCCGTCTGGCTGGGGGCGGGCGGCGGGGCCTGCTGGTCCGCCGGCTGGGCCATGCTGTTCAGGAAGAACTGGAAGAACGCCTCGCGGATCTTGGCCACGCGCTCGTCGGCGACGAGCTCGTCGAACTGCAGCCGGACGACGTTCTTCTCCTCGAGGAACTTGTACTGGTTGCGCGCCTCCTCGTACGAGTACGCGTACTCCGGCTTGTCGGACGTCGCGCAGAAGACGAAGAAGCAGGAGCTCTCCCGCTTCCGGCCCGACTCGCGCCGGGAGTACTCCGCCCGCAGCGTCTCCGACTCGCGCTCGAGCTTGCTCCAGTCGATGGTGATGGAGCCGCGCGCGGCGGGCATGAGGGTCGTGTACGAGTAGTTGAGGGCGATCGAGAGGTCGGTGATCGACCGCGTCTTCTCGAAGCTGGCCGCGAGGAGCGCCGCGCCCTCGGGCCCGAGGCGCGCGCCGGCGGCGGCCTTCCCGCCCTCGACGAGCGGGGCCTTGCCGGAGGTGATGACCGCCTTGCTCATCCCCGTGTCGGAGAGCGTCGCGGAGACGATCTGGAACGAGCTCGCGTCGGCCGGCGTCTCGACCGGCACGGCGCCGAGGAGCTTCGCGTCCCGGAACCGCTGCTTCAGCTTCTGGCGGGCCTCCTCCTCCTGCGCGGGCGTGAGCCCCCACTGCATGAGGAAGTGGACGATGGCGCCCGAGACGCCGCCCTGGTCGGCGCGCTTCTCGGACGTGAACTTCATGAACAGGAACTCGGGCGTCCGGTCCGGCCGCGTCCCGAGGCGCAGGTTGGTCGGCAGGTAGTAGTAGTTCCGGCTCTTCACGCCAGGCGTGCTGGTGGCCTCGCCGAGCAGGGACAGCTGGGTCCCGTCCTCCAGGGTCAGGGTGACGCGGTTCTCGTCGTCGAGCACGAGGCCGTGCGCGCCGGCCGGCGCGAGGCCGGCGGCGGCCAGCGCCGCCGCGAGCGCGAGCGGCGCGAGGCGCGGGGTGGATCGGGGTGCTTGCATGTCTCTCTCTCCTCGCCGTCGGGTCATGGGGCCGGGTCCACGGCGGGGGACTCGGCCGGGGGGTCGTCCACGAAGATCCAACCGCTCGCGTCGCGGCCGCGCGCGGTGGCGCTCCGTCCGCCCTCGAGCGACCAGGTCACCGTGTACTCACAGTCGAACTGCCCGGCGGGCAGCGTGATCTCGGCCTCGCCCTCGACCGGGCCGTCGCCGGGGCGGAGCACGATCTGCTTGCGGCGCTTCTCGCCGAAGAACGGGTACTCGAGCGTCACCACCACCACGCGGACCTTCCTCGCGCGGAGCGCGGGGCCGTCGCCGGCGGCGCGGATCACGCGGCGCTCGTACGGCGCGTAGAGCGAGACCATCGGGGCGTCGGCCCGCGTCCAGTCGGTGTGGTACGCGCCGCCGCCCTTGAAGGCCCAGCGGGTCCGGTACTCGTACTCCAGCCACCGGAGCGGGTCGTCGTCCCCGCTCCAGCCGTAGACCAGCTTGAGCGCGGGCGTGCCGCGGGTCGCGGCCGCCCGGTCGACCACCAGCTCCTTCACCGTGCTGCCGCCCGCGGCGTGCTGCTTACGGAGCGTCAGGGTGACGCTGTTCACGTACGTGTCGAAGTCGGGGACGAGACCGCCGTCGACGGAGACGTGCACCTCGCGCTGGCGGAACGCGGGATCGGCGGGGTTGACCCGCTTGAAGAGCTTCGCCCCGTGGCGCCGGTAGAGGTCGCCGACATTGACGGTGACGAGCGCGTGGCGCTCGACCGTGGCGCGGTGATCGAAGCGGAGGACCGAGCGGCCCTCCGTCTTCATGTCCTTGAGGCGAAACCCGACGTAGGCGCCGAACCCGGTGGTGTTCCGCGAGGAGAGCGCCCCCTGCCCGCCGATCAGGGCGGAGATGGCGCTCGCCAGCCCACCCTGCTGGTCGGCGGGGACGCGGTCCGGCTCCACCGGCGCGAACAGGAGGTCGATGATCTTCGCGTAGACGGCGTCGAGGAGCCCCTGCGTCGCCGGGCTGTCGCCCGCCGTCTCGAGGGTGATGGCGTTGTTCCGCCGCAGCTCGTCGATGGCGCGTTCGACGTCTGCGCCGATGAAGTAGACGGTCCCCCCCGCCTTGAAGGACGCGCTCTTGCGCACCTCGGCCCAGTCGACCGTGAGGTCGGCCTGGTACGCGTCCGTGAGCCCCTGGAACGCGAGGTCGAACACCAGCGAGACGTCCGGCGTGCTGAGCTGGAAGCTCTGCCAGAGGATGCTGGCCTGCGCGGGCGTGAGGTCGAAGGCGAGCGCGAGCCGGTTCCCCTCCAGCACCGGCGCGCGCCCGGTGGCGAGCAGCTTCCGCTCCGGCGCGCCCTGGTCGAGGACCGCCGAGACGACCGCGTAGCGCCCTTCCTTGAAGACGATGGGCCCGCGGAGGACGACGTCCTCGCGCTTCAGCGTCTTGCGCAGCTCGCGCTGGGCGGCAGCGACCGCCTCCGGCGGCGTCTCGTAGAGGACGAGCATGTGCAGGACCGCGCCGCCCCCGGACGCCGTGATGGTGCTGCCGCGGTCGGCGGCGGCCGGGGTGACGGCGCCGCCGTCGGCCGGCGCCGCGGCGGGCGCGGGCGGCTCGGCCGCCTGCTGCGTGTAGAGCAGGAGCGAGAACTGCGGCACGCCGGCAGCGTCGGTCGCGAGCCGGCCCGCGGCGGGGACGTACACCCACTGGCGATCGTCGTTCGCGAGCGGGAAGCACCAGAGCCCGCCGGCCCGGAGGCCCCGATCGACGAGGACGAGCTGGGCGCGGCCGGCGCCGGGGAGCGCGAGCGCCAGGGCGAGGGCGGCGGTGCGGAGGGCGCGGCTCACCGCGGCCCTCCGGGCGCGGGGCCGACGGCGGGGGTCACCGGCGTGGCCGCGGGATCCGGGATCGGCGGCGGCGGCGCGACGGGCGGGCCCGGGGGGACGAGGAACAGGTAGTCCTGGTCGAGGAGCGTCCGGGATCCTTTCACCGTCCGCTCCGGCGAGAACCACGAGACCACGTACACGGCCGGCGAGCCGCGATCGCGGTAGAGCGCCACCCGCCCGCTCGAGTCGGCGTCGCGGGCGCGGAGCGTCACCTTCCGCTGGAGCTTCGGCCGCCCGCCGAGCTGGACCGCGAATTCGAGGAGCGCGCTCGCCACGCCGCGGTCGCGGAAGAGCTGCCGGTCCGCGTCGAACTCGACCACCCGCTTGTCGAGCGGCGGGACGAGGGAGACGGCCGGGTCGCTCGACCGGATCCACTCGCCGGCGGCGGCGGGGACGTTCAGCGTCGGGCCGTCGCGGAGGCTCCAGCGGACCTGGTACTCGTAGTCGATCCAGTCCGCGCCCGGCTCGCCGAGCCGGTGGAACACCGCCTCCTGCACGGTCCGGCCCGTCTTCACGTCCTCGAGCGAGAAGCGGAGCGTCTTCGTCACCGCGGGCCGATCGCCCGGGTACCGCTTGCGGAAGTTGACGGCGACGAAGTTGATCGTGTCCTGGAAGGCCTCCAGGTAGTCGCCGTCCAGCCGGAAGTGGATCGCCCGGCGCTCGAACGCCGGGTCGCCCATGTCCACGATCCGGAAGTAGCGCGGGTCGTCCTTGAGCGCGCGGTACAGGCCTCCGAGGTTGCCGGCGGTGTCGAGCGGCACCTTGACGGTGGAGTTCTTGGCGAGGGTGATGGAGAAGACGTTGTGCTTCACGTCGGTCCGCTTCTTCAGGACCCACTGGTCGTCGGTGAAGTACTTCGTGTCCTCGGCGCCGCCGAACACCGACGAGAACCAGCCGCGCTCCTGCCGGCCGAGGAGCTGGTTGGCCTCGACCGCGGCCTCGCGCTGGGGGTCCGCCGACCAGCCCGACGCCTTGTCGAACATGAGCTCGGTGATCTTGCTCGTGACGGTGTTGAGCACGCCCTCCATGTCGGCGGCCTTGAGGCCGAGCCCGGCGCTCCGGTCGAGGACCTCGATCTTGAGCGTTCCCGTCCGCTGGAGGTCGTCCATCACGTCGCGGATCTGGCGGCGCGTGTACTCCTTCTGCTGGTTGGAGATGAGCGAGAAGTGCTTGTAGACGGTGGCCACGTCGGCGGTGACGCGCGCGTCGTACCCCTTCACCGCGGCCTCGTAGTACGCGTGGATCGCGACCGAGACGTCGGAGGTCGCGCCGTTCAGCGAGTCCCAGAGCAGCGTCGCGCCCTCCGGCGCGAGGAGCGCGGCCACCACCGCCCGCGACCCCGGCGCGAGGGGCGCCTTGCCCGACGTGACGAGCGACCGGGTGAGGCTGCCGCCCTCGCCGCGGCTCGACAGCGTGGCCGAGACCACCTGGAACGAGCCCATCCCCTCCTCGCCGTCCGTCGCCTGCAGGAGGGGGACCGGTCCGACGATCCGGCCCGCGGGGACCGCCTTCCTGAGCTCCTTCTCCAGCGCCTCGACGGCGTCGGCGGGGAACGTGAACTCGACGAGGGCGTGGAAGAGGCCGCCGCTCGAGGCGCCGTCGGCCCCGACGTACTTGAGGCAGAGCAGCTCGTACGTGCCGTCGGGCCGCGTGGCGAGGCGCGGGAGCTGGGGGACGTAGTAGTAGGCGTTCGGGTCGGCGTAGTCCTGGAGGAGCTGCACGCCCTTCACCATCCGCGCGCCCACGTCGAGGTTGACGAGCGCGCGGGCGGGCGGCGCGGCGAGGCAGGCGAGCAGGACCGTGACGGCGCGGAGACGGGTCTTCGGGCTCATGGAACGTCCTCTATGGGTGAAGGGAGCGCGGGGCGTGCCTCGGCCGGCGACGTCGCGTCGAGGAGGGAGATCCAGTCCGTCCGCTCGGCCCAGGGCGAGGCCCGGACCTCGCCCGCGGTCGTCACCTCGACGGTGCGCCACTGGAACGGGCGGTCGAGGCGGACGGCCTGGGGGAACCGGACCGTCGCCGCGGCGACGTGGGGCGTCTGCGGCCGGAACGTGACCGTCTGCACGACCGTCCGGCCGCGCACGCCGGCCGCCCGGACCTCGACGGCCTTGCGCGCGAGGTCGGGCCGCAGCGCGTTGTCGAAGTCGTAGCAGCGGACCTCGAGGATCGCGAAGCCGGGCGGGAGGCTCTGGTTGAGATCGAAGCGGCGGAACCGATCCGGGAAGCGCCGCGCGTCGATCTCGAGCGGGAACGCGCCGCTCCCGACCACGCGCTCCGACGGCGCGGTCGAGGCGGGCCGCGCGGCGTCCGCGAGGGCGAGGCCGGGCGCGCCGGTCACCTCGACGCGCGGGCGATCCACGCCCTCGGCCCAGTGCGTCCAGCCGAGCGAGAGCGCGACGCTCCCGCGCTGCAGCGCGTCCCACAGGAGCTGCGAGCTGTGCGGATCCGGCCCGAGCACGAACACCCGCTCGGCCCAGGTGTCGCCGGCGGGCGAGGGCGCCTCCGCCTCCTCCAGCCGCACTTCACCGAGCGGCCGGGGACCGGCCGCCTCTGGCGCGCGAGATCCGGTCGCCTCGGCGGCGAGCGGCGTCCAGACCACCTGCGCCTCGCTCCGCCGGAGCGGGAGGGCCCGGAGCCTGGCGCCCGGCGGGAGGGCGGCGCGGGCCGCCGCCAGGTCCGCCGCCGCGACGGCCTGCTGGTGGACGCGGAACGAGAGGACGCTCTTCGCGACGAAGCGGCCCGGATCGCCGGACACCTCCCGGCCGACGTAGACGAGCTGGAGGAACCGGACGTCGGGGCCGCCGCCGGGGGCCTCGGCCACGGCGAGCGGGCCGGGCGGGTAGTACCAGAGCGTCGGGTCGGCGTCGTCCGCGAACACGCGGAGCGGGCCGGCGGCGAGCGGCTCGCCGAGGATGGGCGTGGCGCGCGCGGCGCGGGCGGTCGCGAGGACCGCGAGCGCGAGGCACACGGGGAGCGCGAGCAGCCTGGTGAGGCGTGCGATCGTCATGGCGGGCCTGGGTCAGGCGCGGATCAGGGGTTCGGAGCCGGCGGGCCCAGCACGGCCTGGAGCTGCGCGTTCCCGATGAAGAGCTCGAGCCGGGCGCCGTCGGTCCAGGGCCCCGGGCCCGCGACGGTGCCGTCGGCCTTCACCACGCTGACCCGCCACGAGAAGAGCGGGTCGCCGGGCCTCGCGAGGTCGTCGGGGCTGCGGTCGCCGAGGAACAGCGGTCCCACCGACGCGCGCTCGCCGTCCCGGGAGAACTGCACGGTGCGGATCCGGGGGTCGCGGTCGCGCGGGTCGAAGTAGCTGGACCGGACGTCGAGGACGATGCGGGCGAGGCCACCCGACGTGAAGGGGGTGAGCGTCTCGAAGGTCGCCTGCGACGTCGCCTGGGCGGCGGCGATCCCGATCTCGTCGCGCACCGCCGAGAGCCCGGCCGGCTCGGCCTCCTTCACGGCGTACTCGATCCAGGCCTTGAGCGCGCCGTCGAGCCACGGCACCACGGCGTCGTCCTGGACGCGGAGCTGCGCGCGCGGCGGCACGACGGCGTCCGAGAACGCATAGGAGTAGACCGTCGGCGTCCCGTCCGGCCCGATGGTGAGGAAGTGGAGGTTCCGCACGAGGAGCGGGAACGGCGTGCGGTTGCGGATGGGCGCGCCGCGCTTCCAGGCGAGGGCGCGGTACGACCGGACGTCGGGCGCGCGGAGCGTGACCGGCACGGTACGGGTGAAGGGCTCCGGGCCCGCGGCGACGAACGAGAGGTTTCCGGGCAGGCCCAGCCCCTCGGTGAGCGTCGTCTGGAGGACGGCGGTGGTGACCGGGTCGGTGGCGAGCGAGAGCTCGATCTCGCCGGCCACGTCGGAGATCGACGTGACCGACACCGCCTCCGGCGGCACGTCGAACTGTCCCAGCTCGCCCTTGAAGGAGGCCTTCGGCGCGTCCTGGAACGGCAGCGGTCGCAGCTCGGCGAAGGGGACGCCCGAGGCCTGGAGCTGCGCGCGCAGCAGGTTGCGCACGAGCTCGACCTCGGACGAGTCGATGCCCGCGGTGAGGCGCGCCGAGAGGTAGACGGGCTGCTTGTCGCCGGTCGCCGTGCCGTAGGTGATCCGCACGGCGTGGCCGTTGTCGGGATCCCAGCTCACGACGAACCGCGCGGGCAGGTAGTACCAGATGCCCGAGGCCGGGTTCGCGTCCTGGTAGACGGTCGAGTCGATCGTGGTCACCTTGGCGGCGGTGAGCGAGAGCCCCTGCGGCGCGCGGATCGCGTCGAACCACGGGAGCGGGCGGCTCGACGGGCCGCGGCCGTTCTTGTCGGTCACCGCCTTGGGGAGACCGGCGGCGGCGTCCACCTTCGGCAACGGCTTGAGCCGGACCATCTTGTCCGAGAGCGGCGCGACCATCGTCACCATCGGAACCGTCCGGACCGTCCGGGCGGGACCAGGGGCGGGGGCCGGGTCCGCGACGGCCTCCGGGACCACCCGGACGCGCGGCGCCGCGTCGAGCCGGCCGAGCCGCGGCGCGGCCGCCGCGTCGGGCGCGACGTGGGTGGCGTGGAGCTGGAGGGTGCGGAGGGCGTCGGGGCGGATGAGGATGGGAGGACGCGTCGCGCTCGGCGCCGTGGCGGGGATGGACCCCACCGGCACCGGCGTCGCCCGGACCACGACGTTCTCCGGGAGGACGGCGGTGCTCCAGCGCTTGGCCATCGCGAACCAGCGCGACGTCTCGTACTTCACCCCGCTCCCGCGCCGGATCTCCACCCGGATCCGGGCGGACTCCGCGGTCGTCCCCTCGGGGAGACCGCCGCGGAGCGCGAGGGTGAGCCGGACCTTGCCGGACGGGCCCTCGATGCGCGCCGAGGCCTCCGGGATGGCGGCGACGTCGCCGCTCGCCGCGTCCTTCGCCCTCACCGCGAGCTTGCACTGCCCGGCCTCGAGGCCGTCGAACGTGATCTCGAGGGTGACCGCGCCCTCGGCGTCGTCGAGGACCGTGACCGAGCGGACCTTCCCCTTGTTCCGGGACAGGAGCAGGTCCGTCACCTGCGCGGCGATGTCGTCGGCCGGGGCGAGCGTCTTGCCGAGCAGCCCGGAGACGTTGCGCGCGTCGGCGATCGGCTGGGCCGAGGCGAGCGACGCGGTGACGAGCAGTGCCGTGAGCGACAGGTGGCGAGCCATGCGACCTCCCCAGCGACGTGCTGGCGAGGTCGTTGAACCCGGGCCGCGACTGGGTGTGACGCAGATCAATTCTCCGTGAAGCGGAGGACCCGTCCGGTTCGTCCCGCGCGCAGGGGGCAAGCGCGCGCGGCGCGCTGCGCAACGAAGCGGTTTTTCCGGCGACGCGCCGGCCGGTTCAGGCGCGCAGGGGCCCTCCCCGGCCGGCGGCCGCGGCGCTCAGGCGCGCAGCGCCGCGTGGTACTCCTGCAGGCTCCGCACGTCCTCGGCGCCCTTCCTGCGCGCGGCGATGCCCTGCGCCGCCGCGAGCGCGCCCGCGGCGGTGGTGACGTACGGCACCCGCGCCCGGATCGCCGCCTTGCGGAGGTGCGCGTCGTCGTGCGCCGAGAGTCGGCCGGCGGGGGTGTTCACGAGGAGCTGGATCTCACCGTTCTTGATGGCGTCGGCGATGTTGGGCCGGCCCTCGTGCACCTTGAGGACGAGGTCGGACGTGACCCCGTTCGCCTCCAGGAAGCCCTTCGTGCCGCGCGTCGCGACGAGGCGGAAGCCGAGCTCGCGGAAGAGCCGGGCGGCCTCGAGGACGCCGGGGCGATCCGGCTCGGCCACGGTGATGAGCACGGTCCCCTCGAGCGGCAGCGGCGAGCGGGTGGCCTGCTGCGCCTTGTAGAAGGCGAGCCCCGGGCTCTTCGCGAGGCCGAGCACCTCGCCCGTCGACCGCATCTCGGGCCCGAGGACCGGATCCACCTCCGGGAACATGTAGAAGGGGAAGACCGCCTCCTTCACGCCGTAGTGCGGGAGCGGCCTGCGCGTGAGCTTCAGGTCCTGGAGCTTCGCGCCCAGGATCACCTGGGCGGCGATGCGGGCCATCGGGATGTCGCACACCTTGCTGACGATCGGCACCGTCCGGCTCGCGCGCGGGTTGGCCTCGAGCACGTAGACCACGCCGCCGGCGATGGCGTACTGGACGTTGATGAGGCCGACCACCTTCAGCTCGAGGGCGAGCCGCTTCGTGTAGTCCTCGATGGTCGCGAGGTGCGCGGGGGAGATGTTCACCGGCGGGACGACGCAGGCCGAGTCGCCCGAGTGGACGCCGGCCATCTCGACGTGCTCCATTACCGCCGGGACGAAGGCGTCGGTCCCGTCGCAGATCGCGTCCGCCTCGGTCTCGATCGCGTCCTGGAGGAACCGGTCCACGTAGATCGGCCGCTCCGGCGTGACCTCCACGGCCCGGGTCACGTAGTGGCGCAGCATCTCCTCGTCGTGGACCACCTCCATGCCGCGCCCGCCGAGCACGTAGGACGGCCGGACGATGAGCGGGTAGCCCATCCGGCGTGCGAGGGCGAGCGCCTCGTCGCCGTTCCGGGCGAGCCCGGACTCCGGCTGCGGGATGCCCAGCTTGCGCGCGACGGCGCTGAACCGCTCGCGGTCCTCCGCGAGGTCGATCGTCTCGGTGGTCGTACCGAGGATCTTCACGCCCGCCTGCTCGAGCTGGCGCGCGATGTTGAGCGGGGTCTGCCCGCCGAACTGCACCACCACGCCCTCGGGCTGCTCCTTCTCGTAGATGGCGAGGACGTCCTCGACGGTGACCGGCTCGAAGTAGAGGCGGTTCGAGGTGTCGTAGTCGGTCGAGACCGTCTCCGGGTTGCAGTTCACCATGATCGACTGGTAGCCGGCATCGCGCAGCGCGAACGCGGTGTGGACGCAGCAGTAGTCGAACTCGATGCCCTGGCCGATCCGGTTGGGGCCGCCCCCGAGGACCAGCACCTTCTTCTTGCCGGCGACGGGCGGGACGGCGTCCCGCGCGCGGTAGGTCGAGAAGTAGTAGGCGGCGTCCTCCACGCCGCTCACCGGGACGGGCTCCCAGCCCTCCACGACCCCGAGCGCCGTGCGGCGCTCGCGGACCTGCGCCTCCGGTACGCGCAGGAGCTGGGCGAGGTACTTGTCGGAGAAGCCGTCCTTCTTGGCGCGGGTGAGGAGCGCGTCCGGCGGGAGCCCGCCCGCGTGGCGCAGCAGCTCCTCCTCGAGCTCGACGAGCTCCTTCATCTGCTCCAGGAACCAGCGCTTGATGTGCGTGCGCTCCTGGAGCAGGCCGAGGTCGGCGCCCTTGCGGATGGCCTCGTACAGGACGAACTGCCGCTCGCTGGTCGGCTCCTTGAGGAGCTCGAGCAGCTCCTCGAGCGACCGCTCGTGGAAGTCCTTCGCGAAGCCGAGGCCGGCCCGCCCGCTCTCCAGCGAGCGGATCGCCTTCAGGAACGCCTCCTTGTAGCTCTTGCCGATCGACATCACCTCGCCGACCGCGCGCATCTGCGTGCCGAGCTTGTCCTTCACGCCCTTGAACTTCTCGAAGGCCCACCGCGCGAACTTCACGACGACGTAGTCGCCGGACGGCGTGTAGCGGTCGAGGGTGCCGTCGCGCCAGTACGGGATCTCGTCCAGGGTGAGCCCGGCCGCGAGCATCGACGAGACGAGCGCGATGGGGAAGCCGGTCGCCTTGGACGCGAGCGCGGACGAGCGCGAGGTGCGCGGGTTGATCTCGATGACCACCACGCGGCCGGTGCGGGGATCGTGCGCGAACTGCACGTTGGTGCCGCCGATGACCTCGATGGCGTCCACGATCCGGTACGCGTACTCCTGGAGCCGCGCCTGCAGCTCCGGCGCCATGGTGAGCATCGGGGCGGTGCAGTACGAGTCGCCCGTGTGCACGCCCATCGCGTCCACGTTCTCGATGAAGCAGACGGTGATCTTCTGCCCCTTCGCGTCGCGGACGACCTCGAGCTCCAGCTCCTCCCAGCCGAGCACCGACTCCTCGACGAGGACCTGCGAGACCGGGCTCGCGGCGAGGCCGCGCGAGACGATCTCCTCGAGCTCCTCGACGTTGTAGGCGAAGCCGCCGCCCGTCCCGCCCATCGTGTACGCGGGGCGGACCACCACCGGCAGGCCGATGCGCTGGCCCGCCGCCATCGCCTGCTCGAGCGTGGTCGCGATCTCGCTGCGCGCGATCTCGACGCCGATCCGCGCCATCGTCTCCTTGAACGTCTCCCGGTCCTCGCCGCGCTGGATGGCGTCCAGGTTCACGCCGATCACGCGGACCCCGTACTGGTCGAGGACGCCGCGCCGCGCCAGCTCGCTCGAGAGGTTGAGGCCCGTCTGGCCGCCCAGGTTGGGCAGGAGCGCGTCCGGCCGCTCCTTCCTGATGATCTCGGTGAGCGTCTCGGCGTCGAGCGGCTCGATGTACGTCGCGTCCGCCATGCCCGGGTCGGTCATGATGGTCGCGGGGTTGGAGTTCACGAGGACGATCCGGTACCCGAGCTTCCTGAGCGCCTTGCAGGCCTGGGTCCCGGAGTAGTCGAACTCGGCGGCCTGGCCGATGACGATCGGGCCGGAGCCGATGATGAGGACCTTCTTCACGTCGTCGCGGCGTGGCACGCGGTTGCCTCCGGGAACGTGGGGTGTGGAGGCGCATTCTGCACCCCTGCCCCGGCCCGACCAAGCGGTTCCTGCGGGCGCGCCCCGCGCGCCCGCAGCCGCCTGCCGGCCCTCCGCCCGCCGCGTCCGGCTCAGGGCGCCCGGTAGACGCGGACGTGCTCGACCTCCATCCGCGCGGGGAACTGCGTGCTGCCGTCGGGCGCGCCGGGCCAGCTGCCGCCCACCGCGATGTTGAGGAGCAGGTACTGGGGACCGTTGAACGGCCATTGCCCGTACCCGAGACCCTCGTCGCGGTACTGGAAGTAGTTGCGGCCGTCCATGCCCAGCTTGATCTCTCCGGCGGTCCAGGTGAGCTGGTAGTCGTGGAACGCGCCGTCGCACAGCTCCAGCGACCGCTCGACCGAGGCCTGCGTCTGGATCGCGTGGTTGCGATCGGCGGTGTGCACGGTGAAGTGCACGCGGTCCTCGGAGTTGACGTGCTCCATCATGTCGATCTCGCCGTCACGCGGCCACCGCATGTCGGGCTTCGCGGAGAGGAGCCAGATCGCGGGCCAGATCCCCTTCCCGCAGGGGATCCGCGCGCGGACTTCGAAGAACCCGTACGTCCAGCTCTGCTTGCCCTGGGTGACGAGGCGGGCCGAGGTGTACTCCTGCGGCGCCCCGGACTTCGCGTCCGCGAACCCCGCGGCCGACTCCTTCCGCGCCTCGATCACGAGCACGCCGTTCTCGACGCGGCTGTTCTCGGTCCGGGCGTTCGCGTAGTACTGGAGCTCGGCGTTGTACCAGCCGGTCCGGTTCGCGTGCGTGTCGTAGGCCCACTTGCTCGCGTCGGGGAGGCCCGCGCCGTCGAATTCGTCCGACCAGGCGAGGACGTAGCCGGCCGGCAGCCCTCCGGCCTCGTCGATGGAGTAGCTGTACGGCTCGACGCCCTTGCCGCCTCCGGCGCCGGCGCAGCCGGCGAGGAGGGCCGCGCCGAGGAGCGCGAGGCGGTGGACGTGCGAGCGGCGAGGGCGGAGGACGCGGAGCGGGTCGAGCATGGTGACGCGAATCTGCCACCCGCTCGCGCCCGGCGCTCCTCATTTCGTGGGGCAGCTCCGGCTCACCCCGTCATCCTCCGCAGCGTCTCCTCGCCGTGCGGCCTCGGGTCCTTGACCCGCAGGCTCTCGACGAACTCGCGCGCGAAGTCGCGGCGGAACCGGGCGTTCACCGCCGCGGTGACGAGCATGGTCACGAGCGCCCCGAGCGACGCCACGGCCATGTCCTTCTGCGCGTCCCAGGGATCGCCCTGCGAGCCGAGGAAGGCCGCGCCGAGGCCGCCGCCGAAGACGACGCCGACCGTGTGGAGGCAGAGGAAGAGGAAGATGAGCGCGTACGAGAGCCGGGAGAGCGGGAGGACGCGGTAGCTCGCCGCGAGGGCGGCCAGGGTCAGGACCGTGAGCGCGTTCTCGAGGATCCAGTCGGCGCGGTCCACCGGCGCCCAGCCGGCCCAGAGCGCCAGGAGCGCGAGCGCCGAGGAGAGGACGAGGACGGTGCGGCCGCGGGAGGGGAGTGCGATCATGGGGCCGCGATGATCGCCTGGGCGGAGGCCGGAGCGCCAGTCCGCAGTGGCGCTCGACGGCGGCGTCCCGGGATATCCTGGGCGCCGTGCGCGCGATCCTCCTCTCCCTCGAGCTCCTCGCC